>Ga0137409_10004767_pt1 | contig 14216 bp, 13 predicted proteins | sample CZODoug1_16funga_FD_122059 | JGI IMG/M metagenome (GOLD analysis project Ga0137409, IMG submission 122059) | Vadose zone soil fungal communities from Angelo Coast Range Reserve, California, USA - CZODoug1_16fungal (Hybrid Assembly) | ecosystem: Environmental > Terrestrial > Soil > Vadose zone... | reverse complement strand
GCGGTGGAGAGCCAGCACAAGCGAAACCCGCTGGTCTACGAGACCTGCGAGAGCTGCGGCGGCATCTGGCTCGAGTCTGCGGACTTCGCCGAAGAGGGAGAATCGGCGGAGGAACTGACCAAGGGGATCGTCGAGTTCTACCGGGAGTTCGGCGTCAAGCTCAATCAGGGTACGAAGGCCCAGGGTACGAAGGCCGCGCGCAAGTAGATGCGGCGAGCCTTGGTCTTCGCGGCGCTGCTCTGCGCCTGCCGCGAGAAAGCCGCCCAACCCCCGCCACCAGCCGAGCAACAGGCGCCTGCCGCGCCAGAGCGCGTGCGGGAGCAGGAGCCGAACGATTTCCAGCGAGCGCAGCAGATTCCGGCGCGTGCCCTCGTGGCCGGTACGCTGCAGGCGCCGCGCGACGACGACTGGTACCGGGTCGGCGCCGGATCGGGAAAGACCCTGGCGTTGCGCGTCGAGCTGAAGGGCGTTCGCGATGCCTGGCTCGAGACCTATGACCGCGACCGGAACCGGCTCCTGCGAGTTCACGCCGGAGGGGACGATCCCGGAGTGGTGCCGGGCATGGCGTGCCTGGAGGCCTGCTTCGTCAAGGTCTCCGGGACCGGCCTTCAGGAATACGAGCTGACGGTGCTTGGCGGAGAGCCGCGGCCCGGGGAGGAGCTGGAGCCGAACGACCGCGCCGTCGACGCGACCGAGCTGCGGCCGGGCAGCCCGGTACGCGGCACGTTTCTCACCGCCGACGACGAAGATTGGTATCGGCTGTCGGTGCCCGACGGGTCCGGAGACGTCCTGCGCATCGAGGTCACGCCGGTTGAGGGCGTGCGGCCGGAGCTGGAAGTGCGGGCGCTTGGAGATGCCACGCTGCTCGCCACGTTCCGCGGGACCGAGGGGCTCTTCGTGCGCAATCTGTCCGTCCATCTCGGAGAGACGGCGGATGCCGGCGCCCCGGACGGCGGACCTGTGCCCGCGGGGTACTACCTGGTGCTCAAGGGCAAATCGCGCCACGGCGCGCCGCTGGCGCCCTACAGGCTGACGGCCACTGTCGAGCCCGGCGCCCAGGATCTGGAGCTGGAGCCCAACGACGACCCCGAGCATGCGACGCCGCTCCGCGAGACCGCTACCGGGTTCCTGGCGCCGTCCGGCGATCAGGACTGGTATCGGGTCCACGTGGATGCGCCGACCGTACTGCACGCGGAGCTGTCCGGCGCCGATCGCGCCGACCTGGAGCTGGCGGTGTACGCGGCGGCAGGGACGGAAAAGCCTCGCCTGCTCGCGCGCGCCAACGAGGGAGGGCCGCGCGAGCTGGAGGTGCTGCCGGCGGTCGGCATTCCGGCCGGCGACAGCTACCTGCTGGTCCAGGCCGCGGCGCGGCAGCTCGATGGCAAGTGGGTTCGCGACGGCGAGGACCGGCAAACGCCGTATCGCCTCGCCGTGCAGCTCTCGCCGGACGACGGGTCGACCGAGCGCGAGCCGAACGACGAGGTCGCGACGGCCCAGCCGGTCTCCCTTCCAGTCGCGGTCAGAGGCTGGATCTGGCCGCGCAAGGACGTGGACCTGTTCCGCTTCCACGTCGAGGCGGGGCATGCGCCGGTGAACGTGATGCTCCCGGCGGTGCGCGGCGTGGATCTGCAACTGCGCCTGTACCAGCTCCGCGGCGATCGCCCGCCGGAGGTGATCGGCTCGTCGGACTCGAAGCGTGGCGATGGCGAGGAGAAGTTGATCGCAGTGCCGCTCAAGGAAGGCGACTACGCGGTGGAAGTGTCGAGCCCGCGCCACAAGGACGCGAGTGCCTCACAGGCCTACACGCTCACCGTCCAGTAGTCCTTGACGGCACCGGAGGCCGCGACTAGCCTTTGCGCTCCGAGCGGGAATAGCTCAGTTGGTAGAGCATCAGCTTCCCAAGCTGAGGGTCGCCGGTTCGAATCCGGTTTCCCGCTCCAATCCACGCAGCCGATCTTTCTCCGAAACGCGCGCTGCGTTGCTCGTTCCTGGTGGCGTTTGACGCAGCGTGTGGGGCTCTATTGGGGCTGAATTTTCGGCCCGCGACTTGCTTCGCGGCGTGATCGACGTGTTCGGCAGCGGGGTGTGGGCCTCGGCCGCGTCGCGGAGATCTTCGACGAGCAGGTGCGCGTACGTTCCGAGCGTGACGCGAACGTCGCTGTGCCGCATGAGGCGCTGGACGCGGTACGAGTCCACGCCGCGGCGGAGCAGCTCGGTGGCGAACGTGTGGCGCAGATCGTGGAAGCGGATCGGGATGTGGAGCGCGACGGGCCACAGGCGCCGTCCACGGGGCTCAGCGAGCCGCCGTCCGCAGCCGTCCGTGGTCTTGCGGCAGGTCGGGCAGAAACGCGGCTCGGCGTCGCTGGCGCGCTCCTTGTGCCCGCACCAGCGGCAGCGGTGCTCGTACCCATCCACGATGCCGGCGCGTGCCAGCGCGTGCCGCAGGATCTTCTGCGGGTCCGCCTCGCGCTTTCTCTGAGAGCCGTCCGGGGCAGGGAAGACCAGCGGCCCTGGTGCGTGCTCGAGCTGATGCTCGATCCAGGGGCGCAGCGCGCTCGGAAGCGGCAGTACGGCAGCGACACCGCCTTTAGTGGAGTCGCGATCGTGGGAGCGGGCGACCGTGATGGTGCCGCGCGCAAGATCGACATCGCTCTTCCGGAGCGCGAACAGCTCGCCCTTGCGCAGCCCGAGGGCGGCGCAGGCGAAGAGCGGACGCCAGTCCTCCGGGACCTCAGCAAGCATCCTGCCGATCTGCACTGGAGAGAGCGTCCGGTACGCGCGCTTCGGCACTTTTCGGCGCTCGATCGAGTCGAGCGGATTGTCGCCGAACCATCGGCCGGCCTTCTTCGCCTTGCTGAACACCGTCCGCAGTTGCGCACGCAGATTGTTGACGGTCGCCGGCGCCGCACCTGCCGCCTCGCGCTCGTGCAGGAGGTCATCGAAATGGTGCGCCCGCAGCCGATTGAGCGGAGTGGCGCCGAGCGGAGCGTGGATCACGTGCTTCACGAGGCCAGCGACTGCGCCGCCCATGCGGCTCGCCTCTGGACAGCGCTTCTCCAGCCACCACGAGCAGAGCTCGGCGAGGGTACCGGTCAGCTCCTCGGGGCCGAGCTCGAGGCCGCGCCGCTGCAGCCACGCGCGGCGCTCGAGCTTTGCGGCCATCTCGCGAGCTTCGGCTTTCGTGTGCGCGGGCAATACCTCCCGCTCGCGGCGCCCGTCAGCGCCGATGTAAACGGCCCGCCAGCTGTGTCCGTGGCGTTCGATGCGCGCCATCAGGTCCTCTCGCGCCGCCGCTCGGGAAGAGGCGCAAGCAACTCGCCGCGAGCGTATGCCATCAGGTCCGCCGGAAGGAACCGGAGTCCCCAAGCCATCCCCTTCGCGCGCGGGAGCACGCCGCTCTCCGCGGCCTTGTAGACCCAGGAGGTCGAGCGACCGAGGAAGGCAGCGGCCTGGTGCACGGTCCACAGCCGGTCCATGGTCAGGGGCGACCCGGCATCCTGAACCGCTGGCCCGAGGAACGGGGCCGGAGCTGACCTCGATTCGCCGTTCCGCCGCTGAGCGAGCCTACGCTCCGGCTTGAATCTGCGCTCATGGACTGCGTCGCTCATCATCCTGTCCCTCTGTCCGCCTTGGTGCTCACTGCGACTTCTTCTTCGCTCCGGCATGCTTGCGTCCGGCGATCGCGTCTCTCGAAATCAGCTGGCGATAGCGGGCATCGAGCAGCGAGTAGAAGTAGTTCTCGCGCGAGACCTTCAGCTCCTTGACGTCTTGCTCGAGCATTTCCGCCATCGGCGGCGGAAGACGCGAGAAGAAGTAGACCTCCAGCGCCTCTTCGACTGAGCGGACATAGGCGAGGCCTCGGGCAGCGCCTTCGGCACGCGCTCGTTCGAGGAGCGATGCCGGCAACCGGAACGTGGCGGTCTCGCGTTCAACCGTGGGTGTCTTGGCCATTGACGCCTCTTGTATGTACGTTTAGCATGGCAATGGGACGCGAGCAAGAGGGCTGGTGGGTCCCGGCGTCGAGGCGACGGAAGTCGTCAGGAAGGTCATCATCAGGGTCATCAGCAAACTCATCACGCGCCTCATCAGGAAAGTCATCAGCACCTGTACTAGGTCGCGAACCACTTTGCTGATGAGGCAGCTGATGAGTTTCCGGCGCGCAAGCCCCTGGATCTGCGCGGAACAGCTGGCCACCCCGCCCCCGCCGATGAGGGCGACGATCGGAGCGACACCGGCCCCGACCCCTCCCTCCCAACGACCTGGATGGAGGGGTCGGGGGCCGGTATGAATGTCACCATGAATGGCGGGGGCGGGGTAGCCAGTTTGGAACTGGAAAGAAGGGACAAGAGAGACAGGTGATTCTGAGGCCCAAGAACATCCGGTGAGTTGAAAGGGAACAAGGGAAGTGGGCGAAAGAAAGACGGGAACAAGCAGTCAAGGGAAACGGCGAGGAAGGGTCCGCGTCGAGGTCGAGAGAGCAACAAGAACTCCTCGAGATTGAATTCGAGACGGAGGACAATGACGGAAGCCAGGCGACGGAATTCGGGAGAACCTCTCCGCAGTGGTCGCGCAGGACGGATGAGGGGCGTCGGGAGAGAGGGGCGAACGAAGCCACTCGTCGCCAGGTTGGTGGCGTGCAGCCAGCAGATCGCGACCGGCTCGCGCGGCTGGTCCCGCCGAAGACGCTGCTCGACCACATCCGCGCGCGAGAAGTTCCACCCGGCCCGCCCTGCTATCTTCGGGAACGATGGTCGTTCTCAGGTGCACGCAGACGCTGCTCCGACGCTTACACCAGAAGCCGATGGGGGTAGCTCCCGCTTCGTCGACCGTGCTCGGTGATTGGTACGCAAGCCTTTTGTGGCTGCACCGGAAACCGCTTGTCCTGGCGGTGAGCGCGCGCAGCTTGCTGCCGGTTCTCGTGCCAGCCCGCGATCCTGCGTCGCTCGGTGCGAGATTCGCTGCAGCTCTAGGCGGCGTGCTGACGGCGCTCGAGATCCCGGCCGACCAGATTGAACAAGAGCAGCGACACATGGCGAAGGTTGCATTCGCCAGGACGATGAGCCGTCAGATCCTGGGGACGATGAACGACTTCCGCAGGATGCTCGATGCTGCGCCCGACCAACCTCTCACCAAGGCAGCGCTCGAGCTCGCCGAGGCCCCATGCGGTCCCGTCGGGATGGAAAGCCCCGACCGCGTCACCGTGAACCTCTTCGGCGGCGGGCGCACCAACTGATTTCCCGCCGGGACACCGGATGCACGGTCGTCGTGCACCGGGTAGGGAAGAAACGAGGCCATTGCTGCGCCGTTGCTTCCGTCGGCAACCGTGTATACAATGTACGTACGAGACCGAGGTCCAGATGGCGCGAGATCTCACGATTCAGATTCGGTTGACCAAAGAAGAGCACGACACGATCGCTGCACAGGCAGGCCGGGAAGGCTTGGGCATCGGGACGTATCTCCGGGCGCTGGCTCTTCGAAACGCCTTCGAGTCTTCTGGTGGCCCACGCGGGAGGTCCTTTGCGGCCCTGCGGCGCGCGCAGGAGCGCGCGAAGGCACGCGGGCTGGACAGGTTATCGGCGAAGGACATCGACGCTGAGATCAAGGCTGCGCGCGCCGCACGCAGGCGACGAGGGTGAGCTCGAAGATCGAGCGCATCGTCCTCGACACGAACGTTCTGGTCTCAGCCTTCCTGAATCGGAACGGAGCGCCCTCGCAGGTGCTCACTTTGGTACTCGCTGGTGAGCTGAAGCTGCTTTTCGATCAGCGCATCCTGGACGAATATGCCGAGGTCCTGGCGCGTCCCCGGTTCGAGCTCGAACCCGCTGACGTGTCGGAAGTCCTCCGGCAGCTTGAAGCGGACGGCGAGCGCATCGCCACGACCTCGAGCAGGGTGCAGCTGCCTGATCCGGACGACTTGGCGTTCGTCGAGGTCGCGCGTTCCGGCAAAGCAGACGCCTTGGTCTCTGGCAACGCTCGGCACTTTCCCGGGCGGCTCGGGATCGACGTTTTGTCGCCACGCGCATTGCTTCAGCGGCTCGAGGCAGAGAAGTAGCTTCACCTGGCCAGACCCGCTATCCAAGGGGGGACCGCCGCCATGAAGCCAGTGCTCGTCTCCGCCGTGTGCATCGCCGCCCTTCTAGCGGCGGCGGGAGTGTCGCAGAGCTGCCGGACGGTGCAGAGCGTCGTGGGTGGCGTCGCAGTGTGGAATCACGACCGTGCCATCGTGATCATCAATTCGAAGAGATTGACGTACCGGGGAAGCGTGCTCGAAGTGCTGTTCGGACGTGTGAAGCAGACGGCGGGGATTCCTTCAGAGCCGTCGGAGCTGTCGTTGGAGAGTGTGGTTGCGCGCATCGCGAACGGGCGGGTCGCCTCGACGCAGCATCCATTTGCGATCGGAGGTGTAACTGTCGTCGGTGACGCAGTGCTCGGGAAGGTGACGTACGGGGACGTGGTTCGAATCGACCTCTCCGCGGCCAACGACCTGGTTGCGGCTACGCCGGAGGAGCGCGACGCGTTCTGGCACAGCAGGAAATCCGCGCCGTTTACGGACGGAAAATGGAGCGCGGACGATCGGTTCTTCGGGCGGAGCCGGCTGGCGGAGACGGTGATGCAACTGTCTGACGGGGCCTACCACGTGACCTCCTCGGCGTCCGCTGGGGTCTGGACATATCGCGTGCTCGAGCGGCGGCTCAGCGCCGTGATCGCGAGTGTGGACGAGAACCCGCGTTGGTCCTGCGGCCGGTGAACCGGAAGCTTTCGGCTCACGATCTAACGGCGATTTGCGCAAGAACCCGATTCCTTGCAGACGATCCGGCTTGAACCAAGGTTCTTCCGATGTGTTTGTGCGCTCCGGCGTGATCGGCCAGTCCGGACACTTTCACTAAGACGATGCGGTCGCGGCTAAACGACACCACGCTGGTCTTCTCGGGCCAGGAGCGGATGGCGCGCCGCTGGTAGAATGAAGCATGATGCTCACCCTTATCATCATCGTCGTTCTTGGATGACTCTGCACGAGTACTTCGAGATCCTCGGGCAGGTCGGTGAGTCGCTACGGCACCGAGGGATCGCCTTCACTTCCATCGAGGACGATCAACCCTGGTTGACCATCCCCGGGAGACCGGGCGGGTTCGACATCCACGTCATGCTCGATCAGCACGGCGAATCCGTGCAGGTCGAGTTCGATCTCGACGGTTGGCGACAGCGGATCGTCTCCTCGCAGGACGCGCTTGAGGTCATCGGGCTGGGGCTCTCAGCCCGTGGCGAGCTGGAAATTGCCGCGCGGCGAGGGATTCGATACCGCTGGACGCTGCTCGTCGATGGCGTCAAACATTCCGTACATGAGAGGCGGCGTCCATGGTGGGGGCGTGAGACGGTCGCCCGGTTCCGGAACGCCTGAGCGAGGGTACCACCCGAGCACCGGTGCGTGGAGCAGCATCCGGCCTGCCGGAAGCCACACGAGACCGTCAACGGCGTTCCGGAGCGCCACCCAAGTACCCGGCGAGATCCAGGCGCGAGATCCGGATCGCGTTGCTGACGCGCGCGTGCCGCAACTGACCGCGGTCAACCAGGCGGTACACGGTTGCCGAACTCACCCGCAACTGCCGAGCTACCTCGGCAACGGTGAGCCACGCCACAGCGTCGGACAGGAACTCACGACGACGCGGTCCAGCCTCGCTGGCGCCCGTGACTGCGGTGGGCAGGTCGTGCGTGACGTCATGGGGCTCTACTGGGGCTTCGCACATGCGAAACTCTCCCCAAGTGGGCGAACGGTCGTTCGGACCGCGCTCGCCAACCGCTCGATTTTCTGACGTCTGCCATCCGCTGCCACAGACTGCCGGCTTCTCTGCGCGCGTTCCCAAGCTGAGGGTCGCCGGTTCGAATCCGGTTTCCCGCTCCAATCCAGACAGCGGATCTCCCTCGGAAATGCGCGCTGCGCCGATCGACGTTGTACCCCCTTGATGCAGCGCGTGGGGCTCTATTGGAGCTGAATTTGCCGCGGCGGGCATCGCTGGAAGCGGCGTGTGCGCGTCGGCGGCGGCGCGGAGATCATCCGCGTAGGCACAGGTGACTCTAGCTCGTCCGTCTCCGCCGGAGCGCAATCCGAAAGCTGCTCGTCGCTCAACCACGCATCGTCTTCCCGGGACCCTGGCCGTCGTCCTGACACTTTCCCCTCCTGGGCTCGCTCGTCCACTCATGAGCCGGGCACGCCGGACGTAGGCTCCCGGAAGGGAACGTGAGTCAAGCCGCGTCGTGCTACTCGATGGCAGCGAGCTGCCGGGGGGCGATCAGTGGCGCCAAAGAAATCAGCGACGTCACCCGGCGACGCAGAGCGCCACAGCGATCGGGTTGACATTCCAAAGCGACACGCACTACGCCGGCTCCGGGAGCGTCGAGCGCGTTGCCGCTAGACCTTCCCGGAGGCAACCATGACGGCAAGGAAGCATCGAGGCGTTGGACTTTCGCTCGTGCTCGTCGTCGCACTTGCGCTCGGCGTCGGTATTGGTCACGAGGCGCAGGCGAAGAAGGCTCAGTGGGTCGCGGCCGAGGGCTTCTCCCCGCAGGGGCTGGCAAGCGCGGCGACCATCGTATCCAACCAGACCCTCCGGATGATCGCGCGTCCCACGATCACGGGTGCATTTGTGCGCGTGCGCCTGGAGAACACGTTCGCCACGGCGCCGGTGACGATCGGCGCAGCAACCATCGCGTACCGCAACAACGGCGCTCAACTCGTGCCGGCAACGGCCGCTCCCCTGACGTTCGGTGGATCGACTTCGGTCACCCTCCCTCCAGGAGGAGGGGTTTATAGCGACGGGATCCCCTTCGCCGTTCGCGCATGGGAGGACGTCGCGGTCAGTCTGTACGTGCCGGGGAACGCGACCGGTCAGGTCAGCCAGCACGGCAACGCGCGGATCACCTCGTACTCGACGGCGCCGGGCGCCGGAGATCACACCCAGGACGGAACGTCCACGGCGTTCACCACCACGACCACCGCCATGTGGTGGGTCGCGGCGATCGACGCGTTCTCGGAAGCGGACGGGGCGATCGTCTTCTTGGGCGACTCGATCACCGACGGGACGGGCACCACCACGGACGGCCACGATCGTTGGCACGACATGGCGTTCCTCCGCGTGCTGCTGGGTTCGAAGAATGCGCCCAACCGATCCTTCGTCAACGAGGGCATCGGAGGGAACCGGGTCACCGTCACGGCGACCCAAGGCAGCCCCGCCGCGGTCCAGCGTCTCGATCGCGATGTTCTCGCCCGGTCGGGGATCACCCACGTCGTCTTCTTCGAGGGCACGAACGACATCAACAGCGACCTCGTCAACGGGGATCAGCTGATCGCCGGGATGACGGAGGTGGTCCAGCGCGTCCACGCCGCGCGCGTGAAGATCATCTGCGCGACGATCATCCCGCGCAGCAGCACCACCTGGACTCCGCTGAAGAGCGTTTATCGCAACCAGGTGAACGAGTGGATTCGCCACAAGTCCGACTGCGACAAGGTCTACGACTTCGACGCGGTGATGCGCGACCCGTCGAATCCGGAGCGCATGCTCCCGATCCTCGACCTGGGCGACGGCACCCACCCGAACGTCTACGGGTACCTGCAGATCGGCAGGTCGATGAAGCTCTCGTGGCTGGGCCTCGAGGAGGACGACGACTGAAGTGTCGCGAACGGGCGCGCGTCTTTGGCGCGCGTCCCCCGCACGCGCCCTTCAACGTTCGGGTCGATGGCGGCTTTTCGTTCCCGCCTTTTTTGGCGGCGAGCCTCGATCGGAGAACATGCGTGGAGTGATCGATGAAGATCGGAATCATCGGTGCGGGAAGGATCGGACGCGCGATGCGGCTCCGGTATCGGGACGATCGCGGGCCGGGCACGCACCGATCGGATGCGGGTCATGCCGCTCTCCTAGCCAAGATGCACTGCGGCGTCGCGATGCGGTGCGTCTCCGCGAGTCCTGACGGGCCGCGCATTGACATCGCTTCCGACCACCCCATACGGCGTTCGTCCCATGCGGCAACCCTTGCCGTAAACCCGGACAACGAGGAAGACACATGCCGAAGTACGCGCCTGACTCCCGAGAGGCGGATTCCTGGTTCAGCGACGAGCAGCTGGAAAAGGTAACCCCGGCGGACGCCGTCGAGGATCCGCTCTACTCGCCGATCCCGACGCAGATGGTCTCCAACGGCGAGTACATGCCGGATCCGCAGACGCCGCAACAGAAGCACGTGGAAGCGCGGCTGAAGGAGCTCGCTGACCACGCCTCGAAGAAGCTCGGCATCAGCCGCCGCTCGTTCATGACGACTTCGGGTGGAATGGCGGCCTCGTTCATCGCCATGAACGACGTCTTCGGCAAGTTCTTCAAGGTCGAGAAGGAGGAGATGTTCGAGCCGGAGGCGTACGCGAGGAACAGCCCGCCGAAGGACCTGTTCGTCCTCGACGACCAGCTGCACATCATCCGTTCCAGCCAGGGCGGCAACGGCAGCTCGCTGCGCAACTGGGCCCGCGGCGGCGCCACCCTCCAAGGCCCCACAGGCGGCCTGCCCGACGAGCTCGGCGGGATCAACACGGGGTGGAACCCGGCGATGAAGGACGACCCGAACCTCCGGTCGAGCTGGCATCTGCCGAACTTCATCAAGTGGGTCTACCTGGACAGCCAGGTCACCGTCGGCCTCCTGACGAACAACAACAGCGCCGCGCTTCCGGACGCAACGAGTCCGACCGGTAGCCGCCCGCCGAAGAACGTGTTCGAATCCGAGGCCGCGGAAGGACTGACCGCCGAGCAGACGATGGCGGCGCGCAACTTCATCAACCGCGTCTCGGGGTCGAAGCGCGCTCTCGGGCACGGACAGCTCTACATGGGCATCGGCAACCTCGACTACATGCGCTACCAGATCGAGGAGCTCAAGCCGGACGTCTGGAAGGGCTACACCATCGCCACCGCTGCCAAGGTCGATTTCGATCCGAAGAGCGACATGCGCCGCTGGCGCCTCGACGACGAGGCGGTGGCGTATCCGACGTACGAGCTGATCGACAGCTACGCGACCAAGGCGCAGATGAAGAAGTATCCGGGCTTCCGGACCCTCTGCGTCCACAAGGGCTTGTCGACCACTGCCGGACGCGTGCCTGAGCTCGGCCATCCGATGGACATTCCGAAGGCCGCGAAGGACTACCCGCACTTCAACTTCGCCATCTACCACTCCTGCATCCGGCCGGGATTCTGGGTCAAGGACGCGCTCACCGACATCACCTCCGGAAGGCTCCGCAACGGGCCCGGCGAGTTCGACGTCGGACCGAATCTCGCTCACGGCGTGCCGGACATCCTCTGGAGCACCGAGTTCGCCTTCATCGCCCGCCCCCACAAGAACGTGTACGCGGAGATCGGAACGACGTTCGCCTCGTGTGTGATCACCTTCCCGACTGTCTGCGCGCACCTCCTGGGCCAGTGGATGAAGTACATGGGCGAGGACCACATCCTCTTCGGGTCCGACTCGGTGCACTACGGCTCGCCGCAGTGGCAGATCGACGCGCTCTGGCGGTTCGAGATCCCGCGTGAGCTGCAGAGGCGCTGGGGTTACCCCGAGCTGGACGAGAGAGCGAAGCGCAAGATCCTTGGACAGAACGCCGCCCGCCTGTACGGGCTCCCCACGGGGACGGTCCAGGTGAATGACGACCGCGGCCGTGGGAACCACGAGCACGACGACGACGACGACGATCGCGGCAGCCGGGTGTACAGGCCGGTCCCGCAGGACTACCAGCTGGCGCTCGCTGCCGACGCGGAGACGCGCCGGATCATGGAGTTCCGCGCCGACTGGCAGCCCTGCTTCCTGCCAGGTGGAACGAACACCTGCCCGACGAACCAGTACTCGATGGACGGCATGTCGAAGTTGAAGAAGGCGTACGCCGAGGCCGGCGGCCGGCCGGACAACATCCGCGGCGGCTGGCTGCGGACGCGCCTGTAGCAAAAGGTCCTGATGAACCAGAGGCGGGCGGGCGCAAGCCTTGCCCGCCTCTTTCATTCTTCGTCCAGAGGCAGATCGGCGCAGCCCGCGCGCATCGCGTCCAGGCGCGCCAGGAGGATGCCGAGCTCCCGGTGCGCATTCCCAAGCTGAGGGTCGCCGGTTCGAATCCGGTTTCCCGCTCCAAAACCTCCCAATAACTCAGGGCAGATAGTAGCGGACAGTGGTCAGGAGGTGCCCTTCGATCACCAAGGGCAAGTTGTCGGAGGTAAGCTAGATAGCAAGGAGGTGGTTACGCGCTGCGAAGCGGACTGTGAAACGACAAAGCGTGCGCTTCAGGCTATGCAGAGTGCCTGTGCTGCGTCGTACAACGCCCTAACCAACAGTTGCAGAACAACCGTGAATGCGGCGCTGAATGCCGCTGGTTGCGGCAGCCTGCCTTGGCCCTCTTCTCTCCCATGAAGAAGATCATTTTCGTCGGAGCGGGATCGTTCGTCGTGGGTGCTCTGCTCGCATCGTTGGTCTTCCTCCAAGGCGAAGCATGGGTACACGGCCGGGAGTCCACGATGGTGCTCACTCGGCCTCTGCTTCTTGCGCCGACAGGGTCTGTTTCGGGTCTCGAAAACTGCACAGCGCCCCCTCAAGTCACGCTGGCATCCGGCACCCGAGTCTCGGTTCGCAAACACGGGCCGGTGCATTGGATCGAGATCAGAGCCAGCATTGTTGGGAAAGACATTCCTCTTGAATTGTCCAGCGACCCGAACCTCCCGGTTCTGACCTGTGGAAAATGGTAAGCGTCGGCATTTTACCGGGAGCTCTCCCGCGAGCCATATAAGGCGAAGGCGAAAGGGCGTGACCTGCCCCGCAGTTCCGTCGCCTCGCTCTCCTCCTGCCTTCGCCGAACCAGGCCTAGGTCGGCCGCGCAGGAAGAAATCAAGGGATAGGCGCGAGTTCGAGCCCGTGCTGGCGGAGATCGGAACGCAGGGGCGCCTCGTCCACGAGCGCAGGTACACGAACTTCGTCCTGATGCTCGCGACGGAGAGCTTGGTGACGGAGAATCAAAGGCCGCCTGGCGAGGTCCGATCTCGCTTCCGGGGCTCGAAGGCGTCGAATATCTGCGCGACCAAGCCCCGGACCTAGGACCGATAAGGGGCCCTGGCCTCAGTACTCGTCTACGTGCTCGCGGGCGATGAGCTTGAGCATCGTCTGATAGCCAAGGCCGCGCTTGGCGCCTTTTTCGCGCAGCTTGTCGACCAGGTCCTGTTCGAGCACGATAGAAGTCGGCAAGGTCTTGCGGATCGCCCGGAGGCCACCGGCGGCCCGGATGTCGTCTCCGAGATCCCGACTCTCGAATTCCTCGATCTGCCGGTCGCGCTTAGCGGCCTTCTTCCGAACCACTTTCGAGCTTCGCTTCCTCATAGAGCCTCCTTTCGTTCCGCCGCATTTGGCGGCAGCTGATAGGCAGCGAGACGGCGCAAGGGAGGCTCAACTACCACCCTTGGTGTCGTAGTGGACGATATGCGTAGCAGTCACGATGCCGGGATTCGCTGGATGGAGTCTGTTCACCAGCACCCGGGCAGCGTGCGTCGCGGTGGCGAATTTACGCGTCCTCGATCGCCGGATGCTCCTCCTCCGGCAGCCTATCGCCGTTCAGACGGCCGGGACTGCGGCGTAGCAGAGCGCAGCCGGGGGGTGGCACACCCCGCCGCGCAGGGCCTGTCGTCGTGACCGGAAAAGGTCGATACAACGGGCGCCATGGACATCCTTCACGATATACTCGGGTTCGCGGCCAGGGGTTTCATCGTCTTCGCCACCATCGCGCTGACCGCTGTGTTCCTCGTCACCATCGTCCGCCGCCGCAAGCCGCCCCGCGGCTGGCTGCTCGTCAAGCCACTCAACCAGCAGATCGACGCGATGGGAGACGCTTTGCGCGCCGGCGTGATGCGGAAGAAGGAACTCCGGAAGCTCCGCAGGAGCCGGAAGAAGGCGAAGGCCGCGAGAGCTGCGGCGAAGCCGAACGTATTCGTCCTCGAGTTCAAGGGTGATCTCTTCGCCAGCGCGGTGAAAAACCTTCGCGAGGAAGTGACTGCGATCATCGCGGCGTCCGGAAAGGACGACGAAGTCGTCGTCCGCCTCGAGAGCGCCGGGGGCGCGGTTCCCCACTACGGTCTCGCGGCAGCCCAGTTGATGCGGCTGCGGGACAAGGCGATCAAGGTCACCGTGTGCATCGATCGCATCGCGGCCAGCGGCGGCTA
>Ga0137409_10004762_pt1 | contig 14225 bp, 11 predicted proteins | sample CZODoug1_16funga_FD_122059 | JGI IMG/M metagenome (GOLD analysis project Ga0137409, IMG submission 122059) | Vadose zone soil fungal communities from Angelo Coast Range Reserve, California, USA - CZODoug1_16fungal (Hybrid Assembly) | ecosystem: Environmental > Terrestrial > Soil > Vadose zone... | reverse complement strand
AAGTGTGCGCCGTGATCGCGACCGAGCGTTACATCGCCGCCGACGGCGTCGACGCGGTCGAGGTCGAGTACGAGCCGCTGCCGGTGATGGTCGATCCGCACAAGTCGCTCGCGCCCGGCGCGCCTATCCTGCGCAAGGACAAGAAGGACCAGAAGAACAACCTGGCGTTCCACTGGGAGGCGGGCGACAAGGCCGACACCGACCGCGCGCTCGCGGCCTCGGATGTCGTCGTCAGCGAGAACGTCTATCTCCCGCGCATCCACGTCGCGTCGATGGAGACCTGCGGCTGCGTCGCGGACTTCGACTCGGCGCAGGGGAAACTCACCGTACACATGACCACCCAGGCGCCGCACGCGGTGCGCACGGTGCTCGCGCTGGTCGCGGGCCACGTCGGCCTGTCGGAGGAGAAGATCCGCATCGTCTCTCCGGACATCGGCGGCGGCTTCGGCGGCAAGGTGCCGGTCTATCCGGGCTACGTCGTCGCGATCGCCGCCTCGGTGGTGATCGGCAAGCCGGTGAAGTGGATCGAGGACCGCATGGAGAACCTCCAGGCGGACTCCTTCGCGCGCGACTACCACATGAAGGTGGAGCTCGGCGCGAAGAAGGACGGCACGATGACGTCGCTGAAGATCAAGACCGTGGCCGACCACGGCTATTCGAACGCCTCGGCGAACCCGTCGAAGTTCCCCGCGGGCCTGTTCTCGATCTGCACCGGATCCTACGACCTGAAGCACGCCTTCTGCGAGGTCGACGCGGCCTACACGCACAAGCCGCCCGGGGGCGTGGCCTACCGTTGTTCCTTCCGCGTGACCGAGGCGGCGCACGCGATCGAGCGCGCCACCGACGCGCTCGCGCTCAAGCTGAACATGGACCCCGCCGAGCTGCGCATGAAGAACTTCATCAAGCCCGAGCAGTTCCCGTACAAGTCGGTGCTCGGGTGGGAGTACGACAGCGGCAACTACGCCGGGGCGCTGAAGAAGGCGATGGACACCATCGGCTACGACGCATTGCGTAAAGAGCAAGCGGAGAAACGCAAGAAGGGCGAGCTGATGGGTATCGGCATCTGCAGCTTCACGGAGATCGTCGGCGCCGGGCCGTCGAAGCAGTTCGACATCCTCGGCATCAAGATGTTCGACTCGGCCGAGATCCGCGTCCATCCCACGGGCAAGGCCATCGCTCGCTTCGGCACCAAGAGCCAGGGGCAGGGCCACGAGACGACCTACGCGCAGATCGTGGCGGAGGAGCTCGGCATTCCCGCCGCGCACGTGCAGGTGGAGGAGGGTGACACCGATACCGCGCCCTACGGCCTGGGGACCTACGCCAGCCGCTCGACGCCGACCTCGGGCGCGGCCGCGGCGATGGCCGCGCGCAAGATCCGCGACAAGGCGAGGAAGCTCGCCGCGCACTTGCTCGAGGTAAACGAGAACGACCTCGAGTGGGAACCGGGCAAGTTCTCCGTCAAGGGCGCGCCGCAGAAGTCGAAGACCATCCAGGAGTGCGCGTTCGCGGCCTACACCAACCATCCGCAGGGGATGGAGGCGGGGCTCGAGGCGACGCACTACTACGATCCTCCGAATCTCACGTTCCCCTTCGGCAGCTACATCTGCGTGGTCGACATCGACCGCGGCACCGGCGACATCAAGGTGCGCCGCTTCGTCGCCATCGACGACTGCGGCAACATCATCAACCCGATGATCGTGCAGGGGCAGATCCACGGTGGCCTCAACCAGGGGCTGGCCCCGGCGCTGTACGAGGAGATCAGCTACGACGAAGAGGGCAACATCTCCGGCGGCAGCTTCCTCGACTATTACGTACCCACGTCGATGGAATCGCCCAGCTGGGAGACCGGGCACACCGTGACGCCCTCGCCGCACCATCCGTTCGGCGCGAAGGGCGTGGGCGAGTCGGCGACTGTCGGCGCGCCGCCCGCGATCGCCAACGCCGTGGTCGACGCGCTGCGGCACCTCGGGGTCACGCACCTCGACATCCCGATCACGCCCGAGAAGGTGTGGCAGGTGCTGAAGGCGAAGGGAGTGGCGGAATAAACCGCTGCGCTCGCGGGAACGGAGGCGCAGGGAACCGCGAGCATTCATTCGACTTGGTCATGAGTCGGCGGCCGCAAGGTCGTTCGCCTTCGCGCCTGACCTTCAACCGCATGCGAAACCCCTAGCCGGCGCGACGCTGCGCGCCAGCCAGCGCTTACCTACCGCGGCAATTTGGCTGAAGCGCGGTCGATCCCCCCGCGCTTGACGCCCCGCTCCGGGAGTCTGAGAATTTTCCGCAAGCCCGTCTTCAAAATGGGCCCGGCAGCGCGGATTTTACAGGGGAGGACCGCGCAAACATTTCCCGTGAGAAACCCCAGAGTTCCGCCCGGCGAGCGTCGGGGCGGCGCCCGCATTTCTTGACATCAACAAAGGAGGAAGACCATGTCGACATCAACGAGTAGACGATTGGCCGAGCCCGCGCTCGCAGCGGTTCTGTTGAGTGCCTTTGCCGTCGCGACGCCTCTCGCGTTTGCGAACGACCAACACGGCATCAGCCAGAGCGGCGAGCAGAAGAACATGCGCCGGGTCGGCCACGTCGACTTGCAAGGGCGCCCGTCCTACCAGCCCAACGTCATCGTATACCCGGACGGAAGGACGATCGCGTTCGCGGGCACGCACGGCGGCAGCAAGCCCAATCCGCTGAAAGGCGGGGTAGTCGAGCAGAACGGTACGATGATCATCGACGTTACCAACCCGGAGCGGCCGGTCGAGAAATTCCATATTCCGGTGCCGGTCGCAGGCGGCCAGGCGCAAATGGCGCGCATGTGCCTGGGCTCGGACCTGCCGCGCGGCATGTCGGGCCACGTGTATCTCATGCGCAACATCCAGGGAAGCAGCGCCTCGGGATACGAGGTCTGGGACGTCACCAACGTCACCAACCCCGTGCTGGTGGGGGCGATGCGGAGCCTCCGCAACACGCACAAGCTCTGGTGGGAATGCAAGACCGGCATCGCTTTCATGCCGGGCAGCAAGGACGTGCCGACCCCCAATAGATGGCGTCAGGGCCAGTCCATGGTCATCGCCGATTGGAGCGATCCTACGGCACCGCAATACGTCCGCACCTTCGGATTGCCGGGCGGGCAACCGGACGCAGGCGGACCGATATCGACCTCGCTTCACGGTCCGATCTCCGCACACGAGCATCCCAATGCAGCCGGACGGTTGGCGCGCGGCGCCACCGCCGATGACGTGATCGGCAACCGCGTCTACGCCGCATGGGGCGTCGGCGATGACGGCGTGATGCAGATCCTGGACCGCAAGAAGCTGCTGCCGCCGTATCTCGGCGGAACCTGGATCGGCGATCCCGACCGGCCGACGGAAGCCGACCTGCTCGCTCCGCAAGCCGGGATTCTCACCATGTCCCCGGACCAGGGCGGCCACACCAGCATGCCGGTGTTCGGCCTGACACCGGCCAGCTACGCGAAATTCACCGAGTTCAAGACGCGCGACATCGTGCTGCTCGCCTCGGAGGCGACGTCCAACCTGTGTCAAGAGGCGCCGCACTGGAGCTTCGTGGTCGATGTGACCGTCGAGAATTCGAAGACCGCTCCGCCGGGAACCCGCCTCGAGCCGAACCCCTGGCAGGGGCCGATGGTCCTGTCGACGATGTCGGTGGATCCGCGCGCGGGCGAGAAATATAAGCGTGGGAACTACTGCGACCGCGGAGCGCGCTTCGGAGTGCACTCGAGCGAGGAGAACTTCCGCAATCCCTATTACGGAAGACTGACCTTCCTCGCTTACTTCACCGGCGGCGTGCGCGCGTGGGACATCCGCGAGCCGCAGGCGCCGGTCGAGGTTGCGTTCTACGTTCCGGAAAGCAACGCCAACACCACCCAGCCCGACGGCTACATGACGAACAACCTCGAAGTCGACAATCGCGGGTTCATCTACGCCAGCGACCGCAACGGCTCAGGGTTGGACATCCTGGAGCTGCGCGGCAGGGCGAGGAAGATCGGCCTCGGGATTACCTGGGGCTGGGGCGATCGCGATGACGACGACTGAGCGTCCGAGCTGAGCCGGAAGAGTTGAAAGCGGAAGGCGGCCCCGGCGGCCGCCTTCTTTTTTACCTGAAGGAAAAAACCGCTGATAGCTCGTCCCCGTTGGGGAGGACGATGCGGGCTCTCAACCTGTCTCCCGGAAGCGGCGCAAGGCCTTTGGCCGTGAGCTTGTTGCCGCTCGCCGGTACCAGCTTCGCCTCCTGCGCGGGACGCCCGGGGCCGGCGAGGCTCAATGTTCCCTGCACTTTTTCCGTGGGGAGCGGCGCCCCGCTCTCGTCTTCGAGGTACAGGGTCGCGGTGCCCTTTTCCACGACCAGCTCGACGGAGATCTCCTCGTCGCCCCGGCCCATGATCCCGCCGTGCTTGGGCTTGTGGTCGCCGTGAGCCCAGGCGTTGCACGGGAGCAGCACTTGCAGGAACGTCGCAATCACCGCCGCAGCGATCTTCATGGGCCTTCCTTCGCGATGCCGCCCGACAGCATACCTTCTACGGCCGACTGGACGAAAGTCGTAGCCGAAAGGCCAATGCAGGGACCCGAGCGCCGGCGTAAGCTTGGGCCGCATGCACATCCTGCTGATCGACGATCACGTGCTGTTCCGGGAGGGCCTGAAGTTTCTTTTGCGCAGCCTGGATGCCGCTCTCGAAGTCGACGAGGCGGGCGACTGTGCCAAAGCGCTCGAGCATGCCGCCGCGCGCGCTTACGATCTCGTCCTGCTCGATCTCAAGATGCCAGGCGTCGCCGGGCTGGACGCGCTTGCGGCGCTTCGCGACGCGATTCCCGCCGCGCCCCTGGTGGTTCTCTCCGGCGAGGACAACCCGGGCGTGGTGCGCGCCGCGATCGAGCGCGGCGCCATGGGCTTCATCCCCAAGTCCTCGACGCCCGAGGTGCTGATCCAGGCGCTGCGACTGGTGCTCGCGCGCGGCGTGTACCTGCCGCGCGCTGTCCTCGACGCGCCCGCGGTTCCGGCGGCCGAGAGCGGAACGGCGCTGCGCGGACTGACCCCGCGGCAGATGGACGTCCTGCACTGCGTCATCCAGGGGAAATCGAACAAGGTCATCGCCCGCGAGCTGGACGTCTCCGAGGGCACCGTCAAGGCGCACCTTTCCTCGGTATTGCGCGCGCTCGGCGCCCGCAGCCGCACCGAGGCGGTATACGCCGCCGCGAAGCTGGGCCTGCGGCTGGTCTGAGCGGTTTCCACGGTGGTCACGCGGGCGATGTCGCGGTCGCCCGGGCGCACGTGGGGGACGTGCGCCGGTCGAGGCGCTTCCTGACCGCGATCAGCGTTACCGCGGCGGTGCACGCCAGGTTGCCCGAGAAAATGGCGAAGAACGCGCTGTCGTGGATCACGAACCAGCCGTAGAGCATCGCGGTCAGGTTCGCAAACGTCCAGAAGCCCCAGGTCGCGATCGACACCGCCCGGGCGCCGTCCTCGGCCTTCAGGACGGCGCGTATCTGCGGCGCGTAGAAGAAGACCCGAAGCGAGTTCGTCGCCACGTACACCCATGCCACCCAGTCCGCCGCGGCATCGATCATGTCTTCACCCAGGCGGAGTAGGTGCACTTGTTCGGGAACAGGACGGTGCCGTTCACGCCCACCAGGCAGCGCCACACGCCCATGAACGTCTTGTCCGGGCTGACAAATGCCCTGCTCACCTTGTTCACGTCCGGACCGGTCTGCAGCTTGATCACCGATGTCCCGAGCCAGCGGCCGAACACGCTGTCGAAACCCTGGGTGAAGGACTCCGTCAAACGGTCGTCAACCTCGGTCACGCTGCACACGCCGACGATGCAGATCGCCGACGAGGGGTCCCACTGATACTGGGCGAAGTCGGTGAACGCGCTGATGCCGCTCCAGGTGCCGTTGATGTTGATGGAAGCGTAGGCCGGAAGCGCGGTCGCGTTCTTCTGCAGGACGCCGAACCTGAAGAAATTGTCGAGATAGACCAAGTGCGTCCCCGCCGGGTCGGCGAACAGGATCACCTGCACCTGCCCCTCGGGGAAGGTGAGCGAGGCGCTGAAGACCTGGGCGTCGCCCTGTCCCAGCGGCCCCGATCCGCCGGCGTCCGCGCCGTCGACCTCGAAAGAAGTCACGCGCGAGCCGTCGATGTTCATCCGGACCGAATGCAGCTGGCCGGTCTCGTCCTCCGCGGCGCCGAACCAGTCGCCGGCCAGCGGGCCCGTCTGGCCCCGAACGCCGGTGACGCCTCCAGTCGAACCGCCGCCACCGCCGCCACCGCATCCAACGAGGGCCGCCGCCAGAAATGCGGCCGCGAGCTTGAGTGCCTGATTCATGATCGACCTCCTGGGTTGTGAACCGCGGAGGATTCTGAGCGCGCGACGATACGAGGGGAATTGGCCGGAAGGGTGGAAAGCGGCTAGACGGAAGTTGTAGCCGGCCGGGCAGGACAGGCTCAGCGCCGCAGCGCGGCGAGCATCGCCTCCATCAGCTTGTCCGCGGAGACGGGCTTGTGCAGGAGCGGCAGGCCGCTCGACTGCGCCTCGCGCAGCCGCTCCGGCGCGGTGTCACCGCTCACCAGCAGCGCCGGCACCTGCCCCAGACGCGCGCGCAGGCGTCGCACCGTGTCGATGCCGCTCTCGTGCTGGCGCAGCCGGAAATCGCTGACGATCACGTGCACGTCCTCGAGCCCGTCCTGGTCGATCAGCCGCTCGGCGTCGGCGTAGCCGCTGCAGACCGCAACCCGGCAACCCAGCTGCTCGAGCAGGGTGCGCATGCCGGCGCGCACGTCGGGCTCATCGTCGATCACCAGCACCCTGGCGCCGTCGAGCACGCTCGGCTTCGCCGCGACGGGAGCGGCAGGCGCGCGCGGCGACGCGCGCCTGTCCGTCGCCGGAGGCACGGTCACCGTGAAAGTCGAGCCGCGCCCGGGCTCGGACTCCAGCGTCAGCTCGAGCCCGAGCAGGTGCGCCAGCCGCTGCACGATCGCCAGTCCCAGCCCCAGCCCTTGCACGCGATCGCGCTCGGGGTTGCCGATCTGGTAGAACTCCTCGAAAATGCGCTCGCGCTCGGCCGCGGGGATGCCCGGGCCGGTGTCGCGCACGCTGATGCGCACCCTGGGTCCGTCCGCCTCGGCCGCGAGGGTGACGTTGCCCGCGGCGGTGTACTTGAACGCGTTGTCCACCAGGTTTCGCACCAGGCGCTCGAGCAGGACCGGGTCGGTCTCGACCAGGATATCGGGCGCCGCGACATGGAACTCCAGGCCCTTGCCGTTCGCCAGCGGGCGGTAGTCGGCCTCGATGCGCTCGATCAGCGTCTTGAGGCTCAGGTTCTGCGGTTCGGGCTGCACCGCACCCGCGTCGAGCTTGGAGATGTCGAGCAGCGAGTCCACCAGCGCCGAGAGCGACGCGAGCGCCTTGTTGATGTGGCTCGCGATCTCGCCGGTTGCGCCGTCGGGAGCGTGCAGCTTGAGCGCCGCGCTGTAGAGCGACAGCGTATGCAGCGGCTGGCGCAGGTCATGGCTGGCGGCCGCGAGAAAGCGGGATCGGGCGAGGTTGGCGACCTCGAGCTGCCGGCCCTTCTCCTCGGTCTCGCGGAAGAGTCGCGCATTGTCGATCGCCAATCCCGACTGGGCCGCAAAAGTCTCTAGGAGGTTCACGATTTCGTTCGAAAAACTCCCGACTTGTCGCCCTGCGACAACCAGGCCGCCGAAGATTCTCTGCTCGCGCCGAAGGGGAACCGAGAGGATGGATCGATAGCCGAGACGGGTGAGGACGGGACGAGCCCGCTCGAGAACGAGATCGGGCTTCTCCAGGATGTCGGGGATCTGAATCGGCCTCAGCGCTGCCACTGCCTGCCCGATCGCACCCTGATTTCGCGGGATCGGTGCCGCTCGAAGTATCTCTACGAGCTCCGTTTCGAGACCATGGCTCGTCCGCAGGTGGAACGCCTGAGTTTCTCCGTCGTACTCGTAGATGGCGCCTCCGCTCGCGCCGGAGAGCTCCACCGCGTGGGTGACGATGGTATTGAGCACGGCTTCGAGGTCGAGCGTGGAGCCGACCGATTGGCCGATCTCCCGCAGGGCATTGAGCTGCTCGATCGACTTTTCCGCTGCGCGCCTCTGGAGGAAGTCGCGCCGGATGTACGTCTCCATGTTGTAGCCGGCGACGAGCCCGAGAAGCGTTGCGGAGACGAGGAAGAAGTCGTTGTTCATGATGACGGCCGCGGGAATATCCGTGAGCCACACGGCCGCAGCGTTGTCGATGGCCACGGCACTTGATGCCGCCCACACTCCGTTGATGAACCGCAGCCGCCAGATCACGCACCCGCACGGGACGGACAGCAACAGGCCCGCGGTGTAGGGATGGGCGCCCCCCGGCCGGATCACCAGATTGACCATCACGATGAGGGCAAGCGCGGAGATCATGAAAACGGTCGCCGCGGTGGGTTGCGAAAGCCGTTGGAAGTATTCGGAGAAAGTGAAGAGGAAGATCAGCAGCAGGGAAGGAACCACAAAGACGAAGCGAATCACCCAGGCGGGCTCTTTCACGTCCGGGATGATCCAGGGGTCCAGCAAGCCGAACAATGACCATAACGCGATGGCGAGCCCGATCCCCAGGCGAACGTGCCACACGGACTTGAGGGCATAGTCGCGCCGGAACTCTTCCTCCAGGTCCTTCGGAAAGGACAGCGTCAGCCGATCGAAGGCGGTGTCCATGTGTGGGGACGGAAAAAGGGCCAAGGATACTCCCGGGCGCGACCCTGGACTAGAATTGGCGTTCCCTCTGGAGGAGACGCAAATGAACGAACACCGCAGGATGCGCCGCAGGCTCGTGCTCGCCGGCGCGGCAGGGATCGTGGCGGCCTGCGCGGCTCCCACGGGAGGCGAGCGCGCGCCGCAGTGGCGTGCGAGGCAGTTCCACAACCAGCCGGCGCAGAGCCACCAGCAGACCTTTCTCGTCGACCTGTGGGAGCAGGTGAGGAAGGAGACCGACGGCCGCCTGGTCGTCACCGTCTACCCGCAGAACAACAACATCCCCGGCTCCGATCCCGCCGCGCTCGACATGCTGCAGTCGGGCGAGCTCGAGTTCTTCACGCTGATGGGCGGCATCCTCGGGCGCAAGGTCCCGGTCGCGGAAATCCAGGGGCTGCCGTTCGCCTTCACCAGCCACGAACAGGTACATCGCGTGAACGACGGGGCGCTCGGCGAATACATCGGCCGCGAGTGCCAGGCGCAAGGCATCTACCGCTTCCAGTACGGCCTCCTCGAGAACGGCTTCCGGCAAATCTCGACTCTCGACAGGCCGATCCGTACCGCCGACGACCTGCGCGGATTGAAGGTGCGCGTGCCCGACGGCCAGATGTTCCGCGACCTGTTCGCCTCGCTCGACGCGCAGCCGGTCACCGTCAACATCCGCGACCTCTACGAGGCGCTCAAGGCGCGCCGCGTCGACGCGCAGGAGAACCCGCTGGTCATCACCGAGGTGAACAAGCTCTACGAGGTCACCCGCTACATCTCGATCACCAACCACATGTGGTCGGGGTTCAACCTCCTCGCCAACCTGAAGTTCTGGAGCTCGCTGCCGCCGGACGTGCAGGAAGTGGTGCTGAGGAACGTGAAGAAGTACGTCGCCGCGCAGCGCGACTACACCGACAAGCTCAACCGCGAGCTCCACACCACGCTCGCAGCGCGCGGCCTGGTCTTCAACACCGCCGATGTCACCACTTTCCGCCGCAAGCTCGGCGGCGGGTTCTACCAGCGCTGGAAAGACCAGTTCGGCGCGACCGCCTGGAATCTTCTGGAAGAGCAGGTCGGCAGGCTGGGTTGAGCGCCGGTGTTGCGCGGGCTCAGGTTGACGATTGCGGTATGCGGCGTTCTGGCGAGCGGCGCCGCGCTCGCCTTCAAGGGCGTCGATGTCACAGGCCAGGGGTACGGAGGCGATTTCAATCTCGTCGGCCACGATGGCAAGCCGCGCAATCAAGCCGATTTCCCGGGCAAGATCGTCGTCGTCACTTTCGGATTCACCCACTGCCCCGACGTTTGTCCCACATCGCTTGCCGCGCTCGCGGCGGCGATGGCGGCGCTGGGCGAGGACCGCAAGCGCGTACAAGGCGTACTCATCACCGTCGATCCCGAGCGCGACACGCCGGCGCTCCTCGCGCGCTACGTGACCGCGTTCGAGCCGAGCTTCCTCGGCCTCGCCGGTGACGCCAGGGCTACGCGCGAGGTGGCGCGGGCCTTCAGGGTTTTCTATCAGAAAGTCCCGGGACCGAAGGGCGACTACACCATGGACCACAGCACCGGTTACTATGTGATCGATTCCAAGGGCCGTACCCGGCTCATGTTCCGCTACGGGCAGCCGCCCGCGGATATGGCGTACGATATCCGCGAGCTGCTGCGCGAATAGGAAATAACAAGGAGATTCCCATGAAGAGATTCGCAACGATCGCGTTTTCGACGATGCTCGGTCTTGCGGGCGCGCAGGCGCACGCGCAGGGCTCGTGGAAGCAGGGCCCCCCGATCCCCCAGGGCGCGAACGAGGTCATCGGCGGGAACGTCGGCGGCAGCGTCTACGTATACGGCGGACAGGATCCCTCGGGCAAGTCCATGGGCATCTTCTGGAAGCTCGATCCCGCGAGCAATCAGTGGACCCAGCTGCCCTCGAATCCGGTGCCGGTGCACCACGGCGCGGCAGCGGCCGTCGGCAACAAGTTCTATGTCTTCGGCGGATTCCGGCTTCCGGACAGCGGCAAGAACGCCTGGTGGCCCGAAGACAAGGCCTGGGTGTACGACACGGGCAAGGGCGCCTGGAGCGCGCTGCCGCCGATGTCGCAGCCGCGCGGCGCGCTCGCCGCGGTGGCGGTCGGCACCAAGATCTACGTGTCCGGCGGCGCGAAAATCCCGGCGGGAATGAACCTGCCCGACGGGCTGACCGGCGGCGGGCCGGTCGAGCTGCTCGCCACCCTCGAGATGTTCGACACCGAGACCAACAAGTGGACCACGCTCAAGCCCATGTCGCTGCCGCGCAATCACCACAGCGTCGCTTACGCCGACGGCAAGATCTACGCCGTGGGCGGTCGCGTCGGCTCCTGCTTCTCGAACGGCTGGTCCTCCAACGTCTCGATGAACGAAGCCTACGATATCGCCACCAACACCTGGTCGACCCGCCTGCCGATGCCCACCGCGAGGAGCGGCACCGGAGCGGAAGCGCTCGACGGCAAGATTCACGTGCTCGGGGGAGAAGGCTGGGTGGAGGAGTTCGGCGGGGTGTTCCGCGCGCACGAGGCGTACGACCCGAAGACCAACAGCTGGGCGAAACTCGCGCGCATGCTCACCCCGCGCCACGGCTTCGCCGTCGCAACCGTCGGCCACAAGATCTACGCCGTCTCCGGCGTCAACAATGCCGGGGGGGCAGGCACGCTCTCCGTCGTCGCTGTAAACGAGGTATACGAGCCCTAAAAACGACCACGCTCAAGGAGGAGAACATGAAACGCTTCGTCGTTGCAGGGTCTTCGGTGGCTCCGGCCGCGGTCCGGTAGCCGGCGCGATGGACCCCTATCCCGCCGGGCGCGGCGCGGGGGCGCGCACGATCGGGCGCTCTTGGATCGGGAGGTTGACGAGGGCGGCGAAGATGCCGAGCGCGATCGAGATCAGCCACACCACCCGGTAGGACCCGGTGTGGTCGAACAGATAGCCGCCCAGCCACACGCCGGCGAAGCTGCCGAGCTGGTGGCTCAGGAAAACGAAACCCGACAGGGTCGACATGTAGGCGACGCCGAAAATGCCGCCGATCACGCCGTTGGTGAGCGGCACGGTGGACAGCCACAGCAGGCCGATCGCCGCCGAGAACAGGTACACCGAGCCCTCGCTCACCGGCGAGAACACGAACAGCGCGATGACGATCGAGCGCGCGAAGTAGATCATCGAAAGCAGGTATTTCTTGGTGTACTTCGCGCCCAGCGCTCCGGAGGCGAACGAGCCGAAGATGTTGAACAGCCCGACCAGCGCGAGCGCCATCATGCCGACGTTCGCCGAAAGCCCGCGGTCCCCCAGGTACGCCGGGAAGTGCACGGTGATGAACGCCAGCTGGAAGCCGCACACGAAGTAGCCCGCGGTGAGAAGCAGGAAGCTGTTGTGGCCGAAGGCTTCGCGCACCGCCTCGCCGACGCTCTGCGTCACGGCGCCCGCTCCCTTGCCGCGCGTTTCCACCAGCGCGGAGGCGAGCGGTGCGATCAGCACCGCGCTCACCGAGAGGGCGAGCAGCGTGTCGAACCAGCCGAAATGCGAAATCAGCGTTCCGGTGTAAGGCAGCATCGCGAACTGGCCGAACGAGCCCGCGGCGCTGCACAGCCCCAGGGCCATGCTGCGGCGCTCGGGCGGGAAGATGCGGCTCACCACGCCGAAGACGATGCTGAAGGTGGTGCAGCCCTGGGCGAGGCCGACGAACAGTCCGGTCGCCAGCGAGAACTGCCAGCCGGTGTTCGACATCGCCATCAGCACCAGGCCCGTCGCGTAGAGCGCCGCTCCGGTCGCGAGCACGCGCCCGGCGCCCTTGCGGTCGGCGATCATGCCGAAGAAAGGCTGCGACACGCCCCAGATCAGGTTCTGCAGCGCCAGCGCAAACGCGAAGGTCTCGCGGCTCCAGCCGTGATCGAGCGTCATCGGCTGCAGGAACAGCCCGAACCCCTGCCGCGTTCCCATCGCCAGGGTGAGGATCATGCCGCCGCAGAGCAGCACGACGGTCGGGGTGCGCCAGTTCTTCATTTTCGGACTCGTCTCGTGAAGCGGCATGATAGCGCATGCCGCCGCGGGCGACGGTCCTCAGATCAGCTTCTGGGGTCCGCCGATGACCAGCCCCTGGGCGTAGTCCACCTCGACGAGCTTGAGGTGCTCGAGCACTTCATTGCTCTCGACGAATTCCGCGATGGTCTTGATGCCCATCGCGTGCAGTCTCTGGTTGATCGACTCGGCCCGCTCCGATGCCGCGAGCGCGCGGCCGATGTCCTTCACGATGCCGTAAGTGAGCTTCACGAAGTCGGGCTTGAGGACCTTGAGGAAGCTGAACGAGCCGTCGCTGCCGTCGAAGCCGGCGAAGGTGAAGCGGCAGCCCAGCGGCCTGAGTTGCGAAAGGAGGCCCTTGATATCCTCGCTGTGCACCAGCGCGGTGTCCCAGCCGACCTCGAAGGTAAAGGTCCCATCGGGGAGCTTCGAGTTCTGGATGTTCCGCGCGACGAATTCCGAGAACTTGGGCTCGCGCAGCGTGTCCTCGGACAGGTTTACGGCGTTCGCCGGAGCCTGCCAGCCCGGATTCTGCGATCGCGATTCCTGGATCCAGCTCGCGAGACGGCTCACCACCCAGCGGTCGACGTAGGGGAGTAACCGGTATTCCTGGAGCATCGGAAAGAACGTGCCGGGTGGCAGCAGCTTTTCCTCTTCCTCCTTGAAGCGGAGCAGGACCTCCTGGAACGGTCGCTCGGGGGGCGAGGTGCCCAGCGCAAGGATCTTCTGGGCGTAAAGCACGAAGCCGCCCGTCTTCAGCGCCGCGATCAGCTTGTCGGCGATGTTCTTTTGTATCGTGCTTTCATCTTCCATTGGCAGGGCCATTGCGTCGTTCGGGCCTCGGGTACGGCGCTGTCGAGGTCAAAACAGACGCAAGAAATGTTCCTGGACCGGGGTTCTCCCTGACGCCCTCGCGGGGCGTCGGCGCCGGGGTCGGTGCGGCGGGGTGCAGCCGCATCGCGAATTATCCCGTTCGCATGGGCGGAATGTGCCGCATCGAGCCGCGGCAGTCAAACGCGCCCGTTCTGTCCGGCGCTGTGGTGCGCTAGAATCGGCCGGGCTCGCAACTGGAACGCGCCTTGCTTTGGATGGGGAGCACCGCGAAACGATGAATAGAACGTGATCAAATTCCTCCTGACCTCCAAGGGAAACCCCCGGCAATCGGTGCGCCTGCGCCGGTTCCTGCTCGCTTCGGCGACGTACGCCATCTGTGTCCCCCTGCTCGGGCTCGCCTATGCGTTCAAGCTGATTGCTCTGGGACCCGCGCTTCTCGTTGCCGCGGCCATGGCCGCGGTCAACCTCGGCTTTTACCTCGCTTTCCGCACCGGCCTCAATCTGAGATTCGAGGACCCGAGCCTGACGCGCGCGCAAGTGTTCCTGGCCAACGCGGTTCTGATGTTCGCGGTCTACAGCTTCGACCAGGGACGCGCCATCGTGCTCAACCTCGC
>Ga0137409_10004761_pt1 | contig 14226 bp, 12 predicted proteins | sample CZODoug1_16funga_FD_122059 | JGI IMG/M metagenome (GOLD analysis project Ga0137409, IMG submission 122059) | Vadose zone soil fungal communities from Angelo Coast Range Reserve, California, USA - CZODoug1_16fungal (Hybrid Assembly) | ecosystem: Environmental > Terrestrial > Soil > Vadose zone... | reverse complement strand
TCCCCCCATGTGGGGGAGGGACAGGGAGGGGGGTAGCAACGAGCAGGGCATTCAACGTCATCTCGCCGGCGTGTCGATGTCGGGGAATGTTGAACAAAACTGCTCGACCTTGAATGCGCGATCGAAGCTCTGTGCTCGCGGTCACCCCCCTCCCTGTCCCTCCCCCACAGGGGGGGAGGGGACGATGTGGCTCGCGTCTTGGCAGCCCTTGCGAACGATGTGGCTCGCGTCTTCGCAACGCTTGCGAACGATGTGCGTGCAGTCTTTGGAATTTGCCGCCCAGATGTCGAGCGGTTGAAGAACGGCCGCGAGGTCATATCCCGACCTCCGCTTCCACCGCGGGGACCTCTTCGTCCTCGACGCCAAGATAGGCGGCGATCACCTTGGGGTCGTTGCGCACCTGCTCGCACGTGCCATCCGCGATCTTGATGCCGTGGTCGAGCACGATCACGTGGTCGGAGATTTCCATCACTACGCTCATGTCATGCTCGATCAGCAGCATGGAGACATCGTGATCGCGGCGGATCGCGCGCAGGAAATCGCTCAGCGCTGCGCTTTCGCTGGGATTGAGGCCGGCGGCCGGCTCGTCAAGGCAGAGCAGCGCGGGGTCGGTGCACATCGCGCGTGCGATCTCGAGCCGCTGCTGGCCGCCATAGGGGAGCTGGCTGGCGGGATCATCGGCGCGCTCGGTCAAACCAGTCTGCTCGAGCCAGTAGCGCGCCTTCTCGATGGCGGCGTGCTCGGCGTTGCGATAGGAGCGCGTCCCGAGCGCGCCGAGCACGCTCCAGCCCGAAGCCCGCATCAGCGTCTTGTGCTGCGCGACGATCAGGTTCTCGAGCACGGTCATGCCCGGAAACAGCCGGATGTTCTGGAACGTGCGCGCGACGCGCGCGCGCTGCGACACCAGATAGTCGGGCATGCGTTCAAGCAGGTAAAGCGCGCCGTCACGGCGCACGCGCCCGCGCTTGCCGCTCTGGGTGAGTGCATCGAGCTCGTTCCAGAGATCCTCCGCGCCGAACTGCAGCGCGATGCGACCCTCGCTTGGCTTGTAAAAGCCGGTGATGCAATTGAAGACCGTGGTCTTGCCGGCGCCGTTTGGACCAATCAGCGCCGTGATGGCGCCGCGCTCGGCGGTGAAGGAGAGATCGTGCACGGCCACAAGGCCGCCAAAACGCATGGTCAAGTGCTCGACGTGCAAAATCGGGGGCACCGGAGCGCTCATCCATGCTCCTCCCGCAGCTCGGCGTCGATGGCCTTGCGCCGTTTCAGAACCAGGGTCGGCTCGCGCATGCCGATAAAGCCGCGCGGCTTCCAGGCAATGATCAGCACCATGGCGAAGCCGAACAGCAGCATGCGGTACTGCGCCGGGTCAAACTCCGCGCCGAAAATCTGCTTGAGAAAGCCCAGCTCGCGCAGCAACTCGGTGCCGCCGATAATAACGACCGCCGCGATGGCGACGCCGACGGTCGAGCCCATGCCGCCCAGCACCACGATCGCGAGGATCAGCGCCGATTCGGAGAAGTTCACCGATTCCGGACTGATAAAGCCTTGCCGCGCGGTGAAGAGGGCCCCCGCAAGGCCGCCGAAGAAGGCGCCGCTGGCAAAGGCCGCGAGCTTGGCATTGGTGGTGTTGATGCCGAGCGAGCGGCAGGCGATCTCGTCCTCGCGCAACGCCTCCCAGGCGCGCCCGACCGGCAGCTGGCGCAGCCGTCCGATGACGATCGCGGTGAGCACGACCACGGCGAGCACGACGTAATAGAGAAACAGCGGGCGGTGCAGCGGCGAGAACTCGAGTCCCAGCCGCGCCGCGAAGCCATCGGGTGAGGCGTTGAACGGCAGGCCGAAGAAAGTCGGGCGGGGCAGGCCGCCGATGCCGGCGCTGCCCTGGGTCACGTCCTTCCAGTTGATCAGCACTAGGCGGATGATCTCACCGAAGGCGAGCGTCACCACCGCGAGATAGTCGCCGCGCAGCCGCAGTACCGGAAAGCCAAGCAGCACGCCCCAGAACGCGGCCAATATGCCGGCGAGCGGCAACAGCATCCAGAACGACAGGTCGAACTGCTTGCCCAGGAGCGCGCAGGTATAGGCGCCGATGGCATAGAAGGCGACATAGCCAAGGTCGAGCAGGCCCGCGAGCCCGACCACGATGTTGAGGCCCCAGCCAAGCAGCACGTAGATGAGGATCTGGATGCCGAAGTTGTCGATCCACTTGCCGGCGCCGGGGCCGGCGATCAGCATCGCGAGCAGCGGATAGATAAGGACGAAACCGATCACTGCCGGCATCGCCCAAGAAGGCAATGTAGTCGGCAGCGTGGCCGGGCGAGACGATGCCCGTGCGCGCTCCGCCATCAGAGGTGCAACGACGACGAGATGGAGGAAGCGCAGGCCGGCGAGGATCGCCACGATCGCGAGCAGCAGCGGCCAGCGGGTTTCGAGCACAAGCTCGTTGCGGATGTTCTGAACAGTATTGAAACCGATCAGCGGCAGGAACAGTCCGAAGGCCAGGAGTGCAGTGACGGCGGTTTCGCGCAGCGCGCGTATGAGGTTCGGTCGGGCGGCAGCCTCGTCCGGCATCGCTCACACCTTCTCGACGTCGGGGCGACCGAGGATGCCCTGCGGCAGGAAGATCATCACAATCGCCAGGATCGAGAAGGCGGCGACATCCTTGTAGGCGCTCGACACATATTCGGCCCACAACGTCTCGATGACGCCGATGAGCAGGCCCCCGAGCACGGCGCCCGGCAGCGAGCCGATGCCGCCAAGGACGGCGGCCGTGAATGCCTTCACGCCGGGCACGAAGCCATCATCGAAGCGCACCACGCCGTAGATGGTGAGATAGAGCGTGCCGGCGACCGCCGCCAGCGCGGCCGCGATCACAAAGGTGATCGAGATCGTGCGGTCGACGTCGACGCCGAGCAGCGCTGCCATCTTCTGGTCCTGCTCGCAGGCGCGTTGCGCCCGTCCGAGCGCGGTCTTGCTGACCAGGAGCCAGAAGGCGAGGAGCAGGACCGCCGTTACGACCCAGATCGCGATCTGCTTGTAGGACACGGTGACGTCGTAGTTGCCCTTCATTACCACGATGATGTCGGTGAACATCGGCGGAATCGATTTGTTGCGCGGCCCCTGCGCGACCTGCACGAAGTTTGACAGAAAGATCGACATGCCGATCGCCGAGATCAGCGGGGCCAAGCGGAACGAGCCGCGCAGCGGCCGGTAGGCGATCCGCTCGATGGCCCAGTTGACGAGCGAGGTCAGGATCATCGCGACGATCAGCACGATCACGAGGGCGAGCGCGACCGAGCCGATGCCGATCCAGGTGGTCAGGAGCAGGAGCGCAACCAGCCCGATGAAGGACGACACCATGAAGACGTCGCCATGGGCGAAATTGACCATGCCGATGATGCCGAACACCATGGTGTAGCCGATGGCGATGAGGCCGTAGATAGAGCCGAGCGTAATCCCGTTGATGAGCTGCTGGACGAAGATTTCCATGCCCCCTCCGCCTCGCCGTGAGGCACTCTCCCGGTCGCCCGCGCACCTCTATCAGGGCATGCGCGGACCGGCAACGGCGGCGAGGGCTCCGCCCGACAATTGCCGCCCGACATTGCCGCCTATGCCGCCGTTTCGCCCACCCCGCGATCTGTGTTACGGCCAAATGAGTAGTTCTCACGCGCGCCGAGGAGTCGTGTCCATGAGCCGCATGAAACCCGAGGATGCCATCGGCGCCAAGGCGCGGCCGTTCACCGGCGCCGAATTTCTCGAGAGCCTGCGCGATGACCGCGAGGTCTATATCTACGGCGAGCGGGTTGCCGACGTCACGCAGCATCCGGCGTTCCGCAATACGGCGCGCTCGATCGCCAGGCTTTATGACGCGCTGCACGATCCCAAAGCGGGGCCTGTGCTCACGACCGTGACCGACACCGGCTCGGGCGGTTACACCCACAAATATTTCCGGGTCGCGCGCTCGCGCGAGGACGTGGTCGGCCAGCGCGACGCGATCGCCGCCTGGGCGCGCATGAGCTACGGCTGGCTGGGGCGCTCACCCGATTACAAGGCCTCGCTGATGAATACGCTCGGGGCCAATTCGCAGTTTTATGGAAAGTTCGCCGACAACGCCAAGGCCTGGTACCGGCGCGCGCAGGAGCATGTCCTGTTCATGAACCACGCGATCGTCAACCCGCCGGTCGATCGCGCCAAGGCTGCTGATCAGGTCAAAGACGTTTTCATCACCATTCAGAAGGAGACCGACTCCGGCATCATCGTGTCGGGCGCCAAGGTGGTGGCGACCTCGTCGGCGCTGACGCACTACAATTTCCTCGGCCAGAACGCCGCGGTGCCGACCCACGACACTGATCTCGCGGTCATGTTCATCGCGCCGATGAATGCGCCGGGCGTGAAGCTGTTCTGCCGGACGTCGTACGAGATGATGGCGAGCGTGATGGGCACGCCGTTCGATTACCCGCTCTCCTCGCGCTTCGACGAGAACGATGCGATCTTCGTGTTCGACAAGGTCCTGATCCCGTGGGAGGACGTGCTGCTGCATCGCGATCTCGAGAAGCTCAAGATCTTCTTCCCGCAGTCGGGCTTCCTGCAGGGCTATCAGTTCCAGGGCTGCACCCGGCTTGCGGTCAAGCTCGACTTTCTGGTCGGCGTCATCGCCAAGGCGCTGAGGGCTGCGGGCTCGGACGAGTTCCGCGGCAATCAGGCGCTCTTGGGCGAGATCATCGCATGGCGCAATCTGTTCTGGGCGCTCACCGACGCGATGGCGCACAACCCGACGCCCTGGGTCGGCGATGCGGTGCTGCCGAACGCGCAATCAGGCTCGAGCTATCGCGTGTTCGCGGGCGATGCCTACGGCCGCGTCAAGGAGATCGTGGAGAAGATCGTCGCGTCGTCTCTCATCTATCTTCCATCCTCCGCGAAGGACTTCAAGAACCCGGCGATCGATCCTTATCTCGCGCGCTATGTGCGCGGCTCGCATGGCATCGACTACAAGGAGCGCATCAAAGTGATGAAGCTTCTGTGGGATGCGATCGGCACCGAGTTCGGCGGGCGCCATGAGCTCTACGAGAGAAACTACGCCGGAAACCACGAGGACATTCGCATACAGGCGATGTGGGGCGCGCGCAACTCGGGCACACTCGACAGCATGATCGCGCTCGCGGAGCAGTGCCTCGCCGAATACGACGAGAACGGCTGGGTGGGCGGAAGCTGGCTCGATCCCGACGATGTTGCCTATACCGGGGGTGTTGGGGTCACGCGCGCGGCGGAATAAGACGCGGCCGAAGCGAGAGAGCGAATGGCGGTTGTTGCCTTCGCCATGACATGTTGCTGGCGCTACAGCTCTTGAGTTCCCAGGCGGTCCAACCGTCCCAATTGGAGCGGACTCATGAGCATGACCTGTTCGGTCCTGGGCGTGACGTCCGCACAGATCCATGCGCTGCGGGCCAAGCCCGCGCTCGTGAGCAAGCTTGCGCTGGTGGCCCGGATCGATCTGCTGAGAGGGCACCTTGACGACCTGACCGAGCGCATGACGGCGGAGCAGCGAGCGCAGTTCGAAGCGAGCCAAGCTCAATTCGCCGCCAGTCCGGGCGCCAAGGTGGCGGAGGCGAGTGTCGCTGACGCGCGCGCGGCGCTCGCTCCTTTGGGACCGATCGAAAAGGCCATCAGCCTCGAAAAGTCCTGGCACATCCTTCACTACCGGTTCACCGGCCACGTGGGCACGGGACATGCGCCGGGTGACCTGCTCTTGAGCGGGGAGGAGCTAGGGGAGGACGCGGGCTATGGTCCCGCTCGCCTGCATGACGAGCGTAAGACCAGCGGGTTTAGTCGGTTCCTCGAGGGACAGGATTTAGCGCGGCTGCGAGCGCGCACCGATTTCGACGCGATGAATCGTGCCGGCGTGCTGTACGGGGCGGGAGTGCCCGGCGACGAAGCCCTGCACCAGATGCTGCATGAGGAAATCGCCATCTATTTCCAGCTGCTGCGTGACTATGTGCGGGCGATGGCCGACAAGGGGAACGGCCTCATGGTCTGGATTTCCTGACAAGCCCAGGCGGCTCTCACGCTGACGTGCGCTGCTCAGCGGATATTGTAGCGGATCGGTACGCTCAGATTGACTTCAGCGCCGGCCATCTCCGGCGGCGGCGCCGGGAAGGGTTGCGCGCGACGCACGAGGTCGAGTGTCGCCTCGTCGAGCGCGCTCGAGCCCGAGCTCTTTGCAATGCGGCTGGCGGTGACGCGGCCCTGGCGGTCGAGGCTGAACGCCAGCTCCACGGTGCCGTGCTGGTTGCGCGCCTGCGCCGCCTCCGGATAGCGCTTGTTGCGCTCGAGCAGACCCACCACCTGCCGCTTCCAGGTCGGGATGGCGTTCGCGTTACTGATGTTGATCTGGCCCTGCTCTGGTGCGGCCGCAACGACGGCGTCCTCGACCTTGGGCGCCTGCGGCGCGGTCGTCACCGGAGCGGGGATCTGGTTGTCAGCAGTCTTGACCTCTTCCGGACGCGCTTCCGGCGGCAGCGCCGCCATCGCGACCTCGGGATTCTCGGCGGGCAGCAGGTCCGGCTGCACCTGCTCGACTTTGGAGACCTCGCGGATTTCCTCCGGCTTCTCCTCGACCTTTTCGCTTGGCTTCGGCGTCGCCTCCGCCTGCACCTGCTCGGGCCCGGGCGGCACTGCGAGCGGCGTGTCGGTCGGCGACATGGGCATCGGGGCGAGGTTGACCACCAACGCGGCCGTCGGATTGGTGTCGTCGTCGACCGTGCGCCAATGCACGAACGCTGCCCCGACGGCGCCATGCGCCAGCACCACCATAACGCCGCTCAGGATCCAGCGCGGCAGCTCGCGGCGGGCGTTGACAAAAAGCCCCATCACGGCACCGGCGGCTTTTCAAGGCCGACAAACGCGACCTTGAGGTAGCCGGCTTTGCGCATCAGGTTCATCAACTCCATCATCTCGCCGTAGGGGACGGTGCGGTCGGCGCGCAGGAAGATGCGGGTGTCCTTGTCGCCCTTGGTGGCAGCGGCAAGCGCGTTGCCGAGCGTCTCGCGCGCGATCGTGATCTCGCCCAGTGCGAGCGAGAGGTCAGCCTTGACGGTGAGAAAGATCGGCTTGTCGGGCCGCGGCTGCGGCTCGGCGGTCGAGGCCGGCAGGTTGACCGCGACATCGACGGTGGCAAGTGGCGCCGCCACCATGAAGATGATCAGCAGCACCAGCATCACGTCGATGAACGGCGTGACGTTGATCTCGTGCAGCTCCGCGAGGCTGTCCTCGCCGTGATCAAGACGGACGCTCATCTGTGCCTGCTCTTTTTGTGTTCCTTGCGCTTACTCGGCCGCAGACAGGGTCATGCCGCGGCGGCCGGCCGGCTGCGGCGCGGCGGCGCGGTCAAGGTCGCGCCCGACCAGACGCAGCACCTCGGCCGACGCATCGGCCAGGAGCGCGCGGTAGGACGCGATCTGACGCGAGAACACGTTGTAGATGACGACCGCCGGAATAGCGGCCACAAGCCCGATCGCGGTCGCCAGCAGCGCTTCCGCGATGCCAGGCGCCACGACGGCGAGATTGGTGGTCTGCGACTTCGAAATGCCGATGAAGCTGTTCATGATGCCCCAGACGGTACCGAACAGCCCCACGAACGGAGCGGTCGCGCCGATCGTCGCCAGCACGCCGGTGCCGCGCATCATGATGCGGCCGCGATTGGCCTCGATGCGCTGCAGGCGTGAGGCGAGGCGATCCTTGACGCCCTCGCGCTCCATGCCGTCCTCGGACAGCCGCAGCTCGGTCACCGCGGCGTCGATGAATTCCCGCCCCGCGCCGCCAGCCTTCGCGAGCGCTTGTGCCGCCTCGGCGAGATGCCGCGCCGAAGCGAGCTTGGCGCAGGCGCGGCGTGCCCGGGCGCTCGCTGCCATCAGCTCGATCGTCTTGGCGAGCCACACCGTCCAGGTCACCACCGAGGCAAACGCAAGGCCAATGAGGACGCCCTTCACCAGCGGGTCGGCACTCAGAAACATGCCCCAGGGGCTGAGGTCGCGCGGCAGATCGGAGGAGCCGATGGCTGGTATGGTCGGTATCGCGTCGGGTGCTGTCTGTGCGAGCGCGAGCGCCGGAAAGCCGGTGAGCGCGATGATTGCGAAAGCGTTGATTGCGAATACCTTGATTGCCGGTCGTTCTTTACACCAAATCATGACCACATCCGCCTTCTTGTTGTCGGTCGTATTGTTTCGTTTCTCGCTGTGACGAGGCTGTGATGAGCCCTGTGGCGTCGAGAGGCCGCTCACTCGGCGGCTTGCATGACCCCTGGGCTCAAGCGTCTGGCCACTGCTGCGCGGCGGCGGCGCCTGAGCCACATGACGATCCCGGTGAACGCGAAGATGGGCGGGAACGCACCGGTCAGGAACACGGCGACCTGCCAGAGGATGCCGCCGCGGCTGCCTTCATGGAGGGCGCGAATCCACTGCGCCGCGCGATCGCCCGCGAGCGGATCGGGCAGGCTGCTCGCCGTGCCATCGCGGTCGTTGACCATGACGGTGGCGACATCCTTGCTGCCCGGATCGCGCAGTTGCACGCGCCAGGTCGCGGGAGCGGGCTCATTGCGATCTTGGCGCTCACTGCGATCTTGGCGCTCGCTGCGCTGCTCTGGACGCTCTCCGCGCTCGGACTGCAGCGTGGCGAGGAACAAGGCGCTCGGCCGCCAGCCGGGCTTCGCGCCCCGCGCAGCGTCGAGCGCTGCGTCAGGGGTGAGCTGCGTTTCGCGCGCCAATTGCGCCGCAAAGATCGGCCGTCCGGCCTGTGGGTTCATCGGCGCAATCGCAGACATGGTGGAGCGCGCCGTCTGCGGAAACGAAAGATAGATACCTGTGAAGGAGACGAGCGTGAGCGGCAGCGCGATCCAGAAGCCGAGCAGGTAGTGCAGGTTGCTGATCGAGGCGTCGCCAGCGCGGCGCCAGCGCAGGCCTGCACGAAACACGCCGTTGCGCGGCCACCACAGCCACAGTCCGGTGAGCGACAGAATCAGCATGCCGACACCGGCCCAACCGACGATGGCGCGGCCCGAGTATTCGGGAACGGTCAGGTTCTCGTGGAAGCGATGGAGGAACCCGAAGAACGATGAGCGGAAGTTCACCACGTCGAGCACGCGCCCGCTTGGCGGATCGAGATAGACGGTGAGGAGCTGTCGGGTGCCGCCTTCCTCGCCGCGCGCCATCACGGTGATGGGACGGCCTTCCTCGGCCGGGAACCGCACCGCCATGGGCGTGAAGTTCGCCGGCAGCGCTCCCCGCGCGTTGTCGAGATAGCTCGAGACCGCCGTGGTGCCGTCGCCGGTGACCGCAAAGCGTGCGGGGTGCAGCAGGGCGTCGAGCTCATCATGCCAGACCAGCAACGCGCCGGAGATCGCGATCGGAACCAGCAGAACGCATAGCAGAAGTGCGATCCAGCGGTGGATTGCCCACCAGAGGGTTCGCAAGCGGGAAACAGTCGAAGGGAACGCGGTCACCGAAGAGACAGTCATGGAGTAGTCACCAGACCCGGAGGACTGAGGTTTTCGCTGCCTTTTTGCAGAATCGTGGACGAAATTGGCGCGGCCCCGGGATCACCAAGTACAAACAGAATCGTGCCAGCAAAATCAATGTATTTCTGCTTTTTCGAATTATTATAATGTAAGTATAGATTAGCTCTGGACTGGATATTCGGTCTATTGCCTGCCTCGGGCGTCCTCTCTATCAAGTATTTGGCCCAAAAGCACAGTATTTAATCGTTCCAAACTGGGCCTGGGAATGGGGGTTGAATGTCGAAGTGTCGGGGCCGGGGGGCTCAGCGATTCATTCAGGCGAAGGCGGGTTTTGTCAGCGTAGCGGCACTGTTGTGTCTGAGTGCGCCTGCCAAGCTCTTGGCGCAAACCGCGCCGGAGCAAGCCGTGCCCGAACAGCCGGCGCCATCGCCGCCACAGCGATCAACACAACAGGAGACGTTGCCGCCGGTCGACGTCGACGTCGTGCGCCGGCGGCCGCCGCCGCGCCGTCCTGCGGTCGCCACGCCGGCGCCGGCGCCTACGCCGTTGCCTGCCACGGAACCGACGACCGAAGCGCAGCCCGCGGTCACCGGCTATCGCGCCAACACATCGGGCATCGGCCGTTTGCCGGTGCCGCTGCGCGACATGCCGCAAACCGTCAACGTGGTGCCGCAGCAGGTTATCCAGGAGCAGCGCGCCAACACCATGGAGGATGCGCTGCGCGCCATCCCGGGCATCACCTTCTCAGCCGGCGAAGGCGGCCAGCAGGGCGACGGGCCGATCATCCGCGGCTTCGTGGCGCGCTCCGACCTGTTCCGTGACGGCATGCGCGATCCCGGCTGGTACACGCGTGACCTGTTCGCTGCGGATCGCGTCGAGGTCTACAAAGGGCCGTCGGCTTTTGCGTTCGGTCGCGGCGCCACCGGCGGCGCCATCAATACGGTGAGCAGGCTGCCGGACGGCAAGAGCCTTGTTGAGGGCACCGTCACTGCAACCACCGGCCCGGGCATCCGCACCGAGCTCGATGCCGGCGGCAAGAACGGCATCTGGTCCGGCCGCATCGCGGCGCTCGGCATGGATCTCGACACGCCGACGCGCGATCACGTCTGGACCCGGCGCTGGGGCGTAGCGCCTTCGGTCTCCGTCGATCTCGGCGAGCGCACCAAGGCGACGTTCAGCTACATCTATCAGGGCGAGCAGGGAGCGCCGGACTATGGCGTCACCTATCTGCCGCAGCCAGTCTACAACGCACAAACCGGCGCGCTCACCAACCCGGGCTACTATGGCAATGGCGCCGCCACGCCGCCGCTGCCGGTCCCGCGCAACACCTGGTACGGCATCCCGACTGGACCGCTGCGCGACATCACCGAGGTGAATACCCAGATCGCGACTGCCAAGTTCGAGCACGAGCTCAACAACAACACCAAGTTCACCAATGCGATCCGCTACATCGTCAACGAGCGCTACACGTTGCCGACATCGCTGCGCGTGGTCGGAAAATTGGACGGTACCGCGGCGCCGGCGAATACTCCTATTGACCAGTTGTTTGTCGGTCGCGAGCGGCGCGAGCGGCAGACCAACAACACCTACCTGGTGAACCAGGGCGACGTCGTCACCAAGTTCAACACCGAAGCCTGGCAGCATACATTGGCGGCCGGATACGAGATCACCGGTGAGACGCGCGAGCAGAACCGACGCGACATCTGCGATCCTGCCAGCGTAGCGTGCCGCACCAGCGTCCTTGACCCGGAAAGCATGGGCGCGCCGAGCGCCGGTGCGCCGGTCGTATTCAAAGAGATCAACACCAGGGCGTCCAATCTGGCGATGTTCGCGTCGGACCAGATCAAGATGAACAAATACTTCGAGCTCCTGGCCTCGGTGCGCGGCGACTTCTTCCGCACCGTCTACGACGATCCGAACCAGGCGCTCGCCGTCAATAAGCACCTGGAGCGTTCCGACAGCATGGTGAGCTACCGCTTCGGCGCGGTCGGACACCCGATGTCGAATGTCAGCACCTACGTGGCCTACGGCATCTCCTACAACCCCTCGGCCGAGCAGGGCACGATCACCAATATCAGCACCGCAAACCTCGCGCCGGAACGGACCTTCACGATCGAGTCCGGTGTCAAGGCTGACCTGCTCAATAACCAGCTGAGCCTGACCGCTGCGATATTCCGGATCGAGAAGACCAACCTGCGCGTTAACGATCCAGCCCAGAACACGACGGCGATCCTCGACGGCATCGCACGTGTCGACGGCATCGAGCTCGGTGCGGCCGGCAAGATCACCGACGCGTGGAGCGTCTTTGGCGGCTACAGCTATCTCCAGTCGCGAATCCTGGACACGCCCGACCTGACCCTCCGCGGCCGCGAGCTGCCGAATACGCCCTCGCACAACCTGACGCTCTGGACCACCTATGCGCTCACCGGCTGGCTGACGCTCGGCGGCGGTGCGACCTATCAGTCGGCGGCCTTCGCCAACACGGGCAACACCTCCTTCGTGCCCGACTATTGGAAGTTCGACGCCATGGTGAGCTACAAGGTCGACGAGAAGTCGACGCTTCAGCTCAATGTCTACAACCTCACCGACAAGTACTATTATTCCCAGTATTTCGGAGGCAACGCCGTGCCAGCGTCAGGGCGTTGGGCGGCGTTGACCTACAAGGTGCGATGGTGATTGGGTCGAATGTGCTATCCTGAACACGACAATCGTCAACCTGTCACCGTCATCCTGAGGTGCCCGCGCATCACGCGACGTTCATTGCAGCTTGCACAGTCGTGCGCGGGCCTCGAAGGATGACGGCCCCGGAATCGCAGCCGCTCCCCCGGCTCAAGAGGCCGGGGTCGCGCCTCAGGATGACGGATATGAGTCCTTGCGGGCTGTCAGCGCTACTAGCCTCCGTGGAGCGCCCGGCATGATGGTGCATATTCCCAAGGTGCTTGCGCCCGAGCAGGTGGCACGCTGCCGCGACGTGATGGTCAAGGCAGAATGGGTTGATGGCCGGGTCACCGCCGGCCATCAGTCGCAGCGGGTCAAGAACAACCTGCAGCTTCCTGAAGATTCGACGCAGGCGCGCGAGCTCGGCCAGATGGTCATGCAGGCACTGGGCCGCAGCGCTCTGTTCTTCTCGGCGGTGTTGCCGAAGCAGGTGTTTCCGCCGCTGTTCAACCGCTACGACGCCGGCATGACTTTCGGGGCCCATGTCGACAACGCGATCCGCGGCTATCTCGATACGCCGCTGCAGATCCGCACCGACATCTCTGCCACGCTCTTCATCTCAGAGCCTGCCGACTACGACGGCGGCGAGCTCGTGGTCGTCGACACCTATGGGCAGCATTCGGTGAAGCTTCCGGCCGGCGACATGATCGTCTATCCGGGCACGAGCCTGCATCACGTCACGCCGATCACGCGCGGCTCGCGCATTGCGTCATTCTTCTGGATTCAAAGCATGGTGCGCAGCGACACGCAGCGCGGCCTGCTGTTCGACCTCGACACCGCCATCATCAAGCTTTCGCGCGATCACCCGGAGCATCCGTCGGTGGTCGAGCTCACCGCGGTCTATCACAACCTGCTGCGGCAGTGGTCGGAGGTTTGACGTCTCGACTTACGACAGGCCGACTACAGCTTCTCCTTTGCCAGCGGTCTTGCGATGTCGCGCGCCGCATCGATGAATAGCCGCGCGAGTGGACTGAGTGCGCGGTTTTTCAGGGTGACGACCCCGACCGGAACGCGGGTGTGCGGCAGTTCGATCGGCAGCTCCCTGACCTCCGCGCGCCGTGCGGGAAATCGCAAGGCGGAGACCGGAAAGATGGATAGGAAGCGACCATTGGCCAGCAGACTCATCCGCACGTGAGGGGAATCACTCAACGCGGCGGCGCGAGGGTAGTCGAGCCCGCAGGCACGGAAGGCCTCCCTGGCCACCGACCCGACCACGTTGTCCGGCGGGGGGAGCACCCAGGCTTCATTCATCAGTTCAGCCAGCTCGATTCGGCGCCGCTTGGTCCAGGGATTACGTGCGCTTGCCGCGACGACGTCTCTGTCGTCGAAAAGAGGCTCGAAACGCAAGCGCTCGTCGGTCAGACCGCCGAGCTTTCGAGCGATGAGGAAATCGACGTTGCGCTCGATGAGCTCGCGATGCAGCACTTCGGCTTGCCTCGCCACGATATGGAACACGATGCGTGGAAAGCGTCGGGACAGTCGGTCGACAATGGCAGACACAAAGCTGGTGGAGAGTATGTGATTGCACCCGATCCGCACATCGCCAGCTTCGGGATCGGTGAGGAATTCAATGTCCTTCACGCCCTCGCGCAGCTCGTCGAACACGGTGACCCCGCGCTTGAGCAGGACGGCGCCGTAGCTTGTGGGCTCGGCACCGTGGCGATCGCGTTCAAGCAGGCGCACGCCGAGCACGTGCTCAAGGTCTGCAATCGCCCTGGATATGACGGGCCTGGAGATTGCGAGTTGCTCAGCCGCTTTCGCCAAGCTTTTGCATTGCACGACAGCGAGCAAAATATGGAGGTCGCGCAACCTGATGCGGCGACCAATGCGCTCCGACCAATCCATCGCAACCTCGCTTCGGTAGCAGAATTGGTACCGTAGTGTGCGAGATTAGAAATTGCCAGCAACCGACATCTGGCGCATGGTTTTGCACCATCCGGGAGAAACCCATGAACCGTTCGCGCCGTCGAATTCTGCAATTCGCCGCAAGTCTTGTG
>Ga0137409_10004758_pt1 | contig 14228 bp, 13 predicted proteins | sample CZODoug1_16funga_FD_122059 | JGI IMG/M metagenome (GOLD analysis project Ga0137409, IMG submission 122059) | Vadose zone soil fungal communities from Angelo Coast Range Reserve, California, USA - CZODoug1_16fungal (Hybrid Assembly) | ecosystem: Environmental > Terrestrial > Soil > Vadose zone... | reverse complement strand
GAGTGTAGGAGCGAATGATCTCCTGGACTGCTTCGTCGGTGAACTGGAGATTCTTGCCGGTCAGTCCGGCCTGTACCATCTGCTTCTTCACCAGGAACTGCTTGGCGATTTCGACTTTCTCTTGCTCGGTGTAGCCGTGCAGCCGCAGCACTTCCATGCGGTCTTGGAGCGCGGGCGGGATGGTGTGCATCACGTTCGCGGTGGCAATGAAGAAAACTTGCGACAGGTCGTACTCGACGTCGAGATAGTGGTCTACGAACATGAAATTCTGTTCGGGATCGAGCACTTCCAGCAGCGCCGCCGACGGGTCGCCGCGGAAGTCCATGGACATCTTGTCCACTTCGTCGAGCATGAAGACCGGATTCTTGGTGCCGGCCTTCTTCATCATCTGAATAATTTGACCCGGCAACGCGCCAATGTAGGTGCGGCGATGGCCGCGGATTTCAGCCTCGTCGCGCACGCCACCCAGCGACATCCGGACAAACTTGCGGCCGGTCGCCTTGGCAATCGACATTCCAAGCGAAGTCTTGCCGACGCCCGGAGGGCCTACAAAGCACAGGATGGAGCCTTTGGGATTTTTGACCAACTGGCGGACGGCGAGAAATTCAAGAATGCGTTCCTTGATTTTCTCGAGCCCATAATGATCTTCGTTCAAAACTTTTTCGGCGCGCGAAATATTACGGATTTCCTTCGACCGCTTCTTCCACGGCACTGCCAACAGCCAGTCGAGATAGTTTCGTGAAACGGTGGACTCGGCCGACATCGGCGGCATGGCTTCCAGTTTCTTGAGTTCCTGAAGCGCTTTGTCGCGGACGTCTTTAGTCATGCCGGCAGCTTCGATCTTCTTCTTCAGTTCGTCGAATTCGCTCTTCTCGCCGCGTCCCAGTTCCTTCTGGATGGCTTTGATCTTCTCGTTGAGGTAGTACTCTTTTTGCGCTTTTTCCATCTGCCGCTTGACGCGCGACTGAATGGTGCGGTCCATGTTGAGCTTTTCGATCTCCACGTCGAGCACGTCGCCGATGCGGCTCAGGCGCTCCGCGGGATCAAAAATTTCGAGTAGCGATTGCTTCTCTTCAATGGAAAGTTGCAGGTTGGCGGAGATGGTGTCCGTCAGCTTGGCCGGATCTTCCATGCGCACAGCCGCGATCATAGTTTCGTAGTTCAGCGACTGGCAGAGCTTTACGTACTGTTCGAACAGGGTCGTGACGCGCTGCATGCCCGCTTCAATCTGGGCATTGGTCTCGGTGGCATAGCGGGCGACGCGCACCGTGGCTTGCATGAAACCTTCGGTATCGATAATCTGCAAAATCTTGCCGCGCTCGATGCCTTCGACGAGCACTTTGATGTTGCCGTCCGGCAACTTCAGGCTCTGCACGATGTTGACGATGGTGCCCACCTGGAAAATGTCTCCGGGCTTGGGTTCATCGATGCTGGCATCGTGCTGCGTGGCGAGGAAAATCTTCTTATCGGCGGCTAGAGCTTCTTCCAGAGCGCGCACACTGGATTCCCGGCCCACCACGAACGGCGTCATCATGTAAGGGAAAATGACCACGTCCCGAATGGGCATCATGGGCAGTTTCTTGCTTTCGAACTTTTCTTTTGGGTTCGACAAACTCAGTCTCCCGTCTCCGTTTAGCTGGCTGCTTTCTCAATCACTGCCAGTGAGATGTCTCGCTTTTCGACCATTTCCCGTGTTACTTCGAATTCCTTGACTTTCTTCTGACTCGGCAGACTATACATCAGTTCGAGCATCAGTTCTTCCAGAATCATGCGCAGTCCGCGGGCCCCGACTTTTCGGGCCATCGCCTGGCGAGAGATCGCGCGCAGAGCATCTTCGCTGAACTTCAGGCGTACGTTCTCGAATTCGAACAGGCGCTGGTACTGTTTCACAATCGCGTTCTTGGGCCGGGTCAGGATTTCCACCAGCGCGTTTTCGTCCAAGTCTTGGAGTACACCAACGACCGGCAGGCGTCCGACAAATTCTGGGATCAGCCCGAACTTAATCAGATCTTCCGGCTGTACATCGGACACCATCTCAAAATTCCGCTTGCTGGGAATCGCCGCTGCCGCCTGTTCTTTGTCAGACTCCTCTCCAGACTTGAAGCCCAGAGCCTTCTTTCCCATGCGGCGCGCGATCATCTTCTCCAGGCCCACGAACGCGCCGCCACAGATGAACAGGATGTTGGTCGTGTCCACCGGCGTAAATTCCTGGTGCGGATGCTTGCGTCCGCCTTGCGGTGGAACGTTGGCGATCGTGCCTTCGAGAATCTTCAGTAGAGCCTGCTGGACGCCTTCTCCCGAGACATCTCGAGTAATGGACGGGTTTTCGTCCTTGCGGCCGATCTTGTCAATCTCGTCTATATAGATGATTCCGGTTTGGGTTCGACTCACATCGCCTTCGGCCGCCTGCAAGAGCTTGAGAATAATGTTCTCAACGTCTTCGCCGACGTAACCGGCTTCGGTGAGCGTTGTGGCATCCACAATGGCGAAGGGAACGTCGAGCATGCGGGCCAGCGTCTGCGCCATCAGCGTCTTGCCGGTGCCGGTCGGTCCGATCAGCAGGATGTTTGACTTGGCAAGTTCTACGCCGTCGTTGGTACGCTGACGGTTCATGTAGATGCGCTTGTAGTGGTTGTAGACTGCGACCGCGAGCTTCTTCTTGGTCTGCTCCTGCCCGATGACGTACTCGTCGAGGAAAGTCTTCACTTCCAGCGGTTTGGGGAGTTGGTTCGGGACGGAGGTCGCGGGGGTTGTGGTCCGATCGTCTTCCAGGATGGAGTTGCAGACTGCAACGCACTCATCGCAGATGTACGCCCGGGGATAGTCGCTGGGTGAGGAAATCAATTTGGCGACGGCGTCCTGCGATTTATGGCAGAACGAACAGCGCAGAATTTCCTCGGAACCCGTTCTGTTTTTCACTCGGCCCTACTCCTTAATTTTCCCACCGCTCCCGGTCTGGCGGATGCCGCATCGCCAGAACCGCGGAGGTACCGACCGGCGCGGAAAGCCGATCATACCCTCATCTTGTCTTATAGATGATATCGTCGATGATTCCGTACTCTTTCGCCTGCTGCGCGTTCATGATGAAGTCGCGTTCGACGTCCTTCTCTACCTTATCCAGCTTTTGGCCGCTGTGCTTAGCCAGTAACTGATTAGTAATCTCCCGCATGCGCAGGATTTCGCGCGCATGTATGTCTATATCGGTCGCCTGGCCGGAAAGTCCACCCATCGAAGGTTGGTGGATGAGAATGCGCGAGTTCGGGAGCGCAAGACGCTTCTTTGGCTCACCGGCCGAGAGCAGCAGCGCCGCCATAGACGCCGCCTGCCCGATGCAGATGGTTGTGACATCGTTTTTCACGTACTGCATGGTGTCATAAATGGCCATCCCGGCTGTGATCGATCCGCCCGGCGAGTTCACATAAAGCTGAATGTCCTTCTCCGGATCTTCCTGCGCCAGAAACAGCATCTGCGCGATGACCAGGTTGGCGATGTTGTCGTCAATCGGAGTGCCTATGAAGATGATGTTGTCGCGCAGCAGCCGGGAATAGATATCGTAGGCGCGTTCGCCTCGTCCGGTCTGCTCGATGACCATTGGTACCAGCATCAGTCGCTCCTCGTTCACGCTCAATCGTTCATGCTCACTCTGCCACACTCCGCCCCGCAATACGGTCGGTTGCATCTCAGAGGAGGATCGAAAATGTCCGTCTCAGGCGGACTGGCGATACAGCAAATCGATGGTTTTCTCGTTGCGGATTCTTGTCCGGATTCTATCGAGGCCACCATCGCGTGTCAAACGTGCGCGCACCGCTTCCACTGTCTGTTTTGATTGTTGTGCCAGCGCTTCCACTTCGCGGTCCATCTCCTCGTCGCTGACGTCAACCTTCTCTTCATCGGCCACCTTTTCCAGAAGCAGCGAAGCTTTCAGGTCCTGAATCGCCTGATCACGTTGTCCTGCACGCAGGCGCTGAAAATCCATTTTTTTCATCTGCTCGGCGGTGAGTCCCTGTGCTGCCAGCGCGCGCAGACCGCGCTCGAGGCGGATGTCGATCTGGCGTTCGATCAGCGAGTCCGGCACTTCGAATTCATTACGCCGGACCAGTTCCGCCACCAGTTTGTCCTTGGCTTCATGTTCCGCCTGATGAGTGCGCTCGGATTCGATTTGCTCGCGAATCCGCTTGCGGACGTCATCAATGGTCGCGAACTCACCCAGTTGCTTGGCGAATTCTTCGTTCAGTTCCGGTAGAACCTTGTTCTTAACCGCTTGGACCTTCACCGTATAACTGAGAGTCTTGCCGGCCAGGCGCTGATCCTGCGCGTCGTCGGGATACTTCACGTCGAAGGTGCGCTCGTCGCCGACGTTCGCGCCCGTCAGGTGCTCAGTGAACTCGGGCATCGTATTCTTGCCGCCGATTTCTACCAGAACCTCATCCATGTGGACGGGCTGCCCTTCTTCAGATTTGGGCGTGCCGTCGAGCGAGACCTGGGCAAAATCGCCCTCGGCCAGCGCCCGTCCTTCGACTGGATCGAACTTGGCGGCCCGCTCCTGGAGATCGGCGATCGCCTGTTCGACATCGTCATCGGTGACTGTGATCTCGGCCTTGTCGGCGCGCAGGTCCTTGTAACCTTCCGCCTTCACGTCCGGCAACACTTCGAACGCCGCCTTGAAACGCAGCGGCTCTCCGTCATGCACATGAAGATCGGTCACCCGAGGCTGCGAAACTGGATGCATGCCGAGGCGCTCGGTCTCCTGCCGGAAATAACGTGGGATTAGAGCTTCGACTACGTCGGTTTTGATCTCTTCCGAAAAGCGTTGCTTGATGATCGAAGGAGGAACATGACCGGCCCGGAACCCCGGCAGGCGCGCTACCTTTTGATATTTCTGAATCAAAGCTGCGGTCTGGCGAGTGACTTCCTGCGCTGGAATCTCGACTTCGATTTCGCGCTTGGTGGTGCTTTCTTTCGTTTCTGTGGGGCTCACAATTGCCTTTCCAACAGCTCCAGGATCATCGGCGACATCGGCAGAGCCTCATTCGCTCCGCTCGATTACTTGAATCCCTAAGCTTGAGTGTAAAGACTCGTCAAAGGCAACGTCAAACGAAGGAAGGCTCGGAAGCACCCACTAAAGTAACGGGCTTTGGCTTGTTGGTACCCGAACACAATGGTAGAGACGCGGCTTGCCGCGTCTCCCCTCGCGCCGGATCACGGCCGCGCAACCGGAGACGCGGCAAGCCGCGTCTCTACCATTGATTTTCGGCGATGCTCATCGTCGTGTTTCGGACTGCGCTTTCCGGAATCCGGTCATTCACTACAATGGAACCAATGTCCGCTCCCGACTGGCTTTGCGTGCTGAACGCCGAGATCGTAGCTTGCACTCGTTGTCCACGACTGGTTGTATATCGGGAGAAGATTGCGCAGGAAAAACGTCGCGCCTACCGCGATTGGGACTACTGGGGAAAGCCCGTGCCCGGCTTCGGCGATCCGAATGCCCGCGTACTGGTTCTAGGCCTAGCTCCCGGTGCACACGGATCCAATCGCACGGGACGCCCATTTACGGGCGATTCTTCGGGGAACTTCATGTATCCCATTTTGTATGAAACTGGATTTGCCAATCAGCCGACTGCAATCGATCGTAATGACGGCCTGGTTCTCACCGACCTGTACATCACGGCAGCGGCGCGCTGTGCTCCTCCCGACAACAAGCCGTTGCCCCAGGAGCTTGCGAACTGTTCGTCCTTCCTCGATCGGGAATTGGATGGATTGAAAAAGTTGAAGGTGATCGTCGCGCTGGGCAAGATCGGATTTGACGCCTATTTGAACTATCTGAAAAGGGCGGGTGTAATCTCCAGTAAGGCACTCTATGTGTTTCAGCACGCCGCTAGTTACCAGATGCCGGACGGCCGGGTTCTACTTGCTTCCTATCACCCTTCGAATCAAAACACCAACACCGGCAAACTCACCCGCCAGATGTTCGTGGAGATTTTTCAGGAGACAAGGCGTCTTGTAGATGTGGGGCGGGCGCCCTCGCCCGCCATACGTGTGCGCTCATGATTCCGTCGGCAGTTTTCGTCAAAATCGGCAGGCGGGCGAGGGCGCCCACCCCACACCTAACAAACCGCCTACTCTACTTCAGCTTCCTCACGGTCACTTCCAGTTCGAACTGACGTTTGGAGTTGGGATCGTCCACCACGCCGACGACGGCTGGCTTTCCCATCGCCGCCACTGTGCTGGCGGCGATATGCAATTGCCGCAGGAGGGGCATCGTCGTCCGGTTCTCCTGCTCCGGGTTGGCAAAATTACTCAGGTCCACCCGCACTTCCAGTTGGAGAGAGTCACCTTTCTCCTCCATCCTCGACGAGATATTGGTGCCGACGTCAATGTATTGCATCTCGCCCTTCTGGGTCTCGACCGGGACTCGGGTTCCAATCTTGATCTCATTGGCATTGATGAAGCCGGGAACTGCGTTCATCGAATAGTGACGGGTATTGATGCGCTTGCCATCTTCCGACTCAAACAGAGCGAAATCGAGGCGGAACGCGGGAAGCGGTTTTTCACTGTCATTGTTCGCTTTTGCCTTGGGCGTCTCTTGTGCTTGAATCGCTTGGGCTCCGAAGGAAAACGCGATTCCCAGAACCATTAACCAAACTACATTTTTCTTGGACATTGTTCTCTCCTCAATAATTATCATTCCGGTTGATCTGAACTTGACCGTGCATTCTTTGGCCGCGGTGCGGACATCTCAAGTTCATCCTGTTTCCGAAGATCTGTTTGAGATCTTGCTATCAGGGCCGCTCTTTGGGGGAAGTCCTCCACGTAGCGCGCCAGCATCTGTTCCTGCTCGTTCAATGGTGCCGGAGAAGGGAACTGGTCCAACTTCGGCGCTTTTCCAGGAGAGGAATGGCGGCTGGCCCGTTCTTCGAGCCGTTTGGGTGGCGCCGCGATGGCACGGCGATCACCTTGCCGGGGGCGCGCCGGCGGCTTGGACACACCTGCATCTTCCTGATGTGTCATCGCAGGCGACTCTACGGTCCTTGGCGGACTCCTGCGAACGCTACCTTCCCCAAGCCACATCGCAACGACGATTGCCGCCGCCAAAACGACCGTCCCGGCGGTCCACCACCAGCGACTCTGCAACGCGAGACGGGTCCGTTCGCTTTGCAGGTTCGCCAATATTCGGTTTTCCAGTCCCGTTCGCGGTTCGACGTTGCTGTGTTGGCTGAGCGCTGCGTTCATCCAGCGCTCGACTTCACGGTCGTTGTGGTTTTGATCGCGGTCCTTCGGGTCCATATTTATTTCCTCGGGCCGATCGCCCCGGTTAGCCTTTCCTTGAGAATCTGCCGAGCGCGGAAGGCTCGCGATCGCACGGCAGCTTCGCTGATTCCGAAAATCGAAGCTACATCCTGCGGCGAGATTTCCTCCAGTGCCAACAAGACCAGAGGATCCCGCAACTGCTCCGGCAGCGCCGCAATCAATCGATCGAGCAACGCGCTCCGCTCCTGCTCCAGCAGGACTTGATCCGCTCCAGCGCCCAGCGACGGCAACTCATTCTCACCTTCCACACGAGAGAGGCTTGCACGGACGACTTGCCTTCGCCGCTCCAACGCCACGCGCCACGCAATCCTTGCCAGCCACGCCTTTGGATCGTCGATCCGGGCCAGCTTCTTCTCGTAACGAAGCACACGCAGAAACGTTTCCTGGGTTGCATCTTCCGCTTCCGCATGATCCTGCAAGACCGAGTACGCAATCCTGTACACGGTGCGCGAGTGCTCTCGGACCGCCGCTGCCAGCAGGTCCTCTTCCTTTTGTGCCAGGATTAAAACCTCGCTTGCCATTGTGGCGATTGCAGTCAACGCCTGCTCCTACCCATGAAGAACGCCCCTGCCGCCGTTTCGTTCGAGAAAAATTGTTAGGGAAGAGTTTCCGGTGAGATGAGCCGCAGAATCTTGCAGCAAACGCGGGACTTTAGTGTTATAAGAAGCGCGATTACGCAGTAGTCCGGAGCGTGCCATGAATCTTGGCGACTCAAACCAGCGTTTCGGAATCTACTGGCTCTTTTTCGGATACACGCTGGCGCTGCACGCAATGGATGAAGCGGGCCACGGTTTTGTGACCGTCTTCAATTCGAACGCCCTCGCCATCCGGCGTGCCGTACCTTTTCTGCGTTTGCCCGTTCTTACTCTCCAGGATTTTATTGGCATCCTCGTGCTCTTCCTGACGCTCTTGCTGGCCCTGACTCCGCTGGCGTTTCGCGGTTTGAAGTGGGTGCGAGGAGTGGCGATTCTGGTTTCGGCGATTGCTGGAATTCTCAACGGAACGATGCACATCTTGTCTTCGATCTACATGAAGCGGCTGATGCCGGGGGTCTACAGTTCGCCGTTGCTGCTCTTTGCTGGAACGATGCTGTTGCGAAGCGCGCTCGAAAAAGAGAAATAACGTAGTGGCGAAAAGATAAAGACGATCGAAAGCTTCGTATCAGGTTACCGCTTCAGCGATATGCAGGCGCAGCTGCCATTGCACCTTTAGCTGGGGGCGGGGATTAGAACCCTACGAACACCGGCTCCGGCTCCAGCAGAATCGCCCATGCTTCCTTGACGCCATCCTGAATGCTTTCCTTGAGCCGCACCATATCCGCCGCGTGTGCTTCACCGATGTTGATCAAGGCCAGCGCATGCTTGTGCGAAATTCCTGCCGGTCCCAAAGTAAATCCCTTGGTGAAGCCCGAGTGCTCCACCAGCCACGCCGCTGATACTTTGCGCTGCGTGTCCAGCGCCGGATAGCTGGGAATCCTCAGGCTCCTGGACTCAGCTCGTCTGGCCAGATCACGAAACTCGGACTCGCTCAGAATGGGATTCTTGAAGAACGAACCGGCACTCCGGCAGTCCGGGTCTCCGGGCACGATCAACATGCTTTTGCTTCGGCGAATCTGCCGGACCGCATTACGCACTTCGGCCAGCGATGGGGAACTGCCGTAGTTCTCGAAATGCTTCTGTAGGTCTGTATACTTCAGACTGGGACCGCCGCCCGCCGTCAGCCGATAGGTCACTCGCAGGATGATGTATCGTCCGCGCTCGTCCCTATTGAAGATGCTAGTGCGATATCGAAACCCGCAAGCGTCCTTGGGTAGCACGACTATCCTGCTTTCTTTCAGGTCGAACACACGAACGAATTCGATTGTTTCGGAGACTTCCTGTCCGTAAGCGCCTACATTCTGCACCGGTGTACCCCCTACACTGCCTGGAATGCCGCTCAAGCACTCCAGTCCGGCGCAGTTGCTGGCGACCGCCTGCGCGACGAACAGATCCCAGTCCACCCCTGCGCCTGCCTCGAAAAGGACGACGCCGTCTTGTGCCTGCTGCCCAATTCCGCCGATCGCGATCTTCAGGACGAGTCCCGGCCAACCTGAATCCGAAACCAGCAGATTGCTTCCGCCTCCGAGAACAAAGATTGGCAACGCCTTCGTGCGCGCAAAGTCGACCGCGTCTCGAACTTCGTCTTCGCTCGCCGCTTGCGCAAAATAGCGCGCCGGGCCGCCGACTTGCAGGGTGGTCAGCGGCGCGAGGGGGACGTTTTGCTGAATCGCCATCAAGGACATTTCACTCTATATGGCTCCGAGCATCTCACGTCCGTGTGGACAGGCATATTAGAATGAAGTTACCGAAACGCTAAGGCAAAAAACAGGAGACTGAATGTATCCAGAAATTATGGTGATTCCGATGCGGGAAGAACTGACGCGTCTGGGAATTGAAGAGCTGCGCACGGCCGCGGAGGTAGATCAGGTTCTCCCGAGCCCCGGCACGACCATGGTGGTAGTCAACTCTATTTGCGGATGCGCCGCCGGACGCATGCGTCCCGCAGTGCGTCTTGCGCTCCAGAACGCGACCAAGCCGGCCAAAGTAGTGACCGTGTTCGCCGGCCAGGATATGGAAGCCACCGCCCGCGCCCGTTCTTACTTTACCGGTTATCCTCCCTCCTCGCCCTCGATCGGCATCCTTCATGACGGCAAACTGGTCTACATGATGGAGCGCCGTCAGATCGAATCCCGCGACGCGCAAGCCATTGCCGCCGATCTAAAAGCCGCGTTTGACCAGCACTGCGCAACTGCGGCAGTATTGTAAAAAGGCTGCTTAGACCTCGCCGCTGGATTTCTGGTTGATTGAGCCCGATTTGCAAGACGGAGCATCCTGGTGTGCTCCTGATTTTGGGTGGCGCAGCGGTAAACCGCTGCGCCACCCAAAATAAGAACCTTTCGCAAACCGCTTAGAAGCTCCAGTGGGTTGCGACTGATAACTACTAGTCGGGCTAAAACCGGAACAGATACGACGCCTTCACGAAGAAGTTGCGTCCGTCATTGCGCAGGCGGCCGCCAGCCAGGTGATTGACGCCGCCATTCCCATCGGGCGCGAGTGTGGGGTCGATGTTTTCCAGATTGCTGTTGTATCCCACATAGAGTGCCGTGGTGGGATGGACGAGATACGTGATGAGAAAGTCGGCGTTGAAATTCTTCGTGGTCTGCAAGGAAGTGAAGTTCGGATTCGCCAGCACGGAACTGTATTGTCCGATGAAACGAAAAGAAAGTTCCTTGGTGAACTGATAGTTCACCCGCGTCCGGACGATGTGGTTGTTCAGGCTGCCGAAGGGGGCGCCGCAGTTGGCGCATTGATGGAGGCGGAAGAGAATGTAGGTGTTGTCGATCTTGAGCGAACGGGTGGGCCGGACCGTAATCTGCACGTTGCCGCTGGTGCGACTGGCCAGGAAGGGAATCGTAGTGCCCGGCGGATCATAGTTCACGCGTTCTCCCCAGCGATAGTCAGCATGAACGGAAAACAAACGAAAATAATTCGTGTCCAGTGCGAAGTCGGTTGTGTGGCGCGTGTACTTGTGAACGTCTTTGAGAACGTCGAAATCCTGGGGTCGGAGACGCTCCATTTCTTTGGCATATAGAACCTGCAAGAACGTTTGCCCCATCAACTCCACGCGTAAGGAAGGGAAGTAGCCGGACCCGATCTCATTTCCTTCATGGTCGTAGTTGATGTAATGCTCAAACATCGGTCCCCAGGAAATCAGGTGTTTGCCCTCGGGCCGAAAGGTGTATTGCAGCCGTTCATACAAATTGTGAATATCCGGCTGAGGATCAAAGCCTGTGAGTGTCCGGAAGTTCGGGCTGCGATCCGAGTAGTCCAGGAAGTAGTTCAGCTTGAGCCCGTCACGTTGAACGATTACTTCCCCCGCCGATCCAGCCTGATACTGCCCCGTTGTACTGAACAAGTTGAAGTTGGGGTCGTCGGGATTGATGGTCGCACTCACGACCGCTTGAGCGCTCGCTGTCCAGTTTTCGTTCAGCTTAAAGCGCCCGTCAATGCTACCGACGCGATTGAAGAATCCTCCCGCCTCGCGATCGGCATACAGCAGCCCGATCGAAGACTGGGTGCCAATGTCACGGCTGACGCGTCCAATCGCAAACAGAGCATGCTTGCCAAACAGGGGATTCTCACCCGGGGTCACCGCTTCTCCCGGCGAATCCGTGCCCGCCACCAGCGTACCCACGGCCCACGGGCCGTCTTTCCCGGTCAACCGTGCACCCCACTTGGGATCGGCGATCCGCCGCGTGAACAGAAGCTGAATCGGCGTCTGGAAGTAATTGGAATTCTCCAGAAAAAATGGACGTTTCTCCGGGAACTGAACCTCAAAGCGCTGATTGACGGTGACCTGGGGATCGTCCGACTCGATCTGGCTGAAGTCAGGGTTCGCAGTGACGTCGAGAACGAACTTGTCTTTCAATACCGCTTTCGCGTCCAGGCCAATTTGTCCAAATGCCGCTCGCTGCGTGTATCTGGGGTCATTCGGATCGCGGAGGTCGAGTTCTTTAAATGAACGAAAGACGCCATACGGGATGAGCTGAAAATTTCTGCCTGGGGAGATCTTTTCCAGCCCGGTTGCCTGGCCTGCCTGGTTCAATCGTCCCTGGATGCGGCTTGAGTACTGCGGCCAAAACGACTTCTCGTTCTTTCTCGGCAGTTCGCGTTCGAGCAAAATCCCCCAGTTCTGCGGGTCGTTCGAGGCAAAACGCAGACTGCGGAACGGTATGGCCATCCAGATCACATAGCCGCGATCCGTGACTCTTCCCGCCGAGTTCCACACTGTGTCGAACGACATGTCAAAATTCTGATCAATCGTGCCCGGGCCCTCGGTCCACAACGCGTCCGCTTGTACGCCCAGCGGGTTCACGAAAAAGGCGTAAGCATGACGGTGATCGTGGAACGTATCCAGCATTAGCTCGACAAAGTCGTCGTCAAAAACGTCCTCGCGGCGCGACAGCCGGGCGCGGACCCGGTGAGGCTCGCTGTCGAAACAGATATAGATTGCATACAGATTCTTCGCGTCATATCCAAGATAGACTTCGGTACGCTCGGAAATGAGCGCGCCATCGCTCGGCACTCGCTGGTGAAATTGTTCCGCTTTCGCGAGCTTGTCTTTCCAGGCTGGACTTGGCTCCATGTCGAGAAATTCTTCGATGCGCGGCGGCGTACTCACGCGCGGGATGCGAATCTGGCCGAAAGTGGAGTCGTCGGCAAACAGGGGAGTGGCGGCGCCCACCAGCACCAGCGGGAGCCATCGGAGGTAATTTTTCGCGAACAAGCGGTAGTTCGGCCAAGCCTACAATTTAGACGAATGGGTATCTTACTAGTGAGCGGCCACGAAGAGGCCTCTTGTGCGCGGGGTCCGAATGGCGGAGAATGAGGCGGTTTGAGGAGGTTCTCTTTGTCGGACCGTAAGTACCGGCAGCGCGGATATCAAGACACCGGCCGCGAACCGCAGAAAAAGATTGAGCAACCATCTCCTTCGCGCCAGGACAATACCTTTGGCCCGCGGCCGATCAACATGCCGGGAACGCGCACGGTCTCCCGCTGTTCGCAGTGCGGGACGCTGTTGCAGTCGGTTCCCGAGCCGGTTGGACAGTGTCCCAAGTGTGGTTTCGACCTCCACTCCTGCAAGCAGTGCGAACATTTTGACCCAGCCAGTCGTTTCGAATGTAATCAGCCCATCCCGGCGCGGATCTCACCCAAGGACAAGCGTAACGACTGCTCGTTCTATTCCATGCGTGTCTCGCTCGAGAAAGAGACGTCCAGCAAAGGCATGGCTCGTCCCAACGATGCGCGTGCGGCGTTCGATAATCTGTTCAAGAAATGATCGGATGCTGATTGCGGGAACAGATTCTTTAAGGTTTTTGTGTTGGCCGTAAGAGTATTTCGCTGGCGAACGACTGCGGCGCCTGGGTGACAATCATTTCCACGGCGTGGGCGACATCCGCCGCCTGCAGCATTTTCTCGGCGTTCTTCCCAGCGTGCGGGCTGAACTCGGTATGCACCGATCCCGGGCAGATGACGGAGACGCGAATGTTGTGGACACGCAATTCCTCGGCAACGGAATAGGTCAATCCATTGAGTCCCCACTTGGAAACCGAGTACGCGGCTCCGTTCGGAAGCGCGTTCTTACCCGCGAGCGACGAGATGTTAACGATGTGGCCGGTGTGGGCTCGAATCATCAGCGGCGCAAAGCTTCGGATGCAGTAGTACACGCCGCGCAGGTTGGTGTTCATCACGCGGTCCCAAACATCTGGCGCAAGTTGATGGAGAGGACTGGAGCCGCCACCAATTCCTGCGTTGTTGACCAGAATGTCGAGCCTGCCAAAGATTTGCTCAACGCGCTTCGCTACCGATTCCACGGAATCGAGATCGGCGACGTCACATTCCAGGACAGTACTCTGTCCGTCTTGCTGCTGAATGGCCGACGACGTTGCTTCCAGTGCTGATCGGGTGCGTCCGCACAGAACAACGTGTGCACCCAAGGTCGAAAGGGAAATGGCAATGGCGGCGCCAATGCCACGGCCCGCACCAGTGATGACCGCGACTTGCCCGGCGAGCGCCCGGTTGGATGCATCTTCAATCCGCATAGCTCCTTTGTACTAGAAGGTAGCTTTTTTGGGGAGGCGGTAGGGGCTGAGGAATCCATCCGCTTCTGGCGGTTTACGCATCGAAGTACTCAGGAGGAGCTAAGGCCAGCAAACGTCTTGCCTTAGCAGGATGACATCCTTATAATCCGCACACCGGTTTAATCGTAGGCCGTGCTACATTTTGCACGCGGCTCTGGTTCGCGGGTTTTTCACTGGATTTTGGTCAAAGTGAAGCCTAGCAGTAAGGTCGAGTGCGCCGGTCAGGATGTCAATTTCCGCT
>Ga0137409_10004756_pt1 | contig 14229 bp, 12 predicted proteins | sample CZODoug1_16funga_FD_122059 | JGI IMG/M metagenome (GOLD analysis project Ga0137409, IMG submission 122059) | Vadose zone soil fungal communities from Angelo Coast Range Reserve, California, USA - CZODoug1_16fungal (Hybrid Assembly) | ecosystem: Environmental > Terrestrial > Soil > Vadose zone... | reverse complement strand
GCGGGAGTCGCGGGGGATGGTCCGGACACATTCAATATGCCGTCCGCTGTAGCAATTGGTTCGAATGGAGACATTTTTATCGCGGACGGGCATGGCGGGAATAGCAACAACCGCATCGTGAAGTTCACGAAGGATGGAAAATTCATCAAGATGTGGGGAAAGAAGGGCACCGGCCCGGGGGAGTTCGACATACCGCATTGTCTGGCCTTCGATTCGAAAGGACGGCTGTTCGTTGGGGATCGCAATAACAATCGCATCCAGATCTTCGACCAGGAAGGAAACTATATCGCGGAGTGGAAGCAATTCAGCCGGCCGAGCGGAATTTCCATCGACAAGCACGACATCATTTACGTGGCCGACTCGGAATCGGAATCCGTCTCCAAGAACCATTACGGATGGAAGAGGGGCATCCGAGTCGGGAACGTAAAGGACGGCTCGGTGACGGCGTTCATTGCGGATCCTGTCGAAGTCGCCACCGGCACGAGCGCAGCCGAAGGCATTGCGGTGGATTCGAAAGGCACCATCTACGGCGCGGAAGTCGGCCCGAAAGATTTAAAGAAATACGTCAAGAAATAGGACTAGCATGACAACAAATTTGCTCCTGCGCTCATCATGGTAGGCTCTACTCGACAGCGTGCGCGGGGCTTGGCGCGAAATTGGAGCGAAAAGATGTGTTGGGGTGCCGTCTTGGGACGGCACCCCGTGAATTCGCACACAGAGAATGGTTCCGGTAATAGGCGGCGACGGCCTTGTGAGTTGCTGCGCTGAATACTTCGGTTAAGCTTCTGCGCTGATTGATTTTTTCTCCCCGAGAAAGTTCAGCAGTTCACGGTTGACTGTTTCAGCGTGGGTCCAGGTCAAGCCGTGCGGCCCACCTTCCACGACCACTAGGCGGGCTCCCTTGACGGCCTTTTGCGTTCGGGCTCCCGAAGCAGCGATAGGAAGAATCCGGTCAGCATCGCCGTGAATGACCAGCGTGGGTACGTTGATGCGTGGAAGGTCGTTCCGGAAGTCGGTACCCCACGCCGGGACGCAATCGAGAGTGCCTTTGGGGGAGGCGCCGACACCGACGTTCCAGCTAGCCTGGACAGCCTGGTCACTGATACGTTTGCCGCCCAGGACATCCACGTTGTAGAAATTTGCGAAAAAGGCGGAAAGGAACGCCGGCCGGTCCGCAACGATGGCTTGCTTGATCCCTTCGAAGACACTGCCGTCCACCCCCTCCGGGTTGTCAGCCGTCTTCAGCAGGAATGGCGGGACCGAAGCGATGAACACCGCCTTGGTCACGCCCTGCGATCCGTAAGTACCCAGGTAGCGGGCCACCTCGCCGCCACCCATCGAGAAGCCGACAAGCGCGAAATCACGCAGGTTGAGCTTCGTCACGAGTTTATGCAAGTCCTCGGCAAAAGTGTCGTAGTCGTAGCCCGTGGAGGGCTGGCTGGACCGGCCGAATCCCCTGCGGTCGTATGCGATGACCCGATGACCCGCATCCAGCAAGACTGCGGTCTGCTTCTCCCAGGAAGCGCCGCTCAGAGGCCAACCGTGAATCAGCACGACGGGCTTACCCGAGCCGAGGTCCTCGTAGTAGAGATCGATGTTGCCGGAGTTTTCCTGACCAACGTTAACGAATGGCATTGGGACTCTCCTTTTCTGTGAACGGATTCGTTGCGTAGTTTACCTGTACAGAGGAAACTGCCACCCTCGCAGATACCATACCTAACTGATTTCCGCAACTGGGGTTCCACGTCCAGGCTGTTAGCCGAGCATTTTGATCGTGGTGGCTATCATTTTGATTATCGCCGCGATCGCTATCCCCAATCTCTTGCAGTCGAAGATGGCAGCCGACGAGGGCGAAGCCTGGGCGCGGTCGCCCTGAATCTGAAAGCCGAGATTGACTCTGAACTCATCGAAAATATCGCGGAACTGTCCCTCTGCGCTTTGACCCCGGCCCGCACAGCCCACAGCAGCCAAATTACTTCTTTTTTGAGTCAGCTATGGCGGGCCTGCTCACCTGCTTGTCAAATTCCGCCTGCTCCGAGGGTGAGCAAAGCATCTCCCGGAGATCGAAATCGGCTGGTTGCAAACGCAGGGGGAACTTACTGAGGGCATTCCAGGGTTTTGTATACATCGTCGGATCGATGATCGTCAGCGTGAGCTCCAGGATGTCGTGGCTCACGCGGTGGAACCGCTCTTCCACTCGCAAGTCGCCGCTATGCGGACGGCCGACATTATCGATCCAGGTTCTTGCATCGAGCCCAACCGTCTGGACGACGAACGTGGTATCGTCCTCCCACTTGCCGATCGAGTAGCCGTACCATCGTGGCTCTGAAATATCCTGGGAGGGAAACTGTCGCCCGTCCTTCCAGATGCTGCGAAATGTCCGATCATTTTGATAGAAGATCAGCACCTGCTTTTCAGTTTGAAGGATCTGTATCGCCCTCAGGTTGAAGAGTTCTATGCGTGGAAACCCGATTGGATCACAGATATCAAATGGATCGTTATTGAGCGCAATGGGAACTTCTGTGGTTCCAAATCCCGGCTTATTGGCTTTGAACGCTTTCTCCCCCAAAGGCGTGAACGGCAAAATATGCTTCCCGTCCGATGGGTATTCCTTCGCACCAAGGAATTGGACTCCGTCCCGCCACCCTGCGGCGGGTTCCCAAATTCCAGACAGGTCATGGCGAGGAGCCGGGGCTGCCTTCTGATCTTTCGGCGGTACGGGCACATCCCTGTACCAACCGTCGATATGCTTCTCCTGACTTTGATCCACCGGCAGAGCACCTGGATCGGGCGCAGGAAACGGCGTCCGCGGAGTATTTTGAGCGCGCGCAGGAAGTGAAAACATTGATGCTGCAAGTACAATCGTTGGGACCACGAAGCGGCTTAACATATCGGAAATCCTTTTCGCCGCACGACCGCTCGGGCGAACGGCTCCTCAGTCTACCCGCGTAACCACTTGCCGTTTGCGAGCATGACCCGCTGGATACGCCCGACTGGCGCGCCATTGTCGGGTGTTATCATGACAACCGTGACCTCATCCCCGGGCTTGAATGTCTGTTTGTTTATGCCAAAGTTGACGAGGCTGGACGGAGCGCTCCACTCAACAATCCAATTAACTACCTTTCCATTGTCATCTTTTATATCGATCTTCAGGAGGGTGTGAGGATTGAGCCAAACCCATTCCGTCACGGTTCCTTTCAAAGTGAGTTGTGTCGCATGGCCGTACGACGCGTTTCCGTGGTGTGCGAAAACCGGAACGGAAACCGTTAAAAGACCAATCATCACGAGGGAACTAACGCCAAGACTATTTTTCATAGCCTCCCTCCAAATTTCTGCACGAATGACCGCGAGTTTCTACCGGCTGGCCGAAAATATACGCTTTGGCTGCCTCCGCAGGTAACGCATTTCTTCAAGTTTCTTGAACCGGCCTCGGCAGCAGTTATTTTACATTGCCCCTCCATCGGCCGCAACAGCCCTACGTCCCCCATCCAGGTCGAAGCGATAGCGATTCTGAATTGTCAACTCCCAAGACACTGGGGTCACGAGTCTTGGTGCGGGCCTGACGCGACATTGGGCAGTGAAATCAGGTATTATCACACAGGGAATTCCCCCGCCAATTTTGCTTCATCTGCCGCACCTGTTTTGGGTGGCGTGTGCGCCTTAGGGAGTTCAGATTGATTTCACGATATACGCGCGAAGAGATGGGCCGCGTCTGGAGCGGGGAGGGCAAGTTCCGGCGCTGGCTCGAAGTAGAGCTTGCGGCGACGGAGACGCTGTCCGAGCGCGGCGTGGTGCCAGCTCCCGCGGCCGCAACGATTCGCGAGAACGCGCGAGTCGACGCCGGCGTTGTGGCCCGCATCGCGGAGTTGGAAGCCAAAGTAAAGCATGACGTTATCGCGTTCACGATGGCCGTCGGAGAAACCGTCGGCGATCCTGCCGCCGCGCGCTGGCTGCACTACGGCTTGACGTCGAATGACGTCGTGGACACCGCGCAAGCCCTGCAACTTCGTGAAGCGTCGCGCCTGATCGAGCACGGCCTCCTGCGTTTCGGCGAGGTGCTCGACCGCCGCGCGCGGGAGTTTCAGCACACACCGCAGATTGGCCGCACGCACGGCGTGCACGCCGAGCCGATCACGTTTGGCTTGAAAATCGCCAACTGGTTTGCCGAGAACCGCCGCAACCTCGAACGCTTAGGGCACGCCGCTCGGCAAATGGCGGTGGGAAAAATCTCCGGCGCCGTAGGCAACGCATCGCATCTCGGGCCGGAAGTGGAAGCCGCGATCTGCAAGCGGCTTGGCCTGGACGTGGCTCCGGTGGCGTCGCAAGTGATTCAGCGCGACCGGCACGCCGAGTATCTCTCCACATTGGCGATCCTGACAGCCACGCTTGAAAAAATCGCGCTCGAAATCCGCCACTTGCAGCGGACTGAAGTGCGTGAGGCGGAGGAACCCTTCGGCGGCGAGCAGCGCGGGAGTTCGGCGATGCCGCACAAGCGCAATCCGGTTTCGAGCGAGCAGATTTGCGGCCTCGCGCGCGTGGTGCGAGCCAATGCCGGCGCCGCGTTTGAAAACATCGCTCTGTGGCACGAGCGCGACATTTCGCACAGCTCGGTCGAGCGCATCATTCTGCCGGACTCGACAATTCTGGCCGACTATTTGCTCGCGCGCATGACTGACATCGTCGCGGGAATGCGCGTCTTCCCGGAGCGCATGCTCCGGAATCTGAACGCGACGGGCGGATTGGTATTTTCTGGCCAGCTATTGCAGGATTTGGTGGAAGCGGGCGCCGCGCGTGAAGACGCGTACATGTGGGTGCAGGAACATGCGATGGCGGCGTGGGAAACGGAAACAAATCTCGGCGGGCTCCAAGTAGAGCCCGCACCCGACTTCCAACACCGCGTCGCCGCCGATCTGCGGATTGCAAAATTCTTAGATCGAGCGGCGCTCGAACACACCTTCGATCTGAAACGGCAGCTACGCCACGTGGACGCGATCTTCGCACGCGTATTCTCTTGATTCGCAGGAAACCGCCAACGCACCTGTGCTGGCGTTTCACTTCGGCCCACATACCTGTTCCTCTTTGAGATTTTCGTGCCTTGAGTTTGTCGCTTCACCTTGACACGCCTGCTCCTCTGATGAAGAATACAGATCCCTTCCCATTAATTTCATAGACTTATCGTTGCGGGAACTCTCCAGTCCTTCCGCGCCGCATCACTTTCAATAGGGGGCGACGTGCCGGTCAATGGAACATCTCAAGGAACGGTTCTTGTAGCAGACGACAATGAAGGAATCCGCGAGCCGCTGGTGGAATTGTTGCGGGTGCACGGGTACAGCGTGATTGCAGTTGCGGACGGCGAGCAGGCGTTCATGGAAATCTGCTCGCAACCGGTCGACGTGGCCTTGCTCGACGTGATGATGCCAGGTCGCACGGGATTCTCGGTGTGCCGCGCAGTCAAAGCGAGGCCAGAAACATGCCTGGTGCCCGTGGTGCTCGTCACCGGATTGGGGAGCGCGGAAGACCGCATTCAAGGCATCGAAGTGGGCGCGGACGATTTCCTGAATAAGCCGGTAAAAAAAGAAGAGCTCCTGGCGCGCGTGCGCTCGCTGGTGCGCCTCAAGCGCATCACGGACGAACTCGAAAACGCGGAAACCGTGCTGTGCAGCCTGGCGCGCAGCATCGAAGCGAAGGATCCCTACACCGAAGGCCATTGCGACCGGCTGTCGCGCTACACGGTTTCACTCGGTGAAAAAATCGGATTGTCCGAAGAACAACGCGTCGCCTTGCGCCGTGGCGGAATCGTTCATGACATCGGCAAAGTCGCCGTGCCCGAGTACGTGCTGCTAAAACCCGGACCGCTCGACGCCGCTGAGCGAAAAATCATGGAGGAACACCCCATCGTCGGAGAGCGTATCTGCGCGCCGCTCAAGAGCTTCCGCAACGTCCTGCCCATCATCCGTTCACACCACGAAAAACAGGACGGCACGGGCTATCCAGACCATCTGAAAGGCGAAGAAATCCCCTTTACGGCGCGCATTCTGCAGACCGTGGACATCTACGACTCTCTCACGACCGATCGTCCGTACCGCAAGGCGCTCACGCAGGAAAAGGCGCTCGAAATCATGTGGAAAGAGACGCGCCAGGGATGGTGGGACGCGAAATTGGTGGATGCGTTGCAAGGCCTGCTTCAGGAATCGCCGACGGTATTTTGCGTGCCAGTGGCGTAGGACAGGCACTCCTGCCTGTCCCTCTGGACCCTCGGATTCGCATGAGTCGGAACAGATTCAATTGATGCAACGGCTCCCGCCATCGCATCTTTATGTACAGGCAAGAGTGCCTGTCCTACTACACACGCTGGACGTAGCGTGCTTCCGAGGTATCCACTTTGACTGTGTCGCCAGTGTTGACGAACGGGGGCACCTGAATCGTAAGTCCGGTTTCGAGTTTCGCGGCCTTCATCACAGCGCTGGCGGTGGCCTTCTGTACGGTCGGCTCGGTGTCCACCACTTTCAAGTCCATCGTATCCGGCAATACCACGCCGATCGCCTTGCCCTCGTAGAATTCCAACTTCACTGTGGTATTTGGAATCAGGTAGTAGACCGCTTCGCCAAGCACGTCCTCACCGAGGTGAAACTGCTCGTAGGATTCCGTGTTCATGAAGTGGTAGCCTTCGTTATCCGAGTAGAGATATTCGTGTTCGATCTCATCGAAGATGGCGCGCTCGATGTCCACTTCAGCGCGGAACCGGTAGTCGATAATGGAGCCCGTGCGCAAGTTGCGCATTTTCGTGGCCATGGCGGCGCGTTTGTTGCCGGGGGTGCGGTGCTCGACGCTATGCACCGTATACAGTTCACCCTCGTGGCGGATGGTCATTCCTGGGCGCAATTGTGTTGCTCGCATTTCGTCCGCTCCTGATGCCTACGGGATCTTGCGGCAGGCGGTTCATACCGGCTGCGTTCTTATTTTGCGCAGACTAGACGGACCAGGGGTGGGCCGCCCTCGAAATCGCAATTATAGACGGCCCAGCATCGAATGGTCAACGCGAAGGGCGCAATGGACGTGGGGCAGATTGCGCTGCGCTCCACGTGAATTGAAGAACTGGCATAATAGCTGCGGCTCACCGTCTCTAACGCTCATGAAGAAGCCCGTCGCGAAAACGTTTCAAGCCACACTCGAGCGCTTGGACTCGCCCTTGAAGTGGGTGATGATCCGCATTCCATTCGACGCTGCCAAGATTTGGGGGAAACGCGGGCAACTCAAGGTAAAAGGCGAAATCAACAGCTTCGCGTTTCGCACCTCACTCTTTCCCAGACGCGGTGGCGGTCACATGATGCTCGTAAATAAACAGATGCAGCGCGGCGCCGGCGTTTGTCCCGGCACAGTTGCGAAGTTCCGCCTGGAGCCCGACACAGAGGAACGCTTTGCAACCATATCAGTGGAACTGAAGTGCGCCCTCGCGGAGGAGCGCTCCCTCCGCCGCTGGTTCGATGCGCTGAGCTACTCCACACGAAACGAGATCTGCAAATATATCGCCCAGGTGAAGAGCGCCGAAGCCCGCACGCGCCGTGCCCGACAAATTGCGGAGCGTCTGTTTGCCGCCATGGAAGCTGAGAGCGAACTTCCGCCGATCCTTCAAATTGCGTTCGCTCACAATTCCAGAGCCCGCGAAGGATGGGAGCGGATGTCGCCATCGCACCGGCGCAGGCACTTGTTGGGAATTTTCTACTATCGGAGCCCTGAAGCCCGTAGCCGGCGAGTTGAAAAAACAGTTCAAGAAGCGGTTGAATACGGAGAGAAAGCCGCGAGCGGAGGAGTTCGCCGCCGGCACATGTAAGCTTCCAGCAGCATATCCCGCCGTAGGCTCAAGCTTCGAGTTCGGCGGGCTCGATTTCGTCCACGTAGCACCAAGTCCAGGTTTCGCCGGGCTCAATGGATCGCATCAAGGGGTGCTTACTTCTGTGAAAGTGCTTGGTGGCGTGTTTGTTTTTCGATGAATCGCAGCAGGCAACATGTCCGCATTCGAGGCACAACCGCAAGTGAACCCAGGTGTCTCCGGTTTTTATGCAGTCCTCGCAAACGCGCTTGTCGGTCTTGGTGAACTTGACTTGATTCAGGTGCGTGCATTTCAGCGCCATTATTCCCTCCATGAATGCGGCCCGGCCGGAAGCGAGCGGGTCCAGCCAGTGTAGAAGTAGGTTCGCGCAAATGGCCGCATATTTCGCGCCAGACCGGTGAACTTCGCCTGCCTCACCATGATGTCGGGCAATGGCGAAACATCCGATCAGGTTTGTGCAGCCTTGCCTGTTGCTTTCTTCTTTTCCCGTGAGATCCAAGCCGGCGGATCACTCGCAGGAAACGACTCCATCGACGCTTCATCGACCATGTCGAGTTCCTGGTCAGGGCTCTGCACGACCTGTATTGGTTCTTCTTTTTTCTTGTGCTGTGGTTTGTTCATTTCCCTATCCCAATCCTGCCATCTTGCGCGGGGCCCCACACATCCTCAACAATTTGGTTTCTCCGTGGCCCTCTGTGCTTCTCTGCGTTCTCTGTGTTGCGCTTTGGAATTTCACCACAGAGGGCACAGAGAACACGGAGGATTCAGAAACGACACGCCGAAAATACTACGGGCGCTGCTTTTCGCGCTCCGCCTTGCCATCGGCCATGATTTTTTCGATCTCATCGGGTGAGCGCGGCAGGCGCGCCGTGAGCAATTTGTAGCCGGTCGGCGTGATGAGCACGTCGTCCTCGATGCGCACGCCGAGATTTTCCTCGGGTATGTAGATTCCAGGCTCGATGGTGATGACCATGCCCGGCTCGAGCGGGCGCGACGGCCCGCTGGGATCATGCACGTCCAAGCCAAGGTGGTGGCTCAGTTGGTGAATGTAGTAGCGGCCGAGCGAGCGGCCTTCCTTGTCCTTCCCGTGCGAATCGATGTAGTCCATCGCGATTTTTTGGAGACTGTTGGGGCCCTGGCCGCCCATCATCATGCCGGGCTTGAGCGCGGCGAGCGCAGCGTTCTGCGCGCCGAGAACGATCTCGTAGATCTCGCGCTGGCGAGGCGTATATTTCCCATCGGCGGGAATCGTGCGAGTGATGTCCGCAGCGTAACCGGAATATTGACCGGCGACATCGAGCAGCGCGATTTCTCCGCCATCGATTTTTCGGTCGAGCTTGTTGTAATGGAGAACGGTCGAGTTGATCCCTGAGCCGACGATCGGCGCGTAGGCTTCGGTCTCGCAGCCGGCCTCGGCGTGAATCTCAACCATCTTGGCCGCCACCTGATACTCGTACAGGCCCGAATGCATCGACTTCATCGCCGCAAAATGTGCGTCGATGGAAGCTTCAATCGCCTTGGTGAGTAGCGCCAGCTCGCCGGGCGATTTGATGGCGCGCAACGTGGCGACCGCCGAGGAAACGTCCTTGACGGCGGCCTCCGGCGTGGCATCCTTCACCCATTTCGACCAGTTGGCCGCGTGCGGATAGCCTTCATCGTGCGGCCCCGGCAATTCCGTATAGATTTCCGGGAAATTCTTGGCGAGCGCGCCAAGCGCGTCATGCAGCTTCGCGAACACCTCGACATCGGCAAAGCCCGTTTTTTCCTTGATGCCCGGATCGTCCGGGCCCATGCGCGGGCCATTCCATTTTTCCTCACCCGGATTGCGCGGCGGGAGATAGAAAATTTCGCGCGGGCCAGTCCAGCCCTTTTCTGCCGCCGATTCGGGAACTAGCAGAAGCGCCGCGCCTTCTTCATTGTGGCCGGTGAGATAATATAAATTTTCTTCCTGCATGAAGACGTAGGAAGGATTCGCCTCTTCGTGGCCCGTATAGCCGAAAACCACTACGGGCGCATTGACCGCGGCGATGAGCTTCGCGCGCCGTTCGGCAAAGACGCTGTTCGGCTCGCGCTCCCATGCCGCCGCTGGCGGCGCCAACGGCACAAGAAGGACCATGAGGAAAAGAAGAATGGGGCTGCCGCGTAGGAAGGAACTTCGCTTGTTCATCCAGTCACCTCGCCAGAGTGCTCCTAGGAAAACATATCACGTTACTGCCTCTTCTCAATCAGCCACGTATTTTAGGGATTGCAGCGTCGTCCGGAACCTCTTTTTTAGACTCGGTCGGGAGGGCGGACCAACACATTCGATGAGATGCACGCCTGAAGGAATGCGGTGCATCGGGAATTGCACGCGCCAAGACTCTCGCTGCGCGGGATGTGGGTTGTAACTTCTAGAGTTGCAGAATTCCAAATGATATAACCTAGCTGGCGGCTGTCGGCGAGCCGCCTTGCGTCAGCCAATAACATTGGGCCGTCTTCAATCATTTTCCGGAGGTCGCCATGAAGAGAGCATTCCTTATCTTTTTTGTCTTGGCGCTGGCTCGTACTCCAACACTCTCGCAAGAACCAACATCAACCACGCAGGCCCTCGTGGCACGCGCGAAAGCTCTGGAACTCAATACGTCGTACGTTCCACCCCCAGGTGATCCCCAAGTGCATCACGCGTCTGGCTTTGCGAAGATTATGTGCTCTGCGGTCTTTATCACTGGCCTCGATCCTGATTTCGCCGCCGAGAATGTGGGATATTTCACCGCCCCTTATGCAGAGCGCGCAAAAGTGGGCAAGCCCGTGATCGATCGCGCCAACCGGGCAGTTCATATCGCGCTTCCTGGCGGCATCACACGCACCGCGAAGTTTCTCGGGAGCCAAGGGTGCGTAACTTTGCCAGTGGATAAGACCATGGTGAACTTCATGCCTGTTGCTGTCAAAAGTCAACTGCCAGACGCATCGACGGAGCAATGGCCGATGGGCGATACGCTGCCTAATGACCCCCTGCCGGCGGAAATTGACGCGGCGAAGGTGAAACACGCCGTAGAGGCAGCTTTTGAACCCGCCAGCGGAATGACTGCCGCCTTTGTAGCGACGTGGAAAGGACGCATCATTGGCGAGCGATACGGGGATGGCATAACGGCACGCACGCCGCTAGAGAGTTGGTCAATGGGCAAGAGCCTCGCGGCCACACTCCTAGGTATTCTCATTAAACGAGGTGTATACGAGCTAGGGCAGCCCGCGCCTATTCCAGAATGGCAAGATGCGGGAGATCCGCGCGCCAAGATTCGAATTGCCGATATTCTACACATGTCGAGTGGGCTTCGTATCAGGGCACCACTTGATCCCGACTATGACCCCTCAGGTCCTTATCCCGACCATCTGTATCTATACACAGGCAGCGTCAACTCCTTTCACTACGCTGCCACGCGTCCGCAGCAGTGGCCTCCGAACACAGTCGGACGATATCGCAACACAGATCCGGTATTGATCAGCTATCTCATTCGTCTTGGTGTCGAGAAACGCGGAGAAGAGTACTTGTCTTTCCCCCAGCGCGCGCTGTTCGACAAGATTGGCATCCGCACGATGGTGATGGAAACCGACCCATATGGTAACTTTCTCGGACAGGGATATGAACTCGCTTCGGCGCGTGACTGGACACGTCTCGGGAACCTATACCTCCAAGACGGGGTGTGGGATGGTGAGCGAATTCTACCTCGTGGTTACGCCAAGTTCGTTGGTACATTGGCACCTGCTTGGCAGGCAGACAACCGACCGATTTACGGCGCGTTCTTTTGGCTTAACGGTGACACGCGGTTCGCAGTGCCGAAGGAGGCGTACTACATGTGGGGAGCGGGTGGAAACTTCACCTTAATCATTCCCTCGCATGATCTGGTTGTGACGCGTTTGGGGCACTTCAAAGGCGCGGCGGCTGGCGAAAAAAGTCTCAACGACGCACTCGCGCTATTGATGGAAGCGGTGCCGAAGAGGAACTGAGGCGGATATCCCGAATTTTCGAACAGTATGAGTGTTAGTCTAGGTTCGAGAAGCCCCGGTAGCAAAATTCGTGACTCTAAAACCCCGGAGCACCCGAAGCAGCGGGGCGAACTTCCGAGGGAGGAGCTTGCCGCACGCCAAACCGCAGCCGCTCGATCCAGCCCTGCGCGACGGACATTACTCCTGTATAGAGGAAGCCCCAGACGAACAGGGCCAGGAACGGCGCGGTGGCGTAATTTTCATTCTGGATGGAGTACACGATCGTTGTAGCGAAATAGAGGCCGAGCGCGATTTCGAGGTACGGCATCCATCCGGCGCGATTGCGGTAGAGTTTTTTCTTCCATGTGCCGGTCTGGCCGTCAATGTTGAATTTCGGCGTGCGCGCGAAATCCGATTTCACTCCGAAGATGGCTTCGAGCACGGCTTTGGCGTTGCGCACGGATAGGCCGATGCCCACGGCCATCACGAAGGGCATGTACAGGATTGAGCGCTTCCACGTCTTCGGATAGAGCGCGCGCTGCGAGGCCAGATAAAAACCCGAAATCGAGCAGCTCGACGCGATGAACAGCGGCAGGTCGATGAACAGCATCTGGAACCAGCCCTGATAAAATCGCACGATCATCGCGGGCAGCAGCAGCGTTGAGAGAATTACCATAAAGGGATAGCTGATGTTGGCCGTGAGATGGAAAACGGCCTCGGCCTTGACGTGCGCGGGCTCGTCCGAGCGCAACACCCGCGGCAGAATTTTTTTCGCCGTCTGCATCAGACCCTTGGCCCAGCGCGCCTGCTGCGCCTTGAACGCGTTCATCTCCACAGGCAGCTCGGAGGCGCATTCGATATCGGGCAGGTAGAGGAACTTCCAGCCGCGAAGCTGCGCGCGGTAGGAGAGATCGGTATCTTCGGTGAGCGTATCGTGCTGCCAGCCTCCGGCATCGTCGATCGCGCAGCGGCGCCACACGCCGGCCGTGCCGTTAAAATTGAAGAAGGTACCGCTGCGCGATCGCGCGCCGTGCTCCATCACGAAGTGGCCGTCAAGCAGGATCGTTTCGATCTCGGTCAGCGTGGAGTAATCGCGATTCAGGTACGTCCAGCGCGCCTGAACCATCGCGATCCTGGGATCAACGAGGTACGGCAGCGTGCGGCGCAGAAAATCCGCCGCTGGGACGAAATCGGCGTCAAAGATGGCGACGAATTCGCCGGTCGCGGATTCGAGACCCGCGGCAAGAGCGCCGGCCTTGAAGCCGCTGCGGTCGTTGCGATGCAGATAGTGGATCGGCAGGCCGAGCGCTTGATAGCGTTCGACACAGCCGCGCGCGACCACCTGCGTTTCGTCGGTCGAATCATCAAGCACTTGAATGTCGAGCAGCTCGCGCGGATAGTCGAAGCGGGCAATCGCATCCACCAGGCGCTCGATGACGTAGCGCTCGTTATAGATGGGAAGCTGTATGGTAACCTTGGGCCACTCGGCGATTGCCGGCGGCGGGCCGGGGACTTTGTCACGATTCTTGAAATAGGCGTACACCAGGTAATAGCGATGCAAGCCGTAAGCCGCCAGAATCACCAGCACCAGGAAGTACGGAATCATGACGGCCAGATCAAACGCGTTGAGCTGGTACAGTCCGCGGAACGGATTCCGGTTCGCGTCCGTAAGCTTGGACCAGTAGTTCGAAAACGGACTTTGCGCGGCCGACGCCAGGAAGCCCAGAAGATGTTGCGCGGAAATCAAAACGGACATTCCCCCTTGCAAATGCTCGCCCTGCAAAAGATCAACCCAAGAAAGCCAAAACGTTGAGCGACTCAGGGCGCTCCACAAAGACACAAGCTGTGTGGAGCACACAGGCGATCGTCGCGATCGTCGCCATGATCGCGCTTGAGGCCGTGTTCGCGGCGATGGCGCGCCTCGGAGACCTGGCCGATCACATCCCCGAATTCATGGCCCTGGCGCTTGGCGCAGGCGTTCTCTACTTCATCGCCCTATATGGGCTCGAGCATACGCGAGAAAACCGGGCCGTCCTGTGGCTCGTCCTGCTGGGCGCGCTCGCGTTTCGCCTGACAATGTTTCCGTACCCGCCGTCGCTTTCGACCGATATCCACCGGTACCGATGGGACGGCCAAGTCCAAAATGCGGGCTGGAATCCATATGCAGTGGCGCCGACCGATCCGCGCCTCGCGCCTCTGCGCGATCCGGGCTGGGCCGTGATGCCCGCGCCAGAAATTCCGACGATGTACCCGCCGCTGTCTGAGCTTGTGTTCCGCGCAACGTGGCGCGTGCTGCCAGGCCCGGTGGGCTTCAAGCTGCCGTTTCTGCTCGCCGATCTCGCTGTCGCGGCGATGCTCGCCGGGTGGATCCGTTCGACTGGGGGACGGAACTACCAGATAGCGATTTACGCCTGGAATCCGCTGGTCGTGGTCGA
>Ga0137409_10004755_pt1 | contig 14231 bp, 16 predicted proteins | sample CZODoug1_16funga_FD_122059 | JGI IMG/M metagenome (GOLD analysis project Ga0137409, IMG submission 122059) | Vadose zone soil fungal communities from Angelo Coast Range Reserve, California, USA - CZODoug1_16fungal (Hybrid Assembly) | ecosystem: Environmental > Terrestrial > Soil > Vadose zone... | reverse complement strand
GATTGCCTTATGGGTTGGAACCGAAACGATCGCGCACTTCGCCAATCTACGCGTATCACAGTGATTTCTGGAATCAGCGGTGCGATTGCCATCGTTAGTGGTTACAACAACGATAAGACTTAGCGCCCACCGGCGCCAGCATCCTCCTAGAAAAACCGTGCGACGCAACTCTAGGTGTAAGTTCCCCAGCAGGTCAATTCCGCGAGTTGTCGGCAAACCGGAAGTGATCGCCAGACACGGCGCCGTCATCGACGTTTTCCAACACGGAAACGACAGTGACCTTCGACCGGGCCGATACGCTCTCCGGTTTCCTTCTCTCCGACGCTCCTGAGCTTGGACATTCCTTTCTTTCTCTCCCCTATCTTCTTTGAGCTCACCGCTCGGGTAATTCCTCTCCGCTCCGGCCTACGCGTCTTCTGCTTTATCGGTTCCGCCCTCAACAACACTGGGTTCCCTCCAATAAAGCAGACGCTAGCCTGCGACTCCAAGCCCCCTCGCTCTCTCTCGTGCCCCAAAGAAAACGGGGCAGAAAGAAAGGTAAAAACAAAATGTCTTATCTATATGTTAAGTGGAATAGGTTTGCTTTGTGGTCCGCTCGCCGACGTTCCGGTCATTAGAGCACGATTGGCGTTTCCATGGCCACTCCCGGAACGAAGGCCTGCGCCGCCACAGGCGGCGCGTTTATGCCTGAGTGGAGAGAGGGGCCAGGGAAAGAATATTGGGCGAGTCTTGTCCGAGGGGTCGTCTCTCGAGTACCGCCGTCTGCGTTGTTTGCGTTACATTCCTAGTTGCTCGTAATCCGTCCAGAGTCGATGCCAAGCGCGGAGATCACTTCCTACAAGCCGGGTTGAACAAGACGAGCCAAAATCTTCTGGCCGTTGTGTCGTTGGTTCAAATCAAGCCCCCGCAACCTTGGGCGCTTGAGAGGACAATCCTCTAAGCGCCCTTCTTATATGGTTACGAGCTGAGCCGTAACAATTCCCTCGCCTAATTTAGCGTCACAAAATTGTTCCTGTTCCCCGATATTGGGAGCAACTGGGAACGAATCGCCGTAGATTGCCCGTTCTCATTCCTGCTGAAATGTTATTCCACTTGTCCGATGAGACCTGTCAGGACTTGGCGTTCGACAAGAACTCGCAGGGTTACTGCAAGTGAAGTGTGGCAGAATCAACGCCCAATCTGTCAGTTGGACAGACTTTGCTGACGAATGTTGGCCGCGAAGGGCAAATCGAGGCAGCAACAACGAACGGACCAAGCGTTGATCGTGCTGTCTTGGCCAAATTGGTTGATCCGTTCTACGCTCGAATCAAAAAACCGCCCTCAGCGCGGGGGGCGGTTTTGCCGTGGACGCCTTACCACCTCTTATTTCTTGTATTCCAAAATATCACCAGGCTGACACTCCAGAGCCTTGCAGACTGCTTCTAGAGTCGATAGGCGGATCGCCTTTACTTTGCCGTTTTTCAACACGGAAATATTGGCCAACGTGATGCCGACTTTGTCGGCGAGCTCGGTGACGCTCATCTTCCGCTTCGCCAACATGACGTCGATGTTAATGATGATTGCCATGCTGGTCTCGTTACACCGTTAAGTCGTTCTCGGACTTTATATCCACGGCATTTTGCAAAATCCGTTCAAACACCGCCGCTGCGGTAGCAATCACGACCGAACCGAAGGTGATCAAAATGCCCATGAAAACCCCACCTGCCCGGTCATCTGAGGTGCTTAGCATAATGAAGATTTCTCCTACCGCAACAAAACCGATGATAGCTATCGCGCAATATTTTATGGTCCGCAAAGCTTTCACGGCCGGTTGCGAGAAAATCTTATTTTGTCCGGCATATCCCAACATCCTGAATGCCTGATAGCACGCCACGAAAAACGGAATGGACGCTATATACGCATACGCCAAAAAGGGATCTTTAAAGTAAATCTCAAAGGGCGTGGCGTGCGCATTCCTGCCCTCAATGTGGGGTTCCCAAAGCAGAAGGGCAAGAGCGCCGATGCCGATGAGCACAATGACTACCTGAAGAAATATCGTTGAGCTTCTTTTCATGGTTCGTTCCTATAACTTTTCAACTTCCCACATTTTCACCTTAATTTACTCCTTATCGTCTGTCAATATATATTTATCGTTATTTGTGGGTGCAGCTTGAGTCAGTCATCAGCTCCTTCGTATGCCACGCCACTCAGGGGAATCGTACAAATTGGGACAACGCAATACGTCAAGTCACGTCGAAGTTATCGATGCAGAATGGAAAAGCCTCGCCGCACTTTGGGCGGATCGCGGGAACCTTGAATTGGCGTTGTGTCATTTTGGCGCTTGTTGCTTGTTCCGCTGAAACGCTGCCGTTGACTGATCGCGCTATCGATCCGTTAGGGCGTTAGAAGCAAACTTTGGGAGGAAGCCCTAGAATTCCGCAACGACCAGAACAGCAGTCGGAGTTTTTAGTACAAACTTGGCCCAGAGCCAAGCAGGATAGAGCCATAGAAGCGGTTGGCACGACGATAGAAATTACGATGGGCAATGCGACAGCCGCGATCTTTCCCATTTTTCGTATCATGTCCCGTCGCGAAGAGGAATTGCCTCGATCAATCGAGAATGTGCCCTTTACCAGGAGTCCAGCGGCTTGAAGCTCGATAAGTGTCACAAGTAACAGTCGCCGGTCAATCCCAGGCAACGCTTTCTCCAGACTTGTAACCATGTCTGCGACAGTGCTCTTGCCATCACATGCTTTCCAAACTGCCGCAGCAGTGTGATTCAAAGAATGAGCCTGATGCGTCTCTGAGTCATAAACAATGAGTTCGTCTTCGAGTTCTCGTGAAAGAGCATTTGTTCGTTGCGGTCTTGCGTCTCTTTTCATCCTCGTCTCCACGCAACCGATTTTCCGCGCTTAGTTCGTTAGTCGATCCAGGACGCCCTGTACGACATCTCTGGCGTGACCTCGCTCACCTGTAAGAATCTGAGCTCCCCGAGCCACTCGCTCCAGAATAGTTAGAGCTCGTTCTGGCTGCTCGCGTGCCGCCAACGCATTAGCAAGTAATCCAAGCACCCCTCCCCCAGTAGTCATCACTTTAGGCTTCCAGCTTGCGAACTCCTGGTAACGTGTGAAGAGCAATAGCCCAACAGGCAACGCCTCGACTCCGGTCTCATTACCGAATTCCTTTGGTAAGATTCTGACCTGTCTTTGGCTGATTTCGTCTCTTATTCCTAATGGCTTCGCAAAGGCCGATACATAACCACGTTCATCAAACACGGCGAATTCATCGGAGTAGTACGAGGCTCCGTGTTGGAGGAATTCTTTGACAAGCATAGTCTTGCCACAGTGGCTCACACCCGGAATAACTATGGCCCGTCCTTTCCACCCCACGACTCCCGCGTGCACGAAAAAACCATTGCTCGTGGATCGACCAATGTAGTTATTCAAATCTGACTCGAATGCCCCCAACAATTCATCCTCGTGTAGGGTCCGAGCTAAATTCTGAATGTCTCCGAATAAGAGATGAAAGCTACGGACCCCCCGTCGTGGCTGCCCGCCGGAAATGAAAAATGAGTACAAACGATCAACCATCGTCGACTTCTGAAATTGCCATGCCGGGGGAAGATAATTGTGAATTCGTCCGACAAAGCTCGGCACATTCACGCGCACGCCGATGCCAACACCGAACGCGCTGAAGCTGAATCCCGCCGTTCCGACCGAACGGTAGAGTTTGTCCAGTCAAGGAGAGGTGTGTTTTAGCGTTGGTAAGCCTAGAACGGACATCGCTCTCCAGAATCGCGGAGGGTCCTCTTGAATTCAACAAAGCTGCTGGAGCCAATTAGTCTTTAGGCCGTACCAACCGTGTCTCTAGTTCTTGCTTCCCGTATCCAACCCTCTAGGACAGTTAAGTCTTGCGGTTCAATATTGTCGAATTCAACGCCTGCCCCAAGATTAGCGTGACTGTAGACGACCTTGCTACATGACTGAAATACCGTACTCCCAGCAACAACCCTCAACGTAATTAATGTTCCACTGGGAGGGGGATTGCACATGTCAAGGTAGCATCCATGCAGGCTCAGGTCCCCAAGCCGCGCAGCTATGACGAGACTCGAACCTTCAGAAGTCATTTCGGCGGTTGCGATAAATTGGTACCTAGGAAAGCGACGCCGCTCTCCGTTCACGAAAGCGCCTTGCTAGCAAAGATATTCATACTGCGTTTGTTGCGTAGCTGGTGTGAATCTTACTTAGCAAACGCAAGACTGCGAATTTGTTTGGTTATTTGCTTGCTACACCAAGCAACGCGTTTGGAGATACTTTTGCTACGTTGTCCGATGAGTGGGCGGAATTCCTCTGTAGTGCGCGACCGGAATTACCAGCAAAAAGTCTTTGGCGACGTACCTTTCGTACGCCACATAGTACAACTACAGAACCGACCACTCCGAACACTTGCTGTATCGCGAGGACGCTTTCTGACGTATCATCGCCGCACCGCACATGGAATCCCGGCCGAAGCGAATGGACATCGAGGCAGCCAAGGAAGACCTAAAAATTCGCACCTTGGCGCAGATGGGGAATGATTTCGCCAGGCTCCTGTACCTATCCTCGTTGAGGGACTTCAGCACAGGGGAGTATCACCATCATGGCCTAGCGGCTTCTTTTTCGGAATCGGCCGCCATTGAGGCACTGACCGCCTGCCACCAAGAATTGTTCTATTCTCTCGTCTTGTCGCCGTTAGAGTTACTCGTTGTCCAAATCGATCGCTTCATTCGGTCGTCGCACAAGGATTACCAAAGTGTGTTGGGTGCGTGGGACAACTTGCAGGCGTACAACACTGCAGTGCCAACCGTCTGCGATCCCTTGGCCGCCGATCTGTTCCGGTCGAACATTAAGACTGCGATGGCGCTCCTGAAATCTTCTCAACGGTTTCAGGAAGGGAAATCCCAATCCGCATCGCCACGCCCGTTACTTGACCAATGATTTCAGCGTCTTTGGGAAATGCCAGCGAGCGGCTCTTGACCGGCGAAAGAGGATGAGCAAGCACGAGCAGCTTATCTTCCATTAATTCGCACCACGAGCACGCGTATTCGTTTCGAAGATCGACAAAATAGATCGGGCGGTCAAATTCGGATCGCGGTGGACGCTGGCCCACATTTCTTAATTCCGGATCGATTTCCACAAACGATCCCGGGCGCAAGAGCGGATAGAGTGTGTAATCACTGAATCCGACGAAACCGTAAAGGCGATGCCGTAGGTCGAGATGTTGAATAAATTCGAGCGGTACTCTGCCCCAGGTTTCGATCATGCGCGAGAGTAGATTCGTTTTGCTGACATTCAAACCTGCGTCGAAGCGCACGGGGAGCTCCAGGGCAGTGGTTGCATGCTCGGCCGATTCCTGTTGCGCAAGGTGAGTCTTCGCAATCGGAATGCGAGCGTGAAACATCTTGATCTTGGTTACGTCCACGCCGTATAAGGCGACAAGGCTCGAATAGCTTAAGCCGTAGATGCTGGCGAGCGTGAAGAGCTTGTAGATGCTGGGCAAAGATGTTTTCTCATTCTCAATTTGGGTCAGCCATGGGCCGGATATCAAGAACTCGTTGTTGTTTTCTGCTTCCGCAATTACTTTGCTGAAGATAGCGACCTCGCGCGTAGTTATTCCCAGTTGCGCACGGACGTGTTTGAGTCGCTCTCCGGGCGAGACGGCCTTGCCTGTTGGTCGTGCAATCTCGTTAGGTCCCAAGGATGGTGCACTCCCCCACCGATCTCGTAACAAACACAACGGCCGGACAGCAACAATCTTCAGCTAATCTCGTAAAAAGGCAAGCAACGCCTCTGGTATTGTCAAACCGGCCTGTCGGTGTGCCAAGAGTCGCTACCGGAGAGGAGGCGCGCAGGGTTTACTTGATCAAGTCGAAGACTGAACGTAGTGCAAAAACTTCCGGCCGTATGAATCGCATACGAGATACACCGGGTCCCCTTAAAGGGCCCGAGCAGCCACAGCAGCAGCAAAACAATGTTTGAGGCAAGCATAAACGACAGATACTTGGCCGTCAGCCTTAACTCGAACATCGGACTCGGGTCATAGGTGTACCCGGCTAACCGCAGATGAAGATCCATAAGGCGGGCCACTTCCTTTCGAATCTTCCGAAACCACTGCAGTGCGAACTTTTTGCGTTCATTAAAAAATGAACATGCAACATCCGGCGTAGCGGCGCGTGCAACAAATTCTGCGTCTTCAACCGAGAAGATTCTGTTTATGAGCGCGGTTTCAAGGAAAACGGAGTTGAGCGCTTCGCGTGCATTGGCATAGTCATCTACTGTTACGGCGGGCCTCTGTCTCGTCTCTCCCGACTGCACAAAGAGGCGGACAGCCAAAACCACGATCAACGTGCCGAGTACTGATATTGGAACGAGTACGGTCATGGCTTCATCACTCTCACAAGCCGATTGGAGGTACGGGCCAAGATGGATCGAGTCTTGGCTGCAAGAAGCTCATAATCTCGTTCGATTGCGCCCTCTGTCGGCTGTGCTGGTTCAGGTTGGGAAGACCAAAGCGCAACGCACCAAATGGTTAAGGTCGCTACGTAGGTGATCGGAACCAGTCTCCGTGGGAGAGCCGAGAACTCGTTGCCCGGAAGGAACAACAGGGCAAAATTCACTACATTGACGCCAATCCAAAACGAATATCCAATAATCAGGCCCAGCAAGTTAGGACCGAGCAAGATACGATAGCGCACCAACAACCACAACATCACCAAAAGCAGCGCGCCTTCCATATACCGAAGGTCGCGACTTACTTCGGCAATGGCACTATACGCAGTGGCGAATCGCCCGTTCAGAAGGGCGGTAGCAGTATAGCTAACCGTCAGAGCGAACGCCGCAAGCAACACTTTCTGTGCCCTACGCGCGATCCCTCGGTTATGTCTGAGCGACTTCCTGAATATTTCGACGATTACTGCGTAGCTGGCGACAATGGTGGCGAGCTCGGTGGGCCAATATATTAGTTCGTACGAATGGGGCGCAAGTTGGTAGGACAGCAGGCCAACGACTTCCTTTAACAAGACGCAGCCGATGTAAGAATAGAAGAGGGGATAATTTCTGAGATTTCCCACCGCCGCGCCGCGAATAAGGACCACGGCCAGAAGCGAAGTTCCCACCCACCAGATAATGTGCGTTTCCATGGCGCGAATATTAAACGAGCAGGAGAGTACCATGAAAACGAAGGGAAGACGCGCCGCGCGCCTTCCCTTTCACTTGCAATAACGTTGGGCTACGCTGCAAGAACGTTAGGTAATGGTGTTGGTTGAACCGGTGGCACTACCGGTCCTGAGCCGTCGGCTAGGAACATATTTCGAGGTGGCTTCGGTACCGGACCTGAGCCGTCGGCTAGGAACACATTTCGAGGTGGCTTCGGTACCGGACCTGAGCCGTCGGCTAGGAACACATTTCGAGGTGGCTTCGGTACCGGACCTGAGCCGTCGGCTAGGAACATATTTCGAGGTGGCTTCGGTACCGGACCACTTCCGTCAGCCACTTCTGGCCGGATGGAGGCACCGTTAGTTTGCTGATGGTCTATCGAAAGTGCTAACAACTGCATTAATGCAATAGCGGTCGTGAAAACACCGATCAAGCGAGACAGTTTCCGAGAGTTCATTTTTTATCTCCTAAAGAAGAAATCTGGGCTGAAACGCCCAGTTACTGGGAATGGAAGCACGGAACGAAGTCGGGCGGACGGACGATTAGCTACTTCGGTAAGAATCGATTGCTATAGCAAGCAGAATGGAGACTGATCAGACGTGAGCGGACTTTAGGTCGATTTCTAAAGCGGAGTCGGGCTTCCCGGGCTCGGGGCTGCGAGAGCGGATGCATGCGATCTGGAGGTTTTGTTCCCAATCTGGATGGCAGACGATAACTTTTGTGGTTAGTAGGCCATCTTCGTTCTCTTCACAAACAACGAGAACCGATTGCCACATCTCCTTGATCGGGTCTTGCCCGATCATCTGACCCACGCCGACAGAGAGTGCTTGCGCTCTGACTTGGAGATGACCATTGGGCATGGCGTTGCAATGAACCTCAAACTTGCGGTCGTTCATGTGTTCTTTCCTCGTGCTAGAACTCAGGTTACAAGTTGTGGTGTGCGCCCGCAATCAACCTTCCCGTTGCAGAAACCTAATTGTTACTGGTTGTACGTCAATCTGTTTGCCCGTCTACGGACTCCTATACCTGCTTGTTATAGGAAGCAAAATTAAAAAGAAATCCACATGATCTGAGTTGCTTCCTAACATTTAGGCATGCGAAGAGTCGGCCTATGACGTATTCGCTAGTTCTTGCGGGGCGCTTATGATCATGACGGAAAATCAGATTTTTAAGTGTCAAAACCGTAGCTGCGGGTGTGAGGTGAGGATAATCAAGAGTGCTATCGAAGGAAGCTCAAATCCCCGGTGCTGCTGCGGCGCAGAAATGAAAAAACCTTACACAGCGCCGGTTCTGCGAGAAGTGACTTCTGAGGTTCTTGTCGGTCAGAGAGCTGAAGACAATTAGAGAGAACGGGCAAGTCTTTGCCCCTGGGCGGGATCACAATTTGCGGGACACGATCGTTCCTTTCCTTGCATTCCTCTTTCTCATCGCTGGTGCTGTGCTGTTATCGAACGGCTTCTCGACATCAGATCCGAGTCAAACCGCGAAGGTCATCGGCGGCGCGACGTTTCTCTCGCTCGGATTGGTCAGCTTGTGGTTCGGCGTGAAGAATTGGTGGAAATGGCGAACCGTGTACAAGGAATCTCGAAATGAATAGTTCCGATCCCGCTATGAGCACTGCGGAATTGAGTCAATGACGAGGCACGCTCGACACACCCTTACCGTCTGTGGATTTAAGGATTAGAGTGGCGGCAAAGGAACGGGACACCCGACTATACCCGGTGGCCCGTACAACCAATAGGACAACTCTTCCACAGCGACGGAAGATAGGCATATCCTCTTTGCGGCCGGAACACCTGCGATCAGGTGGAAAATGTCGGAGATGACCGAGCTGTTTTCCGCGACGTAGGAATGGCCAAGGAAATCGGTATCAAGCGAGGATACATCTATCGTATCTATTCCCTTTACGAGAACGATATTTGTGCCGGACTCTCCAGCTCGCGGGAAATCGTGGACCGTTTTTGAAGCGTGCAGTGCCTTATCTTTCGATGAGGCATAGAGAGTCACGCGGTCCGCTGAGGACTCAATGGCAGCTGCCAACTGACGAAATACTCCAGCGTCGACATCTGGAGCGGCAAGGATCACTTCTCGAAAGTGCGGAACTGGCCCGCGCCCGCTTTCTGCGATTATATCCTGAAGGGCACCCGTCAACGCCCGATTGCCCATGCTATGAGCGACTAAGTAGATCGATGTCGCCTCCGATTGTACAGCCAGTTGTTGGAGGAATACTTTTAGATGCGGTCTAACCCAATCGATTGTTGCTTCGTCGGCGGGATATCCCGTCAGTGCTCCCTTCGAGGGCCAACTGTAGAAAATAGGAGCACCTTGGAACTGCAGATCGTAGGCGAGTTGGGCAGTACGTCTAGCGGCGTTCTCAAAAGAGACGTCATATCCGTGAACAAAGACAAATGCCTTCTTTCCCGCCGAAGAACGTATGTTAGACGCCAGTTCGCTGTAAAATTTACTTTCGGGTACAGTGCGGACCGCGAGTAACACCACATCTCTGTTGGGATCTTTACGGAACTGCAGCTTCCACCACTTAGGAGATTCCAATTTTCCGACTCGGTGGTCCCTCGGGATGCTCACATCGCAGCTGCCTAGTGAAACGCCGCCGTCAGAACTTCTATTACTGCCGTAGAACAATTGGGGAAGCGAGCTGCCAGATGGCTGCCGATCCGTTGCGTAGAACACCTTCATTTTCACATAGTTCTTTTTCGGTGATTCCGCGGGAGCTTCAACTGCGACTGAGGGAGGAGGTGGCGGGGGAGCGGGCAGTCTTGGAGGCGGCGCTGCTTTTGCCCGGGTTCTTTCACGCAAAATTGCCTCTACACTTAACGACTGCCCACTCGTGACCTGAATCTCTGTGTGAAAAGCAGCAAATCCCGGAGCAGATGCCGTAATTGAGTAGCGACCGATCGACAGCGATTCAAAACGAAAATTCCCTGCATCATCGGTAACTACGGAGCGCTCCTGACCGGTAGATAAGTCAGTGAGCACAACCTTCACCCCGGGAATTGAGCCGCCGCTTGAATTCGCGACTGTTCCGACCACTGTCCCGATCGGCACCTGGGCCATGGTCTCTGGCTCTATGATGAACGTGTAACAAACCAGCAAGCACATCAGGCACAGCGAAAACAAAGCTCCACGAATATCCATTTGGCGTCCTCCCTTAAGTAGAGTCAGGTCGGATCGGGCCAACCAGGCCGCTTTAGATAGGGTATTTACTTCGCTTTCTATACTCTACCTAGATATAAAGGTCAAGAAACAAGTATCTAGCCGTAGCCGACCAAGCCGGACGCTGCCGTCCAGTTCTGGGAGAAACCCAGTGCTAAAGACGAGCGCCGCAACTGTTAACCAAAGGGTTGCTAGCGCGATCATGGGAAGTAATGGTCCGGCACTTGTCCGGTTAGCGCGGTGGTCTCAATGGGTCGATGCAACACTAACTCGAAGCCTACGGGGAGGGCTTCCAGCGGCTAAGGATCGTTCGCGAGAGTTGATTCAGACGAAACACCCCTCTGGCTAGGGTTTGGTCGAGCAGAGCCCTACAGATCGGTTCTCTGGTGGGAAGCATTGTCGGCTCAACAGTTTAGGTGGTGTTGCATCGACCGCTTGAGCCCGCAGCGCTTACCGGTAAAGTTGGTTCTGAACCCCAGGGCTCTAAGCATTCTGTGCGAGTACCCGACAATAATCCATGCGGTAAAACACTATTGGAGAATCCTTCCAATCAGCCACATGTGACCGAATGGGTCTACCACGGCTCCCTGGAGCATTCTCTTGATCGGCCTAGTTCCAATCGTCTCGTGCGTGTGTTGCTCCACGGGGCTATGATTGACAGCGCCCGCGCCCAAGGCTCTCCGATGCACCGCAATGGGGTCATCGACGAACAGTTCAATCCTCACTGTCGTGAAACCCGCAGATGCCGGACTCCGTGTGCCATGAGGGGGCGACTCGTGGGCCAAGTAGAAATTCGCTCCGTCAACCGAAAGACCGGCGACGACACCACCACCACCCAGATGCCAAAGAAGTTCTGCGCCGAAGGCGGCCTTGTAGAAGTCGATTGCAGCATTTCCGTCACTGACAGCCAACATGGGAGAGATTTGGGTCATCATCGCGTCGCTCCAAGCATCTACGATATCAGGAGGCTGCTGGAGAGTCTTCAGCGGATAAGTCCCGATTAACGCGCAAACCGGAAGAGTGAAATCGACTAAAAACCACATGTCCGGTAACCCGACTTACCGGGAGTTGAACCTCGGACAAAATCTGGTGCCTGATCAGCGCTTATCGGAAACTACGGGCAGATGAGCTTTGCGGGGCCATCTACTCTCTCAATTCGGCGCGACTATATTTATCCTCCTTACTAATAGGCGCGTTGTCAGGCACAGTGCTCAGTCCCGTCACCACTCTTCGCGCTAGAATCGTATCGCTATGAAGCGCCGAAAGCGCAAACGAAGCTCGAAAGGTGCGAGGCCTGCCAAGATTCCCGTTGATGCGGAAAAGGCTGCCGGGCCTTCCGCCGCGCTTGTCGGAGCAGACCGCCAGACTCCTCTCGGCGACGAATTCATTGCCCCTGTCGAGGTGAAAAAGCCCGGTAACGGTCCCACTGCGCTTCCTGGGGCAGACGTTATTGATCTTGGCCACGAGTTGCTTGCCGCTGTTGAGGAGGAAAAGCCTCCGAGCGATTCCTTCACGCTTGCCGAGGCAGACCACCAGACTCATCCTGGCAAGGAGTTCACTGCCGCTATCGAAGAGGAAAAGCCTGCTGGCTCTTCCGTCGCGCTTGCCGGGGCAGACCGCCGGACTCATCCTCGCTACAAGTTCATTGCCGCTGTTGAGGTAGTAGCGGCTGACTCCGGCGCGCGGATTGAAACGCGCGTTCGTGACTTGAGTCAGCAAGGCTGCTATGTGGACACGAACAATGCCCTGCCTTTAGGGACAGTCACGGACATACGCATCACGAAGGGGGCACAATTGTTTGAAGCCCAGGCGAGGGTCGTCTACTCCCGAGCTAGCCAGGGCATGGGGCTGGTGTTCACCGCCATTGAGCCGGAGCAGCTTCGAACTCTTGAAACGTGGCTTGCCGAATCCCGCGAGACCTCCTGGCTCGCAGCAAACCGCCGAAGGAGTCAGCGAGTATTGATGACAATCCCGGTTCGAGTCTCCGGGCAGACTGGCGTTGGGTTGCGTTTTGAAGAAGAGACCCAGACGCGGGCGATCAGTGCTCATGGTGCGTTGATTCTCGTGTCCACGCAGGTGTACAGAGGGCAGCGGCTCACTCTGTCGAACGTCCAGACAAAAGCTGCACTGGAGTGTGTTGTCGCACACATTGAAAAATATCAAAGCTCTCAGCCTCAGGTGGGAGTGGAGTTCATGCTGCCCAATCCTATATTCTGGCACGTGGCCTTTCCGCCAAAAGACTGGACGCCCCGTCACCCAGATGCGAAATCCCACCTAAAAACGAGCGAATCGAACTGAAATCCCGCACTCGACGCCAGCGGGTGAAGACAATGAACTTACGTGTGCGGCAAAAGGTGCGGGCTACTGAATTCGCATGAGCATTTTCGTAGCCGAAGCGGCGGCTCGCGACGCGTTAGTAGGGTGCTCTGTTTTCCGGGCTGCGCTGGGAGGGCGCTACCCGAACGCTCGCCGGATTGCCTCGCGATTTACCAGCGCGCTCAGCCTCAACTGCTATGCCCGAGCGACAGTGCAGGGAGCATTCGGGCAGGGACGTCCGCATTCACAGCGACGTTATCTTGAGGCGAGCAAACGCAAGGGGCGAGCCGAAGCATGCCCCCGTTTGAAAGATCACCGTCTGAATGGAATGTTGAACAGAAGGTCGTCGCCTTCACGCTGTTACGTGAGCAGCAATCTTGTGAACGGTTGAGTGCGAGACCTCATACGTTTTGACCTGCGGAGTTCCGTCCAGCACCCTGGTCAGCAGTTGCTGGGCTTCGGAGAATTTCTCACGATTATACGACTCAGCATTCTCTTTCTGTTCCCAGATGCTGATGCCAACCGCTTCTTCCCCGTTCGGGTTCGTCAAAACGATTTCCTCTCGGAAACCTTATCTGGCGTTGCAGTAGTGGAATGACTTCTTTCTCAAGGATGCGGTTAAATTCGGTCAGGTTACCGCTTTTCAAGCGCATAGAAACGAACCGAGCAAACATGTCTACCTCCTTTGGTTTACCGCCTGCAAGCTGAAAGTGGCTTCGCAGCAGTCAATACACAATCCTCCGCCAAGCCCTTACCGGGCCACGGCACCTTATGTACAAAACGAAACGCCGCGGCAAGGGACCGAAAACGCCAATCGAAATTGTCAACCCGCGGCGCGGACAGAAGGCTGTGTCTCTGTGTCCCAGAGTGTGTTTGCCCACTGACAGGGTCAAAGAGCGGTAGACTGACCCAGCGAACGATTCACTGAGTCGCTACGCAATCACGGCTTTGCATTCAGAGAGGGTTGGAAGATGCTTCAGAAAGGCGTCGCTGAAATGCATCCGGCTTCTGAATTTCTCGCAGGACTTTGGCTATGGCTTCTATCCAGAGCGCGTGGAGAATGCGAGCACTGAATCAATAATTTTCAAGTGAGCCTCGGTCGTTGTGCCTCAATCTAGGGGCAGGTCGGCAGAGACAGAAGTTTATCCGGTTGGTCTCTATCAGCGTCCGTTTTAAGGTAGTTGCCGTATGCACTGGTTGCGACGATCACGTCAAGCCGATGCCCCCCAAGTTTCTCGATGTAGAACACGTAAGTCCCATCCTGGATGTATGAAATAGCCTTGTCCTGGGTCAGTTTCCAGCGACTTCCGTCTGGTTTGACCCCACCCACAGAGTGAATGCGCTCATGTGCGTTCGTTCTGTCGGTCCTGACGGCGCACCGTATATGGAGGTATTGGGCCATGTGCGCCTTCTTACTATTTCAATGCACAATGACGAGGGGAATTGGGTGAACCTAACCGAGCACTCGTTCTCTGGGTCGATGTTTCTCGACCGCCAAAGCTAACATCCGCCTGCGTTTACCACAGCATCTGCCAGCGCTGTACCTGCCACGGCAGCTCTAGCCCGAGG
>Ga0137409_10004752_pt1 | contig 14233 bp, 14 predicted proteins | sample CZODoug1_16funga_FD_122059 | JGI IMG/M metagenome (GOLD analysis project Ga0137409, IMG submission 122059) | Vadose zone soil fungal communities from Angelo Coast Range Reserve, California, USA - CZODoug1_16fungal (Hybrid Assembly) | ecosystem: Environmental > Terrestrial > Soil > Vadose zone... | reverse complement strand
CGACCTCCGGTGTGACAGACCGGCACTCTAACCAGCTGAGCTACAGCCCCCTGCGACGGAGGGTGGCAATATAGGCCCGTGCGGAAGTCAATTCAATGCCTCAGAAATTCTTGCACTTGAATTGCTTCTTCACCTGCGGCATCACCGCTTCGAATTTCGCGACGTTCTGCAGCATCTGGTTCGCCGTGGGCGGATGCACCCGGGCGCCGAAGACCAGCGCCTCTTTCGTCCGCACGAGGCGATCGTTGATGGCCTTCGCTTCGGTGCAGCTCTTCGACTTGACCATCGCGCTGTACGGTCCCGACAGCGACGCCACTGACGAGACCCCGTACCAGAAGCTCGCCTGCAGGCGGATTTGCTGGCGCGGCCCGACGGTGTCCGCCGGCGTGCGCTGCGCGACCAGCTGCAGCAGCTGGTCGAGCCACGGGTAAGCGCGATCGTACGCGCCCGCCTGCGCCAGCTTCGATCCGGCGGTCAGCATGAACACGGCCGCGCTCAGGCGGTCGCTCGAGTCGGGCGAGGTCAACGCCGGGGCGAGATAGACCTTCGCGCTGTCGATGCGGCCGGCGAACGCGTTGCGGAGCGCGTGCAGCGCGGCCGTGTCGCTCTTGAGCTTGTTGGCCTGGGCCGTGTCGTAGGTGGCGCCCTCGACGATGCCGCGGGCGACCAGGAGCGACCCCTTCACGTCGCTCGGGTCGATCTTCAGGGACTGTTTGTACGCCCAGACCGACGAGTCCTTCTGGCCCTTCAAGTCGTAGGCCGACCCGAGGGCCTTCCAGAACGCGGCCGACTTCGGGAAATGCGCTACGGCGGCGCGGCTGAAGAAGAGGAGCTTTTGCGTGTCCGAGAGCTGCTGCGCAGCCCCGAGCGCGGCCTTGAGAAACGTACTGTCCGCGGCCTTGCTGGAGTCGTTCTTGATCTCCTCTACGAAACCGTCCAACGCGCAGCGATACAGCTCGCCTTCGATGCAGATCCGCCGCCGGCTCTCGATGAGCCGCTGCTCGTTGGGGTTCTTGGCGAGCCCGTCGTCGAGGAGGGCCTTGGCCTGCGCATACCGCCTCTGCTGCCGCAACAGCTCCACGATGCCGAGCCGCAGCTGCGTGTTGTGTGGCTCGCCCGACAGCTCGTGGACCAAGGCGTCGATCGCCTTGAGTGTGTCGCCCTTCTGCTGATAGATGTGGGCGATGTTCTCCCACGCGGTGGCGTTGAGGGAGTCGCCCTTGGTAGCGCGCTGATACGCCGCGAGCAGGCTGTCCAGCGGCATGTGCTGCGCCTCGTACACGGTCGCGACGCAGATGTGCGCCGCCGGGAGATTCGGCTCGATCGCCAGCGCCTTGCGGGCGGCGTCCAGCGCCTTCGCGAACTGGCTCTTCTTCCGCTGGTCATCGCATTCGCGCGCCTGCTCGGCCGCGCGCACGAGGTTGTTGAGACGCTGCGCGATCGCCTCCCCCACGGACAGCGCGGTGCCGGGATTGCTGACCGACACCGTGAAGAGCGACGCCAAGCCCGAGCTGCCGATGTCCCGCACACGGATGGTCGCCGTGATGGTGCCGCCGCTGCGCTCGAGTGTCCCGCTCGTGTACGCATTCACCGAGAGGAAGCGCCCCAGCTGGTTCGCCTGCGTCTCATCGAGCAGCACGTCGCAAGTGTAATCCGAGGCTTTGAGCGCCTCGCACAGCTTCGGCTTGGGAATGACCTGGATCTTGTACTTCGCCATCGAGCCGAGCTTCTCACGCGCCACGTCCATCACCGCGATGCTGAACGCGGAGTCGGCCGGCGTCTTCACCATGAGCGGCAGGATGAGCAGCTTCTCGGTGGGTTGTTGTGGCTGGTAGGAAACCTGTGCCGGAGCGGCGGTGGCGATGCACCCCAACCCGACGACCCATCGCAGCACTCTCACACGCGCAGTCCTCACGTTTCGGTCTGATACCCCAATGGGCGAAGAGGGATTCGAACCCCCGACTTCCTGCGTGTAAGGCAGGCGCTCTGAACCAACTGAGCTATTCGCCCGTCGTCGCGGATGCTACTACAGGGCGAGGCCTACCGGAAAGAAAACGCAGTACCCGAGTACAAGTAGAATCGGCGCGGCCGTCGTCGAGCCTTGGTGCAGCAGCCAATACCCGGTCGCGAGCGCCGCCACGGCTGCGGCCAGGAACAGCCAGTTTCTCGGTCCGAAATGCAGGCGCGAGCGTGTCAGACCCTGGTCGGACATAAGGGCAGGAGTTTACGCGGCAATGCCAATATCGTCAAGCAGTTGGCGCGTCGTCCTCGGGCAGCGTCCACCCTTCGTCGAGCAACGCCCGGCGCGCCCGGTCGCGCCGGCGCCGCAGCCGCACCAGCCAGATGAGCACCAGCCCCAGTGCCGCCCAGAACAGCCCGACGGCGCTGGCCCAGCCGAGCCAGCCGTAGCGCGATGCGACGTCGCGCTGCCACCGGACCTCGAAGTCGCCCTCCGTCAGATGGTAGGTGTGACGCAACGCCAGGTCGAGCGTCGCGTCGCGCGTCAGGTTATCGATGAGGGGCTCCAGCCCGTGCCCGTCGCCCCACCGCTCGAGCAGCAGCACCGCCGTGGTCGCGAGCGCGTAGGCGGTCGCCGCGTCCGGCCGGTCGCCGCGAAGCATCCGGTCCAGCTCGTCCAAGTCGAGCTGCACGCCGCGCGCCACCTGCCAGTTCAACCGCAGCGCGTCCAAACGGTCCCATTCCCCGGCCGCCACCGCCGCGTACCCCTCCTCGAACCACAGTGGCAACGGCCGGCGCACCCGTGCGCGCAGCGCCAAATGGGCGAGCTCGTGTCGGAGAGCGGTCGACAGACCGACGCTCGGACGGTCGGACAGCAGTACGACCGTGCCGCGATCCGGGAACGCCGCGCCCTCGCTCCAGCTCGGCAGGCGACCGGCCGTGAGCGAATCGAACGTGGCGCGCGTGGGAGCGAGAATGACGCGGATGGGACGGTCGGGCAGCGGCCCGACGCCGGGAAACGGCGCGGCGCCGTCGACGGCCTGGGCGAGCGCGAGGGCGAGGGCTTGTTGCCCCGGCCAGGCTACCGCCGTCACGCGGCCCACCACGACGCCCACCGGCGGTCCGCTCTGCAACAGGAGCCAGACGAGGCCTAGGTGCGCGGTGGCTCCTGTCCCTGGAGCGCGAGGGCCAGCGTGTCCTGACACTTCTTGCCCCAGGGATTGAACTTGTTCGCCTTGAACCCCTCGTCCCACGCGCGCTTCGCCTGGTCCTGGTCACCCCCGAACCAGTACGCGCGCCCCAGCTCGTAGTAGGCCTCGATCAGGTTCGGCCCGAGCTTGAGGGTTTTCTGGAAGAACGTCTGGGCGTCTTCGTACATCTCGCGCTGCAGGTACACGAGCCCGAGATAGAAGTGGGCGTAGAGCGTCGCCTTCTTGTCGTTGTCGAGCCGGATGGCCTTCGACAGATGCTCGATCGCCTCGCCGAAGATGCGCTTCTTCAGGCAGATGTACCCGACGTTGATGCGGGCGAGCGAGTTCGCCGGCTCCTTCATGAGGACCTTTTGAAAGGTGCCGAGCGCGTCGTCGTAGTCCTCGTGCAGCATCTGCGCCCAGCCGAGCAGCGATTCGGCCTGAGTCTCTCCGGGAGACAACTGCAGCGCCTTCTGCAGGGCCTGGATCGCGCCGGCGTAGTCCCCGAGCGAGATGAGGCTCCACCCCTTCTCGATGAAGGTCGAAGCGCCGATGTGGTCGGCGTGCACCGCGGGGCGCGTGCCGGTGAACTCCGGCGCCGACGCTTCCGCCGTCGAGGCGGCGACCTGCTTGAAGCGGTCCACCAGCTTGCGGACTTCTTCCTTGAGGGCCGAGAGCTCGCCGATGAGCGAGTCGACCTGCTTGAAGTAGGCGATGATCTCGCGCTTCACGGCCTCGCGCTCGGCGCCGCCCGTCACCGTCTCGAGGCGACGCGCGATCTCCTCGTACTGGGATCGCAGGGCCGGGAGCGGGCTGTTGACCATCAGGTTTTCGCGGGCTCCCGGACCGCCGTCTCGAGCGCGAGCTTTTCCTTGGAGTTGAGCAGGCGCGCCGTGTTCAGCACGATGATCGTCCGCCCGTCCTTCACCACCAGGCCGGTGATGTATTCCGCCGCGAGGCCCTTCACGATCGTCGGAGGTGACGTGATTTCGGGGGCCGCGACCTGCAGCACTTCGGTGACCGCGTCCACGATGATGCCCAGCTTGCCGCCCTCCCACTCGAGGATCACGGTGCGCGTGTCCTCGCGCAGCGGCGCGGGCGCGCTGAGCCGCTTGCGGAGATCGATGAGCGGCACGGCGACGCCCTGGTAGCGCAGCACGCCCTCGAGGAAATCGGGCGCCTTGGGCAGCGGCGCGGGGGCCTCGTAACGGAGGATCCGCTCGACCTGAAAGATGTTGAACGCCAGATCCTGGCCGGCCACCTTGAAGGTGACGAGTTGGACGTCGTCGCCTGTGGTCATCCGATCTGATCTCCCAGGGCGTCGAGGTCGAGGATCGGCACGAGGGCGCCGCGGCGGCGCGCCACCCCCGACGCCCACGGCAGCGACTCGCCCCGCGGCACCGGCAGCGGGGCCTCGCGCACCACATCGTCGGCGTCGTCCACCTCCAGCGCCACGAAGCGGATTCCTTCCCCCGCCCCGAGCGTGACGAGCACCGCGGCGTGGCCCCGCTCTGGGGGCGGGGTGCGCTCGCCCAGCAGCGCGCCGAGGTGCACGACCGGCACCAGGCGCCCGCGCAGCGGCGTGAGCCCGCGCATCGCCGGCAGGGCGCGCGGCACGTCGAGCACCTCGGCCAGGTCGCCGACCTCGAGCACCCGGGCAAGCGGCAGCCCGTACGACTTGCCCTCGACCCGGACCAAGAGATACCCGCGACTCATGTTCGCCCCCCGATGCCCGCCCCGCGTGCTAGGAGCGCCTGGTCGATTCGCTCCGCGATTTCGCTCAGGGGATATACCGCGTCCACGCCGCCGAGCTGCACGGCGGCCGTCGGCATGCCGGCGATCACCGCCGAGTCTCGGTCCTGGGCGATCCCGCCGCCGCCGGCCGCGCGGATCGCGCGCACGCCCTCCGCGCCGTCGCGTCCCATCCCGGTGAGCACGACGCCGAGGCTGTGGGCGCCGAACACCTGGGCCACGGAGCGAAACAGCGGGTCGGCCGCGGGGCGAACGCCCCACACGGGCGGCTCCCGGTCGAGCGCGATCGTGGGGCCGTCGGGCGCGCGCAGCACCCGCATATGATAATCGCCCGGCGCCACGTACGCCGTGTCGGCGACCACGGGCGCGCCGTCGTCGGCCTCGACCACGCGCAGCGCGGACAGCGAATCGAGCCGCTCGGCGAGGGAGCGGGTGAATTTGGGCGGCATGTGCTGGACCACGAGCACGGTGGCGCCGCGTCCGGTGGGGAGGCGCGGGATCACCTCGGCGAGGGCGCGGGGTCCGCCGGTGGACGCGGCGACGGCTACGGCGAACCGCGCGCGCGCCCGCAGCCCGGCTTCGGGGGCGCGCCGCGCCGGGGCGGGCGGCCGCGCCATGACGGATACGTGGGACACGTCGGCCGCGAGGGCGCGGCGCACCGCGGCGCGCAGCTCCGGGCCGATGCGCAGCAGCGCCGCGCGGTTCGCTTCGTCGGGCTTGGCGACGATTTCCATCGCGCCGAGCTCGAGGGCGCGAATCGCCGCGCCCGTGCCAGGGCCGGCGTGTGCGCTCACGACCACGATGGGGCGCGGCGTCTCCGACATGATGTAGCCGATGGCGCCCAGGCCGTCGAGCTCGGGCATCTCGAGGTCCATCGTGACCACGTCGGGGTCGAACTGGTGGACCTTGCGGACGGCGTCGAAGCCGTCGCGCGCCGTCGCCACCACGCGGAACTCGCCCGCCCCGGCGATTCCCTCCGCCCCGGCCAGGACGTCGCTCAGCACGCGCCGCATCAACGCGCTGTCGTCCACCACCAGGACGTTGGGCCGGCGGTCAGAGGACGATGGCATCGGCACCCACCGACCGCACTTCCACCCGGCCGTCCGCCACGAAGAACCGCACCGAGCGTCCCGCGCCGCCCCCCACGGCTTCCCGCATGACGGGGATCCCGGCTAGGCGCAGCACGGCGCGCGCGGCGGCGACGTTGCGCTCGCCCATTTGCACGGACCCCGGGGTCATGAGCTGGGCGAACATGCTCGCCCCGCCGGCCAGCTTGGCGACGAGGTGGCGCGGCTCGGCGCCGAGCGCCGTGAGCCGCTCCACCAGGAGCGGTACCGCGGTCTCGGGAAACTTTGCGAGGTTGGTGACGTCGCGGGCCAGGCTCTTCGACGGGAGGAGGATGTGGGCCATGGCGCCCGCGCCGACATTCGGGTCGTGGAGCATGATCGCCACGCACGACCCGAGCCCGAGCGTGACGATAACGGCATTGCCACGCTCGGCGGCCCAGTCGGCGACCTTGACGATCCGCTCCTTCGGCGGGGACGGATCCTTTCCTTTCCTCGTCACGTGCCGGCCCTGCGGTAGATCCGTTCGCGCGGCTCTTCCAGCACGAGGCGCTCGCGCGCCGGGCCGAACAGCGTCTCGACTTTGCCCAGCAGCAGCACGCCCCCGGGCGCGAGCGCCTCGGCGAAGACCGAGAAGAGGCGCTCCTGCATCGCCCGGTCGAAGTAAATCACGACGTTGCGGCACACGATCAGGTCGTAGGGCGGCGCGGGCGCCGGCTCGCTCGTCAGGTCGTGCTTCAGCACGCGCACGATGCGCCGCAGCTCCGGCAGCGGCTGCCGCGGCGTCGCGGCGGTGAAGTAGCGGCGCGCCAGCTCGGGCGGCATCTCCGTGAACGCCGGCTCGGCGTATTCGGCGGCCTCGGTGCGCTCGAGGCTGGTCCGATCGATATCGGTCGCGTCCACGCGGACCCGCGGGAAGAGGGTCGCCTGGCCGAGCCGGCGGGCCGCTTCCGCGAGGGCGACGGCGACCGTGTAGGGCTCTTCGCCCGACGCGCAGCCGGCCGACCAGGCGCGGATCTCGCCGCGGCGCGCCTTCCAAAGCGCGTCGAGCCACGGCTCGAGCGCGCGCCACGTCTCGGCGTTGCGGAAGAACTTGGTGACGTTGATCGTGAGCGCGTCGAGCAGCAGGTCGTACTCGTGCGCGTCGTCGTCGAGCAGCCGGGCGTAGTCGTCGAAGGTGTGGACGCCGCGCGCGCGCATCCGCACGGCGATGCGGCGGCGCAGGCAGCGGTCCTTGTAGGAATCGCACGCGAGGCCGCGCGCCCGCGTGATCTTCCGCGTGAGCGCCCGGAACCCCCGCTCGTCCTGCTCCGACGTCACGACAGCGCGCTCAACGTGTCCAGATTGGCCTTGACGAGCTCGTGCTTCGGGTTGATCTCGAGCGCCTTGCGCCACAGCTGGGCCGCGAGCTCGCGGCTGTTCCGCTTGTAGGCGATGTTCCCGAGCTTGAAGTACACGTCGTCCCCCAACTCGGGGGCGAGCTCGATCGCGCGACTGTACGCCTCCCACGCCTCGTCGTAGCGCGAGCCGCGGTAGGCCAGATCCCCCAGGTTCTTGGACAGCTGGGGGAGCGAGGGCTCGTTTTTGCGCGCGGCGCGCACTAGATCCTCGGCGCCGGTCAGGTCGCCCGACAGCTCCTTCAGGACCGCGAGGTTGTTCTGCAGCGCCGCGTGCGAGGGGTACGCTTCCGCTCCTTCATCGGCCAGATCCTGCGCCTGCTCGAATTCTCCCGCCCCCGCCGCGGCGAGCGCGCGCGCCCAGAACCAGGCCGGCGGCGGCGCCTTCCCGAACAGCTCCCGCGCGCGGTCGAGCCGGCCGGCGGCGCCGCCGTAGTCGCCGCGCTTCAACGCCACCACACCCCAGCCGAGATACACCTTCGCGTCGGTGCGCGCGCGCGACGCCGCTTCTCCATATGAGGCTTCCGCCTCGTCCAGCCGCCCCAGCTGCTCGTATGCGAAGCCGAGGTTGTGGAACACCGCCGGCCGGCCGCCGCCCTTCTCCGCGGCCTGACGCAGCGCCTCCATCGCTTCGCGCCAGCGCGCCTGTTTGAGCGCCACGAGCCCGATGTAGAAGTGGGCATTCGCCTCTCCCGGGCGCAGCTCGGCCACGCGCCGGAACTCGCGCGCCGCCTCGTCCAGCATTCCCGTCTTGTAGAACGCGACGCCCAGGTTGCGGTGCTCTTCCACCCGCGCGTCGGTGATCTGGGCGTCCGCGGGAGACGCAGTGCGCCCCGCGCGATGCACGAACCCCGCGGTGATCAGGCCGTACAAGGCCTTCCCGATCTCGAACTCGCCCAACCCCGAGTCTTCGATCACCTGGTTCACGTCGCGCGATCCGTCGAGCAGCGGCAGGATGCGCTGCTGCGTGTCCGTGAGGTTGGCCTCGCTGATGGCGAGGCGGTCCTTGTCCAACACGAAGATCAGGTCGAATGAGGGGATCTTCTTTTCGATCAGGCTCCACTCGTCCACCCGGCGCGCTCCCTCGAGGAGCAGCGACTCGGGGTTGATGGAGACGAGAAAGTCCTGGCGCTCGGGGCGGACGTCGGACTCGAAATTGAAGGTGCCCTGCGTCCAGGTGAACAGGTAGTACACCGACTCCTCGATCTGCACGCGCATATAGCGCTCGAGATCCGCCTGACTGATCACGGCCATCCCGACCATGACCTCGCCCAGCTTCTTGCCGTGCTCCTTGGTCTGCCGCTGCACCGCCGCTTCGAGTTGGCTTTGGGTGATTTTGCCGTGCTTCACCAGGATGTCGCCCAGCCGGTCGCGCCGATTCACGATCGACGCGTAGCAGATGCGCCCCTTCTCGAAGTAGATGTAGCCGAAGTTCGACCGGTCGGCGATGGACAGGCATCCGGTCTTTTGCCCCAACGCCAGCAGCTGCAGCACGTCGGGGAGCGACGCTTCTTTAAGCGAGCCCTTGATGGCCATCAGCGGAACTCCTCGATCATACGGTCCGCCACGTCGATCCAGTCCCACACCACTTTCTCGCGACTCTTGATGCCCCCGAGACTCGAGACGACGAGCCCGCTGGTCCGGAAGCCGCTGGCGCGCCGGGTGTCGCGCGGCGCCTGCCCTTCGAGCACTTCGCGCGCGAGCCCGGCCGAGAGCGGCCCGTCCTGCGCGGCCGCCGCGCCCAGCACGCGCTGCAGCAGGCCCACCAGGCTGCGCACCGAGTCGGTCGGGCGATCGGCCAGGTAATCGATCAGGGCCGGCTCCGGCGTGGGGCCCTGCTGGCTGAGCATCCGCTCGAGCACCGCGCGTTTCACCTCGCGGTCCGGCTCCTTGATCTCCGCCACGAGCCCGCCCTCCAGGCGCGACACGATGCGCTCCTCGAGGCCGGACAGCGTGTTGGGATGCGCCGGCGCGGTGAACACCAGCTGGCGGTCCTTGTCCTGGAGCAGATTGAAGAGGTTGAACAGCTCTTCCTGAGTGCGCTCCTTGCCGGTGAGCAGCTGGATGTCGTCGAGCAGCAGCGCCGTCGCGCGGCGATAGCGCGCCCGCCACCAATCCACCCGGTTGCCGTCGATCGCCGCGATCAGCTCGTCTATGAACGCCTGCGTGGAGAGGCACGCCACGACGGCGCGCTTGCCGCGGGCCAGCTCGAGCCCCATGGCGTTCAGCAAGTGCGTCTTCCCGAGCCCGCTCTTCCCCACCAACACGAGCGGATTGTACTTCTTTCCCGGCCGCTCCAGGGCCGCGCGGGCGGCACTCACCGCCACCTGGTTCGAGGGGCCCACCGCGAAGGCCGCGAGCGGGAATGCCGCGGACGGTCCCGGAGGCGGCCCGGCACCGTCTCGGACCTTGGCCGCAGCCTGCTCCGCCTCGCTCACGCGCTCGGGGTCGCGGAACACGCTCTGGCCCGCGGCCTGCGGATCCAGCTCGGCCACTTCCGCCTCGAGCGTCTTGAGCCGCTCCACGTCCGCCGCGAACTCGGCGATCGCTTTGTCCACCGCCCCGGGCGCGTCGCGTTGCAGCAGCGCCTCGAGCCGGTGCGTCCGATACCCCTCGCCCTCCCACCGCAGGACCGCCTCTCCCACGCGCGCGCGCCACGCCTCGACGGCCTTCCCGACTGTGACGGTCACGTCGGCGAGGAACTCTCCGAATTCGTCGCCGCCTCCACTCTTCGCGGCAGCGGGCGCACGCGCATCGCCCGGCTGGGCGGCCCCGTCGCCCACCAGGCCGAGGATCTGCTTCGCCGTCTCCGCGTTGATCTTCGTGTCGTTCACCGCCTGGAACGCCACCAGCCGGTTCAGCGCGCCCATCAGCTCGCGCACGTTGCCGACCTCCGCCTGCGCCACCGTCTCCAGCACGCCCGGCTCGAACCGCGCGCCGCGCTCGTCGGCCTTGCGTCGCAGAATCGCCACCCTCGTCTCGTAATCGGGCGGGCCCATGTCCACTACCAGCCCGCCCGACAGCCGCGAGATCAGCCGCTCGTCCAGGTCGGCGATTTCGGGCGGCGGGCGGTCGCTCGTCAGCACGATCTGACGCCCGCCTTCCTGCAGGGCCTCCGTCAGCCGCAGCAGCTCCGACTGCATTTCCTTGCGGTTCGTGAGGAATTGCACGTCGTCCACGAGCAGCACGTCCACGTTCTGGAAGCGGCGGCGGAACGCGTCGCCCTGGCCCGCGGCGACGCTCGCATGGAACGCCTCGACGTATTCATCGAGCGTGAGGTACTCGATGTTCAGCTTGGGCGCGGCCTTTTTCGCCGCGTGGCCCACCGCCATGAGAAGATGCGTCTTGCCGAGGCCGGACCCACTGTAAATGAAGAGCGGGTTGTACGCCGCGCCCGGACTCTCGGCCACCGTGTGCCCCGCCGTTACCGCGAGCCGGTTGGCCGCGCCCACGACGAAGGTCTCGAAGGAATACTTGGGATTGAGCGCGCTGGTCATGCGGCGGTCCCGGCCGCGAGCTTCTTCAGCACCAGCTCGGAAATTCCCTTGAGCGTCTCGAACACGCCCTTGCCGTGGAGCGCGTCGGCGCCGAAGCTCGGCACGCCGCGGAAGTTCAACGCGTCGTCCAGATCCGCGGGCGAGAGGATCAGCTCGCGTGGCAGGTCCTGCTTGTTGTATTGCATGACCAGGGGGATGGTACGGATGTCCACCCCATGCTCCAACAGGTTGCTTTGCAGGTTCTGCAGGCTCTCGAGGTTCTCGTCGAGCTGGCGCGCCTGACTGTCGCCCACGAATACCACGCCGTCGGCTCCCTGGAGCACCAGGCGGCGCGTCGCATTGTAGTAGACCTGGCCGGGGACGGTGTACAGCTGGAAGCGAGTGGAGAACCCCGAAATCTGGCCCAGGTCGATCGGCAGGAAGTCGAAGAACAGCGTGCGGTCGGTCTGGGTGGCGAGCGAAACCATGCGCCCGCGCCGCGAGTCGGGCACCCGGCCATAGATGTAATGCAGGTTGGTCGTCTTGCCCGAGCGCCCCGGCCCGTAGTAGACGATTTTGCAGGTGATCTCGCGCGTCGTGAAGTTGACCAGAGACACGGGGCTATCTCCCGAAGAGCGTGTTCAGACTGTCGCTGAGCTGACGCTCGAAGTCCGCCGCCAGCACCTGCTTCGGCACGCTGTCTTTGGGGCTCGCCGCCTGCAGATCGGCGGCGAGCTGCCCAAAGAATAACTGCACCAGACCGAGCGACGAAACATCGAGATCGTAGACGACGAGCGCCACCAACCGGCCGCGTCCCGTCGCCAACCCGGCGAGGAAAATCCCGTGGCGCTCGCCCTGATGGTTCAGCGCGGCGAACGCGGGCTGGCGCAGCTGGCGGGCCATCTCGTCGGTCGACGCCATGATCGCGGCGCCGAGCGCCGCCGCCGACATCACGTCCACGGCGCGGGAAAAGCCGTGCTGGGCGAGCACCTGGCCCGCCGACGTCATGACGAGCACGAGCCGCGCGCCGGCCTCCTTCACGAACTTGACCAGCGGCTCCAGCGTCCAGGTTTCCACCGCGCGCGTGGTCATCCCACCACCTCCGCCGCCCGCAGCAGCTCGAGCCGCACCAGTCCCACGTTGACGTCCGGCTCCGCCACCGCGACCACCAGCGTGCCGCCGGGGGTGGGCACCACCAGCAGCGCACCCTGCTCGGCCTGAAGGTGCCAGAAGACGCTCGCGCCCACGCCCGCGGCCTCCATGGCGCGCCGCAACCGCGTGGCGAGGCTCGCGGCCAGCGCCGAGAGAGCGGGGCCCTTGATCCCTTCCATCAGCTGCTCCGCCACGACGATCCCGTCCTCCGCCGACACGAGCATCGCCCCGCGTACGCCGCGCACGCGCGTGATGAGGTCGAGGGCCTTGCCGTACGCCGCGGCCGGGGCCGTCACGCGTGCGCCTCCAGCCAGCGGCGCGCCGCCAGCGCGGCGCGCTGCGCGATGATCGCCAGCCGTCCCATCGGCACCGCCCGGTCGCGCACCACGAGGAGCAGCGCGTCGCTCGACGGCGGCGCGAGATGCACGTGGCCGAGCTTTCCCTCCGCGGCGAGTCCGGTCCACTTGCCCAGCCCGAGCAACTTGACCGTGCGCGCCGCCTCCTGTGAGACGCCCGCGAGATAGGCCGCGACGGCGTCGGTCACGTCCCGGCCCGCGGGATCCTTCAGCGCGCCGCCGAGCACCCGCCCGGATGCGTCGAGCAACAGGAGCCCCTCCTGCGCCCCTTCGAGCCCCGCGAAGACCCGCGCTTCCTCCATCGGCTGGGCCGCTGGAGCGATCGGCTGCGGCTCCGCGACGGTGCCGGCCTCGGCGCCGCCCTCGCCCCGGGCCATGGCCAGGGCCTGGGCGACGCCGGGATCGTCCGGAGCGACGCGCTGCGCCGCCTCGAGATGCGCCGCCGCCTGCTGCACATCGCCCACCTTGAAGTAAAGGAATGCGAGCCCCTTCAGCGCCCCCACGTGATCGGGGGCGATGCGGAGCGCCATGTCCCATTCGTCGAACGCACGCTCGTAGTCGTGCTTGTCGGCGAGGATGCGCGCGTACAAGTCGTGCGCGTCCGGAAGATGCGGATGGCGCTCGAGCCCCGTCAGCGCGACGCGGTGGGCGGTGTCGAGCTGGCCCTTGTGGCGCAGCAGCTCGCCCAGCCGCAGGAAGACGAGACTGTCCGGATCCTGGGCGAGCTGGGAGGACAGGGTCTTGATCTCGTCAGGCATGCGTGCCCGTCCCGGCGAGGGTCTGGGCCGCCGCCTTGGCGCGGCGCACGTCGTCGAGCTGCTTCAGCTCCACGTCCGAGCGGGGCGCCAGCCGTTCCCACTGGTCCCACTGCTCGACCGCCTCGCCGAACCGGCCGGTGGCGACGAGTGCGTACCCCAGCACGCGGTGCGCGGCGACCGCGAGCGGATCGAGCCGCAGCGCGCGGCGCAGCTCTTCCACGGCATCGGCCCCGCGTCCTGACACGAGCGCGATCCGCCCGAGCAGCAGGTGCACGTCCGGGTCGTGGGGATGGACGCCCGCCGCCTGCTCGGCCGCGCCGCGCGCCTCTTCGAGGTCGCGGCGCGAGAGGGCGTCCTCGGCGCGCGCCACGAGCTCGGCGAGGTCGCCGGCGAGCGTGGTCCGCTCGCGCTTGGTCGTGCCCGGGTCCGACAGCACGATCACACCGGCGCTCTCCAGCCCGAACAGGGTTTTCGCGACCTCGAAGTCCGAGCGTCCCAGCTCCGATGCGATGCCGCGCACGTCGCGCTCGCCGTCGATCATCGCCAGCATCTCCCACTCGGGCGGCAAGAGATCGAGCTCACCTTCACTCGCCTCCTGGGGCGGCGCGAGCATGGGCACGACGCCGAGGTGGGGGATGCGCCCCTCGATGCGGGACCATTCGTCGATGCGGCGCGCACCCTCCATCAGCAGCGCTTCGGTGGGGATGCGCACCACGGCGTCCGTGGGCAGCTCGGTCGGGGCGCCCTCGCTGAACGAGAAGTACCCCTCGCGCCAGCTCATGACCTCGAACACCACCTCTTCGATCTGGAAGCGCACCTGGCGCTCGAGCTCGCGCGGGGTGAGCGCGCCGAGCGACACGAGGATCTCGCCGAGCCTGCGGCCGTCGCCCTGGCGCTGCTGCATGTCGCGGGCGCGCTCGAGATCGGCTTCGCCGATCTTGCCCGTCCGGAGCAGCAGCGCGCCCAGGGGGTGCGGGTTCGACCGGATCTCAGCGAAGATGATGGCGCCGCCCTCGAACGAGATCGTGCCCGCGTTGTGTCGCAGCTCGGAGGTGACGCGCAACACCCCCGTCTTCCGGCTCAGGTCGAGGAGCTGGAAGACGTCGTGGATGCCGAGCTCGCGGAGCGG
>Ga0137409_10004751_pt1 | contig 14235 bp, 10 predicted proteins | sample CZODoug1_16funga_FD_122059 | JGI IMG/M metagenome (GOLD analysis project Ga0137409, IMG submission 122059) | Vadose zone soil fungal communities from Angelo Coast Range Reserve, California, USA - CZODoug1_16fungal (Hybrid Assembly) | ecosystem: Environmental > Terrestrial > Soil > Vadose zone... | reverse complement strand
GGGAGGGTGGCCTGGCTTACGGCTTTTCAGCCGATCACAGTGGCGGGACCGCGGCCGATTCACACGGCCTTCCCCGCATCCCCTGCCTGCAAATTGAAATTCGAGTGTATGACGCAGCCGCAGGAGTGTCAATGCACGGCTGAAAACTGCACACTGAAAATGGCGCGAATGAAAAAGCACCGTGGGTGTTCAGCGATTCTTCCAGTTGGGCTTGCGCTTTTCCACCAGCGCGCGCAGACCTTCCTGCGAATCCTCAAGGCGGTAGAGTTCATTCAGGAAAATGTTCATTGAATGCTTGAGGCCCTCGCGCAGAGACAAGCCCATGCCGCCGAGAATCGCTTTCTTCGCCATGGTCAGCACTGGACCGGAATGGCCGCTAATTCGGCCCACGAGATCGTTCACCGCTTGCTCGAGTTGAGCTTCCGGCACGAGGCGATTCACCATGCCGAGTTCCAACGCGCGCTCTGCCGTCACGGGGTCACCTGTCAGAACAAGTTCAAGCGCGATCTTAGGTCCGACTAGGAAAGGCAGAATAGTGGAAGCGAGCGGCGGGAAGATGCCGATGCTGATTTCCGGCTGGGCGAACCGGGCCTTCGGGGAGGCAATCACGAGATCGCCGAAGGCCGCCAGCTCCGCGCCGCCTCCGATCGCCGGTCCGTTCACTACGCATATGACAGGCTTGCCGACTTCCAACATTCCCGCGAATGCCGCGTGAAACGCATCGAGCATCTGAAACACACGCTGCGACGTGTATTCACCGACATCGATTCCGCCGCAAAAGACTTTGCAGGCCGAATCGAGAACGATCAACTTAACGTCGTGGAGCTCGCCGGCATGAGTGATTCCCGCGGCGATTTCGCGGAGCATCGCTTCATTGAGAAGATTATGTTCCGGACGGTTCAGGGTGATCCTCGCGACGCCTGCCTCGATACGGAACTTTACATGCTTAAATTGTTCCGGGTTGCGCCGTTCCGGTTGCGACGTGAATTCCTGGGTGTTGACAGGCTCATTCATTTCCCGCGCTCCTGGGCTAAATCGTAGAAAGTAGCCAAAACTGATGCTAGCACGGCGTTCTGTGCTATCCACGATGAGCGGAATGCATGGTGCGCAAATAGTTCGCTGGCCAGGGGAACAGCGTTTATGAGAAAGGCGCTGAGGCGATTGCAACGGAAAAATCTTTTGCTCTGTCATTCCGCTTTTTTCTTGTGCGTCTCCGTGCAACGGTTATTCTGTGAGGTGTCCCGAAGTCGGAGTGCCGGAGAACCCTCGAGGCAATTCACAAGAATGTCTTAATGGGATGCCATGTCCAATGAACGGACTGCTGTGGCTGTTCGAATGCTGAAACTGCCTGATGCCGATGGATTCCCAACACCGTCTTCGTGGGAAGTTTCAGCGCCTTTGCATTTCAACGCGGACTGGCAAGGCAAAAACGCTGATCCTGAACGAGAGACGGCGGTGAGGCTACTCTGGACTCCGGAGTCGCTTTTTCTGCGATTCCACGCGAAGTATCGCGCCATCACCGTGTTCCCCGATGCCGCGCCCAACGGCCGCCGCGACCGGCTCTGGGACCGCGACGTCGCGGAAGTTTTCCTTCAGCCCGATCCGACGCAACTCCGCGGCTATAAAGAATTCGAAGTCAGCCCGAATGGCTTTTGGATCGATCTCGACATCGTGCCGGGCGAGAAGCGCGATTTGAAGAGTGGATTGCGTCGGCGCGTTATTTTGTCTGAGGCCGCTAAAACCTGGGTCGCGGAGATTGCGCTGCCTATGAAATGCCTTGTCGAGCGCTTCGATCCAGCGGCCACCTGGAGAGTGAATTTTTACCGCGTCGAGGGGGCTGCCGAACCGCGATTTTATTCCGCCTGGCAGCCCACGCGAACCCCGTCGCCCAATTTCCACATTCCGGAAGCTTTTGGCGAATTGCTCTTTGCGGCACGCCCCATGCCGCGAAAATAGCGGACGGACCCGAGTGGTGCGGAAGATCGAGACTGGCATCCCTACTTTTTTTCCCTTATGCTTTTCCGGTGAAAAAACCACTACGGTATTTTACGGCGGAGCGATTTCTCCGAGCTTTTTTCTCTCTTCTGACCCTTGTCGCATTCGGTTGCGGCGCCTCGGCCCTGCTGGCCCGTCCGCATCAGACGGCCAACCAACCTGCTGTCGCGGTCACAAAAGTCGAACCTCCGAACTGGTGGGTGGGACTCACGCCAGAGGTGATGCTGCTGCTTTCCGGGCACGACCTGGAAGCGACCCACGTGGCGTGCAATCTGCCAACTCTCCGCGTCTCGCGCACGCAAGCTACGGCGGGCGGGAACTATCTTTTTATCTCGCTGAAGATCGGGGCTGACACGAAGTCTGGAACCGCGGTCTGCCGAATTACAGCGCCGAAGGGAACGACGTCTTTCGAACTGCCGCTCGCTGCCCGCGCCCCGACGCTGGGAAAGTTTCAAGGGCTTTCTCAGGATGACGTGATGTATCTCATCATGCCGGACCGCTTCGCGAATGGCGATCCCACGAATGATGAGCCTGCAGAAGCGCCCGGTTCCCACGATCGTTCGAAACCTCGCGCATACCATGGCGGCGACCTGCTCGGGATTCAGAATCACCTGCCCTATCTGAAGGATCTCGGCGTGACCACGCTTTGGCTAACACCGATCGTGAAGAACGGGGCTGCGCAGGACTATCACGGGTACGGCGCCGTGGACCTCTATGCCGTCGATCCACATCTTGGCGGACTGAAGGACTATCAGGATCTCGTGGTCGCCGCGCACAAGCAAGGAATGAAGGTTTTTTTTGACGTCGTTCCGAATCACATTGGCCCGAAACATCCCTGGGTTTCGAATCCGCCGCTGCCCGACTGGTTTCACGGCACGCTGCAACATCACATCGATTCGTTCTCGCCGCTAAAAGGGAGCTTCTACGGCAAGGCGGGCGGTCAGGCCATCGGAAACGATCCGTTTGAATCGCTCGTCGATCCGCACGCCTCCATGCGCATGAAACGAAATCTCACGGAAGGCTGGTTCTTCGGGATTCTGCCGGACATGAACACGGAGAACCCCTTGGTCGAACAGTATCTTCTGCAAAATAGCATCTGGTGGGCGGAAATATCCGGGCTGGACGGCTACCGCATCGACACGTTTCCCTATGTCGGACGGAAGTTCTGGGCCAACTGGCATGCGGGATTGCGCAGGCTCTATCCCTATATGACTACGATTGGCGAAGTGTTTCATCCCGATCCGAGCGTGACTTCGTTTTTTGTGGGCGGGGTAAGGCGCTACGACGGCATCGACAGCGGGCTTTCCACGGTCTTCGATTTTCCGATGTTCTTCACGCTCAGGGAGGTGTTACTGCGGGGCGCACCCGCCGGCCGCATCGCGGACGTGCTGCGGCGCGATGCCTTGTATGTGCATCCCGACATGCTTGTCCCGTTTTTTGCGAATCACGACGTGCCCCGCTTCGCGAGCGCCGAAGGCAGCTCTCCTACAAAGCTGAAGCTGGCGTTCGGACTCACACTCACACTGCGCGGCGTTCCTGAAATTTACTACGGCGACGAGATCGGGATGCCGGGGGGCGGCGACCCGGACAACCGGCGCGGTTTTCCCGGAGGATGGATTGGAGATGCGAACGACGCGTTCACGCAATCGGGCCGCACGCGCGACCAGCAAGAGGTTTTCGCTTACGTTCAATCGCTGCTAAAGCTTCGCCACGAACACGTTGCCCTGCGCACCGGCCAGTTGTGGCATCTGGCGTCCGACGAATCCTCTTATGTTTTTGCGCGCGAATCAGAGGAGGACGAGCGTATTGTCGTCGCCTTCAACAATGCTGATCAGCCGCGGGAGCTTCGCATTCCGTTGGCCGACACGCCGGCGCAAGGAGCGGCAGCCATCGGATTTCTCTTCGGCGAAGCAAAGGCGGAGTTGGCTGGAAACGAAATCCGACTAACCATGCCGGCGCAATCGCTGTCGATCTTTTCTTTGAACTAAGATTCGCGTGAGAAGGGCCTCTAGAACGCGAGGCGAACGCTCCAATTCTTTGCCGCATCGGGCACGGTGAGCATGACGGCATGGGCCAAGCTGTCGTAGCGCCATTCGTGGATAACTTCGTCCCCGATGCGAACTTCTTTAGGCGTAGACGCCGCGCCGTACAACGTCACTTTCGAGCTCTTCCACCAAGGCTGAAACGCATTCTTCTCCGTGCTGCTCGTCACCGTTACGGAGCCATTGGAAACCTGGCACGAATAGCTGATGCGCAGAATCTCGCCCTTCTGGTACGCAAACGTGTGACCATCATCTTGATAGAGCGTTCCGCGGCAATCATTGCCGGGCGTGCTGGCGGGAAGATAGACACGCAACTCGAGCGGCCCATTCGGTTTTTCACCGGTGCGTTGCACCAGTGGCTGCATTGGCACAATAGCTCCGGCGCGCACGTAAAGCGGCATCTCGTCGAGCCGCGGGCGCAAGCTAAACTTTTCTTTGCTCGACAGCCGGGTGTTTGTCCAGAAGTCATACCAGTCGCCCGGCGGCAACGATATTTCTTCTGCATCCGCCATTTCCGTGGTCACTGGCGCGACAAAAAAATCACTTCCGAAAAGAAAGTCGCGGTCGTCTCCATAAAAACCCGACGCTTGCGGATATTCGAGAAACACGGGCCGCATCAAGGGAAGCCCCGTGCGCGACGCCTCTTCGATCCCGGTATACAGATACGGCATCAGCTCATAGCGCAGCTCGATGAATTTCCGGCGAATCGCCTCGTGTTCCGGGCCATGCACCCACGGTTCCTGGTCTGCGGTGCCTTTGGCGGTGTGGTCGCGGTAAATCGGATTCAACGCGCCAACCTCGAACCAGCGGGTCAAGAGATCTGCTGGGGGTGAGCCGGCAAAACCTCCAATGTCATCGCCGACCAGCGGGTAACCCGAAATCCCCATGCTCAGGAGCATTGGCGTGCTCATCTTCAGGTGATTCCACGAGCTGCTGTTATCGCCGGTCCACGTGGCGGCATACCGCTGGGCGCCGGAATACGCGGCGCGCGTGAGCACGAAAGGCCGTTCTTCCGGCTGCAACTTGCGCAACCCCTCATAGGTCGCTCGAACGTTTTGCATGCCGAACACATTGTGGATGGCGCGATGGTCGAGGGTGGTGCCGTCGTCGAGGCGGTGAACGATGTCGAGCGGCATGGTCTTGTCGGCGCGCTCGAACAGCGCCGGCTCATTCATATCGTTCCAGAAGCCCGCTGCGCCCATAGCGACGAAGTCTTTGTAGAGGCCGCCCCACCAGTCCCGCACACGCGACAAAGTAAAATCAGGAAACATACTTGCGCCCGGCCAAACGACGCCAACATAAGTCGATCCATCGGGATTCTTCACGAACACATCGCTCTTGATTCCCGAATCGTAAGGCGCGTAACCGTGGTTGGGATCTTTCTTGATGTGCAGGTCGGTGATCAAGATCGTGTGCATGCCTTGGGCGCGAAAATCGGAAATCATTTTCTCGAAAGTCGGGAAGTATTCCCTGTTGACCGTGAAAGGGGCATTGCCCTGCTGATAATCGATGTCGAAGTAGATGGCGTCCGCGGGTATTTTCTTTTCGCGCAGTGTTTTGACGATCTCCCGCGCGCGCGATTCCGGATAGTACGAATAACGGCTTTGCTGGTAGCCCAGCGTCCAGAGGGGAGGCAGCGGGGAGCGTCCCGTCATGGCGGTGTATTCCTCGATGATTTTTTTCGGCTCCGGGCCCGCAATAAAATAGTAGTTCAGCTCTCCGCCTTCGGCGCCGAAGGAGAAGAAATCCGGCGACTCCTTGCCAAAATCAAAAACGCTTCGATAGGTGTTGTCGAAGAAAACGCCATACGCCAAACCCTTGCGCAGCCCGATGAAAAAGGGAATGGTCTTATACAGAGGGTCCGTCGACTCCTGCCAGCCGAATTCATCGGTGTTCCAGTTTGTAAAGGCGCGATTCCGGCGATTCATGGGTCCGGCTTTGTCGCCCAATCCGTAGTAGTTTTCGTCCAGGGGCATTTTCTTCCAGACGTGAATCCGCTGCCCATTCCAGGCCATCGGCAGGCTCGGCTCGTCGGCGAGAAGGACATTTCCAGCAGCATCGGAGAAATTGATCAGCAGGGGTGACCGCTGAACGGTGGCGACTACGCTTCCAGCGGCAATTCGTATTTCCTTCGGGTTTTCTTCGATCTTGAAGGCTGGAGGTTCGGGCGCCTCAATCACTGCCCAGGAAGAATCCTTGGGAAAAGTGCCGTTCGGGGCAAGGCGCACGCGGAACACGCCATCGCGGAATACGGTGATACGCACTTTCGCTGCGCCGGCCGTTAACTCAACGCCGTCTTTCAGCTTTTCGACGCGCTGGACGTTGCCAAGGTGTTGCCAGCCTTGCGCAACCGCAAATCCACTCCCGAGGGCGGAGGCGAGGAACCAAATTCCGATGCGTTGAGCAAACCCTGTCATTTCCATCCTCCCGGGACGCGAAGAAAAGTGAATAACGATTTAGTTGTGTTTTCTACTTGGGCAGAACGATCCGGCACCGCCCCGCCGTATCAAGCTGCGAGCCACTGTTCGAAAAACGCCGACGCCTTTGCACCTTCGATTCGGCGTCTCACTGCGTCCAGCACGCGGCAGCGCACCGATCCGCTGCCACCGTAAAAACCAAGCCAATAGGGAAGATGCATTTCGCCCGCCTCCCGCGCAATCTCCAGCCGGGCGTCGCGAAGCTTGAAGAATCCTTGCTGGAAAACAACGCGCAGCACCTTCTCGCGCAGAATTTCCTCGGCGCGTTCCGCGCTGAGGGACGGCACCATCCGGTTGCGGCTATCCACGGAAACGAGTTCATGCTGTTCGGGGATTCGCGGAAATTCAAAGAGGTCGAGCGAGCCATCTACCGCATCGAGCGCGAACAACCGCGCGTGGGGCGTTCTGCCGAGTTGGTAACGGACGCGATAAAGCCAGAACGGCACGTAAGCATCGGCAATCTTTTGCAAGGGGCCGATGCGCATGCGCCAGTACACCGCGGTAAAGCCCGGCGCGGAAAAAGCCTGGACGGCTTCCTTCTGCGTGACGTTGGGTTTCAGTGTCCGAATGGCAGTTGTGCCCATAATTTGTTCTCGGGAGCAGTTACTAGCGGAAATAGATCCACAAGCCAACCACCGTGGCGATCAGGACTCCGGTAAACGCCAGGTTGAACAAGCGTTCCGTTGGCGTTTCTCGCTGGAGATGCGGCGTGCTCACGTCAGCGGTCGCGAGTTTCTCGCCGACTGTCGCAAACGTCAGGCCCGCGATCTTTTTCCGCTCGGGCGCTGGATACATCATGCTGACGCCGATCAGCACCAACGTGCAGACGACGAACATCAAAATGGCGTAGTGCAAAAAGTTCATGTCCACGAGCCACCGGATGGCCCCGGAATCATAATGCCGGGTCCTATCCAGCACTTCGAAGACGAAGCGCACGGTGCCTAGAACAAAACCCACCAAGAGCGAACTGATGGCTCCTTGTCCGTTCAAGCGCGGCCAAAGAATCCCGAAAATGAAGCACACCGCAATCGGCGGGCTGATGTACGCCTGCACGCTCTGCAGATAGATATAAAGCTGCGGGCTGAGATAGTGAATATACGGAACCCACAAAAGTCCCAGAAGAACCATTACTCCGGTCGCTACCCTCCCGAAAAAGACGAGCTGCGACTCCGTGGCGGCCGGCCGGAACTTCTTGTAGAAATCGAGCGTTACCATCGTTGACGCGGAATTGAAGACAGAGCTCATTGCGCCCATCAGGGCAGCGAGGAGCGCGGCAATCATCAATCCGACGAGTCCGGGAGGAAGCAGGTTCACGATCATGGTCGGATAGGCGATATCGCCGTTTGTGACTTTTCCGTCCACAACGTGGAACAGCTGGGGGTAAAGCGCGAAAGCGATCAGACCCGGCAGAACGAGTACGAACACAGGCAGCACCTTGAGGAAGCCGGCGAAGATCGTGCCTGCTTTGGCGTGGCCTTCGTCTTTTGCGGAGAGAACGCGCTGCACGATCACCTGGTCCGTACACCAGTACCAGATACCCAGGATCGGTGCGCCAAAGAAAATACCTGTCCAGGGGAACTCGCCGTCGGTGGCCGGCTTGATCATGTGGAAGTAGTCGGTAGGGACCGCCGCGCGCAGACCTGCAAACCAGCCCACTTTGTCCAGGCCAATGATGGTCAGCGCGATGGCGCCGGCGAGCAGGATCAAGGTCTGCACAAGATCAGTGTAGATCACTGCGGCTAGGCCACCCGCGATTGTATAGATTCCCGTCGCAACAACCAGGATGACGGCGGCGGTCAATGGGCTCCAGCCCACCACGCGCTCCAGCACGATGGCAGCCGCGTACAAATGCACCGAGATCTTCGTAAAGATGTACGCGATGACGGAGATGCTTGCGAGATAGGTCGCGCAGTTGCGATTGAAGCGCCGTTCTAGAAACTCCGGCATGGTGAAAACATTCGAACGCAAGTAGAACGGCACGAAAACCCAACCGAGCAGAAGCAGCATCATGCACGCCAGCCATTCGAAGTGGCCGACGGCCAGACCCGAAGTCGCTCCGGAACCAGCCAAGCCGATGAAGTGCTCGGTCGAGATGTTTGAAACGAAGAGCGAGGCGCCGATCGCGAACCAGCCGATATTGCGGCTGGCAAGGAAATAGTCCTCGGAGGTGCGCTCTTTCTTGGAAAAATAGAAACCGATGCCGAACACGATGGCGAAGTAGACCCCGATAATGACGAGATCCACCGTTTCAAGGGTCCGGTGGGTTACCGCGACCGAAGATGCAAAAAGCATCCATGCCTCCTTGGCGTCCGGCGGCGGAGAAGCGGACCGGACATATTACACTGCCGATAGCTCCAACCACGCGCAAGAAACAAACGTGCCTGCCTCTGCTAAAACGGTGTTGCTCTACTTTGCCAGCAATGATCCCGACAAATGGGTCGCGAACATTTTGATTGCGAAGTTTATAACAGGCCTAATCCAGGCTCAACGTCATTCGAATGGGCAGCGCATTTTCTTGCCGTTCCCGTTACCATGGAATAAGCGAGAGGCACGAACGGTATTCTCAGGTGCACCGGCCACCGGTCCAATTCCGTTGCCGCTGGGCATGGAACAGAGTAAAAAGAGACAGAGGGAGAGGAACATGATGAAAGCAGTGATTTGCTTGCTTTTCTGCGCCGCCGCAGTGATGGCTGCGGATAAGACGGCGTATGACTTCACTTTGAACTCGATCGATGGCCAGCCCGCGCCGCTGGCCGCCTACAAAGGGAAAGTCGTGCTCCTCGTTAACGTTGCTAGCCGTTGCGGTTTTACGCCGCAGTATACGGCGCTGGAGTCGACCTATGAGAAGTACAAGAGCGGAGGCTTCGTGATCGTGGGCATCCCCGCGAATAATTTTGGCGCGCAGGAACCCGGCTCAAATCAGGAGATCAAAACGTTTTGCTCTTCGAAATATCACGTGACCTTCCCCATGATGGCCAAGGTGTCCGTGAAAGGCGAAGACATCACCCCGCTCTACCAGTTCCTGACGGACAAAGCCATGAATCCGCAAACGGGCGGAGAGATTCAATGGAATTTCACCAAGTTCTTGATTGGCCCTGACGGGCACGTCATTGCGCGCTTCGAGCCTGAGGTGACGCCGGATTCGACACGGGTAGCCTCGGCCATCGAAAAGGCGCTGGCCTCCCTCAAATCCTGAGCGAAACACGCCAGGCTCGATCTGTCTGCCGGTCAACGGACGCGAGAACCATGCGGGGTGCGACCGGCAGCTGCAACTGGCGATAGACGCCGCCGGCCCACCAATCCTAATGCCGATACTTTCGTTGCAAGACGTCTCGAAAGATTATTTGACGGATGGCCAGCCAGTGCATGCGCTCAGTGCTCTTTCGCTGAACATTGAGCGGGGCGAGTTTGTGGCGTTGGTGGGGCGGAGCGGCTGCGGAAAATCCACGCTGCTCAATCTTGCCGGGGCAATGGACTTTCCAACGTCGGGCAAGGTGCTTCTGGACGGAGTTTCGACGTCCTCCTTGAATGACGGCAGCTTGACCCTCCTGCGGCGCGAGAAGATTGGGTTTATTTTTCAGTCGTTTCAATTGCTGCACACGCTGACGGTCTTCGAAAACGTCGAACTGCCGCTGCTCCTCGCCGGGAAACACAACCCGCGCGAGGCGGCCCGCGAGCGGCTTGCCTGGGTGGAACTCGACGGCCTCGGCGATCGCTATCCTCACCAACTTTCCGGCGGACAGATGCAGCGTGTCGCCATTGCACGCGCGCTCATCCATTCACCGAGTATCCTGCTGGCCGACGAACCCACGGGCAATCTCGATACCACGACGGGCAATGTGATTCTTGAGTTGCTCCGGCGCCTCACGCGGGAGCAAAACACCGCGACCATCGTTGCGACCCACAGTCTCGAGGCCGCATCGCTTGCAAACACGCTCATGCGGTTGCGCGATGGAAAGATTGAAGAGGTCATTCGGCCCTGAAATGCCTCTTTTTCTGCTCTTTTACCGATTGATGGTGCGACCGCTTTTCCGCGAGCCGGTGAGGACCTTGCTGACGATCTTGGCTATCACCTTGGGGGTCGCGGTTGTCCTGGCCATCGATCTTGCGGGCGGTGCCGCCGCCGGCTCGTTCCGCAGTTCGATGGAAACGCTGGCAGGCGATAACGAATTGGAAATCGCGACGTCGGGAGGCGTACCGGAAAGCGTGGTTGGAATCCTGTCCACGCTGCCCTATTCGATTCGAGTGTCGCCGCGCATCGAGGACTATGCGGTGATCGCTGATACCAAGAAGTCGCTTCCCCTCATCGGACTGGATCTTGTCGCGGAAGGCAGCGCTTACGCGCAAAGTGAATCCCAAAATAGTGGTGCGCCTCCGACGCAAAGCGCATCTGAAAAGGTGTTCGAGCATCTGGGAGATGCGGACAGTATCTGGGTGGGTTCGAGCGTTGGGAACAAGACGGGCGACCGCGTCGAACTGCTCATCAACGATCAAGTCCGCAATTACACGGTGCGGGGCGTGTACCCGGATTCGAACGGCAACGAATCCGCAATTGTCACGGACCTCGCTGTCGCCCAACATGCACTAGCACGTTATGGCCGCGTCGATCGCATTCTCTTGAAAGTGCCTAGGACCCCCAGACTGGAAGACTGGCAGCAGCGTTTACGGACCGTGCTTCCCGCCGGCGTGGAAGTTCGCCCGCAGGGCACCGGTACGAACGAGAATCGCCGCATGCTGGCAGCTTTTCGCTGGAACTTGCGCCTCTTGAGCTACATTTCCTTGGTTGTTGGGGCTTTCCTTATTTACAACACGATCTCCGTCTCGGTTGTTCGGCGCCGCCCGGAGATTGGAATCGTGCGCGCTCTCGGTGCCAGCCGTGGTGTCATTCTGTTCGCATTCGTCGGTGAAGCCGCCTGCTTCGGGCTCGCGGGCGCTCTCCTTGGGCTTCCCCTCGGCCGCTTTATGGCAACTGGTGCGGTTCGGTTGATGGCCGCCACTGTGGAATCGCTATATGTCAGCAGCCGGCCAGGAACCATCGAGCTTAGTGCCGCATCCGTTCTTTTCGCGCTGGCGGTCGGTGTGGGAGTCGCGGTTGCATCTTCCTATTCGCCTGCGCGCGAGGCTTCCCAGGTTTCTCCGGTCGAGGCGATGGCGCGGGGCCGCCGGGAATATGACGTGCGCGTGCGCAAAGCGCGCGATTTGTGGCTGGCTCTTGTGCTCGGTTTGGCGGCAGCCGCAGCTTCTCGCGCTCCCGCTGTAGCCGGTAAGCCGTTTCTTGGCTATCTCGCCGCGATCCTGCTGGTGGTGGCGTCGGCGCTGGCGATGCCAGCTTTCGTTGACGCTCTGACTTCGCTTTCTTCGAAACTTCTCGGCAAACTTCTCGGCGTGGAAGCAATGCTTGCCTCGCGCAGCCTTGCAGCTTCCTTGCGCCGAACTTCCGTTCTGGTTGGCGCGCTTTCGACCGCCATCGCGATGATGACCGCGGTCGGCATCATGGTGGGGAGCTTCCGCCAGACAGTCATGATTTGGATGAGCGACCAATTGCCGGCCGATCTCTATCTCCGTCCCGCTGGTTCCGCAGCTGCGGATCGCCATCCAACCATTTCTCCCGGTCTGGCGGAGCAGATTGCGAAACTACCGGGCGTCGCGGCCGTCGACCGCTTGCGCGCTTACGAAATCAGCTTTGAAAACATGCCCGCTACGCTTGCTTCCGCGGACCTGAATGTCCTGCGCTCCTATCACAACTCCGATTTTTTCTCCGGGCGTCCCAGGGAGGAAGTTCTCGCCGAGCTGCGCGATTCGAATGCCGTCATCGTCAGCGAACCCTTCACCTATAAGCACCATTTGAAAGCCGGCGATTCCATGATGCTTTCGCTGGGGGAAACGCAGGCGTCCTTCCGCATCGCCGACGTGTACTACGATTATTCCAGCGAGCGCGGCAATATCCTGATGGACCGCAAGACCATGCTGCGATATTTGCCCGACCCAGCGCCCTCGAATCTCGCCATTTATGTTTCTCCGGGTGCACAACTGGAGGGGGTTCGAGCTAAAATCGAAAAAGCCACAGCTGGCCATCGCGTGCTCATGTTTTCGAATCGAGACTTGCGCGCCGAAGCCATCCGCATCTTTGACCGCACGTTTGCCATTACCTACGCCTTGGAAGCGGTCGCGGTCCTCGTCGCGGTTATGGGCATTGCCGGAGCGCTTCTCGCTTTGGTGATTGATCGCCGCCGCGAACTTGGCCTGCTTCGATTCCTTGGCGCGGCTACCGGGCAGGTTCGAAAGCTAATACTCGTTGAGGCCGGTTTGCTTGGGCTTCTGGCCAATCTTGCCGGTCTGGCCTTGGGCTTTGCGCTGTCGCTCATCCTCATCTATGTGATCAATAAGCAGTCGTTCGGCTGGACGATCCGGTTTCACTGGCCGGTGGAAGTTCTTCTTGGCGCGCTGACGGTAGTGTATGGCGCGACCGTGCTTGCTGGCCTATACCCGGCGCAGGTCGCGGTGCGCTTGAATCCGCTTGAGGTAGTGCATGAAGAGTAGGCTCGCGTGCATCGCTGCCGCGCTGCTTCTCCTGCAGCCTCTTGCAGCGCAATACCGCACTGCCTTACCGGGATACCGGTACGAATTTCCTCGCGATCATTTCAATCATCCGGATTTTCAGACCGAGTGGTGGTACTACACCGGAAATCTGAAATCGGCTGACGGCCGGCGGTTTGGATTCGAACTGACTTTCTTCCGGCAAGCCGTCAGCCGCGATCCCAAGAAGGTCGCGGCCTGGGAGGTGCAGGATCTCTACCTCGCTCATCTCGCGTTGAGCGATCTCAATGGCGGGAAGTTTTATCACGCGGAACGAACCAATCGTTCCGGCCCAGGCATCGCCGGGGTGAAAGAATCCCTCGGCCGCATCTGGAATGGCAATTGGCAGATTCAATGGCACGGCAGCGACCAGGAGCTGAAAGCGGTCGATGAGCGCTTTCAACTGCACTTGACGCTGCATCCGGAAAAAACTCCCGTCATTCACGGTGAAAACGGCGTCAGCCAAAAGGCGGAGGGGCCGCGCCGCGCTTCACACTACGTTTCTCTAACGCGCCTGACGACCTCCGGTGTCATCGAGCTCGGTAACGAGAAATTTGAAGTAGGCGGCATAAGTTGGATGGACCATGAATTCTTCACGCATCAGCTCGAATCCAGCCAGACCGGCTGGGACTGGCTGAGCCTCCAGTTCGAGGACCACACAGAGGTGATGCTCTTTCACATTCGCCGCAAGGACGGTTCCATTGATCCGTACTCGGCCGGCACGTACGTGGATGCAAATGGAAAGACGACGCATCTGCGCTCGGCTGACTTCACGTTGCAGCCGGCCGGCGAATTTTGGACGAGCCCTCTTACGGGTGCCCGCTATCCAACTCATTGGAGAGTCGCCATTCCGAAATTGAACATTGAACTCGAAGCGAAAACGCCGTTGGAATCCCAGGAGCTGACCGGCAGGACAAAACTTGCCCCGAACTATTGGGAAGGCGCGATTGTTCTCACTGGTCAGCGCAAAACACAACCGCTTACCGGCGTCGGCTATCTGGAAATGACCGGCTACGACCGGCCCGTTCAGATCGCGCCATAAGCCCGGCACCGTTGCGGGATTGAAAGTTGGCTCCCCGGGCTAGATTCGAACTAGCAACCCTTCGGTTAACAGCCTTGAGACCAACTTAATCACAATTTGCCGG
>Ga0137409_10004750_pt1 | contig 14236 bp, 9 predicted proteins | sample CZODoug1_16funga_FD_122059 | JGI IMG/M metagenome (GOLD analysis project Ga0137409, IMG submission 122059) | Vadose zone soil fungal communities from Angelo Coast Range Reserve, California, USA - CZODoug1_16fungal (Hybrid Assembly) | ecosystem: Environmental > Terrestrial > Soil > Vadose zone... | reverse complement strand
ATCTTCGGCGAGATCATGACGCTGCTGATTGCACTCGAATTCAATCACACGCTAAGGTATGTGGTAACCAAGCATCAAAGCATCATCCAGACGAAGGTGGTGGTCCTAATAGCGCTGCTGGCGGTGGCGCGCAAGTTCATCATTCTCGATATGCGTGACGCGACCACCGGATATTTGCTGGGACTGGCGGCAATTACGCTGGCACTCGGCGCGACTTATCGGCTCATGCGCGAGCGTAGTGATCCGTAGAACGGATTCGCAGATGTGCTGGTCCTGGAGGCGAGTGCGAGAGCGACGTTCATCGTCGGTGTCTAGCGAACTCAGCACGTTCGGAATGACGACGTAACCGTTGTCGTCGAAGGACTGGCCGATGTGCGGTGTGATTACTTGCATGTTGTGACTGAGATCACCTTCGGAAAGCCGCTCAGCGTTCGGGCCAACGCCACGAGGGTGCATCGAGTATTCCCTGATCTTCAATCGCGGTTTCGCCCAATTCTTTGCACAGATTGATCGTAGTGCAGTTTGGTGTCTCCCTCAGAGCCGCTATGAGACGAGATGCATGTGATACCACCCAGATCTGCGTTTGCTTTGCCGTCTGCGCCATCAGCCGTGCCAACGCCGGCAACAGATCTGGATGCAAACTCGTTTCCGGCTCGTTCAGAATCATTAACGCGGGCGGACGCGGCGTCAGGAGCGCCGCAATCCACAGCAGGTATCGCAGTGTCCCATCTGATAGCTCCGCAGCTGACAATGGGCGCAGCAGCCCGTGTTGCGAGAACATGAGAGAAAAGCGGCCCGCTCCGTGCTCCACGTATACCCGAGCGCCTGGGAAAGCGTCCTCTACGGCCCGATCCAGTGCTGTGCGATCTCCAATCTCAATGATGGTCTGGATGGCGGCAGCTACGTCTCGGCCGTCGTGTGCAAGAACGGGGGTTCGCGTTCCGAGTTGAACCTGCCGTACGGCCGAGTCGGAGTCTGCTCGAAAGTGATCGTAGAAGCGCCAAGACCGTACCTCTTCGCGAAGCCTCAACAGCTCTGGTGCTCGCTCGGGGTCGGCCATCACCGACAGCATGCTCTCGAACGTGGGGAGGTGTTTGCCAATCACGTCCCACTCGCCATCCGAGCGGCGAATACGCACTAATGGTCCGCGACGATCCACGAGCATTGATGCGGGACGAAGGGCCGGCGCCGCCCATACACATTCTCGCTTTATCTCCGGGTCTAATTGAAACGCGGAAGGCTCAGCGGGAGGAGGTATCTCAGGGGAGGGAAGTCCGAGATCAATGCAGTAGCCAATGGCTTCGGTCATAAAGCCCAGCCTTAATGCCACTACTCGCGTCCGTGGGCCGCCTTGAACAGGAATCTCGCCGGATTTCATGCGACGTGAAATCTGCTCTGGTCCTGCCCACAAGGTAGATGCAAGGCCGCCCTCCTTGGCCAGAGACGCCACTATTCCGCCTTGGGCGGCCTCTGACAGGAGGCGCAGTGCACGGTACAAGTTCGATTTTCCGCTGCCGTTCGGCCCCGTCACCAGCGTTAGCTCTCCCAGTGGCACGACAAGAGAGCGGATCGAACGGTAGTTGGCAACGGCCAGAGTTTTCAGCAGGGTCATAGCGGTAGCATAGTCGAGAGTCCGGACGCTGCTTGCCTCATCAGAATCACGGGGAACGTTCAAATATCCGCATTAGCTTACAGTTCGGCACGAACGACAGCTTTCGGGCGTGCATTCTTATGTGACGAAGTACCGCCGGATCGCGGCATCGCCGCTGCACAGGCATTCTTTCGCAAAGCTCTATCGACGAGTTTGCCGAGGTGGCCGCGCAAGATCACGCTCGATGGCCACTTGCAGAGCCACCTGGCCCTTCGGCTTCTGCGGCGGGAGGATCCGAGATGGAGGTATGTTGAGGTGAGAAGTAACCAGTACCTCAACAATCTCATTGAGCAGGATCATCGAGCGATCAAACGCCGATGCGCCGCGATGGTGGGAGGCTTCAAGTGTTTCGGAAGTGCGGCCATTACCTTGGCCGGCAAATCTTAAACTTCCGAGATTGCTGATGGCGGAGTTAAACCAGCCGTCAGCTACCTTCACCCAGTTGGGGAGACTCTCTTTGGTGGGTTCGGAGAGTTTGAGTTCCTGTAGCTGCGCCGACCAGCTCGCAGCGGAGAGTCTCGCGAGTAGCGTCGCGTCGAGCTTAAGCGAGGCCGCTTCGGCGTGAATGCGAGCCAGCGCGCGGTAGGGAACTTTCGCGGCGGCGAGTATGACGTCGAGGTTCGCCTTTTGTCCCGCGCGTTTCGTGACCTGACGGCGCAAGGTATTCTGGTAGTGGGCGTTCGCATCGCGAAGGATGGCTTCTGCGTGCGTGGCGTAGTGATGCACTACAAGCAGTCCGCGCAGATAGTCGTGCCAGCCAGCACTCGCCGGGGCGCCATCGTCGCCAACGGTGTTGATCGTGCGGGCGAGAGCGACATGAGTAGTGCGGCAGAGTCGATCGTGCTGCCTCAGCCGGTCATCGAAGATGGCGAGTTCGGTGTCGACTTTTGCGGTGAGGGCGGGGAGTTGACGATGGGCGACTTCGCGGCCACGAAAGCGCATTGCATCGCCGGATTTTTTGAGCGTGCCGTTTATGATGCCGTTCAGTAGCGCGGCTTCTTCTTGCAGAGCGCGCCTGCGTTCGACATCGGTTGAAAGGGTCTTTGGATAGAGCGTTCTTGCCGCTGCGAGCGCATTGGAGGGCTCGGATGCGTAAAGCTCTGAGATCGACTTGGCGTGGCGGACGGTGGATCGATTGAAGTACGACCCGTGATAGGCGGGGTCCAAGTACGACATGCGGTATTGCTGATCGAGGCGCTCGAACAGCTGATCAGGCGGTAGCGTTGGTGCGGACGAGGCGGTCTCGCCGAGGAGCAGTTTCGAGATGGAGGCTTTGAGCAAGTCCGCGTTTTTGAACAGCAGCCAGGCACTGCGTTGGTCGATGACGGCGGCGATGTAACGGCGCTTGGCATTCTCCTCGCGGTCGGCGTTAGAAGGATGAGTGGACCACATCTGCGGTGGTGCGGCGAGGGAGGACTTGAACACCCGGAAGGCTGCGAGATCAGCCATGGCGATCCGCCTACCGTGACGCAAGCCTTCACCCTGGCGCTCCAGGCAACCCTGCGCCTCGCGGTCCCGGCGAACACTCCGGCCACCGCGCCGGTGTTCGTAGCGGGCTCGTTCAATCAATGGAATCCCGCCGCGCCCGAGTATCGGCTGGCCGCAGCGGCCCCGGGCCAGTACGCCATCACGCTCCCCGCGTCGGTGCGGGGCCGCATCGAGTTCAAGTTCACCCTCGGCTCGTGGGACTCGGTGGAGTCGGACAGCGCCGGCGGCGACGTCGCGAACCGCAGCCTGACCGTGCCGGCGACCGGCGCCACGTCGTATCTGGGCATGGTGCCCCGCTGGCGCGACGGGAGCCCGCGGCCGCGCCCACAGCCCTCCGCGACGGCCTCCGTTTCGGTCCTGACCGATAGTTTCGCGATCCCCCAGCTGGCGCGTACGCGTCGCGTTTGGCTGTACCTCCCACCCGGCTACGCGGCGTCGGAGCGGCGCTACCCCGTGCTCTACATGCACGACGGCCAGAACGTGTTCGACGCTCGGACGAGCTTCGCGGGCGAGTGGGGGGTGGACGAGACGCTCGACAGTCTCCATGCCATCGGCGCCGCCGACGCGATCGTCGTCGCCGTCGACAACGGTGGACCGCGGCGCTTCGACGAATACTCCGCCTGGACCAACCAGAAATACGGCGGCGGTCAGGGCGACGCGTACGTCGACTTCCTAGTGCAAACGCTCAAGCCCTATGTCGACGCGCATTACCGCACACTGCCCGACCGCGTCCACACGGGTGTCGCCGGCTCGAGCATGGGCGGCCTGATCTCGCTGTACGCCGCCCTCAAGTACCCCGACGTGTTCGGCCGCGTGGGCGTGTTCTCGCCGGCGTTTTGGGTCGCGCCCGAGATCTATCAGGCCGCGCGGCGCGCGCATCCCCGTCCCGAGGGATCGACGCGCATCTACATGGTGACCGGGGCCCAGGAGGGCGACACGCCGGAGGTGGTCGTCCGCGATCATCAGCGGATGATCGATACGCTGCGGGCGGCGGGGTTTACGATCGGCCACGACCTGCAGGCCGCCGTCCGGCCCGACGGGAAGCACGCCGAGTGGTTCTGGCGGCGCGAGTTTCCGGCGGCCTACGAGTGGCTCTTCGACCAAGCGCCAGCATGGACCCGCGGCGGCACGTGCTACGAGGTCTTTGTCCGATCCTTCTACGACTCGAACGGCGACGGCATCGGTGACCTGAACGGCCTGACCGCGAAGCTCGACTACATCGCCAGCCTCGGCGCCAGCTGCATCTGGCTCATGCCGGTGGCGGCCTCGCCCAGCTACCACGGGTACGACGTCAGCGACTACTACCGCGTCGAGCCCGCTTACGGCAGCAATGAGGACTTCAAGCGGATGGTGGCGGAAGCGCACCGGCGCGGCATCGCCGTGCTCGTGGACATGGTGCTGAATCACGCCTCGAGCGAGCACCCCTCGTTCCAGGCCGCGCTGCGGGATACGACATCGCCCTATCGCGCTTGGTACCGCTTTTCGCCCACGTCGCTCGGCAAGGGGCCCTGGGGAGCGGAGGCGTGGCATCGCTCGCCGGTGCGCAACGAGTACTACTACGGCGTCTTCTGGTCCGGCATGCCGGACCTCAACTACGAGACTCCCGCCGTGCGAGACGAGGCAAAGAAGGTCGCCACCTTCTGGCTGCGCGACATGGACGTGGACGGGTTCCGGCTCGACGCCGTGCCCTATCTAGTAGAGGAAGGGACATGCCTGATGGGCTGTCCCGGTACCCACGCGTTCCTACACGAGTATGCGGAGCACGTCCGCAGCGTGAAGCCCGACGCGTACACCGTGGGCGAGGTTTGGGGCAACCTCGACGCCGTGATGCCGTACTATCCGGACCAGCTCACCTCCTATTTCGGATTCGAGCTGGCCGACTCGCTCCTTTCGGCCGTGCGCACCGGGTCGGCAGCCGGGCTGCTCGGCGGCTTCCTGCGGCTCCAGGACACCCTGCCCCCATACCGTTGGTCGCCATTCTTGAGCAACCACGACGGCACGCGCTCGATGACCATGCTGCGCGGCGATGTCGCCCGGGCGAAACTCGCCGCGACCCTCCTGCTGACGCTGCCCGGCCTGCCGTTCGTCTACTACGGCGAAGAGATCGGCATGACAGGCGACAAGCCCGATCCGCGGCTGCGGACACCGATGCAGTGGAGCGCCCGTCCGGGACTAGGGTTCACTTCCGGCACCGCGTGGTCGAGCGCGCAACCGGACTCGCTGACGACGACGGTCGAGGCGCAAGACGCCGAGGCCGGCTCGCTCTTGAACCTGTACCGCCACCTGATCCGCCTGCGCCGGTCGAACGATGCGCTCGCGACGGGCAAACTGGTGCCCCTCTCGGCCGGCAGCCCGCAGGTCGCCGCCTACCTGCGTCGCGCTGAGGACGGCAAGCGCGCGGTGCTCGTCGTGGCGAACCTGGGCGCCACGACGCTGTCGCGCATTTCGATCGTCTCGCACGACAGCGTGCTCCCGGCCGGGAGCTACTCGGCGCGGAACCTGCTTGGCGGCTCGCCTGGCGCCGTCCTGCGGGTGAGTCGGGACGGGCGCATTCACGGCTACGTGCCGCTGCTCGGTGCGCTCAGGCCGCGCCAGAGTCTGATCCTCGACCTGAGCCAATGATCCTCGCCGTCCTTCTCGCGGCGCAGGTGCAGGCCGTATACCTCGACAAAGCGGGCGTAATGCGCTGGGGCGAGAGCCGCCAGGAGGTGAGCCTCTTCGGCGCGAACTACGTGCTGCCCACCGCCTCCGACTATCGCGCCGCGGGCTACCTCCACGCCGATCGCAAGAAGATGATCGACGACGACATGGCGCAGTTCGCGCGCATGGGCTGGGACGGCCTACGCCTGACATTCTGGGGGGACTGGGAGGCCTCCGACAGCGCCGGTAACCTGATCGCCAACGATCACCTGGACCTGCAGGACTACCTCATCGCCCGCGCGCGGGAGCGCGGCATCTACATGCTGTTCAGTCCGATTCAGCTCTACGGATCGAACTGGCCCGACGCGCTTCAGGACACCTCACCGCCGGGGTTCGGACGCCACTTCGGCAAGGGCCGCATGGGCACCGACCCGGCGGCGATCGCCGCACAGGTGAACTACCTGCGCCAGATCCTGAACCACGTGAACCCCTACACGCACGTGGCGCTCAAGGACGAGCCGGCCATCCTCTTCATCGAGCTCGTGAACGAGCCCTGGCATCACCCCGAGGACCTGCAGGGCTCGATCAACTACATCAACGCCCTCACCGACGCGGTGCGCAGCACGGGATGCACCAAGCTGATCTTCTACAATGTGAGTCAGGATTTCCGGATCGGCGAAGCGATCAAGCGCAGTCGAGCGCAGGGCGTGACGTTTGGCTGGTATCCTACGGGCCTCAACTCGGGGCACGAGCTGCAAGGCAATTACCTGCGCGGTACCGACGCCTACCCCGACATGCTGCGACCCGAGCTGGCCAGCATGCCGCGCATCGTCTACGAGTTCGACTCCCCCGACCTGCGCACCGGATACATGTATCCGGCGATGATCCGGACGTTCCGCGCCGTGGGCGCGCAGGCCGCGCTCATGTTCGCCTACGACATGCTGGGGACCGCCTCGCGCAACCTCGGGTGGCAGACACACTACCTCAACCTGGTGTACACGCCCCGCAAGGCGATGAGCGCCATCATCGCCGCCGAGGCGATGCACCGCCTGCCCCGCCTGCGCTCTTACGGGCCGTATCCTCAGAATACGCGCTTCGGCGACTTCCACGTCGCCGCCGACTCCAATCTGGGCGAGCTCGTCGCGCGCGACGCCTTTCTCTATGCCGGCTCGACACGCGCGACGCCTCCGGACCCCGGCGCGCTGCGTCGCATCGCCGGCTGTGGCTCGTCACCCACGCTGACATACGAAGGAGAGGGGATCTACTTCCTGGACAAGGTGCGCCCGGGCGTGTGGCGCCTCGAGGTCTACCCCGACGCCGTGCCGGTCCGCGACCCCTTCGAGCCGCCCAGCCCCGACAAGATCGTGACGCGCGCGATCAGCCGCGCCTGGCCCATGACCATCGCGCTGCCGGACCTCGGCACCACGTTCACGGTGCAGCCGATCACGGCGGGCAACTCGCGTACCGAGCGAGCGGTGGCCGGCCGGTTCACGGTCACGCCCGGCGTCTACGTCCTGAGCGCCACCGGACCTGTCGATCCCGCCACGCTGCCGGCTCGGCTCGGTCAGCTGGGTTTCGCGGAGTACCACGCGCCTCCAACCGACTCTGTGCCGCTTTCAGTCCAGTCGCTGGCCGCTGCGCGCTACGTCACGGGACGCGACACCGAGCTGCGGGCCCGCGTGGTCGACCAGACTCCGCCCGACTCGGTCAAGCTCTTCATCGGGTCCCGCGGCTTCGCGATGCGTCCCGCGGGCGGCTACGAGTATGCCGCGTTGCTTCCGGCAGCGGTCTTGCGAGAGGGACCATACTCGTTCGTGATTACGGCCTTCCGCGGCAACGCCGCCGTAACATTCCCCGGCGGGGTGCATCAGAAACCCACCGATTGGAACTACTCCGTCCCCCCCCCCGGAGCATCGTGGACGCTGGACGTGGTCGGGCCGCGCACGCCGCTGCGGCTGTTCGCTCCCGCTGCCGACGCCGCCCGCCTCGCATTCACCCGAATCGGCGACGCCGGACGTCGCGGGCTCTTCCGGCTCGCGTGGTCCGACATCACCGGGCAGCCGGTCTTCCATTTCGAGCTGCCCGCGGACACGAGCGGCTGGAGCCCGGCCGACTACACGACGTCGCTCGTGATCGGGGACATTGGCGGCGCGGACGCCCTGCACGTACGGCTGCGCGGCCTCGGGCCCCGTCAGATCCTGCACATCACACTGATGGAGGACGATGGCACGAGTTGGAGCGCGCCGGTCGCGGTGGACAGTACCTGGAGCGAGCAGACCGTGTCGCTCTCGGCGTTCACGCTCGGCCGCGGCGTCTTGCTCCCACAGGGATTCCCGGGCGAGTGGAACTACTGGGTGGGGCCGGCGGCGGGGCGTGGCGGCAGCGCGGACCAGCTGCGGCCCGACCACGTGGAGCGGTTACAACTGTCGCTGCGGCGCGAGGGAGGTGTTTCCGTCAGGCCGGGGAGTTACGGCGTGGAGGTCGAGTGGGTCTTCGTGGGTTTCGCGACACGACCGCGATAGCTCAACGTCAGCATCACGATCCCGAATGCCAGCAGCACCAGACCCCACCACAGATTCACGTTGATCCCGAGCGATCGGTCGTAGATCGCCGTCTCCGACACGAATCCGTAAACGGTCAGAATCACGCCGAACACCCCGAACATCAGTCCGATCGGCAGTCGCAGGTCCAGTTTCATGGATCGATCACCAGAAGATCACGTTGAGGATGAGCGTGAGCCCGAGCACCAGGACCGCGAGCGTGGCGGGTCGCTTGTACCACACGATTTCGCGGTCGGTCAGGCGCGGCGTCAAGGCGTAGACCAAGCCTTTGAGCTCGTCGTCCGACTTTTGGCGCGCCGTCACGAGTGAGATCGCGATCGTCGCCACGAAGCAGGCGCTCCATGCGAAGATGGCGGTCCAGAAGTTCTGCGCCATCTCGCTGGGGTAGGTGTGCAGCACCGTCCCCAGGAACGCCCCCTTGAGTCCAGGCACGGCTCCTTGCGGCAGCACGAGTCCATGGTGTATCGCGGCCGCCGCCGTACCGGTGAGCAGACCGAAAAACGCTCCGTGGCCGGTGGTGCGCCGCCAGAACATCCCCAACAAGAACGTCGCGAACAGCGGCGCGTTCACGAACGCGAACACGAGCTGGAGCATGTCCAGGATGTTGTTGAACCGCGTCGCGGCGTACGCCGCTGCCACGCTGAGCAGAATCCCGCACACGGTCGTGACGTGACCCACGCGCAGGTAGTGCGCGTCCGACTGCCCCGGACGGACGTACGACTGGTAGATGTCGTAGGTCCACACGGTATTGAAGGCCGTGACGTTCCCGGCCATGCCGGACATGAACGACGCCATCAGCGCGGTGAGGCCGAGGCCCAGCAGGCCTGAGGGCAGGTAGTGCGCCAGCATCATGGGGACCGCGAGGTTGTAGTTCGGCGTGCCGTCACTCCCGACCGGGAGGAACCCTCCCGGGCGAGTGGCGTGCAGTGCAATCGCGATCATTCCCGGGAGAATCACGAGCGCGGGAAACAGCATCTTCGGCAGCGCCGCGAGGAGGGGGGTACGCCGTGCCGCGGTCATCGAGTCGGCAGCCATCGCCCGCTGCACGACGAGAAAGTCCGTACACCAGTAGCCGAACGACAGCACGAACCCCAATCCCATCACCATGCCGAACCACTCGACGCCCATGGGATTGGCGCTGGCCGCATTGAGGTGGTGCCACGAGTTGGACCACGCGCCCGCGGAGTACCCGGCATTGGTCGCGACGGTTTCGAGCTTGGCGGTCAGCCCGCCCCATCCGCCCATGTCCTTGAGACCAAGCAGCACCAATGGCAGGAAGCCGAGCACGATGAGAAAGAACTGCAGTACTTCATTATAGATCGCCGAGGTCAGGCCGCCCAGAAAGATGTAGCCGAGCACGATGACGGCCGACAGCACGACGCTGGTGTGAAAGTTCCAGCCCAGGACGAGCTCGAGCAGCTTCGCGAGCGCGTACATCGAGATCCCCGACGAGAAAACGGTCATCACGGCGAAGGTGATCGCGTTGAAGCCCCGCGTCTTTTCGTCGAAGCGGAGCTTCAAGTACTCCGGCACGGAGCGCGCGCGCGAGCCGTAGTAGAACGGCATCATGAAGATGCCGACGAACACCATCGCGGGGATCGCGCCGACCCAGTAGAAGTGGCTCGTCATCATCCCGTACTTGGCGCCCGACGCGCCCATCCCGATCACTTCTTGCGCGCCGAGGTTTGCCGAGATGAAGGCGAGTCCGGCGATCCATGCCGGAATGGAACGTCCCGAGAGGAAGAAGTCCTCGCTGCTCTTGACGAATCGCCGCAGCGCCCAGCCGATGCCGAGCACAAAGGCGAAATACACGATCAGGATCGTGTAGTCGACGGCGCTGAGTTGGATGTGTTGCACGGGCACACATGTACAGCGCTCTGGCCAGGGACGCAAGCCAGAGCGACATTAGTCACGGCGATGAAGATGAGGTCGTGGACCCCCTTTGGTTCCACATTACAGCGTTCCAATCAGAAAGTGGAGACACGCATGCTGAAGCCTCTGGCGCTGCTCATGGCGCTCGCCACCCCTGTCTACGCCCAAATCCGTGTGGTCTCGCCGGATGGCCGCAACCGGGTCAGCGTGGAAGTCCAGCAGGGGAGGCTCTATTACAGCGTGCAGCGCGACGGCCGCCCGCTGCTCCTGCCCTCCCTGCTGGGCTTCGAGTTCCGGGGTGCGCCGCCCCTGCGGGACAGCCTGCGCCTCGTCGACACGACCCGGACCACGTTTGACGAAACGTGGACCCAGCCGTGGGGCGAAGTGCGCCGCGTGCAGGATCACCACAACGAGCTGAAGGTCACGCTCGCCGAGACGGCAGCGCCCAGCCGGCAATTCACGGTGGCGTTCCGCGTCTTCAACGACGGCGTGGGGTTTCGCTACGAGTTTCCGGACCAGCCCAATCTCAAGGACTTCGCCATCACCGACGAGCTGACCGAGTTCGCGATGGCGGACGACGCGCGCGCCTGGTGGATCCCCTCGAACCGCCCGCGTCTCGACCGCTCCGAGATGCTGTACTCGTCTTCGCCGGTGAGCGTCATCGACAGCATCCAGACGCCGCTTACGATGGAGACGCGCGACGGCAAGACGTTCGTCGTAATTCATGAGGCGAACCTGGTCGATTACGCGCGCATGTTCCTGAGCGGCCCCCGCATGCAGAGTCGCACCCTGCGCGCCGCGCTCGCACCGTATGCCGACGGCACCAAGGTGTACGGCCGCACCCCCTTCGTGACGCCATGGCGCACGATCCAGATCGCCGATCGCGCCACCGATCTGTCGCCGTCGCTGCTCGGCCTGAAGCTGAACCCCCCCAGCGTCATCCCGAATACGAGCTGGATCAAACCGATGAAGTACGTCGGCATCTGGTGGGGGATGCACATCAACACGATGACCTGGAGCTCGGGACCGAAGCACGGGGCGACGACGGCGAACACGAAACGCTACATCGATTTCGCGGCTGCCAACGGCCTCGGCGGCGTCCTGGTCGAGGGCTGGAATGTCGGATGGGACGGGGACTGGATCCAGAACCGCAACGCCTTCTCGTTCACGCAGCCCTATCCCGACTACGATCTCGCGGAAGTGGCCCGCTACGCGCACGCCAAAGGCGTGAAACTGATCGTGCACAACGAAACCTCAGGGGGCCTCGAGAACTACGAGCGGCAGATCGACAGTGCCTACACGCTGTATCAATCGCTCGGCCTCGACGCCATCAAGTCGGGCTACGTCACGGATCTCGTGGGCGAGGGGCACTCGCACTATGGCCAGTACATGGTGCGGCACCACCGCCTGGTGATCGAAAAGGCGGCGCAGCACGGCATCATGCTCGACGTGCACGAGCCGATCCACGACACCGGCGAGCGCCGCACCTACCCCAACATGATGAGCCGCGAGGGCGCGCGCGGGCAGGAGTACAACGCGTGGAGCAGCGAGGGCGGCAACCCGCCGGAACATGAAACGATCCTGTTCTTCACCCGGCTGCTCGCGGGCCCGATGGACTTCACGCCGGGCATCTTCGACATCCTGATCGAGCGCGGCACGGGCCGGCCGCGCCGCCCGGACGAGTCGCGCGTGCGCACCACGCTCGCCAAGCAGCTCGCGCTATACGTGGTGCTCTACTCACCGCTGCAGATGGCGGCCGACCTGCCCGAGAACTACGAGCACCAGCCGGCGTTCCAGTTCATTCGCGACGTGGCGGTCGACTGGGACACGACGCGCGTACTCGAGGGGAAGATCGGCGATTATGTGGTCGTCGCTCGGCGCGAGCGGAATGGGTCGAACTGGTTCATCGGCGCCATCACAGACGAAGAAGCGCGGACGTTCGACATCCCGCTCTCGTTCCTGACGCCGGGCCGGCGCTACACGGCGGAGATTTACGCGGACGGGCCGAAGGCCAATTGGCTGACGAACCCGCTCCCGGTCACGATCTCGCGCCGTCCGGTGACCGCCGCGACACGCCTGCATCTCGCGCTCGCGCCGGGTGGCGGCACGGCGATCCGCATCCGGCGAGTCGACTAGAGTTTGTAGCCCCGGCTCATGAGCGAGCGCCCCGAGGCCGCGTAGCCGTCCGGTCCCGGCAGATGGAACTGCAGGGAATCGGCCATGCGGTCGTAGATGTTGAAGAGCACGCAGGCGTGGATGGCGTCCTCGATCGCGGCGTCGCTGACGCCCGCGGCCCGCAGCGGCGCCACGTCGGCGGGGCGCACCTCAGCCGGCTGGAGCGTGAGCTTCTCGAGGAAGCCGAGCGTGGCGCGCAGCTTCTGATCGATCGGGGCCGTGCGCCAGTCGGCCAGCACGGGCTCGACCACCTTGTCGTCCTTCTTTTCCTCTCTTAGGGCCAGCGACGCGACCGCGCCGTGCGCCCCCGTTCAGAAGAGGCATTGGTTCAGGCGGGACGTGAAGGCGGCGAACAGCTCCCGCTCTCCTACGCTCCATTCCGACGGCCCGCGCATCACCGCCTGGGTCCAGGCGCTCACGGGGCGACCCCAGAATTCGGGCCGGTACATGAGCGTCTTCACGATGTCGGGGACGCGGCGCATTCCCACCAGGCGAATCAGAATGAGCTTGAGCCGCTCCGGCAGACGATGGCGATGCTCGACGGCGCGTAAGCGCATCAGTCGGGCTCCTCGCCCCGCAGCGCGGCCATGCCTCGCTCGAGGCGGCCCAGCGCCGCGCCCACCGCTGCCGCGACCGTCACTTCGAACAGCACGTCGTCGGAGTTGCCGGCCTGCTGCAGGGCGGTGACGTCTGCGTCCGTCACCTCATAGGCGTGTTGCGCGACTTTGTCGACGTAGTTCCCGAACGGCGCCGGCGCGGGCGCGCCACCGCGTGCTCCGGCGAGTCTCGCCGCTCGCGCCAGCACGGCGCGCCGCAGCTCGCTCGGCGTGTGGCCGGGCCCTGCCTGCACCACGTCCGTGAGAGCCCGTACCAAGGCGTCGTATCGCATGCCTCTAATGTATCACCTCAAATACGGCCTCCAGACCCTCGACCGAGTTGGGTCCCACGAACACGCGGAACGTCCCGGCCTCGACCACTGGCTTCATGTCCAGACCGTAGAAGGCAAGATCTCGCGCGGCCAGTCGCAGCTCTATTCTCCGCGCTTCGCCCGGCTTGAGCGTCACGCGGCTGAACCCCTTCAGCTCGCGCACCGGCCGAGCGACGCTCGCCACCTCGTCCCGCACGTACAGTTGAACCACCTCCGTCCCCTCTCGCGTTCCGGTGTTCGCCACGCTGACGACGACACTGAGTGTGTCGGTCGGGCCGAGCCGCACGGGACCCGCCTGCAGGTCGCGCGAGCCGGTGGTCGTGCGGGAGGCGACCTTCAGGTCGCGATAGGCGAACGTCGTGTACGACAAGCCGTAGCCGAACGGGTAGCGCGGTGTGACCGGGACGTCGATGTACTTCGAGGTGAACTTTTCCGCCGCGGGCGGGCGGCCCGTGTTGCGATGATTGTAATAGAGGGGGATCTGTCCGATGGCCCGCGGGAACGTCACCGGCAGGCGGCCGCTCGGGTTCACGTCGCCGAACAGCACCTCCGCGGTCGCGTTGCCCGACTCCACGCCGAGGAACCAGTCCTCGACGATCGCGGGGACGTGCTCGGCGGCCCATTCGAGGATCAGCGGGCGGCCGTTCATCAGGACGAGCACGACGGGCGTACCGGTCGCGGCCACGGCCTCGAGCAGCTGCTGCTGCACGCCGGGGAGCCCGAGTGACGACCGGCTCGCGGCCTCGCCGCTCATGTCGTGCCGCTCGCCCAGCACGAGGATCGCCACCTTGGCCCGGCGCGCCGTCGCCACGGCATCTGCAAAACCCGTCGTCGCCGTATCATCGATGCCGGCGCCTCGGGCATAGAGGACCTGGGTGCCCGCCGCCACGCGGTTCTTGATCCCCTGGAGAACCGTCACGA
>Ga0137409_10004749_pt1 | contig 14236 bp, 13 predicted proteins | sample CZODoug1_16funga_FD_122059 | JGI IMG/M metagenome (GOLD analysis project Ga0137409, IMG submission 122059) | Vadose zone soil fungal communities from Angelo Coast Range Reserve, California, USA - CZODoug1_16fungal (Hybrid Assembly) | ecosystem: Environmental > Terrestrial > Soil > Vadose zone... | reverse complement strand
ATATGGTCACGACCTTCGGATCGTAAGCCACCACACCGACGTTCACTACGTTTGACATTAGAACTCTCCTTTCGCTGTGGCGGCGGTCTATGACCGCCGGCGATGTTGCAATTTCGGAGCGCCGGCGGTCATAGACCGCCGCTACAGTTCTAGAATAACGGCAAACCTGCAACGGCCTTTCCAATGAAATCGTAAAGCGCGTCCGTGGTGGGCGCCATGATCGAAGCCGCGCGCGCGTCGCGAAAGTTCCGCTCGACGCTGAGGTCGCGGCTGAATGCGGCGCCTCCGCAGGCGCGCATCGCTTCATCGGTGACGGCGAGGGCCATTTCCGCGGCGGTTGCCTTGGAACCCAGAACGAAAAGCATGGCATCGGGTGCACCCTTCTCGATCCGTGACAGCGTATGATCGAGGTACGCCCGCGACGAATCAATCGCCAGCCGCATCCGCGCCAGGCGCGCGCGGATGCCCGGCAGCGCGGAGGCAAGCGACTCGTTCAAATGTTCGAATCTGGCGCCGGTGGTATGCGCCACCGTCCCAGCAAATGCCGCTTCGGCAATTCCGATCGAGACGGCAGCGCTTCCGATCTGAAACCATGGAAGAACGATTTCCATCATTGCCTTGAATCCTTCGGCTTCGTTTGTGAGGCGGGCGTTGTCGTCAACGTGACAGTTGCGGATGGACATCGGTCCGCTTGCATTTCCACGCAGGCCGATGCCATTCCATGCGCCCTTCGATTCAAGCCCGGGAGCATTCTTCTCGACGATATATAACGTTGAATCGATCGGGCTCTTCGCTCCGATGGCACCTGATGAAACCACGTAAAAGTCCGCATGGCCGGCGCTGGTTACGAATGACTTCTCACAATTGAGGATGGTGGTGCCGCTGTTCGAGGAAGCGCGGCTGACCGGAGCCCAGAAGTGGCTGCGAGATCCCTTCTCGCTGAAGGCGAGGGTTGCGACAGCTTTGCCCGCTGTCATCGTCTTTACGAGTTCCGCGCCTCGAGGCGAAGACGAAGCGGCGATCATGTTTGCGCCGCAGACGTGCATCAAATAGATCATTGCAGTCGACGCGCAATGCGCGGCGATTTTTTCGATGGCTTCAGCGAATTGCCGCATACCGGCACCGCCACCGCCGGCGTCAGCCGGCAGCGTGAGTCCCATCAGGCCGGAATCCCTCAGGGCCTGGATGGACCGCGCGGGCCAGATTCCTTCGGCGTCGGTTTGTCGAGCTTCTTTGTCGAGAATGAGCAATAGTTTGTCTGTCATCGGCACCTCCAGAGAGTTTAAAGAGTCTAATCCTTTAGGGGGAGTCATGCATTCTGTACTTGTCATCGGCGCCGGAGTCGCCGGCCTGGCCGCGGCGAGGAAGCTAGCCGCGGCAGGTCTGCAAGTTACCATTCTTGAAGCGCGCAACAGGCTGGGAGGCCGCATCCACACCGTGCGCGATCGTACTTTACCTATCCCACTGGAACTTGGGGCGGAATTTGTCCACGGTCAGCCCGAAGAGATCTGGGAAATTGTACGGGATCAGAATCTTGTGCTCGGCTCGCTGGAGGGCAATCACTGGTGCTCGGAACGCGGTGTCGTCCAACAGTGCAACGACTTCTGGCAGCGTTGGGAAAAAGTGGCCGAGACGTTAAAGAACGCGAAGATTGAGCCGGACGTGTCATTCAGCGAATTCATTCGCGGTTTCGACTTTGACGAAGAAACCAGGCGTACGGCCATCGGATTCGTTGAAGGATTCAATGCAGCGCGCGCAGACCGGATCAGCGTGGAGTCCCTTCGACTCGCGCAACAGGCCTCGGATGAAATTTCCGGCGATACGCCTTATCGCATCCTTGGAGGCTATGACCACGTGGTGCGCTGGCTAAGCTCGTTTGAAGGAGAGCCGAAGCCGGACATTAACCTGAATACGATCGTTCACGATATCGAGTGGCGTCCGGGATACGTCCGTGTGAATCAGTTCGTAGCGGAGCAGGCTGTTGTCACTTTGCCGCTGGCGGTATTGCAGGCGAATATCGTCAACTTCAATCCGCCGCTTCCAGCCAAAGCGGATGCTGCGCAGCAACTGGTCATGGGCCACGTGATCAAAGTGATCCTGTGTTTTCAATCCCCGTTCTGGGAGGACCATGGGATCAGCAATCTCGCTTTTCTACATGCGCAGGACCAGAAGTTTCGTACGTGGTGGACGACGCGTCCCGTCGTTTCGCCGGTTCTGGTTGGCTGGGCCGGAGGCACTGCCGCCGAAGCGCTGGCGGGCCTGGATGACGATGATCTTCTCAATGCTGCGGTGTCGTCGCTGGCCCACGCCGTGAAGAGATCGCCGGCAGCTCTGATGCGGGAACTTCGAAGTTATGTAGTAGCGGACTGGCAAATCGACTCGTTTTCACTCGGCGCTTACAGTTACGTCCCGGTCGGTGCAATGAGCGCGCCGTGGGCTCTATCAGAACCTGTCGCGAACACGCTGTTCTTTGCCGGAGAGGCGACCAACGTCGATGGCCATTTCGGAACCGTCCATGGGGCGATTGCTACGGGTTATCGCGCCGCGGACGAGATTCTGGCGTCGCGCCACCTCAAAGCGGCGTGATGGATGAAGAATCAGCCGCGGATTTCACGGATGGCGCGCAATTAACGCCATTGGTGCACGCTATCCGCGTAATCCGTGAAATCGCGGCTGATTCTTCATACGGCGGTTTGCGGACTTTGCCTTCGATATACCGTCATGATCAGCGCGCCGAGGCCGAGCAATGTGAGCAGAAAATTGATGATCCCGCCGACAAACGGAAGATTGACCGCAATCAGAACCAGGACCAGGCCTGCAAGCAACGCCAATGCGGGAGCAGGGCGCTGCTCGCCCTGTCCTCCGAGCAAAGCGCGTCCGAGGAATCCGGCCAGCACGATCTTCGCAAGGTAGAGGCCCAGGAGCCAGAGCGCCAGCGTGGTGAGCCCAATCGGCAGGCCGATCAACGTGACGCAAATGATGATCGCCGCAATGGGCGTCGCGCACGCTGCAAGAAATCCGATTCCGGCAGCGGTCAGCAACGCCCGTGCCGAGTCCAGGTTGATGCGTGTGAGAGCCGGAAACAGCCAGAACAAGATGAGGCCGGTCACGAAAGTTGCGGCAAGCCAGATGATTTGCCGTACATAGAAAGAGAATGTAGCAAACCGATTCGGTGCCGGCGGCGTGACCTGAATGTTGGTTTTTCCGCCGACCGTGGCCCCGGGCTCGACGCGGACGCTGTCGTTCCTTGGAACGCGCGCGCTCAAGTTCCCGACGATGCGCGCCGGAGCCGACACGGTGACGCGTCCCGAGTACGCATTAACATTGTGCAGAACATTGCCCCGCACGTCCGTCCGGCCGCTGAAAGCCCAGAGGTCATGACCGATGGATCCGCCAATGTCCGTTTCGCTGCCGAACAGGGCCGCATTTCCGCTGACCTCCGCTCCAGTCGCGATTCCGACGTTCTGTCCGAAACCGTAAACGTTATTGGTAACGTGGCCCCGGGTTTGCACGGTTTGACCGAAGCCAAGGATGCTGCCCTGGACCATCCCTTCCACGGTGACATGCTGGCCGAAGCCGATCACATTTCCCTTTACCATTCCCCGGACACTCACGTTGCGTGCGAATGCGATGAGGTCGCCGTTCACGGTGCCGTCGATGTTGACGGAGTCTCCAAAGACGACCAGCGTGTCATCGATGATTTCGTCCTGGGGCACGGTAATGACCCCGTCATCGCTTTTCCGGATATCAAGGGCATAAGTGGAAGAAGAGAACAGGGCCAGAAATACGATCACGCTCAGCATCGCAGTCATCGCGATGGACCGGCGAAGCAGCATCGCGACGCCGATCAGGGCAAGCAGATTGAGTGCAATCAATGTCGCACTGTTGAGAATGGACTCCACCATGGAACCTCCTCCAAGGAGAACGTACGTGATCGCATTCATCGCAAGATTTATTTGTCCCGCTGTGCGCGTCGGATCCAGCCACTCCAGGCTCGCGGGCAATTCCAGGCTGCCCAGGAATCCCAGCGCCGCACGAATCACCGTGGCTGCGGCGATCGTGAACGCCCCCACCTTCGCCAGGCTCGCAACGCTGCCTTCGGGCGCAGCGACCGCCGGGCAATCACATCCGTCCAGGTCCTGCAGGCACTGCACCAACACTCTGCTTTCGCAGCGCAGCGCCTCGACCATCTCACAGCAGGTCCCACAAGTCTTTAGGTGTTTGGCCACCTGACTCGCTTCAGCTTCCGTCAGCTCGCCGTCGGCGTAAACGGAGCATGTGAATTCATCCAGACAGGCCACTTCGTTTCTCCTTTTGCAATTTCTGCCGCAGCTGCTGCTTGCCTCGGAAAATCAATGTCGCCACGTTATTCCTCGCCAGACCCAGCGTCCGGGCAATCTCGTCGTAGCTCAGTTCGTTGAAGTATGCCAGCACCAGCGGCACACGGTACTTCTCCGGAAGCTCCGTCAGGGCCGAGCGGATATCGTCGCCCCGCTCTGCGGCCAGCAATTGACCCAGCGGACTCGGGCCCGCTGACCGCGCTTCCGGCGAATCGGAACCCTCCAGCTCGAACAGGCGTCTTTCCGTTCCGCGCCGCCTCAACAGGTCGATGCAGTGATTGCTGGCAATGCCCAGGAGCCAGCTCGAGAAGGGAAGCGACGGGTCGTAGCTCTCCAGCTTGCGCTGCGCGCGCAGGAATACCTCATGCGTCGCATCCTCGGCCGCGTCAAACGAATTCAGCAAGTACCGGCACAGGTTGAAGACGCGGCGGTAGTGCGCTTTATAGATGTCCGCAAAGTCCTGGTCTTGAGGCGCTTGAGGCTCCACTGAAGCGTACATGTTTTACTATCTTGTTATTACGAACCAGTAATACGAAAGTTTCGAGAAAGTTTCTGCCTTTTCCAAATCACTGATGGCAGAGGCCATCAGTGATTTGAGATCGAAAACCCATCCAAAACCCGCCACCCTCCCGTAGACATGAACGGGAGGATGATTACGTGAATAATTTCGATCTGGAAAGATATTTGACCAACTCCAAAAAAGTGGATCTGTCCGAATTCGATTTCTCCGCCGCAGGGAACTATTCGTTAACGGACGACGAGGTTCGGTGCCTTCACTACATGATGGACGTGGAATCCAGCACGATTGTCTACCTGCGCGCGATTCTTCGCACCTGTGTGATCGATGACCCCGAGGCGGTGGCCTTTCTTTCCTGCTGGGCCTACGAAGAGTACTTTCATGGCCGGGTGATCCGCGAATTCCTCAGAGTATCCGGCGTGGAGGTCAGTCCGGAGCGCTACGTTGAGGTGAAGCGGAGCGCCTCGCTGCGCGAGCGGATCGAGGAACTGGGGGCGTCGTTCATGTGCAGCCTGACCCGGCATTTTCACGCTGCATACCTGACCTGGGGCGCCGTCCAGGAACTGACAACGCTGGAAGGCTATGGCGTTCTGGCGCGCCGGACTTCGAATCCGCTGCTCAAGATCGTGCTCAACCGCATCATCAAAGATGAGCGCCGCCACTTCTCCTTCTACTACAACAAGGCGCGCGCGGCCCTGGAAGCGAGCCGCGCCCAGCGGCTGACGACCTTCCTGCTTCGCAAGTTCTGGACTCCGGTCGGCAGCGGCGTGAAGGCCGATCCCGACGTCAACTGGATGATCCGATTCGTTTTCGGAGACTCGGCCGGGGCCGAAGCTACCCGCCGGATCGACTCCACCATCGGCCGGCTTCCGGGCCTCGCCTGGTTCGACCTGCTCACCGCCACACGTTCTCATTGACTTGGACGGCGATTCGGAATTAACCTACCTACCGATCGGTCGGTAGGTCCATTCATGCGCGCAAAAAGGGCAAAACAACAGCAGCAGCAGACGAACGGTAACGGCGACTTCCCCCGCAATCGGATCTTTGATGTGGCGGCCGAGGTCTTCCATCGCAAAGGCTACGACAACACCTCCATGAGCGACGTTGCCAGCGCCGCCGGCCTGACCAAAGCGGGTCTTTACCACCACGTGGCCAGCAAAGAGAGTTTGCTGTATACCATCCTCGACTCCGGTCTCGACATGACCGAATCGTACGTTGTAAAGCCCCTCGAAGAGATTGCCGATCCGCTGCAGCGCTTGAAAACGATGATCGATCTTCACCTGCAGCTGGTCCTGGAGGAGCGCAATCTGCAGGTCACCGGCCTTCTTCATGAGTGCAAGACACTCGCGCCGGCGGACCGCACGAGAATCAATCGGCGGAAGAAGGAATACGTCAAGATGACCACGAAGCTCATCGCCGACGTCATCAAGAAATACAACATCAAGGACGTGAATCCGAAGGTCGCGGCTTTCGCGCTGCTGGGAATGTTGAACTGGACCTATCAGTGGTACAAGACGACGGGCCCTAGCCGCCGCGACGAAATCGTTGCCAGTTTTCAGCAGATCTTTTTACAAGGGATCCTTGGGTCGAACCAAAGGAGAGCATGATGGACCGAATCGCAATTTTCGATACAACACTCAGAGACGGGGAGCAGGCTCCCGGCTTCAGCATGAACGTGGAAGAGAAGCTGAAAATGGCACGGCAGCTCGAGAGGCTGCAGGTGGACATTATCGAAGCCGGATTCCCGATCGCATCCGAAGGCGATTTTGAAGCCGTGAAGAAGATCTCTGCGGAAATCCGTAGCGTGACCATCGCCGGTCTCGCTCGCGCCGTGCCGGTCGATATCGACCGCTGCTGGGAAGCGCTGGAAGGCGCGAACCGGCCGCGCATCCACACCTTCCTGGCTACCAGCGATATCCATCTCAAGTACAAGCTCAACAAGAGCCGCGGCGAAGCGCTCGATCTCGCGGTCAAATCCGTGGAACGAGCCCGCAAGCTGTGCGATGAGGTCGAATTCTCCGCGGAAGACGCCGGCCGCACCGAGATCAATTATCTGTGCACGGTGTTTGATGCCGTGATCGACGCGGGCGCGACGATCGTGAACGTACCGGATACGGTCGGGTATCAGACTCCCGCAGAATACGGAAACCTGATCCGGACCTTGCGCGACCGCCTCAAGAACGCCGATCGCATCACCATCAGCACGCACTGCCACGATGATCTCGGCCTCGCTGTGGCCAACAGCCTCGCGGCCATCGAAAACGGCGCCCGCCAGGTGGAATGCGCGATCAACGGCATCGGCGAGCGCGCTGGAAACGCGGCGCTGGAAGAAATCGTCATGGCCGTGGACACGCGGAAGCGCTATTACAACGTGACGACAGGAGTCCGAACCGAAGAGCTGTACCGGTCGAGCCAGTTGCTGAGCCAGCTCACCGGCAAGCCGGTTCAGGTGAACAAAGCCATCGTCGGCGAGAATGCATTCGCCCACGAAGCGGGAATCCACCAGGATGGCATGCTGAAGAACGCAGTCACCTATGAAATCATGTCGCCGGAACGCGTCGGCGTGCCGCGCAGCATGATCGTGCTGGGCAAGCATTCGGGACGCCACGCGCTCGAAGCGCGTTACCGCGAGCTGGGCTACACGTTGACGCGCGAAGAGCTGGAGAGAGCTTACGCCAGGTTCCTCCAGATCGCGGACCGCAAGAAGAGAATTGAAGATCAGGACCTGATTTCAATACATGAAAGCGCGAATAGCCTGGCTACCGGGTGATGGCATTGGCCCGGAGGTCCTGCGAGAGGCTCGCCGGGTTCTGGAAATCATCGCCGGCGAGCACAACCATCAGTTTGAATTCGTCGAGGCCGATATCGGCGGGGTTGCCATCGAACGCCACGGCGAACCATTACCGAAAGCCACACAAGACATCTGCCTGAAATCGACCGCAGTTTTTCTCGGCTCGGTGGGTGATCCGAAATACGATCACCTGCCGCCCGGGAAGAAGTGCGAAAACGGCCTGCTCGACCTGCGAAAGCTGCTCGGCAATTATGCAAACCTCCGTCCGGTAACCGTTTTGGAGGCGCTGGTGGACAGCTCGCCGCTACGCCGGGACGTGGTTCGCGGTGTGGACCTGATGATTGTCCGCGAGCTGCTGGGCGGGATTTATTTTGGATCGCCGCGCGGCAAGGAGAACGAGCACGCCTTCAACACAGAAATCTACAGCCGTGACGAAGTGAGGCGCATCGCGCTGGTGGCATTCAAGCTCGCGCGGCATCGTCATCGAAAAGTGACGTCGGTGGATAAGGCCAACGTGCTGGAGAGTTCGGTCCTGTGGCGCGAAACGTGTTCGGAAGTAGCGAAGCAGTTTACCGACGTCTCGTTTCAAAGCATGTATGTGGACAACTGCGCGATGCAGCTCATCGCGAAACCGCAGCAGTTTGATGTGATCGTGACCAGCAACATGTTCGGCGACATCCTGAGCGACGAAGCTTCCATGCTGGCCGGCAGCCTCGGCCTTCTTCCGTCCGCCAGTATCGGCGGGGAGATCGAACTCTATGAACCCGTTCACGGATCCGCCCCCGACATTGCGGGAAAAGGGATCGCGAATCCTCTCGGGGCTATTTCGTCTGCTGCGATGCTGCTCGAGCACTCGCTCGAATTGCCCCGCGAAGCCACCAAGCTCGAACGTGCGATCGTCAAGGTGCTCAGCCGCGGCTACCGGACCCCGGACCTCAAGAGCCGAAGCGGCCGCGAGAAATCCAAAGAGCGGATCGTCTCCACAAAGGAAATGGGCGAGCTGATCTGCGACTATATTCGAATGCCGGATGCTACGTGATGACAGAAGTGGTTTTGGCCGCGGATTGCGCGGATTACGCGGATGGACCGCTGGTATTATCGCGAATTTACAAGCTTCGTACACTCATGCGGCCCATCCGCGTAATCCGCGCAATCCGCGGCTAACCTGGTGGTTAATCTATGAAAACTCTATACGACAAAATCTGGGACTCCCACATCGTCGTTCCCGAGACCGACGCGCCGGCGATTCTTTACATCGATCTCCATCTCATTCACGAGGTCACGACCCCGCAAGCCTTCACCGGCCTCCGCCGCCGCGGCCTGAAAGTGCGCCGGCCGGACAAGACGGTGGCGACAATGGATCACTCGATTCCTACCACCAGCCGCTCCCTGGTCGGCTTCGATGAGATTGCCGCGAACCAGGTCCGGACACTGGCCCAGAACTGCAAGGACTTCGGAATTGCCCTCTATGACCTCGAGAGCCCGAAACAAGGCATCGTCCACGTGATCGGTCCCGAACTGGGCGTCACTCAGCCCGGCAAGACGATCGTCTGCGGCGACAGTCACACGTCCACTCACGGAGCCTTCGGAGCGCTTGCCCACGGCATCGGAACCAGTGAAGTGGAAATGGTGCTCGCCACGCAGTGCCTGCTCCAGCGCAAGTCCAAAAACTTCCGCGTGGACTTCGACGGACAGCTTCAGCCCGGCGTCACGGCCAAGGACATGATCCTCGCGCTGATCGGCAAGATCGGCACCGGCGGCGGCACTGGGTCCGTTTTCGAATTCATGGGTTCTGCCGTTCGTGGTCTAGACATGGAAGCCCGTATGACGATCTGCAACATGTCGATCGAAGGTGGCGCCCGCGCCGGCCTGGTCGCTCCTGACGACACAACCTTCCAGTACCTCTCCGGCCGCGAGTTCTCGCCGAAAGGAAAGGCCTGGGACGAAGCGGTCGCTCGATGGAAAAAGCTTCCGAGCGACGACGGCGCTCACTACGACCACAGCATCACGATCGACGTTAACGCTCTCGAGCCGATGATCACCTACGGCACGAATCCCGGAATGGCGATCCCGTTAACGGGCCGCGTGCCGCAGCCCCAGAACGATGCGGACGCTGCGGCGCTGAAATACATGGCGCTCGAACCGGGACAGGCTCTGCTCGGCCATCCCGTGGACGTCGTGTTCATCGGGAGCTGCACGAACAGCCGCCTCTCCGATCTGCGAAACGCTGCCCATTTGATGAAGGGCCGGAAAGTGAATTCGTCGGTAAGGATGCTCGTCGTTCCGGGCTCCTACGAAGTGAAGCGTCAGGCTGAAGCCGAAGGCCTGGACAAGATTTTCAAGGAAGCGGGCGCCGAGTGGCGCGAAGCCGGCTGCAGCATGTGCATCGCAATGAACGGCGATGCCGTTCCTGCCGGCAAGGTCGCGGTCAGCACCAGCAATCGAAATTTCGAAGGCCGCCAGGGAAGAGGAGCCCGTACGCTTCTGGCATCGCCGCTCACTGCGGCTGCAAGCGCCGTCGAAGGCCGCGTCGCGGATCCGCGGCGCCTGGGAGGATTGTCATGAAGTTTTCATCGCGCGTCGTCGTCGTTCCGCAGGAAAACATCGACACCGATCAGATCATCCCCGCGCGTTTCCTGAAGGTGACGGACAAAGTGGACATCGGATCGCACCTGTTCGAAGATCGCCCCGAGTTTCAGGTTGAAAAGGGTTCTCAGGTCCTCGTTGCCGGCAACAACTTCGCCTGCGGCAGCTCACGCGAGCACGCCGTCTGGGCGCTGGCAGACTTTGGCTTCAAGGCTGTCGTCTCGACGAGCTTCGCCGACATCTTTCGCCAGAACGCTCTCAAGAATGGCTTTCTCCCGATTGTCGTCGATGCGAAAACGCACGCGCTGTTGAAACCGGGAACCCTGGTGACCGTCGACCTCGCTGCTCAAACGCTCTCGATCGAGGGCGGCCCAACCGTAACATTCCCCATCGATTCGTTTTCGAAAACCTGCATCCTGGAAAATCTCGACGAACTCGGCTACATCCTCAAACATGAAGCCGCAATCTCCGCGTTCGAAAACGCCTGATCATCCTGGTTCAAATTTTGTGTAGGAATTCAGGAAGTCGTGGAAAAGTACTGCGTCTCGACAGTACCTCCGTCAAAGCATTAACAGCTGCCATTGAAAGTGGACCTCACTGTGCTCGGAGTAAAGGGAGTGACCTTAGCGGCGCTCATATTCTGAATTCGACTTTATCTGGCCAGGGAGGAAATTATGGCAGTGAATGTCGATACGCTCTTTGCCCCCAGCCCGTACACCGGTTTCGACAACCAATACATTGATGGTATCTGGCGTCCAGGTCATCGTGGCTCAGCCACGAAAGACCTGGACCCGTACACGGGCAAGACTCTTATTGAAATTCCGCTCGCAGATCAATCCGATGTTGACGAAGCTTTCCGCTCTGCGGCCTCGGCACAGCCTCTGTGGGCAGCAGCGCTTCCGCGCGTGCGCGCGACGATACTCCGGCGCGCGGAGGCAATCATCGACGGGCGCGAAGGTGAGATTATCAGCTGGCTGATCCATGAATCCGGCAGCACGCGAATCAAGGCCGAATTGGAATGGCAACTCGTTCATGACCTCATGGTGGCAGCGGCGTCGATGCCACATCGCGTTCAGGGACGCATCACTCCGATTGACGACATGTTCAAGGAAAGCCGTGTCTACCGCAATCCCGTCGGCATCGTCGGCGTGATCAGCCCCTGGAACTTTCCGATGTATCTCTCGATCCGCGCCGTTGCCCCGGCTCTCGCACTCGGCAACGCGGTCGTCATAAAACCTTCCGAAAACACACCGATCACCGGCGGGCTGTTAATCGCAAAGATATTCGAGGAAGCAGGGCTGCCGTCCGGCCTGTTGAATGTCGTGGTCGGCCGGTCGAGCGATATCGGTGAGGCCTTCTGCTCGAATCCAATCCCACGCGTGATTTCCTTCACGGGTTCCACGGCGGTGGGACGCCAGGTCGCGGCATCCGCGGCACAAAGCCCCATGATCAAGCGAGTTATGCTCGAGCTGGGCGGCAATACGCCTCTTGTCGTATTGGACGACGCGAATGTGGATCAGGCCGTGGACGCAGCCGTTTTCGGCCGCTTCCTGCATTCGGGGCAGATCTGTATGAGCACCAACCGCATCATCGTGGACGAGGAGGTCTACGACGAATTTGAAGACCGCTTCACCGATAAAGTCAGCAACCTCAAGTATGGCGATCCCGACAAACGCGAAACCGTCATCGGTCCGTTAATCAGCTCGCAGCAACTGGAACGGCTGCAGAACCATATCCGTGCGGCCCGCGAGGAAGGCGCCCGCGAGGTATTGGCGGGCGAGCCGCAAGGGCTGGTCGTTCCACCGCATATCTTTGCCGACGTCAGGAACGACATGAAAATTACCAAAGCCGAACTATTCGGCCCGGTCGCGCAGATCATCAAAGTCAAGGGTGACCTCGAAGCCATGCGCGTGGCCAACGATACGGAGTACGGCCTGTCCAGCGCCGTGTTTTCGGGCGACAGGGCGCGAGGCTTACAGTTCGCTCGTGGTTTGATCGTGGGTATGACTCACGTGAACGATAGTACTGTAAACGACAAGCCAAACGTGCCGTTCGGCGGTGAGAAAAACAGCGGGCTCGGGCGCTTTGGCGATAAATGGGTGATCGAGGAATTCACAACGGACCACTGGGTCACCGTCCAACACGCGCCGCGCAGCTACCCGTTCTAACCTGGAAGACTTTCGGCCGCGGACTCCGTGTAATTCGCGTAATCCGCGGCTAATTCCTTACGCGATCACTTCGATTTGATTCTCAACCTGGGTGACACCGGGCGCCTGCCAGGCGACGCGCTCGGCCTCTTTCTTTTGCCACCAGGAGCGTACAGTGCCGCGCAATATCACCTTGTTTCCGATGGTTTCAACCTGAATGCGCCGAGCCTCGAGCTCGGCATTGCGCTTTAGAGCCTCTTCGATCTTGCTCTTTACAACGTCCTTGTTTGCGGTGGGCCGGACTTCGATCAGATTGATGACGCCTTTGACTCCAGTGAGATTTCGTACCGCATCCTCGGCAGCGACTTTCTGGTAATACCAGTCCACAGTGCCTTTCAGCGTGATCCACCCGTCGTCCACTGCTACTTTGATCTGGTCTCGCGGTATTCCGGTAGTCCAGTCGAGCGCTTGTGCCGCCCTTCGCGCAGTGTCTTCATCCGTGCGTTGGCCTGAAGTCGGTAAACGCACTTCGATGTCGTTTACCACGGCCCTCACCCCGGAAACCGAAAGAGCGGCCCGCTCAGCCGCCAGTTTCTCTGCGTAGCTTTCAACGTAACCGCTCAGCGTAACAATGCCGTCCTTGGTACGGACACCGATAGCGGCCGGCGCCTTAATGCTCGGGTCCCAGCTGAGCTCCGCTTCCACGGCTCGCTTCAGATCAACATCAGACATTACGGTTGTTGCCATTATGGTTTTTCTCCTTGCTCAAGAATTCTGAACCGAGCGAAGCGTGAAGGGAGTAGGCCGGCAACCCGACACCGGGTAAGATCATGTGAGCTCGAGTTCCTGCTGCTCCTTTATTTTTTATTTTCCAGGCTTCGCCTCTACAGTGAAGCAATTTGTCAGCTTCCTGATAATGTCGGTTGAGATATTCCCCGACACCATCGTTCCAAAGGCGCGCGAAATCCGCTTCCTGCTGGAAAAAGTATCAGGTGGGGTTACGGCAAATGGTTCACTGCGTTTCGAGCTCTTTCTTCGCCTCGATCACAACCGGCAGATCGGAGTCCACGTGACTCCATGCGGCAAGGAAATCATTCTTGGCCTTGCGGCTTCTGGCTACATTGCCGGTAAGCGTCGCCGCACGCGCCATGCCGAGATTTGCGAGGGGATACAACGGCGAGAGGGGCGCGTGGCCTCTGTGATCGAGGATCTTTTGAAATTCACCGAGTGATTCCACAGCTCGTCCAAGTTTCAGACAGGCCAGGCCGCGCAGGTATTGCGGCCAGAACTCGGCTGCAGCTTCGTAGCTCGCCGTGGTTTGTAGCAGGTCTATTGCCTGCGCGGGGTTACCACGTTGAAGTTCGAGCGCGGCGAGAATCGTCGGCAGCCAGATTGAGTTGATCACAGTGTCTTCAGGATAAAGGTTGCGCAACTCGTCAATGAGTGATTTTACTTCCGCGGTCTCGCCGCATAATGCCAGCGCGAGCGTTGCGCGGGGAAGTGAGGCACGCCCGCTTGCGATTTTCAATCCTTGCGCCGCATCTGTTTTCGCCCGCTCGTAATCTTCCAGTGCAACGCCTCGCAGCGCCTGATCCGTCGCATACCGTGCGGCAAGTTCTTTCGTGTCGTTCCGTCCAGCCAGATCAATTGCGCGGCGCGAGAATTCCTGCGACTTGCGCCATTGACCCGCGACGGCCGCCGCACCTATCGACAATGCAACCATCATCATGACCGCGATGCACGTTTGTCTGCTCATGAACGTTTCTCCTCAATGGCATTGGGCGCCATCGCGGCGGTGTCCGCCTGGCGGCCAGGCAAAAGGCCAAAGATATGCGGGGCGCACTGTGCCTGCCGC
>Ga0137409_10004746_pt1 | contig 14243 bp, 7 predicted proteins | sample CZODoug1_16funga_FD_122059 | JGI IMG/M metagenome (GOLD analysis project Ga0137409, IMG submission 122059) | Vadose zone soil fungal communities from Angelo Coast Range Reserve, California, USA - CZODoug1_16fungal (Hybrid Assembly) | ecosystem: Environmental > Terrestrial > Soil > Vadose zone... | reverse complement strand
AAGGGCATCAGGCGTTTCCGGCAATCGGGCCGGATTTGGCTTATCCGACTGCCGGGGTGGCGGCCTTCTCCTCGCTGACTACCCAGCCGTCTTTCAGCTGGATGATGCGGTTGCCGTAGGTGGCGTTGCGCTCGGAGTGGGTGACCTGAAGGATGGTGGTGCCGCCTTCGTTGAGGCGCTTGAAGAGCTGCATGATCTCTTCGCCCTGCGCGGAATGCAGGTTGCCGGTGGGCTCGTCGGCAAGAATGAGCTTGGGATTCTGAATCACGGCGCGCGCTACGCCCACAAGCTGCTGCTGTCCGCCGGATAGTTGGTTCGGGAACAAATCTTTCTTCCCGACGATGTTGAAGCGATCGAGAATGTCGCAGACCAGGCTTACGCGCTCTTTGTGCGGAACGTTTTTGTACGAGAGCGGGATTTCGAGATTTTCGAAGACGGTAAGGTTGTCGATCAAGTGGTAGCTTTGGAAAACGAAACCGATATTGGCTTTGTGCAATTCGTTGCGCTTCTTCACATTCAGTTTGTGCACCGGCTGATCGAGAAAATAATATTCGCCATTCCACGCGCTATCGAGCATGCCGATAATACTGAGCAGCGTTGATTTTCCGGCGCCCGACGGACCCATGAAGGTGACGAATTCGCCCTGCTGAATATCGATGTTGATGCGGCGCAGGACGAAAAACTTGCTGCCGCCGGCCTCGAAGGCCTTCTCGAGACTACGCATCTGAATCAAAGGTTCCACAAACACTCCTTAGTCGCACGAATGACTTGCTCTAGTGTACCTTCCGCGGAGCAATCGCTCTACTCATAGCGAAGTGCCACTATGGGATCGACGCGCGTGGCGGCGCGCGCGGGCAGCCAGCACGCAATGAGCGCGACTCCGATCAGAAAAGCGGAGACCACCGCAAACGTAAGCGGGTCACCAGGCTTTACGCCGTATAGCATGCCGGAGAGCAGGCGCGTCAGGCCGAAGGCGCCACCAAGGCCGATGAGCAGGCCGAGAAATGCCATGCGCAAGCCTTGGCCGAGAACCAGTCCGAAGACGTCTCTGCGTTGCGCGCCGAGCGCCATGCGAATGCCCATCTCTTGCGTACGTTGCGCAACCAGGAAGGCCATTACGCCGGCAACGCCGATGGCGGCGAGCAGCACGGAGAGCGCGGCGAATATTCCAATCAGGACCAAGCTGAACTTTCGCTGCGCGAGCGATTCGCCCAGTACCTGCTCCATGGTGCGAATTTGCGAGACGGGCTGTTCGGGATCAACGGCGCGCACGTGGGCCTTGATCCCGGCGACAACGCTAAACGGATCGCTGTTCGTGGTGCGCACGACCAAGTAATTCCAGAGCGAGGGGAATTGCGGATAAGCCCAATAAATCATGGAGCCCACCGGTTCTTGCGGGCCATTTGGTTTGACGTCGCCAACAACGCCGACAACTTCGCCAGTCAGCGGCGGTCCCCAATCGAGCATGGTGACGCGGGCGCCGAGTGGATCCTGTCCGGGCCAGAATTTGTCAGCCATAGTCTGATTGATGAGCATGGCCTTCGGCGCCGTTGCTGAATCGTGAGAGGAAAAGTCGCGGCCGCGCAGAAGCGGAATTTGCATGGTGCGAAAATAGGCGGAGTCGATGACGCGGATATCCGCGGAAGGCTCGTCTCCAGATTTGACCGGCGGGCGTCCGACGATGGCGAAGTCGGTGGCGACACCACCAGCGATGGGGAGAGAGTTCACCACGCTCGCGGATTGCACTCCGGGAACGGTACGTACGCGTTCGAGGATCGCGCTGATGACTTGGCTGCTGCGCGTGTCAGAGGCGGACTCGCTGGCTTCCGGCAAAAACAATTGCAGAGTAAGTAGTTTCTGCGGATTGAAGCCTAGAGGCACGCGGAGCAGGCGCACAAAACTGTTGGTCAGCAAACCCGCGCCCGCCAGCAGGATAAGCGCCAGGGCAATTTCGGAGACAACCAGCGCGCTGCGCAGACGAAGTTGCGCGGAATTCAAAGAGGCGCGGCGCGATTCGCGGAGAGAGTTTTGCAGATCGACCTGGAATGCTTGCAGCGCCGGCGCGACTCCAAACAAGACGCCAGTTAGTGCGGTGACCAGCAAAGTAAATACCAATACGCGCCAATCGATGGACGCGTCCTGCAGCCGCGGGACATCGCCGGGACTGAGTTGAATGATGATGCGCAGCGCCAAGTTCGCGACTAACAAGCCGAGGGCGGAACCTATAGTCGCGAGTACGACGCTTTCGGTGAGCAATTGGCTGGCGATTCGAGATTTGCTTGCACCCAACGCAATGCGCACGCCGATTTCCTTGAAACGACCGGCGGCTCGCGCGAGCAGAAGATTGGCGACGTTAGCGCAAGCGATCAGAAGTACGAAGCCAACGGCACAGAACAAGAGAAGGATCGGAAGTCGAACCGGCGCCACCAGACGCTCTTGGAACGGAGATGGATACGCGGTCCAGTAGGGATCGACGTCTTTGTTCTGGGCATCGATTGCTTTAGCGAGCGATTGCGTTTCCCCGCGAGCTTGCGCGCGAGTCGCGTCCGGTTTTAGACGAGCGATTACGGTGTAGAGATGGGCTCGGCGATTTGTGAGCAGAGATTCGTCGAGAGCGAGCAGCATCCAGAGGTTAGAGTCTTCGGGGAAGCGGAAGCTCGCGGGCATGACGCCAACGATGCGGGCTGGCGAGCCATTTATTTTGCAAGTTTTCCCAATGATGTGGCGGTCGGAGCCAAAGCGCCGCTTCCAAAGTCCGTTGCTGAGCACCGCCACGGGCTCAGCGCCGGCACGATTGTCTTCGGGGAAAAAGGTTCGCCCAAGTGCTGGTGCAACTCCGAGCACGTTGAAGAATTCAGAGGAAACGCGGTAGCCATCGATGTTTTCCGGCTCGGCGTCGCCACTCAATGTGAAAAGCCAGGAACGGTAAGCGGACAATTGTTTCAGCGTACGCGTGCTGTTCGCAATGTCCGCGAAATTCGCGTAAGCGAATCCGTGCGAAGGCCAATCAGAATGGCGCTCTTCGAGCTTGATCAAGCGCTCCGGTTGCGCAAAAGGCAACGGCTTGAGAAGGACGGCATTCACCACGCCAAAGACGGCGCTAGTTGCGCCTACACCCAGGGCAAGAGTCAGCAGCGCAACGAACGTGAAGCCTTTGTTCTTCGCAAGAGCGCGTAGGGCGTAGCGAAAATCCTGCCAGACATGATTCATGCTCGCCCCCCATCCCGCGCCGCAAACTTGAGCAACGGAATCATTCGTAACGCAATGCTTTCAGCGGATCGAGTCGCGCCGCCCGGCGTGCCGGGAGATAGCATGCCAACGCCGCGACGCTTGCAAGCACGAGAGGCAAGCCTATGAACGAGAATGGGTCCGCGGCTTCAACGCCGAACAGCAACGCGGCGAGCGCTCGGGCTAGCACGAATGCGACGGGCAAGCCGATGGCGAGGCCTAGCACCGTAAGGGTCATCCCGCTGCGCAGCACCATGCGGAGAATGTCGTTGGTTTGCGCGCCCATCGACATGCGAATGCCGATTTCATGCGCGCGCTCACTGACGGAATAAGACATTATGCCGAACACGCCAACGGACGCGAGCACCAGTGCGATGCCTCCCAACACCGCGGTCATCGCGGCGACATACGCGATGCCAATAATGGACTCCGTGATGAGCCGGTCCATCGGCTTGATGTTGTAAAGCGGCAAGTCGGGGTCAATGGCGGCAATCTGCTCGCGGATGGAGGAGATAAGCTGCAGCGGGTCGCCGGGGGTACGCAGCATAATCGTCGTGTAATAGGGCGGCGCTTGCCGGAAGGGCCCGTAGATCGTGGGCACGTCTTGCTTCTCGATCCAACTGTAATGCACATCGTCGACCACGCCCACGATGGTCATCCACGGGCGATCAGAATCTATGAGCCCAACCTTAATGTGTTTGCCCAGCGGGCTTTCTCCAGGAAAGTAACGTCGTGCGAGACTCTCGCTAATCACTGTGACCGGCGGAGCTTCGGCGCCATCGGTATCGGTCAACAGTCGTCCCTGGCGCACCGCGATATTCAAAAGCTGAAAATAGTTGGGCGAGATAGTTTCGACGATAGCGTTGCGCATCTCACCGCGCTGATCCGAAGGCCGGCCCTCAATCGAGAAAATATAGGTTCCCACTTGACCACCTTGGTCGTACGGCGGATGGCTGGCGATGCTTGCGGATTGCACTCCCGGCACCACGCTGAGCCGCTGCAGCACTTGCTCGTGGAAAGCGAGGCGCTGCGCGGGCTGGGCGTACTGCATTTCCGGAAGCGTGACATTCATCGTGAGCAGGGTTCGCGGTGAATAACTCTCATTAACAGCGAGCAATCCCTGGAAGTTTTTCACGAACAGTCCGGCGCCGACCAGTAACACCAGCGCGAGCGAAATTTCCGCGACGACCAGCGCACCGCGCAGCCGCCCGCGCGCGCGACTCACCGAGCCGCGGCCGCTTTCCTTCAAGGAATCATTGATATTTGTTCGCGAACTCAGCAGCGAAGGAGCGATGCCGGAGATGATGCCGCTCACCACAGCAATGCCCAGGGTGAAAAGAAACGCGCCGGAGTCCAGGCTGATCGTTTTCCATCCTGCAATAAACTTAGCGACGTCAGGAGGCATGTGGGAGAGAATCAGGGAGAGATCCCACTGCGCGATGAGCAAGCCCAGCGCCGCCCCGCCGAAAGAAAGCAAAATGCTCTCAATGAGCAATTGACGCACGATACGCCAGCGGCTGCCGCCCATGGCGGTGCGCACGGCAAACTCGTTGACGCGCCCACTCATGCGCGCAAACTGCACATTGGCGACGTCCGCGCAAGCGATTAGCAATACAAACCCCACAGCGCCCATGAGCAGAATGGTGTACTGGCGCGTGAGATAGCCGGTCATGAATTGGGCGAGCGGCATTGGGCGAAGCTGCCAGCCCTTATTTGTGTCCGGGTAAGCTTCCGCTTGGCGTTGCGCGATGGCCTGCATCTCCGCGGAAGCCTCCGCAAAGGAGACATGCGGCTTCAAGCGACCCAGGACCCACAGCCAGCGAATGTCGCGGCGCTCACGGTCTTTCGCACTGAGCGCCAGCGGAGTCCAAGCCTCTGCCGGCAGTGGGTAGTCGAAGCCTTTGGCCATGACACCGACAACGGTGTACGCCTTGCCATCGACTTTGACCTGTTTACCGACAATGCGTGAGTCAGAGGCGTAGCGCTGCTCCCAAAGCGCATGGCCCAGGATAATTTCCTGATTTTTCCCGGGCTCTTCTTCGTCCTGCGAAAACACGCGGCCGAGCTGCGGCTGCACCCCAAGCGTTCCAAACAAATTGGCGGAAACCTGGAACGATTGAATTTTTTGTGGGTGGCCATCGCCGGTGAGGCTCACTTCATCCCATCTATACGCAGCCAGTTGATCGAAGGAATGCGCTTCCTTGCGCCAGTCGAAAAAAGTAGGCGGCGCGATGCCGTTCATATCGATGTTCTGTTGTGGCCGCGCGTCGACCAGCCCCACGATGCGATCGGCGTTTTCAAACGGTGCGGGATGGAGCAAAAAGGCTTCGGCCATGCTGAATATCGCTGTATTCGCGCCGATACCGAGCGCGAGCGCCACGATGGAGACCAGCGTCGCAAGGCGATGCTTTGCCAGCATGCGCAAACCGAAGCGGACATCTTGAAAGAGTGAAGACATAGCGGCTCCTATTCGTAACGCAAGGCAATCAGCGGATCGACTCGAGTCGCACGCCGCGCCGGTAGATAGCAAGCGGCCAGCGCGACGACGCCTAGCAGCACTGCGACTGTCGCATAAGTCAGGGGATCGCTCGAGCTGACGCCGTAGAGCTGGCTGCGCAGAAAATAGCTCACGCCCAGCGAACCGATAAGACCGAGAGCCAGTCCGAAAGCAGCGAGCTTGCCGCCGCCCACCAGCACCATGTTCAACACATCGCGCGGCTGCGCGCCAAGTGCTAGGCGTACGCCGATTTCTCGTGTTCGCTGGGCGACCGCGTAGGCCATCACGCCGTAAATTCCGACCGCGGCCAGTACGAGCGCTAGCGCTGCGAAGACGCTGAGCAACAACATGCTGAATCTTGCGCGCGAAAGCGAGCGCGCCAGCAACTGCTCCATGCTCGCGACTTCGGCGACCGGAATGTTTGGCATTAGTGCGTGAATCTGATCGCGAACCATGCTGATTGCAGCGAGCGGATCGCCACTGGTGCGCACGGCGAACACGTTTATGCCCCAACCTTCGTTGTGATATTGCGCATAGGGGGCGTAAACGGTGGGAAACGACGGGCGATTGATCGCCTTGTCTTTCATGTCCGCGATTACGCCGACGATCGTTCGCACCGGCGGATACGTTTCCGGTTTGCGTGCGTCGGGCGCAAGAAGTTGGAGCGGCGGAAACATGCGGATGGATTTCCCAATTGGATTTTCATTGGGGAAGAACTGCCGCACGAGAGCCTCATTGACGATCGCCACTCCTGGCGCGCTTTGGGAATCGCCTTCTGAAAACAAGCGGCCGTCGCGGAGCCGGGCGGCTATCGTGGGCAAGTAGCCTGGCGTGCTCAATTGAAAGCGCACGTCCGGAACATTGTCGAGCGACGTGGGTGGCGTGTGACCCAAGACGTCAAAGTATTTGCCCCAGCCCATGCCAAAGCCGAGGGGGAGAGTTGTGGTTATCCCCGAATTCTTGACACCAGGTAGCGCATCGACGCGCGCTGATAGGTTCCGATAAAACTGTATGGCCGCATCCTCGTGTCCGTTAGGAAAATCAGTTTCGGGAGAAAGCTGCATCTGCATCGTGAGCAGATGGTCGGCGGAAAAACCAGGGTCAGTGTGGCGAAGTGCGCCAAACGTTTTAATCAACAGGCCCGCACCAGCCAGAAGAAGCACGGCCATGGCGACTTCAGAGACGACCAGCAAGTTACGTAGCCTACCGGAGCCGCGATGTTCCATGCCTCCGCGGCCGCCTTCCCGCAGAGTTTCCTGAATGTCGCCCTTGGACGCGAAGAGCGCTGGCGCCAAGGCAAGAAATAACGTCGTGAGCAGGGAAATAGCGGCAGAGAAAACAAGCACGCTGGTGTTGATGGCGATGGGGTTGAAGCGGGGCAGGTCGCTGGGAATCAGCGACTCCAGCAATCTAATTCCCCACGACGCGATCAGGATACCTGCCGCCCCGCCAAAGATGGCGATCGGCAAGCTTTCGAGGAGCAACTGGGTAAGCAAACGCCCGCGCCCCGCGCCCATGGCGGACCGCACCGCAAATTCCTGTTGCCGGGCGGTGGCCCGCGCCAGCATCAAGTTCGCGATATTCACGCAGGCGATCAGCAAGACAAACGCCACCGCGCCCAGCAAGATCAGCAAAGCCGGACGCACATCGCCGACGAGCTGTTCACGAACCGTCACTACTCTGGTGCTGAGGCCTTTGTTCTCCGGGAATTGCTGCTCGATCTGTTTCGCGATCGCGGCCATTTCTGTCGTAGCGCGCTCGATGCGTACGCCGGGCTTCAATCGCGCGACGACATTGAGGTAGTGATTGCCGCGGGTGTTCATGCCGTCTTTGGGTGCGTAGGAAAGCGGCAGCCACAGATCGACGCGCGGCAAATCATCGAAGAAGGGCATGCCTTTGGGCATCACGCCGACGATGGCGTATTCGGCGCTGCCCATGTGCAAGTTGCGGCCGAGAACATTTTGTTGGCCGCCAAAATGTGTTTGCCAGAAACTGTAGCTCAGGAGGACAGAGCGGTGGCGGCCCCATTGCTCTTCTTCCGGAAGAAACGTGCGGCCCAAGATCGGACGCACGCCTAAAAGCGAAAACGTTTCTGGTGAAACCACACCCGCCTGCGCGCGCAAAGGGTCTTCGCCGGGAAGCGCAAGGTTGCAGTTTTCGTAGGTGTACGCCACCATGCCTTCGAAGACATGATTACGTGTGCGCCATTCGCGAAAATCAGGCGCCGCGGAGCCGCTGATCGGCACTCCCTGCGAAATCATAGTCGACCAAACGAAAACGAGCTTGCCCGGATCTTTGTAGGGCACAGACTCCAGCAGTACCGCGTTCACGACAGAAAAAATCGCGGTATTCGCACCGATCCCCAGCGCTAGCGTCAGCACCGCAACCGCCGTAAACGCCTTGTTCCTGGCCAGCGCACGCGCCCCAAAACGCAAATCCTGCAGAATTGATTGCATGGCAGACTCCTATTCGTACCGCAACGCCACCAGTGGGTCGACGCGCGTGGCTCTCCGCGCGGGCACCCAGCAGGCAAACAGGGCCACGAAAACGAGCAAGCTGGAAACGACCGCATACGTCAGCGGATCAGTGGCACCGACCCCGACAAGAAAGTTCCGCACCAGTCGCGCTGTGGCAAACGCAGCAATGAGACCAACGCCTACTCCGATAGCGACGATGCTGAGTCCTTGCCCGAATACCGTGCGGAGAACGTCCGTTCGCTGCGCGCCGAGCGCCATGCGAATTCCGATTTCATGTATGCGCTGACTGGTCACATGGGACACAACGCCGTAAACCCCGACGAGCGCGAGCACCAGGCCAAGTAAGCCCAGTGTCGCGGTCAAACCCGCGCCGACTTGGAAAATCAACAAACCGGGAAGGGTATAGAGGCCCTGCGTCATGGTCTCGACGCTAAAAACCGGCAGCCCTGGAGCGAGCGATGCAATTTCCTTTTGCAGGGGACCAATCATCGCTTCAGGTACTTGGGTGGTGCGCACCTGAAGCGTCTCGATGGAAATGTAGTCTTGTGACAGCGGAATGTAGAGGAAGGGCTGCGCAACAGTGGACATCAGGTTGACATAGTTATTTTTGGTCACCCCAACCACCTCGAGTGGATGCTTGGCCTTACCGTTGCGAATGAAATGCCTTCCAACCGGATCCTGATTCGGCCAATAGCGGCGCGCCATCTCCTCGTTGACGATGGCAACGTACTGGGTATCTTCGCGATCGCCGTCATTGAAATCGCGGCCGCGCAGAATCGGGATGCGCATCGTTTTGAAGTAGCCGGGCGACACCATATTGGTTTGCGAGACAGGTGCTTCCTGTGGAGAGGACGGTGTCGAATCATCGATCTGAAGAGTGGAGACCGAATTGTAGTAGCCCATTGGCACGGAAAACGCCAGGCTGGCGGACTCTACGCCCGGCAATGCGCGGACACGATCCAGTAGTTGTTTGAAGAACAGACGTCCCTGCGGTTCGCGATAGCCGATAGTATTCGGGTCGACCGTCAAATTGACCACATGGGTAGGGTCAAACCCGAGGTCCAAGTGTTGAGCTTTGCCCATGCTCCGAATGAACAGCCCGGCCACAACCAACAGCATCAGCGACCCAGCCACTTGTCCAATAACCAGAGCGTTGCGTAGGTGATGTTGGCCGGCGGATATCGAGCGGCCCGCCTGATGAAGAATGACGTTCAGATTGTCGCGCGACGCACGCAGTGCTGGAATGATTCCGACGATGAGCCCGGTGAGCAGCGCGGCGCCCAAGGCGTACGCGAACACTCTCCCGTCGAAGGAGAAGTCCAAAACTACCGGCAGATTGGCTTGAATATCGATGGAGCTGAGCAGATGACTGAACCATTGGCCGAGAAATATGCCCGCCACACCGCCAATGAGCGCAAGAAGCACGCTCTCGGTGAGCAGAGAACGGATCAGTCGGGCGCGCGAGCCACCCAAAGCCGCGCGGATAGCCATCTCGCGCTGGCGAACGGTTCCACGGACCAGAAGAATGTTGGCGACGTTACCGCAGGCCAGCAGGAGCACCAAGCCAGCAAGACAAAGAAACAAACTTGAGGCTGCCAGGAAGGGTCCGGCGGCTGCAGGAGCCGGGCGTGCGCGCCGCTCCGGGTAGACATCGATCTCAAAATCCTTTTCTGCTTCGGGAAATCGCTGCGAAAGGCGATGCGCCACCAAACCCAGAGCCGCGCGAGCTTGCTCAATGCTTATCCCGGGCTTGAGGCGACCCACGATGCGAAGGTTGCGCGTTCTCGGGCTGGTCAGCAGCTCGGCGCCGTCATCGAGAACCGCTTTCATGGCGTATGGAAGAAATGCTCGCGTATCCAAGATCGATACGAGTCCGTGAAAACCTCGTGGCGCCACTCCAACGACAGTAAAAGGGCGTCCATCAACCAGAACTTTGCTGCCGACAATGGCGGGATCGCCGCCGAGGCCGGACTTCCAGAATGAATACCCCAATACAATGATCGGGTCAGCCCCCGGTATCTTTCCCTCGGAAGGAAGAAAAAGGCGGCCAAGAGTTGGACGCAGGCCAAGGGCCTCGAAATAGTTGCCGGTCACATAGTTCGTTGAGATCGAATAGGATTTGCCGTTCAGAGTGATAGCGTCAGAGGAAAGCTGAGAGCCAACGACGGCTGAAAATGGACTATCGGCTTGTTGCGAGATGGCTTCCCAATCCGGATACGAAGCCTCAGGCAAGACTGGACCATGCTGCTGGCGGAAGCCGAGGACCATAATTTGGCTGGGATCCTTGACCGGCAGCGGCCGAAGTAGCAGGGAATTGACGAGGCTGAAAATGGATGTATTTACGCCGATGCCCAGCGCGAGCGTCAGGACGGCTATCGCGGTGAATCCGGAGTTCTTGCCAAGCATTCGCGCGGCAAAGCGAATATCCTGCCACAGCGTTCGCAAAATAGGCTCCTAACTCGAACTCGGCATACACGAATACCGCGTCCCTGAAGTGCTTCCGGAGATCATGCAAAATCGATTTTGACGGAGCTAGTTGGCTCCGACGCGGGCTTCCTGGGTTTCTTCCACGATGCGGCCGTCGAAGAGGTGGATGGTGCGCTCGGCGAAGTTGGCGTAGCGCTGGTCGTGAGTAACCATGCAGATGGTGGCGCCGTTGCGATGCAAGTCGCGCAGCAGTTCCATCACCGCTTCACCGTTCTTGGAGTCCAAGTTTCCGGTGGGCTCGTCGGCCATCAAAATGAGCGGATCGCCAACCAACGCGCGCGCGACGGCGACACGTTGCTGCTGACCTCCAGAAAGCTGCGAAGGATAGTGACGCAGCCGATGGGCCATGCCGACGCGTTCGAGCGCGCTCTGCACTTTTTGCTTGCGCTCGCTGGAGCTAGTGCCGCGATAGGTGAGCGGCAGCTCCACGTTTTCGTACACAGTGAGGTCGCCGATCAGGTTGAACGCCTGAAAGATGAATCCAATCTCACGATTGCGAATGCGCGTGCGCTCGCTGATGGTGAGTTTGCCGACGGGCTGACCATTCAGCTCATAAATGCCATCGGTCGGAGAGTCGAGCAGTCCAAGAATGGACAGCAGCGTCGACTTGCCGCAGCCAGAAGGCCCGGCAATCGAGATGTACGTTCCTTTCTTGATCTCGAGATGGATTTCCTCGAGCGCATGGGTTTCCACTTCGTCGGTGAAGAAAACTTTCTTCACGCCTTCCATTTTAATGAGCGTGCCGTTTGCGTCCGCCATTGCCTCTCCTTTGGATCAGTATTCGTGTTCTAGAAACTCGTGTACTGCACCCCGGTCTTCAAAAAATGTTTGCCTCACTCGTACCGCAGCGCCACCAACGGATCGACGCGCGTCGCTCGCCGCGCCGGAATGTAGCACGCCGCCAACGCGATCAGCGCAATCAATCCCAAGCCGAGCGCGTAAACCATGGGATCTCCCGCCCGCACGCCAAACAGCAGCGATTCGCTGAAGCGCGCCAGTCCATAGGACAGCGGCAAGCCCACCGCGACGCCCAGCAAAACCATCGAACCGACTTCCTTCATGATCAAGAGACGGACCTGGGCAGTTTCAGCGCCCAGCGCCATGCGGATACCAATCTCGCGTGTTCGCTGCACAACAAGATATGCCAATACACCGTAAATACCCATAGCTGCAAGCAGCGCAGCTAATGTGCCGAAGCTGGCCGACAGCGCCGCCACCATGCGCTCACCGAACAAGTCTTGATCGACAACGCGCTCCATGGTCTTAATGTCAAAAATTGGCAGGTTGGCATCCAGCTCGCGAACCGTACTTCGCAACGCGGACACGGCAAGCAACGGATCCTGCTGCGTGTAAGCGTAGAAAGTCATTTCGCGAATCGTGGATCCCTGCGCGTAAGGCACATAGATGAAGGGCACATCTCCATCGCGCACATGAGACTGCTTTACATTCTTCACCATGCCCACGATCTCAATATTCGGCTTGACGTCATTGCCGCCGCCAAATGCAAAGTGAAGGCCTATGGGATTGCGTCCGACAAAATACTTCTTGGCCATCGCTTCGCTGATGACCGCTACTTTCGTTTTGCCGGGACCATCACCGTCAGTAAACTCTCGCCCGGCGAGCAAAGGAACGCCCAGTGTTGCAAAATAGCCCGGACTAATCGGATCGAAGTTGACGTGCGAATCGTCGGCGCTAAGATCTTTGCTGCCCTCTGCGGTGATGTTGCTTCCCATGTCGCTGCCCGTCAGCGTGCCCAGTTCAGAGGTGCCCACCGCGCGCACCCCCGGAACCGCGGCCATTCGCGCGCGCAATTGGTCAAGCAAAGCGATGCTGCGCGGCGTGTCGTAGCCATTCAGAATCGGCGAAATAGTGAACGCGATGACATTTTCCGTGCGCAACCCCAGATTTTGGTTACGCAAGTTCGACAAGGTGCGCGCGAAAAGGAATGAGCCGGCAAGAAGAAGCAGCGTAAACGCCACCTGCGCCGCGACAAGTATTTTTCGCGCACCAACGTGTGAGGTGCCCACCGAAGTCGTCGTAGCTTGATCCTTCAACGTTTGCCCCGCAGCCGTGCGCGTAACGCGCCATGCGGGGATAAGTCCGAAGAAAATTCCGGAGACGATCGTTGCTACCGCCGCGAAAGCCAAAATGCCAGTGTCCAAGTGGGTGCTCAATCCCTTAATCGAAAGGTTAGCGGCCACGATTGGCGTAAGTAGATTCATCAGCCAGACGCCGATGAGCAGGCCCAGCGTGCCTCCGGCCATCGCGCACAGCAGGCTCTCCGCCAATAATTGCCGGATCATGCGGCCACGGCTGGCGCCCATCGCGGCACGGATAGCCAGTTCGCGTTGGCGCGCGGCACCTTGCGCAAGGAGCAAATTGGCGACGTTACTGCACGCAATCAGTAGCACCAGCGCCACCATCACGAACAGCGCGGTGAGCGCCTCGCCGGAATCATGCTGCAGTGTGGTTCGGCCTTTCGCTCCAGAAACCAGCAAGATCTGCTTGTCCAGAAATTTTTGCCGTTTCTCCGGTCCCCAACTTTTGATCTGCGCAAGCTGTTCCTGCAGCAAAGGGCGATACGCCGCATTGATGCCCGCTTGCGTTTGCGCCATCGACAGGCCCGGTTTGCGGCGCGCGAAAACAGCCAGCCAATAGTTGTTCCATTCTTCTAACCCGTTTCGTTCCGGCGTCATCTGCGCTTTCATCATTAGCGGAACGAAGATATCGGCGGATTGCCCAACCTGAATTCCGGTGAAGCCGGCTTGCGCCACGCCCACGATAGTCAGCTCGGTGTTGTTCACCAGCAGCGATTGATTCAACACATTGGCGTTGCCGCCGAAGCGATGCGTCCAATACGCGTGACTCAACACGACGACCGGCTGCGCACTGGGCACGCGATCATCTTCTGCCATGAACAGCCGGCCAAGCGCCGGGCGCACACCGAGCACGTCAAAATAGTTGCCGGATACCAGTTCGCCGGAGCCGCGCTCCGTTTGCCCGTGCTCGGCGATAGTTGCGGGAAAAACAAAGCGCGCCAGCATCCCGGAAAAAACGCTGTTGCTATCGCGAAGGCCTTTGTACACGGGATAAGAAAAGGATTGCGCTTCGTCGCCGTCGCTCCAGACGTGGCCGGTCATAAGCCCGGGCGAGCGCAGCAGCACCAATTCGTCGGGATTTTGCACGGGCAGGCGCCGCAGCAGGACTTGACTAACCAGCGAGAAGATAGCGGTGTTCGCGCCAATGCCCAGCGCCAAGGTGAGCACGGCGATAGCGGTGAACCCCGGATGCTTGCCCAGCATCCGCGCCCCGAACCGAATGTCTTGCCAGATCGCTCGCATCAAGGCTTCCCCGGCTTAGCAGCAGCTTGCGGCCACACGGCAAGCACTGGGAGTCGCTCCATGTCCTTGGTATACGCCCGGAGGGTCAACATTGTTCCATGACAGCGGTTTTCTGCCGGCGTGATTCGAGTTAGTGCCGTCATGAGGCAACCTCTGCGGACCAAGAGCACCACCCCTGGTGACTGAGACGTTGTAGCCTGCATTCCCGTCTTG
>Ga0137409_10004744_pt1 | contig 14246 bp, 17 predicted proteins | sample CZODoug1_16funga_FD_122059 | JGI IMG/M metagenome (GOLD analysis project Ga0137409, IMG submission 122059) | Vadose zone soil fungal communities from Angelo Coast Range Reserve, California, USA - CZODoug1_16fungal (Hybrid Assembly) | ecosystem: Environmental > Terrestrial > Soil > Vadose zone... | reverse complement strand
CCGACCGATGATGCCGGCCGAATTCGAATACGCCCGGCCGTCGACCCTCCACGAAGCGCTGCAGCTCATCGCCGGTGGCGACCCCGCGATCCGGGTCCTCGCCGGTGGCCAGAGCCTCATCCCCCTGATGAAGCTGCGGCTCGCTCGCCCCGAGCGGCTCATCGACGTTGCCCGGATCGACGAGCTGCGCGGCGTCACCGCCCGGCCCGATGGCGGCCTCAGCATCGGCGCGCTGACCACGTGGGCAGCCCTGCTCGAGGACGATGCGGCCCATGCGATCGCTGGCTGGTGAAGACGTGAGCGCGATTATAGCGCGGCCTTCACCCGACGGGCCGAAGGCCATGGCCTTGACACTCGCGCCGCCCACGGGCTAGCGTCCGGCCGAGTCCACCATCGGAGGCGCCATGACGACTGCGAGCAACGGAGCGGAAGTGACCCGGCGGCAGGCTCTCACCCGGATGGGCGCCCTCGGACGCGTGGAGCATGTCCTGTCGCTGCCGTCCGAGCAACCCGGCCCCTAGCGCCCGCGCCTCTTGCCGCCACCCGCGGCATCCCTCCCCCACCTCCTCGCATCCCAACCGGTGAGGAGGAGATCCGAGATGACCCTGACCGAGGCGACCTTCGACGAGACGCTGGCCACCACCGACGAGCTGCTGCTCGTGGATTTTTGGGCGCCCTGGTGCGGCCCCTGCCGGGCGCTCGCGCCGGTGCTCGAGGCGCTCGAGCGCGACGGGGCGGGCCGCCTGCGCGTGGCGAAGGTGAACGTGGACGAGGAGCCGTCGCTGGCCGGACGCTACGAGATCCGCTCGATCCCGACCATCCTGTTCGTCAAAGCGGGACGCATCGTCGACACGGTCATCGGCGCGGTGCCCCGGGCGACGCTCGACGCCAAGGTCGCCAGGCACCTGTCGCCGTAGCGACCGTAAACCGTCATAGCAATGTAGGCGGTACTGGCCCACACTCCCGGGCGGAGCTCATTCCGCGAGGAGGTGTGACCATGCACTCCTACATCCGTTCCCTCGCCGTGTTCCTGACCCTCGCCGTCCTGGCCGTCGCCGCGCCGGCCCGCGCCGAGCCGCGACGCGAGGCGCCGCTGGTCATCGGCCACCGGGGTACCGCGGGCTACCTGCCCGACCACACGCTCGAGGGGTATGCCCTCGCCATCGAGCTGGGCGCCGACTTCGTCGAGCCGGATCTCGTGGCGACGAAGGACGGTCATCTCATCGCGCGCCACGAGCCCAACCTGATCGCCACCACCGACGTGAGCCGACGCCCCGAGTTCGCCGGGCGCCGGCGCGTCGCGATCATCGACGGGGCCGCGGACGACGGCTGGTTCGCGTCGGACTTCACGCTGCGCGAGATCAAGACGCTGCGCGCCGTGCAGCCCTTCGCCGACCGGCCGCCGCAGTTCAACGGCCGCTTCGAGATCCCGACGCTCGAGGAGATCATCGACCTCGTCAAGCGAAAGTCGCGGGACAAGGGCCGCACCATCGGCATCTACCCCGAGACCAAGCACCCGACGTACCACGAGTCGATCGGCCTGCCGCTCGAGGGCCGGCTCGCGCGCATCCTGCACGCCGCCGGCTGGGATCGGCGCGACTCGCCCGTGTTCCTCCAGTCCTTCGAGCCATCGAGCCTCAAGAAGCTGCGGCGGCTGACGGACAACCGGTCGATCCAGCTCATCGACGCCAACGACGTCAACCCCGACGGCACGCTCGACTTCACGGCGCCCTTCGACCGGCCGTACGATTGGACCGCCTCCGGCGATCCGCGGCTGCTGGCGCGCCGGTTCGACTTCCTCACCACCGACGAGGGGCTGCGCGAGGTCAAGACCTACGCCGACGGCATCGGGCCCTGGAAGCGCTACATCGTGAGCACGGCCGCCGTCGATCTCAACCACGACGGCCACGTCGGCGACGAGAACGGCGACGGCAAGATCGACGAGTCGGACCGCGCCCTGCTGCGCCCGACCGATCTGGTCGAGCGCGCGCACCGGCACGGCCTGCTCGTACACACGTGGACCTTCCGCAACGAGCCGAAGCGACTGGCGGCGGACTACCAGGCCAACCCGGTGAGCGAGATCCTCATGTTCTTCGAGCTGGGCGTGGACGGCATCTTCACCGACTTCTCGGACACGGGCGTCGTCGCGCGCGCGTTGTTCATGCTGGCGCACGATCGCAATTTCGCCGCGTGCCTCGTCGAAGGCGAGTGCCGCTAGTCGGAGTTGGGGGGTATGGGGGGCCATCTCGGAGCCCCCATGTCCCTAAATCCCCAGCGTCTTCACGGCTTCGTCGATGCGCTCCTTGTGATTCTTGACCCACTGCTCGAGCGTCGTCTCTTCTTCCTTCTTGGCGCGCGCCTGCGCCTTGGCGAGCAGGTCCGGTGCCTGCGCCTTCGGCAGGACGACGATCCCCTCCTCGTCGGCGATCACCATGTCGCCCGGCGCCACCGTCACGCCGCCGCAGACGACGGTGACGTTGATGAGCCCCGCCGTCTTGCGCACGCCGGGGATCGGGATCACGCCGCGGCCGAACACGGGGAACCTGTTCTTGCGGGTCTCCGCGAGATCCCGGATCACGCCGTCCACGACGAAGCCCGCGATGCCGCGCTGCTGGGCATAGGCGCACACGTTGCCGCCGGCCATGGCCCAGTTCGAGTCGCCGGCCGCGCACACGATCACCGAGCCCGCCGGCGCCCGGTGGATCGCGACGTGCAGCATCAGGTTGTCGCCGGGGGGGCACGCGACGGGATACGCGGGGCCGGCCAGGCGCGGCATCGGCTCCCAGAGCGGGCGAAGGGTCGGGTCCATCACGCGGTCGCGGGTGACGACCTCGGCGAACGTGCAGGGGGAAATCTTGGCGAAGGCCGCGGTATCCATGATCACTCCGACATTTTGAGGAGCAGCCCGGTGCGGCGCGCGCGCTGCACGGACGCGTAGAACGTGAGGTGCGCGACGACCGCGTACACCACCGACAGCGCCAGGCCGGTCGCGATCGGCGCCGCGAACTCCGAGGCGAAGCCGAAGTGCGAGCGATAGGCGTCGAGGAAGTACGTCAACGGGATCGCGCGCGCGAAGGCCGCCGCCGGCGCCGGCAGCACGGAGACCGGATAGTAGATGCCCGCGAGCACCAGCACCAGGTTCACGCTGGCCCACGCGAAGGCCTCGGCGCGGTTGCCGAAGAGCGTGATGAGGGCGCAGACGAACACGCCGACGATCCACGCGTTGAGAAAGCAGCCGAGCAGGAACACGGCGACGGCGCGCGGGCCGGCCGCGAGCACGCGGAAGTCGAACGCCCACCACGCGAGGGCCGCCAGCAGCGTGAAGAGCGCGCCGCCGCGCACCATGCCCACGAGCCAGGAGCCCACGGTCAGGTGACGGATGCCGATCGGCGCCAGGAACTGGTGCTTGATCGACTTCGACCAGACGTCCATGAGCACCGCATAGGCGACCTCGAGCTGGCAGACGTTGACCACCGACAGCGCGATGGTCCCGATCAGGACGAACGAGGCCTGCGCCGGCGTGATCCCGAGGAACCTCGTCATGAGCCCGATGGAGATCACGCCCACGATCGGCCAGAACAGCAGCTCGAAGAAGAAGAACACGTTGCGCGACGCCATCAGCGCGTTGCGCACGACCACGGCCCACACGGCCAGCAGGTCAGCGCGCCAGCTCAACGAACACCTCCTCCAGCTCCGGCTCGCGCACGCGCACGTTGCGGACCGTCACGCCCTCGGCGAACAGCTGCCGCAGCAGATCGGGCAGGCGCTTCTCGGCGTCGTCCACCGTACACTTCGTCCAGCCGTCGGCGGTCGCGCAGCGCAGCACGCCCGGCGCCTCGCCGAGCCACGCCGGCGGCGCCGGCTCGAGTCGCAGCGCGATCACGTCGCCGAGGCCGATCCGACGCTTCAGCGCCTCGGGCGTGCCGGCGTCGAGGATCCGCCCGGCCTTGATGAAGGCCACCTCGTCGCACAGCTCCTCGGCCTCGCGCATGTAGTGCGTGGTCAGCACGATGGTCATGCCGCGCTCCCGACGGAGCGCGGCGATGTGGGCGCGCACGCGCACGGACACGTCGGGGTCGAGCCCCAGCGTCGGCTCGTCGAGGAAGAGCAGCTCCGGATCGTTGACGAGGGACTTCGCCAGCGCCACCCGCTGCTTGAGGCCGGTGGACAGCTCGCTGTACGGCACGCGGCGGTACGGCTTCAGCTCGTACTGCTCGATCAGCTTGTCGACGCGCACGCGTAGGGCCACGCCCGACAGTCCGTAGAGGCGCCCGTAGAACGCGATGATCTCGCTCACGCGCAGGCTCCAGAGAAACGACGGCCGCCCGCTCGCCATGTTCAGCCGCCGCCGCAGCGCCATCGAGTCGCGGACGACGTCCAGCCCGAGGACGCGCGCGGTGCCGCGGTCGGGGATCAGGAGCGTCGCGAGGATCGACAGGAGCGTCGTCTTGCCGGCGCCGTTGGGGCCGAGCAGGCCGACAATGGCGCCGCGCGGGACCTGGAGCGTCACGCCGCGCAGCGCCTCGGTCAGGCGGGGGCGGAACCATCCCGAGCGGAAGGTCTTCGCCACCTCGCGCGCGTCGATGGCGAGGGTCGGCGCGGGCGAAGGCATGACTCGATGGTAACATGCGGCGCATGACGGCCCCGGCGGAGTGGCGGTGTTCCGCCGCCGACCTGACGCCCGGCCGGACGACGAAGTTCCGGCTCGAGTGCCGAGGGCGCGGCGTCGAGGGATTCGTCGTCAATCACGACGGCGAATACCACGCGTACGTCAACCGCTGCCCGCACGTCGGCACGCCGCTCGATCTTTGGCCCAACGACTTTTTCGCCGAAGACGGCCGCACGCTCGTCTGCTCCACGCACGGCGCGCTCTACGAGCCGGCCACCGGCTATTGCACGGCGGGCCCGTGTGCCGGCGACTCGCTGACGCGCCTGGCGCTGCGCCGCGAGGGCGACACGCTGGTGGTGACCTGCCCATGACCGACGACCACAAGGCGATCGAGGAAGCGAACACAGGCTTCTATCGCGCGTTCGAGGCGCTCGACCTGCGCGCGATGGAGGACGTGTGGTCGCACGGCGAGCACGTCCAGTGTGTGCACCCGGGCTGGCCGCTCCTCATCGGCTGGGGGGCGGTGCGCGCGTCGTGGGAGGCGATCTTCGCCAACACGCAGGAGATGAGCTTCAGCCTCACCCACGTGCGCTCGGCGGGCGCCGGCGACCTCGCCTGGGTCACCTGCACCGAGAACATCCTGTCCGAGACCGACGGCCGCGTCGGCGTGACCGCGATCCTGGCGACGAACCTCTTCGAGCGCAGCCCGGACCGCGAAGGAGGCGGCGGCTGGCGCATGGTCCACCACCATGCCTCGCACGTGCTGAGCCGCGCGGCGCTTTAAGATTTGCGCCGCAGCAGCGCCCAGCCCCGCTCGCGCGCGACCACCTCGAAGCCGGCGATCGGCTCGCGTGCGATGATCGAGTCGAGATCCAGCACCCACTGCGCGCGCTCCAGCCCCGCCGGGAAGACGTAGCACTCCTCGCGCGTCGCGAGATGCGGCACCAGGCGCTCGCTGACGCTCACGGGGACGAGCCGCGGCACGCGGGCCATCAGCGCGTGGGCCGCGCGCTGCCCCGGCCCGAGCGACCACTTGCTGACGCCGAGCTCGTTCACCGTGCGCGCGGCGAGCACGACCGACACGATGCCGGCGCCGACGACGACGGCACGCGCCGACAACCATCGGGGCCGCCACGTGGCGTCGCGCAGCGTCACGAAGCCTTCCACCGCTGCCAGGAGCAGGAACGGCAGCACGAATGCCTGGTACTGCGTGCGGTGATGGAACAGGAAGGGGTCGGTCGACAGGAGGTTCACCGCCAGACCCGGCAGCGCGGCGGCCGCCACTCGCGGCGCCGCGAGCGGCAGCAAGCCGAGCGGCGCCAGCAGCGCGAGCAGGTAGAACGCTTTCTCCGGCGTGAAGACCACCGGCATCCAGCGCCAGGGCCGCACGACGACGCTGGCGAGCACCTCGGGCAGCGTGTGGCCGAGATAGGCGTAGCGCTTGACGAGGTGCGGATAGGGCTCGCCGCGGAAGTGCGGCATGAGCACGTTCATGTCGAGCCACAGCAGCAGCACGCAGAGGATCGCCATCGCGACGCCGACCGCCCATCGGCGGCGTGCCAGGGCCAGCCACACGCCGAAGCCGACGCCGGCGATCGCCACGTCCTCGCGGCCGGCGAGCGCGGCCACCACCGCCACCGCCGCCCACGCCGGGCGCCCGGCGTCCACCGCCCACGCGGCGGCGATGATCAGCGGGATCGCAAAGGCCGTTGGATGGACGTCGCGGACATTGATGCCGTGAAGCGTCGGGTTCAACAGATAGAGGACGGCAAGAGCCGCGGCGGCGCGCGCATCGCCGAGCCGGCGCGTGGCGAAGCCGGCCATGGCGACGGCGCCGGCCGCAAAGATCGCCGTCTGGGCCAGCAGGAGCGCGACCGCCCCCGGCGCCAGCCACCCCAACGGGACGAACAGATAAAGGATGGGCGAGAAATGATCGCCCCAGGCGTGCATCGGCGGCAGCGTGACCCGCGCGCCATGGCCGTGGGCCAGATTCCACACGACCTGGACGTAGTAGCCGAGGTCGAGGGCGTGAGTGCGCAGCGCGACGTGGCGCGTGACCACGACCACGCCCATGAGGAGGACGTAGACGGCGACGCCGCCGGCGACGAGCGCGCGCGGCGACACGCGGGGCAGCGCGAGGGGCGCCAGCGCCAGCCGCGCGCCGAAGACCAGCGCCAGGACGACCACGAGGTCTTCCGCGCGCTCGAGGGTCATCCCGCCCAGCCGCAGACGCCCGGCCGCGAGCACGGCGACCGCCAGCGCCGCGAGGACGAGCCCCGCGCCGTCCAGCGCGCGCGCGAGCCCCCTCAACTGAGGCGCGTGTAACGGGCGCGGAGGCTGTCGAACCGGCGCGAGCGCCGGAGACCCCACTTGCTGAGGAGGTACCAGAAGAGGACGGCGAGGATGCGCAGCCCATAGACGGTGGACGCGAGAAAGCTCGCGGAGGACGCCTCGGGAAAGTAGCGCGTGGGCACCGCGATCTCCGCGATGCGAAAGCGCGCCGCCACCACCTGGGCGATGATCTCCTGGTCGAAGACGAAACCGTCGGAGTTGGTCTGGAAGTTGACGGTCTCGAGGACCTCCTTCCGGAAGGCACGATAACCCGTGTGATACTCCGACAGCCGCAGCCCGAACGCGCGGTTCTCGACCCACGTCAGGAAGCGGTTGGCGAGGAATTTCCACCACGGCATGCCCTGCGCGAGCGCCGAGCCGCCCTTGAGCCGCGAACCCAGCACGACGTCGGCGTCGCCGTGCACGATCGGCTCGACGATCTGGGGCACGAGCGTCGGGTCGTACTGGTAGTCGGGATGGACCATGACCACGACCTCGGCGCCGGCGCGCAGCGCCTCCGTGTAGCACGTCTTCTGGTTGGCGCCGTAGCCGTAGTTGCGGTTGTGGACGAAGATCTCCAGCCCGAGCTGCCGCGCGACCTCCAGCGTCATGTCGGTCGAGCCGTCGTCCACCAGGATCACGAGGTTCACGGTGTCCTTGGGTAGCTCCTCGTACGTCATGCGCAGCGTGCGCCCCGCGTTGTACGCCGGCATCACGACGACGATCTTGGGCGCGCGCTTTTTGGATTTGACGTTCATTGGAGCGGGGGCCGCGAGGCCGGCTTGGGCCGTGGGTGGGCCGTTCTGGGCGCGCGTGGCTCCCTCATGCCCGGTCGACCGTTGCTGCCCGGTCGACCGTTGCTGCGCGGTCGACCGTTGCAGGCGGCGCGTGGCACGGTCATGCGTGGTCTACCGTTCGCGGTCATGCGTGGCTCCGACGACGAACTGGTAGGCGAGCAGGCGGGGCAGTGCGCGCGCGGTGTGCGCGCTCAGCGCATGCACGGCGGCCAGCGCGCGCCCGTGCCAGCGCGTCGGCACCACCTGGTAGAGCGGCACGGGCGTCGACGTCAGCCGCACGATGCGAAGCCCCACGCCCGTCACCAGCGCCGTCAGCGTGCGCCGTGTGTAGAAGCGCAGGTGCGTGCGGTCGAGGATACCGCGCTCGGCATACTCGAAGCGGCCGGCGAGGAGCGAGAGGCGCATCCACAGGTGGGCGACGTTCGGCATCGAGATCACGACCTGCCCGCCCCGCGCCAGGGCGCGGCGCAGTGTCGCCAGCGCCCCGGCGGGATCGCGCAGGTGCTCCAGCACGTCGGCGCAGACGATCGCGTCGAACTCCCCCTCCAGCGGCGGAACGCCCGCGTCGAGATCGGCCACGATCATCCGCTCGCAGTGCGCAGCGCCGGCCGCGGCGGCCGCTTCATCGGCCTCGAGGCCGGTCACCTTCCAGCCGCGCTCGGTCAGCCGGCGCGAGAGCAGGCCGTCGGCGGCGCCGACGTCGAGCAGCCGGCGACCGCGCCCGTCGCCCAGCCAGTCGAGGATGACCGAGTGGCTGCTGTACGGGTCGTCCTTCAGCGTGTAGCGGGACGCGATGCTCACCGGAGCCATCATCCGACTTCGGTCACTCACTTTTCAACATTCGCGTACAGCCACCGTCCCCCGCCCTCCGCGATCAGCCGCACCGAGCCGGCCGGCAGCGTCCGCACCACGCTGCGCTCGGGAACGACGCCCGTGACCAGGAACCGTCGGCCCGGCTTCGGCCATTCCTGGGCCAGCCGCGCGCCGTCCCAGAACCGGTCGCGCGCCTCCGGAAAGGTCGCGCCAAAGGCGAGGCTGGACTGGAGCCCGTTCACCACCGTCACCGGACGATCGAGCGCGAGCAGTACGGAGCCGCTGTTCTCGAGCGGCCCTTCGTGCAGAACCTGGTCGCCCGGCTCCAGCCGTAGCACGAGCGCCTGCGTCACCGTTCGCGTCGAGCGCCCGCGCGCGAAGAGCGCCACGCCGTCACCCGCCGCGGGCAGGAAGGCGAGCGCGACCGCGACGGCCGCCCACGCGCCGAGCGCGGGCCGCCGGCGCCAGGCCGCCCACGCGAGCACGAGCGCGCCGCCGCCGAAGATCAGGGTGCACGTGCGCAGCACCGGCACGTATATCTCGAGCGGCGCGCTCGGCGACACCTGCCCCCGCGCGGCGAGGTTGCGGGTGGCGAGATCGACGTTGCCGAGCACGCCCGCGGGAATCGGCAGCCGGTCGGCGGCGGCCAGGCCGCAGGCGAGGGCGGCCAGCCCGTACACGATCAGGATGGGCACGATGAGCGCGCGCGGCCGCAGCGAGTCAGGTGCCGCCTCGATCGACTCGTCCCAGAGCCGCGCGACGAGCAGGGCCAGCGCGGGAAGGGCCGGCAGCCCGTAATGCGGCAGCTTGAACGGCGACAGCGCGAAGAAGCCGATCATGACGATCGGCCACAGCGCGATCAGCACCCACAACCGCGCGGTCACGTCCTCCCACGGCCGGCGCAGCGCGCGCGCCACCGCCCACGGCGTGGCCAGCGACCACGGCAGGAAGGCCAGGAGCGTCACGCCGAGGAATTGTAGCGTGCCGAGCGGCACGTCCTCGTCGGGATAGAGGCGGTGCCGCACGAAGTTCAGCACGTGATTGTCGATGAGCGTGTACCAGAGAAAGCCGCGGTTCCGCGCCTCCACCGCCGCGTACCACGGGACCGCGAGGGCGAGCAGCAGCAGCACGCCCCACCACGGCGCCCACGGAGCCAGCGGCCGCTCGCGCGTGAGGAGGAAGAAGAGCGCGACGACCACGAGCGGACCCAACGCGCCCAGCACGTCCTTGGTCATCGTGGCCGCGCCGAGGCTCGCGTAGAAGACGACGAGGCCCCAGCGCCCGGCACCCTTGTACGCGACGGTGAAGCCGGCGTACGCCAGCACGATGCAGAGAATGAACACCATGTCGGGCTTCACGAGCCGGCCATAGAGGTACATGCCGAGGTTGGCGATGACGATGAGGCCGGCCAGCAGCGCGACGCGCGCGCCGCCCAGGATGAAGCCGAGCCGGGCGGTGACGGCGGCGATGGCCACGGCGGCCAGCGCCGACCACACGCGCGCGGCGGCCTCGCCGACGCCGGCGACGGTGAACGAGGCGGCCATGAGCCAGTAGAGGACGGGGGGCTTGTCGAAGTACCGCACACCGTCGACGTGCGGCGTGATCCAGTCGCCCAGGTGCACCATCTCCCGGGCGATCTCCGTGTGAAACCCCTCGGGTGGGTCCACGAAGGGCGCGTGGCCGAGGCGCACCAGATAGAGCGCGGCCGCGACGACCGCGACGCCGAGGGGGATCCCGCGCACCGCGCGTGCCCGTCAGGTGACCTTCACGACCGCGTCGCCCGGCAGCCGGCCGAGGAAGTCGGCGAGCGCCTGCTCGAGATAGCCGCGGTCGCGCGACTCCAGCGTGACCTTCACCTGGTATTCGGGGTTCGACAGCTCCGGATAGGAGCCGACGAGCAGCAGCGGGAACGCGTCGAGCAGCCGGTTGAGGTAGTCCGCCAGCGTCCCCTCGCCGATGCGCACGAAGACGTTCTTCAGGTGGATAGGGGCATCGCGGAAGCGCTCGCGCATGGCGTCGAACTTGCGACGGAAGATCTCCGGCACGCCGGGCAGCACGTACACGTTGCGCATGGCGACGTTGGGAAAGCGCAGCCCGTTGCCGGTGATCAGCTCCGCGCCCTCGGGGATCTCGGCCATGCGCAGGGCGGCATCGGTCAGCTTGTCGCGATAGTACCGCTCGAGCAGCGCCACCAGCTCGGGGTGGCGGACGACGGGCACGCCCATCGCACGTGCCACGCCCTCGATCGTCACGTCGTCGTGCGTCGGCCCCACGCCGCCCGAGGTGAAGACGAGGTCGAAGGCCTTGCTGAAGGCGGCGACTTCTTCCGCGATGAGCGCGACCTCGTCCGGGATGACGGCGATGCGTCGCACCTCGACGCCCAGCTCACGCAGCTCGCGGCAGAGGTAGGCGGCATTGGCGTCGACGGTCTTGCCGGAGAGGATCTCGTTGCCGACGAGGATGATGCCGGCCGTCTTCGGCATGGCGTGCCGAATTCTACGACGCTGTCGACGCGGATGCTAGACTTGACGCCGTGACCGGCGAGGCCGCTGCGATCCGTCTCGACGGCTGGGCTCTCGTCCTCGGCGCCTCCTCCGGCTTCGGCGAGGCTGTCAGCCTGGCCCTCGCGCGCGCCGGCATGAACGTCTTCGGCGTCCACCTCGATCGCAAGGCGACGCTGCCCAACGTCGAGCGCATCACGACCGAGATCAAGGGCCTCGGCCGCGAGACGCGCTTCTTCAACGTCAACGCCGCCGACGCGGAGAAGCGCGCCGAGGTGGCCGGCGAGATGCAGAAGACGCTGGAGGGACGCGGCGAGATGGGCCGCGTGCGCGTGATGCTGCACTCCCTGGCGTTCGGCACCCTCAAGCTCTTCATCGCCGATCCGATGAAAGACGCCGTCACGCAGGCGCAGATGGACATGACCCTCGACGTGATGGCGCACAGCCTGATCTACTGGACGCAGGAGCTCGTCGGCCGCGGGCTCATGACGCGCGGCGGCCACATCTACGCGATGACCTCGTCGGGCGGCGCGCGCGTGCTGTCGAACTATGGCCCGGTATCGGCGGCCAAGGCCGCCCTGGAGTCCAACATCCGTCAGCTCGCCGCCGAGCTGGGTCCGCGCGGCATCAGCGCCAACTCCATCCGCGCCGGCGTCACCAACACGCCCGCGCTCCAGAAGATCCCCGGCAACGAGGAGATCATGGCGCAGGCGCGGCGCCGCAACCCCGGCGGCCGTCTCACCACGCCCGAGGACGTGGCGAAGGCGATCGTCGTGCTGTCGCACCCCGACACGTACTGGATCACCGGCAACGTGATCGGCGTCGACGGCGGCGAAGAAATCGTCGGGTGAGCTACGCCCAGGCGCTGGTCCTGGGGCTCGTCCAGGGCCTGACCGAGTTCCTGCCCGTCTCCTCCTCGGGTCACCTGATTCTCGTGCCGCGCGTCTTCGGCTGGCCCGACCAGGGCCTCGCGGTGGACGCGGCCCTGCACCTCGGCACGCTGGCCGCGCTGCTCGCCTACTTCCGTGACGAGATCTTCGCGATGTTCAGCGGCGCGCTCGATCGCCGGCTCGGTGTGATCATCGTGCTCGCGACGATTCCCGGCGCCGTCGCCGGCGTGCTCTTCGGCAAGTACATCGAGGCGAACTTCCGCTCGCCGCTGCTGATCGCGGGCACCACGGCGTTCTGGGGTCTCGTGATGCTGATGGCCGATCGCCAGGCGCCCCCGGCGCCGCCGCCGCAGCGCACCCACCCCACCCGCCACGATCGGCCCGACGACCCGCTGGAGCACGTGGGCTGGAGCCAGGGGATCGCGGTCGGCGTGGCGCAGGCACTGGCCCTCATTCCCGGCACGTCGCGCTCGGGCATCACGATCACCACCGGGCTCTTCGCCGGCCTCGACCGCGCGACGGCGGCGCGCTATGCGTTCCTGCTCGGCATCCCGATTACCGCCGGCGCGGGGATGAAGGAGGCGCTGCACCTCATCCGCGCCGGCGAGCACGTCGGCGACACGGGCCCCATCCTGGTCGCAATCCTCGTCTCGTTCCTCAGCGGCTGGTTCGCCGTGTGGTTCCTCGTGAACTATCTCAAGCGCCACTCCCTGGTACCGTTTGTCGTCTACCGCCTCGCGCTGGCCGCGGTGATTGTCGCGGTCTGGTATCGTTAGAGCCATGACGCCCGAGATGCGGACCGGCGAGCCCCGGATGGACCCGACCTCCCTGTACCGGGAGGACGTCATCACCGACCGTCGCGTGGGGACCCTGCGCGTGATGACGCCGATCAAGACCGACGGCTCGACCGACCCCGGCCGCCAGGTCGTCTACGTCGGCGAGGCCCAGCTGCTGACCCAGGCGGGCCTCCTGCCGCTGGTGTTCGAGATCGACGCCACGTCGCTGGCCGACGCCGTCGAGAAGTTCGCCGCCGGCGCCACCGTCGCCATCGAGCGCACCCGCCGCGAGCTCGAGGACCTGCGCCGCGAGGCCGCCTCGCAGATCGTGGTGCCGCCGACCCTGCCCCCGGGCTTCGATCCCAGGGGCGGGCCGGGCGGCCTGCCGGGCGGCGGCAAGATCCACCTCCGCTAGGGTCCGGTAATACTAGTCGGGCGTCACAACTCATCCATCGATACTACTGCGCAAGTTTGCGAGACCAACCTTCCAAGCAACCTGCATCGAAAGGCGAAGTCATCATGCCCACAAGCACCATCCGGCTTCACCGCGTGCTCCGTGCGACGCCCGAAAGAGTGTATCGGGCCTTCCTCGACGCCGAAGCCATGGCCAAGTGGCTTCCGCCGAATGGGTTCACCGGAAAGGTCCACCATCTGGATGCCAAGGTCGGCGGTACCTACAAGATGTCGTTCACGAACTTCACTACCGGCTAAAGCCACTCGTTTGGTGGCGAGTACCTTGAACTGGTGCCATACGAGCGCATTCGCCACACGGACAAGTTCGACGACCCGAGCCTACCCGGAGAAATGCAAACGACGGTATCCCTCAAGAAGGTGTCCTGCGGTACTGAGGTGAACATAGTCCAAGAAGGGATACCTGAGGCCATTCCACCAGAGGCTTGCTATCTGGGCTGGCAAGAATCGCTCACGCTTCTTGCGCAACTCATCGAAGCTGAGATTCCGGGGTAACGGAGTGCCTCGCTTCAGCTCTCCGTCGGCGCCAACGTCTCGAGGAGATCTGGGCGACTGAGGGTCTTCCCTGACCCGATTCGGGTGAGAACCTCATAGAAATCCTCTGGCCGCGTCCTTAGGCTGCGCATCGAACCGCCATGGACGCCGCAGGTTGTCGTCACCGCCCGAAACAAGCACGCGCTGCGCGGCCTGTGAGATCGACGCCCTCCGCCGAGCTGACCGAGGCCAGACGCCGACTGAACGGGTGGACCAATCACGCCGAGCTCGCTGAGTACGTCATTGCCGAGCTTCGTCAGAAGCTCGCCAACCACCGCCCGGTTCTGATTGTCCGCGCCGGCCTCGGGCTCGCGTGAGGAGTCTGCTCATGCCAGCGCACGGACGAAGTGCTCGTCTCCCAGAAGGCGATCCCCGCATAGCCCGGCACACAATGAAGGGACCCAACGGCACTCCGGGATGCACGTTGGCGCACTGAGCGATGCCGGCTCACATCGGCGACCCTTGACGAAGGAGAGCGATCCATGACGCGACGACTGGCTTCCTTGATCCTCTGCGGCGGCGTC
>Ga0137409_10004743_pt1 | contig 14247 bp, 11 predicted proteins | sample CZODoug1_16funga_FD_122059 | JGI IMG/M metagenome (GOLD analysis project Ga0137409, IMG submission 122059) | Vadose zone soil fungal communities from Angelo Coast Range Reserve, California, USA - CZODoug1_16fungal (Hybrid Assembly) | ecosystem: Environmental > Terrestrial > Soil > Vadose zone... | reverse complement strand
GGAAATCCGAACGGAAATAACTCCCTCGGCGCTGACGCTGCATATTACGTACGAATTCGTTAAGGCGTAGTGTTGGAGTCAAGCGACAAATCGAGACCGCGCGCGACTTTTACGTCAGTAGCGGGAGCGATAGCGACCGGGTAACGCCGGCCCCCAACTCGATCGCGCGGTAGGTTGCGACCCGGTCGCTACCGCTCTCGGTACTGACCTCATCGGCCGCAACTCGCTACGCTTCTTCCACCTCATCGATCCTTCTGATAGAATCCGCCCTCTTCAGACAGACACCCTGAAAACTTCCGGGAGGCTTCAACGTGCGAAAGACAAACTTTGCATTTGCAACTGTGCTGATGCTCGCTTTTACGGCGGCAGGATTTGGGCAGACGCCGCAAGCGTCGCGCTATCTGACGCCGCCAAAGGAAATCGTCGACGCTTTCGACGCGCCGCCTTTGCCGCAGGCCATTCTTAGCCCGTCAAAGCACGTCATGGCGCTCACCTTTCGCAGAGCTTATCCGTCCATTGCCGAACTGTCGCAACCGATGCTCCGGCTCGCCGGGGCGCGCGTCAACCCGCGCAACAATGGTCCTCATCGCGCTTCTGAAATCTATGCGATCACGTTGAAGAGGATCGCGGATGGCAGCGAAATAAAGGTAATGGTCCCGCCGCAGGCGAACCTCTTAAACGTACGCTTTTCGCCTGATGGTTCTCGTCTCTCCTTCCAGAACCGTAGAGACGACCGGATTGAATTGTGGGTTGCCGTAAGCGAAGAATAGATCGTGTCAAGGGTGATACAATCTGGGAAAGCTGTGCAGAAAGCGATTATGATAAGTTGTACAGAATGAACTATAATTGTATGCGCACTCACACTGCGAACCAGCTTCACTCGCAGGTAACAATTGTGGCAAGGCAGTGGTCTCATCGTACTCATCTGGCTCATCTTCTGATTCCACAGGATCGTCGTCTTCTGGTAAAAAAATAGGAGTCTTGCTCCGAGGGACAGGAACTTGATCAGTTTCTCCGTCATCCATATCGTCACCACAACCAAGTGTGAAGACCTTGTTGAAAGGTTCTATAAAGTCCATGTAAGCTTCTGTGTAAGCAACCTTGCTGACGGTTGCGGCCTCGTTGAATATGGACAATTCAGTGTTATCTGCGTATGCAGAAGTAAATAATGATATGATTTAATTTTAAATTGATGGGGCCACAACTATTAAATCTACCAACCTGATGTACGTGTACTCTTGCGTGCTCCTATATATCACAATCAATGAATGCTATGCAAATATTATTAAATATTGCTCACGTTTAGGTTTAGATGGTGCACTGTCATTATCATCAGCTTGCTTGCGTTTGAGGCGGCCTGGTAATCAAATACGATTAGTTCATACCATGATTGCCCACATATAAAATAACCTACATGCACGAAGAGTCCTCCCACCGTCACTTGGGTTTCCACGTTCTAAAAGGACTTCTGGAAGAAACTTGTTGAATAGGCGAGCATGGGGCATGGTTGTAATGGTTTCATTATAGTACTGGACCCATTTCTTAATCGCCTCTTCACGTTGTGGATTGCGGGAGGGTTCTCCGATTACTGTATCCTCAGGTGAATGAAAATTGAAGTGGCTGCCAGGCCCCAATGGCCACGGCTCTGCATCCTTGCGAACGTCCTCAGAAAGCATGGAAAATGCAGATAGAAAACGTTTGATATCGATCCGAGCATCGTAATCGAGTGGGAGCTGCTGCAAAAAGTACTGAGCCTACAAAGGTGGAACATAAATAAATGTGAAACACAGATGCCTATACTGCACGTCACCTCTTGATATAGAGCCCTAACAAAAAAATTGAAATGCGAAACAGGGTCCATAATCACAGCACCATCTTCTGCGAATGTGGCTTGGGTACAGTATGCCCGTTGGTCCCTCCGGTCTGACCTGTTGAATGTCAGTGCTGTACGTGGACTTAAAAGCGTGCAACACACATTAGGTTCGTCATCTCTGGTCCTAGGATAAATGGGCTATGGTTCGGAAGTGCTGCAAGCGCTGAGCGGCCAGTGCCATTGATGTACGCCCCAGGTGGGTAGCAGATCACAAAAAAGCGGTATGCCCAATCCGCGACATCAATAACACCCTCCGGTGCTGTTGGAACTGATCCCCCATGGGTCTTGAGTCCGGAGAAGTGCAATACTTGCATATTTGTGAGATAAACGTGTACACCTAGCTCACACAAGAAAAAACACCCGTTATCATACCCGTCCGGCAATTTCGAGTGGGATGTGCCTGCTGAATATGCAGGAGGTCCGTCACGGATGTCCTGATGCTTTGATCCGAAAGACCCCATGTCTTTCTTTAGACTTGCACCTGTGTAATATCGTATGCATATATAAATAAAAGTCGTTTACATACCACTTACCTGAATGGAACCGCTCCGCATGAGCAACATTATATTGTACTGACTGATAGTAGTAATTTTCCGAACAGCCAACTCGTGGAAAGTTGCACATTTCGGCGTTGTTCTTCAAGTTTTCGATCACCTTGTCCGGTGCGTGCATCATGGCTTCCGTGGCGCAAGCTGTCATAGTCTATAAACCATGAACACATTAATAAATGATATCACACGTTATATGAAAGGTGAAGGTACCGAAACAAACTCCTTCCTTCCCAACAGATCAGTATCCCACTCCCCGTTCCATTTCCCACCCTTGGCAGGTGCGGACATAACCTTAGCTGCTTGGTAGGACGTCCCCACGGTGTAGCATCGAGTATTACCGACAGCGACCGCCCTCTCTTTCCTTTCGAAAGCAATTCCGCCTGCCCATGTATCGTTCTTCTTTGCCTTTGTAGGGCCACACATATCGTCAGGCCCGTGGGCGTTGTTGCGGACTTTCTCGACCCGATCCTGTATATCCTTGCTGAGTAGGCGGCTATAATATTATTTTTCATCGATCGATAAAGTAATATTATTGTAAATATTGCATACATACCTTCCGACTACCCATGCTTGGATGGTATCGTGCTCTGGTAATCCGGAGCCCCACATGTCACGCGAAAAGACCGCATCACCATCAAATAACTCCATAGATCCTACCATGAGGGTATATCAGTGTTCGCTTATCCGCAAGTGTTTTATTTTATTTTACTCACCAGATTTAGCCGTAACGTCCTCCCTCTTTGCAACGGGTATCACGAATTCCTTGCCCGCTTGGAAAGAGGTCCTCAAACCTTCCTCATCCGTATCCTGAATGTAGACGAAGGTCCTCGCGTGTCCATGCTTGCGCAACGGGTGATTCTCGACTCGATACAAATTCGGAAGATTTGCCGAACGGTTGGCGAAAGTCATGAGAGCACCCTCCGGAGGTGGGACAGGAATACGCGCTCCACCGGCCTCGTCTTCGCCATCAGATCCTGGACTGCCGTTAGAAGGGCTGTCAACACCGTCGGTAATGTCTTCGTGCGTGCGGAAGTCAGCACGCGGAGTACCCAATACGCCTAGATGTATCACACTATACGTTAACCATCACAAGTGGATAATAATTTTATGTACTTACCGATATTATCCATCAGGTTGGCATGGTTCGCGGCAGACGTAGCGTTTCGAGTTAGAGGCATGTTAGATAACGAGAATAAAAATATATAAAATTCGTCTGTGTTGGCGATCGGAGAGTGGGCGCTGAAAACGCGAATAAAACAATTACCGGATTCTCTCGCATCCGATGACGTGCAGGATTGACAGCAGGTCAAGCCTGCACGTCATCGGGTGTCGCTTTTTGGGGTTCTGAAATCGCCAGCGTAAAACCGATGGTGTGAACACTCGAGAATAGTATCGCACGTTTGATACAATAATAGCTAGAATATGCAACACTGTATAACGTTCGTGAGTATAATGTGTTCCAATACAGATGCGTACCTTTTCCTCCGTCTAAAAATATGCCCGCGTAGAACCTGTGTAGTATCAAGTCTAAATCTGATCGGCGCACAGCCACTCGATCGTCGTGTTTTGCCTTATCGGACGTACTGCCTTATCGGACATACGGGCATCACGGTCATTGATCGACCTTGGGTACGATCTGAGACAACTGCAGGGTCTACCATGTCAGATGATGACGTGGACTCTGTCTTTACCTCTGCTGACATTGAGGACTTTGGTGGTGGGTGTGACACTACCTTGTATGCTATATTATGACTTATGATGTAGTAGATTTATTTGAGTATGCGCCGTCGCATTCGGATACAAGCATTGAAGAGGAATTCGGGCCAGATGGTATGTTTGGCTTGCTCAAATGTGGAATGGTATTGACCGGCCTGGACAGATTTACCTGACCTGCAGACTGTCACCGAATCGGATTCAGGATATTCGGATTTTGAGTCTGTTGCTCAATATTCAACCTTGAAGTCGGTTTACATCACTCCACTCACCACAAGTATGTTTCACTCTGTTTGAACACGTTGAACTATTCTGAAACTTCAAGATAACAGTTGTAGCTGTGGAGGTGCTTGCCATTGCGGAGGGAGACACCACAGCTCGAAATATTTTGCTTGATATTTTTTCTGATGAACCAGGCTTAACTTTGGACCTAACTTCTCTGAATATGTTCCGCTTTCCTAACTTCCGGGATTCAGTCGTAGAGGTAGTATTTAGTGGGAACTGTTTACATGGTGGTTCACAACCTACTATGCCGGAGTCCCACGCCATTGATGGAGAAACATATCAATTTATATCTATTCTATACCCTCCACGGTGATTTATTGTTTATGGACCAGTGGTGGATAGTATGTTAAATAATATATATATATGATGCGTCGCTATGAGTGTCATTGCGGAAAAAAATATCCATGTACACCCTTGAACACTATGTGTGTTTCCCCAAACCTGGCAAGCAATGCTAGTAAACAAATTGTTTGCTATCAAATATAATTCATCAAGTTGGTATATGGCAGTAGTACTCGACTATCTCATCTTTCTGGGTATTTCGCTGCACATATGTGGCTGCGTGAGAAAACTTTGCATGTGACTCAATGTTTGGTTTTCCTATTGTTGTATCTTGCGCTTTTGACTTGCACAACATGCTCACCAAGTCTCTTGTGATTTTGTACTCCCTGTACTCTCTGTATCTTCTGGAGCTATGTCCCTATTATCTGCGTGCTCACATTATTCCACATACTTGTGCTGTTGTCGACCACATTCAGGACAGTTACTTCACGACTTTGACACATTCATACAACACCTCCAGTCCTGATGTTTCTGCCTCCATTGCCACTTTGAAGTCAATTTCTGTTTTGCAGAGAAGTGATATATTGGGCCATGCCGTGAGTGCCAAGCTTTTTGAGACAATCTCTGATTCCCTGAGAGGTGGAAGGCGGGGAAATCGTTCAGATGTAGATGCTATGCTTTTAGATTCTGTCTCTTCTTCACAAAGAGATAAAATTTGGGGGATCAATTCCCCTGCCCCTTTTGTGGGTGTTATGTCATTGGAACCAGTTTCTGCTTCGCAAAGAAGTGAAATTTGGGGGATATATTCCCCTGCCCCTTTTGTGGGTGTTATGCTATTGGAACCAGTTTCCGCTTTGCAAAGAAGTGAAATTTGGGGGATCAATTCCCCTGCCCCTTTTGTCGGTGTAGGATCAGTTTCTGCTTTGCATCAAAGTAAATTTGAATGGTTGAAAGCCCCTGCTTGTCGTTTGGGTGTTATTCTTTTTGGTCAATTCCCTGCTTCGCAAAGAAGTAAGACTATATACAAATGGTTAAGTGTAATGTGTTTGTCTTCTCCTGAATCGGTCCATTTTGCTGTTAAGAAAATTCGCCTAGGGCTTGAGCGAAGCCACCATTTAAGACATGACTTCTCTGTGCTGCTCCGTTTCCTTGTGAACTTATTCCGTCCACTTTATAAATTACCAGACAGCTTTATATTCCGGTTGGGTCGTATCTTACACTTAAATTTACGTGGATGTTATACTTCACGCAACCACTCTGGTGATGAAGTCTCATCAGCTGACTGGAGAAACGGTAGCACATCCGATGTCATAATTGGTGGGGGGAGAAATTTGGACTTATCATTTACCTTAGAAGAGCTGTTACCTCATGTTGTAAGTGAACGTATATCGTATACTTCCGGCTCTGTCGTACTTGATTTTGTAGAGCATGTCAGCCAGTATATTGGCTCTGTGCATCATGAAGATGACTTTTCTGCAATAATATGCAAAATGCCTTTATCCCAATTGGTTCGCAAGATGACAATGAAGAATATTAAAAATGTTGCCCGAGTACATCGTGTACACATTCCATCAAAGTTGCGTCTTCCTGATATACATGCACTATTTGATGATCACTATTGCCTGTGCTGTGAGACTCATGTGTCGATTTTCAAACCTCATATCATAAAAACCAAATGCGAAAAGTCTCAAAAATGGTATAATGGTTTAGACCAAGAAAAAAAGATCACACGAGTAAAAGCTAATGCCCTGAAGAAAACTAGAAACAACCAGATGGAAAAAGAAAATCATGTAGAAAATTCCCTGAAGAAAATGAGAAACAACCAGGTGGAAAAGGAAAATATTGTAGAAAATAATGCTGCCACCACAGCTGATAATGATTTAGATAGACAGCAGAATATAGACGTGCATATGTTCCCTCCGGAGCCTCCAACTGATCGGATAAAACATAGAATCATTGCAGATTGGTGCAAAGACATATCACCAGATGCATTTGAAGAGGCGGGATGTGCAGTGTGTGGCCAATTGACCCTTTTAAAAGAACTTGTGCCTTTGTCTGATGCAGATTGCAATTATGAACTTTTACTCCGTGAAGGATCCGGCATGACACGTTTGGAGAGAAACATTTCCTCTGATCCAGTTCAAGAGATAAAAGGACCTGTTATTGATCATGAATGTTCATCTGTCTGTCGATCATGTCGACAAATTTTGCATCGTGGCCGTGTACCAACTTATGCACTGGCTAATGGCCTATGGCTGGGTAAAACACCACCAGTCTTACAGGATCTAAAATTTGCTGAGAGAATGCTGATATCACGAGTGCGCCATAATCATTGTGTTGTTCGTGTTTCCTCAGGTATGACAAAAATGACTGCAAATGCGGTTACCTTTGAAAATCCCATGCCAAAGATTTACCAAGCGTTACCACCACCTTTAGAGGAGCTGGATCAAGTCTTGGCTTTCATTTACATTGGGCCTTGTAAACCCACACTAGAAGACTTGAAACGAACACCACTTCTGGTCCGTCGAAATCAGGTGGCAATGGCATTGGAATGGTTGAAATTGAATCACAAAGATTATTATGACTTGGAAATTTCGTATGAAAATTTAATGCAATATCCAGAAGAAGGGTCCCCTGTAGTGGTAACATACAAGAGTTCTTTTGAAAATAAATTGCCAGAGGCAACTAGCTTACATGACAATGAAGAAGAAGATGGTGTAGAAGATGGTGACTGCCCTTTTGTTGTTCATGGATTGACAGGTGAGCAATTAGGTTCCATGAAAGACATGAAGACACTTGTTGCCAGAGCACTTAAACATTTGAATGAGGATGGTGGAAAGGTTCTTGCAATTGGTCATGAAACAGAACCACAATCGATATTTCATAACCCTAAATTATATCCACAGATGTTTCCTTGGTTATTTCCATATGGTCTTGGTGGTATTGGTAGCACCTCAAAGCGAATGACAAGGATGGGTGAAGCTATGCATAAAAGACGTCTCCTGATGTACCATGACAAGCGTTTTCAAAAAGACAGTTTTTTCCCTCATATTGCATTTAACCATGAACAGATCAAAGGAAGCTCTACGGGAGGTTATTTACTTGCAGATAAACAGTCATTTCCCAATATTGCAAATCGTCTACTTAATATAGATACTGTCGTCATGGCCGATCTGTCAAAACGGATGATGGATGGTGAAAGGGTGAAGCCTCAGACAGATGCAGAAAAGGCATGTTTTCAGCTTATTCATGATTTAGATCACATAGCTGGTAAAGTAGATGGTTCCACCACTACCAAAAAATACATGCGAAATGAAATCTGGTCTTTGATTTCATACAGAGGTGCACCATCTTGGTTCATTACCTTTGCACCTGCTGATGTCAAACATCCCTTATGTTTATATTTTGCAGACAACAAAGAAACATTTTCACCAGAATTACGGTGTCCTAAAGAAGCACGCAGATTGATAGCAAATAATCCTGTGGCAGGTGCTAGATTTTTCCATACAATGGTACAATTGTTTATTAAACATGTTCTTGGTGTCGGAACAAATCATAGAGGTATATATGGTGATACATCAGCATATTATGGAACAGTAGAACAACAAGGTCGTCTAACTCTTCATCTTCATTTATTATTGTGGATTATAGGTTCATTAACTCCTCAGGAAATCCGTGATAGAATCATGGATAAGAATTCAGATTTCCAACAAAAAATGGTTGAATATTTAGAGAGTGTACACTGCGGAGAATTTTTGTCAGGTTCTATGACAGATGTAGGCATATCAGTTAAAGAGCATTCAAAATCTTCTGATTACAAAGATCCTACTCAAACCATGCCTGAAGCTCCACCCAAGTTTTGTTCACCAAGTTGTAAAGGCTGTGTTAAATGTCCATTAAAACAAGACTGGAAAGAAAATTTTGAAAATACTGTTGACGATTTGCTGTGGCGTTCCAATGTGCATATACATACTACTGACAAAAGTGGTAATAATACTTCTAAATGTACTAAGAATGGACAATGCAAAGCTCGCTTTCCTAGACCAATATTTGATCAGACTCTTGTTGATCCCAATACAGGTGCTCTTAATGTGAAAAAGGGTGAAGCATGGATGAATACATTTACGCCATTACTCACATACTTGCTTCGTTGTAATTCAGATGTGACAAGTTTACTATCAGGCACCGCCATCAAGGCAGTTGTAGCATATGTATCTGATTACATTACCAAACAGTCATTGAAAACATACACCGTATTTGACACTATTCGTGATGTATTTGAGAAAAATTCAGAGATGATAGGGAGTGATATGAAACGGAATGAGACTGCTCGAAAGCTTTTTACAAAAGTGGTGAATGCATTGACAGCAAAGATGGAAATAGGTGCTCCTATGGCTTGTCTGTTCCTATTGGGTAACCCTGACCATTACACAGATCACAAGTTTAAAACATTTTACTGGAAAAGTTATGTAAGAGAAGTTATGCAAGGATCATTAAACAATACTGACATGGGTAACTTCGCAACAGAATCCACATCTGAGACACTCGCACCTGAAAAGGTAGTATTGAACAAGGTGAATGGCCAATATGTTGGTTTATCTTCGGTGCAAGATTATATGTATAGACCTGCAATATATCATGGTGTAAATCTATATGATTGGATCCGACGGTCAGATAAATCAACAATTGCAGGTCACAAAAAAAAGAAGAAAAACGTAAGTAAGGATAAAAATGTATTTCATGTTCCCTCAGGAAATGAGGAATTTTCCGATGCAGGTACATCTGAAGATGAAATGGATCAAAACCAGTACAGTTTTTTACCTGCTCATCCTCAATCAGAAACACATCAGATTAGAATGAAATCAGATGATCAATTCCTAGTGCCTGACTTTGTTGGTGGTGCATTGCCTCGTTCTGACCATGGTGATCGTGAATATTACTGTGCAACTATGCTTACATTGTTCAAGCCATGGAGAAATGGCAAAGAAATGAGAACTGATCAGGATTCATGGGATAAAACATTTGTGAATTATAAATTCACTCCAAGACAGATAGAAATCATGAATTATTTCAATGTTAGATATGAATGTCTTGATGCTCGAGATGATTATTCTGCCCAACGCAAACAAGAAGGTGATAGAGAGCAAGCTCAACATTGGGCATCATACGGACATTGGGATGGATTAGATGATACTTATGAAGATGAACTGGCAGATAATAATGTTTTCCCACCTGATAGTGTTCAAAATGATCATGATAACATTGACTATGAGCAACCTAGCCACCGATGTAGAGTTCGAAATGAAAAAATGCAAACAGCAGAGAACGTGGTGAGAATGGCTGGTTGGCTGGATAAATGTGTTGATGGCACACCAGATGTTGGTAATTTAGAATCCATAGAGCCTGAAGTCGACCAACCTCCCAAGAGCTGGAAAGCAGCGGTGCAAACTAAGAAACAAGAAATAATAGATGATAAAGTCAAAAACATGCCTACCTACTCATCAACAAATTTATCAACCCACAATGCACAACCAAACATGGTTGATGTGGTAGACAAGTCTTTTTTAAATCACATATTCCGTGCTTCAACTATTCAAGATCAGAAAGTTATAGAGGACACAGTAAGCAAGTTTCTACTCAATACTGAGCAAGAACGGGCCTTCCGCATTGTTGCCAACCATGCCACTTTAAGACCGAGTGAAAAATTGCGAATGTACCTTGGTGGTATGGGCGGAACAGGTAAATCGCAAGTGATCAAAGCGCTGATAAGTTTTTTCCAAGAGCGTAATGAAATGCATCGATTTTTAGTGGTAGCACCTACAGGGTCCGCAGCTGCATTACTGAATGGATCCACTTATCACTCTGTACTAGGAATCAATGATAATTCTGATAAAACATCCAATGTTATCAAGAACTTGTCTCAGGTTCGAACCAGATTGGATGGTGTTGATTACATATTTCTTGATGAAGTATCCATGTTGTCCTGTCAGGACATGTACAAAATAAGCTGCCAAATAGCTAAGTCACTGAATGTGCATGACCAAGCTTTTGGTGGGATGAACATGATATTTGCAGGAGATTTTGCTCAGCTACCCCCTGCGATGGGGAAAGCTCCACTTTATTCAGGAACAGTAGGCACAAGAACTCACAGCCGAATGAGTGTATCTGATCAAGAATCTGCAATTGGGAAGGCTTTATGGCATCAAGTCACAACAGTAGTGATATTACGCCAAAATATGAGACAGAAAGGTATCACTGAGGAAGACACCAAGTTACGAACTGCACTAGAAAACATGCGATATAAAGCTTGTACCATTGAAGATGTTGCATTTCTGAGAACACGAATTGCAGGAAGAGGTCCTGGAGATCCTCGACTAGCACAAAAATGCTTTAGGAATGTATCAATAATTACAGCAACTAATGCTCAGAAAGATAAAATAAATCAGCTCGGTAGTGTTCAATTTGCTTTAGAAAACAAGCAAAATCTAACAGCCTTTCACTCAATTGACAGATGGAAGGATCCTGATAGACGTAAGAAAAAAGGCAAGACCAGAAATTCAACAAGTAAATACCTGCCAAATCCTGCTTTAAATGGTGATATTTTAAAACCTAATCTACAATGTGTGTTGTGGAATCAACCACATAGCACTTCAAATCACATACCTGGAACACTACTATTATGCATTGGACTTCCTGTGATGCTAAGATACAATGATGCAACTGAGTGTTGCATGACTAAAGGAGCAGAAGGCACTGTGGCTGGTTGGCAGTGTAGCAGAGGTCCTGAAGGGCAGACAGTACTGGATACTTTATTTGTTAAACTGCAAAATCCACCTAAAACTGTAAATATTCCAGGTCTTCCTGAAAATGTTGTACCTATTGTGAGACAGTCCACAACCACAGATTGCATGTTGCCTTCAGACCATCTTGTCCCAGTTGCCAGAGACCAGGTACTTGTTTTGCCTAATTTTGCAATGACAGACTATGGAGCTCAAGGTCGTACTCGACCATTTAATCCTGTTGACCTCAGTCAATGTACAACTCACCAGTCATATTACACATGTTTATCATGCAGTGCATCCGCAGAAGGTACTATAATTGTACAAGGATTTGACCCAAAAAAAATAATGGGAGGAGCGTCTGGATATCTGAGACAAGAATTCAGAGAACTTGAAATATTAGACGAAATTACAAAGCTTCGCTATGATGGAGTTTTACCAAATGAAATAGATGGTCACAGACGAAACACAATTATCCGTCAGTACCAAGATTGGAAAGGTACTTCTTACATGCCAATAAACACTCACTGTGCCATAAAATGGTCAGCAGACAACCCTATGGAAAAAATGCCTGAGATAAATGATGCGGAATGGCATATTGTACATAAAGGGAGACAAGTATTAGAGTCCGGAGAGGCAGATAATGAGTCTCTCGTACCAATAGGTTTTGTTGCTGCTAAGGGGAGTATACCTGTCAATAATCAAATATTTTCCAGTGTAAACAAAAGAAAAACTGAAAATTTACATGTTTCCACTAACAAACGGAGAAAATTAACAGATCATATGCATCCTTTGAATGTCCAGCAACCTGTAGGGCTGATTTGGGATGGTCAAAACTACAGTTGTGCATATGATTCTATGTTCACTATTCTTTACAGTATTTGGATCCAAGACCCAGAAGTGTGGACTAAGCGGTTTGAAGAAACTAGTCAAATGCTTACATATTTGGCTTCAGAATTCCATAATGTTTTGAATGGTCACAAACTGCTGGAAGCAGCACGTGATATTATGCGGACACGATTGTACAATATTGACCACATAATGTTTCCATATGGACCAAATGGATGCAGCATCTCAAACCTGGCTGAAAAGCTGTTACTATCAGAAGTTCCTGTGGCATCTGTGTCACTTGAATGCAAATTCTGTCCATTACATTTGCCAGTTGCCAATGAAAGAACCACTTATATAGTGCATACCAGTTCTCCTGTTCCAAACACAACTACAGGATGGTGGGAACATTTGCTAAGACATGTATCACGACATCATTGCCATCAATGTCTCAGACCAATGGATAAAGTGACAGCTTTTAATAACATACCCAATATCCTTATGGTCACGATTGGGGTATCTATGATTGGTATTAGTGAACATATGACATTCAAAGATGGAGAAACACTGATACATATGAAATTACGTGGAATTGTGTATTTTGGAGATTTTCACTTTACTTCTCGCATAATAGATTCAAATGAAAATGTGTGGTTCCATGATGGCATGGTGACTGGCCAAACCTCTTCCAATGAAGGTAAATTGCATGAATATACAACTGAGTCCATGAAAACATGCAAAGGGAAAAATGCTGCTGTCGTCGTATATGCACGTGAATAATTAACGTCTTGATTTGGAAGCTGGGACGAGTTCATGCCATGCGTCAGCAATGGCCCACACCAAACAAGTAATTTAATATCCTGCATATCTGCGGAAGGGCAGGAAAATCCTCACATAGCCCCTTGAAAATTTAGCGCTAGCTACCTATTGGCGCCGCACCTTGCTCGAATTTTGGTGCACCCTCCAGCCACTGCGAACGTCGAATGCCGCTCAGTCAAATCCACGGAGAGAAAAGAAATTATGCTCACCGCTTGCATAGTGCGCAATCGTTCTTCCTGATTCTTGTGCTCTGTTTCCATCCGTGCGCAAGTTTCTTGGTGTCTTTTCACCTCGGCTGACACTGTTAACGACATAATGCAATATTATAAACTACCCCATTGATAATAATACGGATCCCACTTACATGTCATAATATTATGTTTCTGCTCGGAGATAACCGTCGCATCTTTTTGTATGCGAATGTGTGCGTCGAGTATGTCGTTCATGATAGAAGCGACTAAACGAACATGATAGAAAAAATGTAAATATGCCAGTGTTGGCATCTTCTTGATGATTCTTTCGCAAATGGAACTTACGATGCGTTGCTTGCCCTTCCAAAGTGCTTCGGATGTCTGCAGGTAAGGTCTCGAACTTTGAGGAACCAGTGTCGGATCTGTGACTTAGCGGCTGGGCGACGCTCACGAGAATGCTAGAATCAACGGATTCTGGGCAGGTGAAGTTAATCCTATTGGAGGTTGGTTGCATTCTCACTTCCCCAACAGACAAGGCAATGGTGGGCTGAGTGCCGTTCATCGTCGTTCTCTCGTTCACCTCCGTTTTCAACTTCTCATTCGTACTTCTCATCATGTCCATCTCTCGCTCGAGATGCTCGTTCCTCGCAATGACACGGGAATTTTCCAACCGTAATTCACTAAGGTTCTTCTGAAGCTCAGCCATCTCTTCTTGGAGCCCGCTGATCCTCGAGTCTATGTTTCGTTTGCGCAGTTGGTAAGCGGAAACACTGTTTTCGGTTGGAGAGGGGGCAGAAGTGATTTCGGACGAAGGCGTGTCCGTTCGACGTACATCTGCTTCCTTTTCGAATAAATAGACAATAGGAGGGGGGATCGTTAATAACCAAGTATGGCAATAATCGAAATAACGACTCCGACTTGAGGCG
>Ga0137409_10004742_pt1 | contig 14247 bp, 13 predicted proteins | sample CZODoug1_16funga_FD_122059 | JGI IMG/M metagenome (GOLD analysis project Ga0137409, IMG submission 122059) | Vadose zone soil fungal communities from Angelo Coast Range Reserve, California, USA - CZODoug1_16fungal (Hybrid Assembly) | ecosystem: Environmental > Terrestrial > Soil > Vadose zone... | reverse complement strand
TTGAACGTGTCGGGGTCGGTGACCTTGACCAGGACCTCCAGCGCCTTGCCGTCGGCCGTGGGCTTGAACCGTTCCACAACGTGCAGCTTTTCGGTATGCGGAGTGCGGTAGTTGTCGATGTAGCTCTTCTCGGTCGAGAGCCCGATGGTGTCGATGACCAGCGTATCGCCGTTCTCATAGTGGCCGATCGATTCGCCGAACCAGGATGGTTTCACGTTGTCCGAATGCTTGTCGGTCATGTAGATGCGGCGCACCATATGGTCGCGCTGCCAGATCATGTAGACGACCTTTGGGGTCTGGATGAAGTAGAACGGCTCCGCCGGGTAGAGCAACTGGCCGGGAACGCCGCCAGGGTGACAGGTCGCCTGCGCCGAGAAGGGCAGCCCGCGCTTGCCGCTGATCACCTCCTCGTTGGAAACGCGCATCTGCTCGGCCGCCCAGGGCTTGAGCACCGGGTCTCGCCAGTTGCCAAGCCGCACCGTCACCTGGCCCGCACCATCCTGGTTCATGTGCTGGCGCTGCTCGGGATCGGCCGGGATCGGCCCGCGCAATCCGGCCGGCGGCGGCAGCCATTCCGGCCTGATGATGAGCCACGCGAACGTGCTCGACGCGAGCTCTGGGATCTTGCCGTTGGGCGCCTGCGCCGAGGCTTGACCCGTCCAGGCCGTGACGCTCAAGCCCAGCGCGACCGTGAACGCGGCGCACAGCTGGAGAGGCGATTGGGTCGACATCACGATCCCTCCTTTCAGGGCCGCCGCACGCCCGGCACGGAGGAGATGTCGCGATGCTCCTCGCCGCACACATAGTCCTCGATCCGCAGGTCGTTGCGCAGAGTGAACAGGAAGCGCGCCTGCCAATCGCGCGTGTAGTATTCGGGATCGTGCACCGTGATCAGCACCTCGAGCTCGGTCGGGCCGATCCGGCGAATGCGCTCGACTGTTTTCATTCCGTCGGACTGCGGCGCGCCGGTTGCGTCCGCGAAGGTGACGTCGCCTTTGAAGGCCGCGGATTCGATCACCAGCGTGTCGCCCTCGAAGCGGCCGATGGAATAGCCGTTGTAGGACGGGAAGGTGATCAGCTCGCGCTCAGGCGGCATCGGCTTGTTCATGCGGACGACGCGAACCTGATGGCTGAGCTCATAGAGGAGCGTCACGTTGCCGGGCGGCCCGTACACGATCTCGAATGGATAGGGATTGGCCCAGACCCGCGGCAGCCCGTCGGGCACGCAGACGGTCCGCGCGGTGTCCTCGGTCGAGCCATCCTTGAAGCCGGCGATGTTGGCCTCATAGGCTTTCTTGCCGGCAGGCGTGAAGGGCAGCTCGCCGCCGCCAACGATCTCGATCTTGGCGTTGTATTGCTTCGTCCAATAAATGCCTGAGAGATCAGGCTCTTGGCCGTGGGCGGCGAGGATCGAGAGCGCCAAAAAGACAGGTGTAGCTATACCGGCAACACCGCGGACGCGGCCATATCCCATTGGGCACCTCCCTTGGGCGGGATCGTTCCCGCCTCAATCCTTCTGACAGCGCGCTCCCAGTAAGCTCTGATTCGCAGTCAGCTTTGCTGGAGCTGCGGGACTAGGCGCTGTCTTCCGTGGAACGATAGCACGCAGAATGGCCATCAGAAAAGCGCCGGCAACGGTGCGAATTGCCGCGACAGCCGGGTGGTCTTCTTGCGTTGCAGCGTCAGGCGATGGCGCGCGTCTACAGCCTGTTCCACAGTCTGGTTGCGGCGTTGGGCAAGCTGTGGAATGCTGACAAACAGTCTTGTTGTGCGAATGCCAAGCAATCACAAGAAAGCAATCACAAGCAAGCAATCACAAGATGGGAGGCGGAGACGTCCATGAATCTTAAGCGATTAGGGAATCTCAGGCGATTGGGTTTTGCCGGCATGGCCGCCGTCGTGTGCGCGGCACCGGCGGCTCTGGCGCATCATTCGTTTGCCATGTTCGATGCCGGCAAGCTGGTCACGCTGGAAGGCACAGTCAAACAGTTCCAATGGACCAATCCGCATGCGTGGATCATCCTGATGGTGAATGAGCAGGAAGGTCAGCCGCCGGCGCAATGGGCGATCGAGATGAACGGGCCGACTGGCCTCGCGCGCGATGGCTGGCTTCCGAAGACTCTCACGCCCGGCATGCAGGTGAAAGTGGTCATCCATCCGCTGCGCGATGGCAACAAGGGCGGCCAATATCTCGCGGTCACGCTGCCGGACGGGACCTTGATGGGCAACCCGCAAGGCCGTGGCAATCCTGCGCCAGTGCGCGGCGAGTAGGCAACGATCGCGATATCAGTCCGTCGCTCATGTGCTCCGCGTCTAAGACGCGGAGCATTGTGCTCTGTTTATTTTGTCGAGCGGTTCACTGACCCTTCCGGCCGGCTGGGTACATCGCCAACAGCCTGCTGCGCTCCGCCCCACTCAACGGAAAGTAATGCGGCGTCTGCGACGTAAAGAGCGCCGGGCGGCAGGGCGCTGGGCGGCCGCACATCAGCAGCGCCGGATTGGAATTGTGGGGGAGGCCGATCGCATGCCCGAGCTCATGCGCGATCACGTTGCGCATGACATTGGGTAGCGACGTCGGTAGGCTATTGGTGTTTCGGATCATCACCACGGCGCCTTGCCCGCCGGGCAGGCGATTGACGTGGGAGACGAACTCGCCGTCCGACAACACGACCACGATCTCGCCCGGCTGGCCGGAGGCGCTGCCGCCAAGCGAAACCGGCCCCAGGCGGAAGCCGCTGCCGATCCCGGCAAGGATCCCATTCCAATGCGCCACGGCGGCATGCACCAGCGGCACGCGCGCGTCGCCGCTCTGGCCCGCGATCAAGACTCTCGGGACCTTGGTCAGCGGCACGCCAAAGCCGCCCCGCTGCGCCTGCGCCTGATTGGCCAAGAGTAGACTGAGCGCCGCTGCGGCCAAGACGCCGGCAATACGTGTCATGCTTTCCCTCCTTCAACGTGATCCGCTGGCCGGTCGCGACGGTGACGACGGCGCAATCTTGTCTATTGAACTCGCTGGGGCGTCGCGTCAGCCAAATGGACGATTGTGGCTCGAAATCATCGTTGCCAGGTCGCTTCGCCGCCACATCGCCGGCTCGTAAGGAAGGACTCAGCTGATCGCCCCGACGATCGCGCCCATGAGGCACGTCGTCAGCGTGCCGCCGACGATCGATTTGAAGCCAAGCGATATCACATCGCTGCGCCGCTCCGGCGCCATAGTGGCGAGCCCGCCGATCATGATCCCGAGCGAGCCGAAATTGGCAAATCCGCACATCGCGTAAAGAAGAATCAGCCGCGAGCGCGGGTCGAGCGCTTCGGGCGAAAGCTTGGAGAGCTCCACATAGGCGATGAACTCGTTGAGGATGGTCTTGATGCCCATCAGGCCGCCGGCGGTCACGGCCTGATCCCACGGTATGCCCATCAGCCAGCACAACGGCGCCATCGCGAGCCCCAGGATGCGCTGCAGCGATATCGGCTGCGCGGCGACATCGGGCAGCAGTCCGAGGATCGCGTTGGCCAAATGAACGAGCGCCACCAGCACGATCAGCATCGCGCAGACATTGAGCAGCAGCTCCAGGCCGGCGGTGGTGCCCTTGACCACCGCGTCCATGGTTCCGGTTGCCACCGGCTCAGGGTCGATGAGGGTCCCCTTCGTGTGCTGCAGCTGCGTTTCCGGCACCATGATGAGACTGATCAGGATCGCAGCCGGTGCGCCCAGCACCGAGGCAATCAACAGATGCGCGGCCGCGTCGGGAATGAGCGGACCAAGGATGATGGCGTAGATCACCAGCACGGTGCCGGCGATGCCGGCCATGCCACCGGTCATCACGATGAACAGCTCGCTGCGCGTCAGCCGCGCCAGATATGGCCTGATGAACAGCGGCGCTTCCACCATGCCGAGGAAGATGTTGGCGGCAGTTGCAAGCCCGACCGCGCCACCGACGCCAAGCGTGTTTTGCAGCAGCCAGGAAAAGGCACGAACAACCGGCGGCAGGATGCGCCAGTAGAACAGGAGTGTGGTGAGCGCGCTCATCACCAGCAGGATAGGCAAGGCCTGGAACGCCAGCACGAACTCGGCGCCTGGAACCTTGACCTCATAGGGCAGGGTCCCGCCGCCGAGATAGCCAAAGACGAACGACGTGCCAGCCTGCGTCGCCGCCGCGACCGCGCCAACTGCGCGATTTGCCACCGCAAGCACCTCCGCGACCTTCGGCACCTTGATCAGCACGAAGGCCAGAATGACGGTCAGCGCCAGGCCGATGGTGACCGGTCGCCACGCCACTCTTCGCCGATGCTCGCTGATTGCCCATGCAATCGCCAGCAGCCCAATGATACCGAGCGCCGATTGAAGCTGCAGCATCATCCCCCGTCCACGATTCCCCCGGCAGGGGGTATTGTACACAGGCAAGGGGGTTGCGCGATGCTCTCTTGCCAGCTCTTGGTGTTCTCTCGCGCAACGAGGCCGCCATGGCTCAACGCATCCGTTTCGACTTCGGCACCCTCACGCTCGACGCCGAGCTGCTCGACACGCCGACCGCGCAGGCGATCGTGGCGGCGTTGCCGTTCTCGGCTTCGGCCATGACCTGGGGCGAGGAGGTCTATTTCGAGACGCCGGTCGAGTTGCCGCGCGAGAAGGACGCCCGCGCTGTTGTGGTCCCGGGCGAGGTCGCGTTCTGGCCCGAAGGGTCATGCATCGCGCTTGGCTTCGGCCGCACACCGATCTCGCAAGGCGACGAGACGCGGCTCGCCGCACCCTGCAACGTCTTCGCCAAGGCGCTCGGCGACGTGAAAATGCTGGCGAAGGTGAAGGCTGGCGCCAAAGTAACTGTGTCAGCGCTCGATTGACACGCGTTCTTGTTGACGCAGATGGGGAGCACGGACTCTCATTGCGGCACGGCGGGACTCCCTCTCCCCAACGGGGAGAGGGTGGGGGTGAGGGGGTGCGGACCTATCGATAGTCTGTAACCCCTCACCCCACCCCTCTCCCCTCGGGAGAGGGAGCCGGCCGCAATCGTGGCATGGTCGTGCCCTGGAAACCGAAATCCGCCTAGCCCCGCCCGACGAACGGCATCATGTTGGCCATCACGGTCATGAACAGCACGTTGGTGTCGAGCGGCAGGTTGGCCATGTAGACCACGGCGCGGCCGACGTCGTCGGCGTTCATGCGCTCCTCGACCATCGAGCGCCCGTCCGGCTGCAGCACGCCCTGACCCTGCACCATGCGCTCGGTGAGCGGGGTCGCCGCATTGCCGATATCGATCTGGCCGCAGACGATGTCCTTGCCGCGGCAATCGAGCGCGGTCTGCTTGGTCAGGCCGGTCACTGCGTGCTTGGTCGCCGTGTAGGCGGCCGCGCCCGGCCGCGGCGTATGCGCCGAGATCGAGCCGTTGTTGATGATGCGCCCGCCACGCGGATCCTGCGCTTTCATCAGCCGGATCGCCTCCTGCGTGCACAGGAACATGCCGGTGAGATTGATATCGACGACCTTCTTCCAGGTCTCGAGGGCTAAGTCCTCGATCGGCGTGGCCGGCGCGCCGATGCCAGCGTTGTTGAACAGCACATCGAGCCGTCCGAAGGCCTCCTTGGTACGCGCGAACGCGGCTTTGACGGAGGCCGCATCGCTCACGTCGGTCGGCATCACCAGGCTCTTGCCGTTGGTGCTCTTGCCCTCGGCCGCGGTCTCCTCGAGCTTGTCCGCCCGGCGTCCGGCGAGCGTGACCGCGTAGCCCTCGCGCATGAGAGCGAGCGCGACCGCTTTCCCGATGCCCGTTCCGGCACCGGTGACGAGGGCGACTTTGTGTGATGCAGCCATGGATCCTCCTACCTGGGGTCTCGTGTCGCATTATCATCGTTGCGCCTGCCGGGACGCAATGCGGTAGTATCGCGGCGTGGTGCCTAAATCCGGGAGCGAGACGATGAGGCGACGCGAGGTGCTGGGGCTCGGTTTGGCGGCGCTGTCTGCTCCGCTGGTGACGCCGGGACCCGCCAGAGCGCAAGCCAAATTTCCCGAGCGTCCGATCCGGCTGGTCATTCCGTTTCCGCCTGGCGGCGTGAACGACGCCATTGGCCGGCCCTGGGCCGACAAGATGAAGCCGCTCCTTGGCACCGTCGTGATCGAGAACATGGGCGGGGCTGGCGGGGCGGTGGGTGCGCTCGCGGTCGCCCGCGCGCAGCCCGACGGCTATACGCTTCTGCTCGGCTCGGGCGGAACCCAGGTGATCATTCCGATTGCCAGCAGCCAGCCGCAATACGATCCGGTCAAGGCGTTCGAGACGATCTCGCTCTTGGGCATCACGGCGGTCTGCATCGCAGTGCATCCTTCGGTGCCGGTGCAGACGCTGCAGGAGCTCATTGCCTATGCCAAGGCCAATCCCGGCAAGCTGTCCTATGGCTCGGCCGGCTCGGGCACCATGACGCATCTCACCGGCGAACTGTTCAAGGTTCTCTCTGGCACGCCCGACATCGTGCACATCCCCTATCGCGGGGCGGGGCCGGCGCTGACCGACGCGATATCCGGGCACATTCCGATGATTACGCCCAATGTGACCGGGCAGGTGATCGAGCTCAACAAGACCGGCAAGCTGCGCATCCTCGCCGTCACGACGGCCACCCGTGTTGCAGCTGCCCTCGATATTCCAACCGCGATCGAGGCGGGGCTCCCGAACATGATTTCACAGAACTTCGTCGCCCTGTTTGCGCCGGCCGGGACGCCCAAGCCCATTATTGAGCAAATTGCGCAGGCGTCACGCGCGGGCCTTTCCGATTCCGAATTGCAGCAGATGTTTCACGCGGCTGCTTTCGAGCCGCGCCCCGACTCCGGGCCTGAGCATGTGCGCCGGTTTCTGGATGACGAGATTGCCCGCTGGTCACCGATCATCAAGTCGATCAATCTGAAGCTCGATTGATCCAATGCCTAAGACGGAGAGCTGGACATGAAACGACGCGACGTGCTGGTGCTTGGTCTGGCGACCCTGTCGGCGCCCTCGATGCTCTCGCCAGTGCGTGCGCAGTCGCGCTACCCGGACCGGCCGATCCGACTGGTGATTCCATTCACGACCGGCGGCGTGAACGATGCGGTCGGGCGGCCGTGGGCAGACAAGATGAAGACGCTGCTCGGCACCGTGGTGGTCGAGAATATCGGTGGCGCCGGTGGTGGTCTTGGCGCTGCGGCGGTCGCGCGCGCGAAGCCCGACGGCTACACCATTCTGCTTGGCGGCATGGGCTCGCAGGTGATCGTCGGTGTCGCCACCAATCGCGCCAACTATGATCCGATTGCGGACTTTACGCCGATCGCGCTGCTTGGCATCACCGCGCTCACCATTGCGGTGCATCCCTCGGTGCCGGCGCAGACGCTGACCGAGCTGATCGCCTATGCCAAGGCCAATCCCGGCAAGCTGTCGTTCGGCTCCTCGGGCGCCGGCGCGATGACGCATCTGACCGGCGAGTTGTTCAAGTCGCTCGCCGGCCTGCCCGACATCGTGCATATCCCCTATCGCGGCGGTGGACCGCTGATCTCGGACCTGATCAGCGGACATATCCCGATCATCGCGCAGAGCGTCACCGCTCACATGATGGAGCTGCATGAGACCGGCAAGGTGCGGATGCTGTGCGTGACGAGTCCGAAGCGGCTGGCCGCCTTTCCATCGCTGCCGACTGCAGTCGAGGCCGGTTTGCCCAACATGGTGGCGCAGAACTTCATCGGCCTGTTCGCGCCCGCGAAGACGCCGAAGGAGATTATCGATCAGCTGGCGCAAGTGACGCGCGCCGCCATGGCGGACGAACAGTTCAAGCAGGCCTTCGTGTCGGCGGGCTTCGACCCCTATCCGGATTCAACGCCGGAGACGACGCAGCAATTTGTCGAGGCCGAGATCGCGCGCTGGACGCCGATCATCAAGTCGATCGGCTTGAAGCTCGATTGAATACGCCGCTACTGCCACCTGACTGACGTGTCGCCTATTTCGGTGGGCCCGAATAGCTGACGTTCAACCCAACGACCTGGCATGAGAGATTGCGGGTGCTATGAGCAAATCCAGCACCGGCCAATTTCTCTCTGCCGTTGAAGTAGGCGAAGTAGTAGTAAATGGCCGGAATGGATGCGTTCCCGAGGTCGTTAGTGCCCAGCCAAATCTGAGCGGCCATTACCGAGCCAATCGCCGCATTGGGAGGGCATGAGAGTGAACACCCGGCCGCCGCGTTTTCACGCGGGCAGACATAGTTCCATTGAAAGCTGGGTTTGAACGCAGATGGAAAGGGCTGATTGGGCGGTTCTGGAAGCAGAACCGTGTTTCCTGGCGGATTGGTTGCGGGGCGGTTCTGTGCCAATGCAGATGGCGCGGACCAGCCGGTCATGACGGAGAGCAAGAGCAGCACGCAAAAACGCGAAAAGTGCATGGATACCTCCCATATATGAGGTATTATAGCCCGAGCCGCAGGCCTAGGCGACGGGCGTCTCACGGGCGGCAGACGAGAAACGCATGCGCTTCCATAGCATGCTGGATGAGTTCTTCTGAGACTGAAAAGAGAGGATCAGCCGGCAAGCGCCAGATTGGGGCCGACATGCTCCTCCTTGATCCGAAACGCGTCCGGCTCGGCGAGGCGCGTGCTGATATCGGCGGCGCTGCCGGGGCGGCCAAACCGGAAGCCCTGCATGGTGTGGACGCCGGCGGCGCGCAGGAACAGATGCTGCTCGGCGGTTTCCACGCCCTCGGCGGTCACCTTCATGCCGAGACCGCGACCGAGGCTCACCACCGCGTGCACGATCGCGGCCGCGTCGGCCGCGCGCTCGATCGAGAGCACGAAACTCCTGTCGATCTTGAGCTTGTCGAAGGGGAAGCGCCGCAGATAGAGCAGGCTCGAATAGCCGGTGCCAAAGTCGTCGAGCGCAAGCTGCACGCCGAGCGCCTTGAGGCGGAACATCGCGAGCTCGGCGGTGTCGACGTTGCCGAGCAGCGTGCTCTCGGTGACCTCGAGTTCGAGCCTGGTCGGATCGAATCCGGTTTCCGCCAGGATGCGCTCGACCACATCGACGAATTCGGTGCGGCGGAACTGCAGCGGCGACACGTTGACGGCGACGCTGATATCCGGCCAGGCTTTGCCGTCGAGGCAGGCGCGCCGCAGCACCCACTCGCCGAGCTGGACGATCAGCCCGCTGTTCTCGGCGATCGGAATGAACTCGGACGGCGGAATCTCGCCGCGCGCCGGATGGATCCAGCGGCACAAGGCCTCGACGCCCACGACTTTTTCGGCGCTGTTGTTGACGATCGGCTGATAGGCGATCTGCAACTCGTCACGCTCGATCGCCATGCGCAGATCGTTCTCGACCAGCTTGCGCTTGAGCAGGTCGGTGTCCATGTCGATGTCGTAGATGCAGGCGCGATTACGACCCTCATTCTTGGCCCGGTAGAGCGCCATGTCGGCGTGACGCATGACGTCCGCTGGCTCGCTGATATTCTTGTGGATGATCGCGATGCCGATGGAGGCGCCGATCACGATCGTCTTGTCGTTGATGGTGTAGGGCGTGCAAAGCGCTGCGATCAGCCGATTGGCGATGACCTGCAGCGTCGTCGGGTCGCGTCCCGACTCGGTGATGACGCCGAACTCATCGCCGCCAATGCGGGCGACAAGGTCGTCGCCGCGCAGCGCGCTGGTCAGCCGTTGCGTGACCGAGCGGATGAGCTCGTCGCCGATCGGATGGCCGAGCGTGTCATTGACGTCCTTGAAGTGGTCGAGGTCGATGTAGAAAACGGCTGCAGGTGCGTCACCGTCGCGCACCTTCTCGATGGTCTCTTCGAGCCGCTCGCCGAATGAGATGCGGTTGGGCAGGCCACACAGCGGATCGTGCAGGGCGAGGTGACGCAGGCGGGTCTCGCCTGCCGCGATGGTGGCCGAGGTGCGGCGCATGTGGCGGAAGAGGAGCAAGGCCAAGATCGCGAGCCCCGCAAGTGCGATGGCAAGGAACGGTATAATACCGGCGAGGATTTCCGCGCCCGGCTGCTTTGGCGCCCAGGCCAGCCGCGCGATGATGTGGCCCCGCCAGTCGGTCAATTCGAAGATGCGCTCGTCGCTTGCCGGCGGCTGCTCGTCCAGGCTGTGCAGGTTGCGCAGTTGCAGCAGTGAGGCGATCTCGGTCAGGACATCGGCGTCGAGCCATTGGACGCTCACAATGACCGGGGCTCTGCTTGCAATAACGGATGCTGCCTCTCCTTCAGCCGCGATCGCGATCGCGGCAACGATCGCGGGACGGTTCAGAAATCTCTGAACGCCCGCGATGCGGTAGCGCTGCTTAGGCGTCGTGGACGCGTCGGACCACACCTTGCCGTCGGCATCGAGCCCGCCGCCTTTGCGGAGCACGTCGAGCATCGGCATGAGATCGGGCCGAACGGAGTTGAACCAGGTCGGATCTGATCCGCGGCCACCGAGCGAAGCGTAGAGCAGGCGCTCGGATGGATCGACGACAAAGACGAGATCGTGGTTGTACAAGGACTGCAGCCGTTGGTCGGCATAGACCTTCACCCAGTCCATGTCGAAATCGATGCGCAGCTTGCGGTAGGCTGCGTCCGACATGACGACCGTCTCGAGCTCCCGCAACACGCGTTGGCTATGGTTTGTCAGCGCGCGCGAGATGAGCCGCTGCTCGGCATCAAGCGCGACCTCGTCGGCCCGCCGGGCTGCCCCCAGCACGGCGACGACGACGCACACGATGGCGATGGCGACGATGATGCCGATCGGCACCAGGATGCTCAGGCGCTCCACCCGCTCAGCAGGCGTGCTACGTCGGATGCTGGTATCGGACGCAGACAAGGTGACGATCCTTCCCCGGAGGCGGTAGGCCCCGGAAAAATAGGGGGAAAATGCTTGCGTTTGACTTGCGACCGCGGCTGCGGGCGGTTTGTCAGGACCGATGCGGGGGTCCTTTCATCCGGCGACACTAATCAGGAGTAAACGCGCGGGCGAAATTTACGGCTTGGCAGGAAAGCTTAACGAACCGTGCTCAACGAACCGTCTTGTAAGGGGGGCGCGGGATATTCGCATGCGCTGCCCGCAGCGCCGCCGACCAGCGCTCCCGCAGGTCGTGGAAATAGGGCTCTCCCGGCTCAATACGGTATTCAAGCTCGGCCTTGCATTCGTCGCGGCGGGCCACCAGGACATCAAGCGGCAGCCCGACGCTCAGGTTCGAGCGCATGGTCGAGTCGACCGATACCAGGCCGATCTTGAGCGCGTCGTAGAGATCGGAACCGTAGGTGATGGCGCGGTCGAGCACCGGCTTGCCGTATTTGTGCTCGCCGATCTGCAGATAGGGCGTGTCCTGCGTGCATTCGATGAAGTTGCCGGCCGAATAGAGCAGAAAAAGCCTTGGCCGCTCGCCTTTGATCTGGCCGCCGAGCAAAAACGAGACGTCGAATTTGACATCCGATGCGTTGAGTGCCTGGCCCTCGTCGTCGAAGATCTTCCGGATGGCCCGTCCGACGCTCTGCGCCGACTGAAACATCGTGCGCGCGCTCATCAGCGTTTCCATCTCGCCGGTCTCGGGATTCTCCCAGCCCTCCCGCAGCATGCTGACGACCGACTGGCTGATGGAGAGATTGCCCGAGGTCGCGATCGCCATGATGCGCTCGCCGGGCTGGCAAAAGACATGGAGCTTGCGGAAGGTCGAGATGTTGTCGACGCCCGCATTGGTGCGGGTGTCGGCGAACATGACGAGGCCGTCGCGAACGAGGATTCCGCAGCAGTAGGTCATGGTCGTTTCCCGTGAGTGCTGCGGTTATAGCGGCCGCTTTGGCGTCGACGCAATGCCAACGCATGCCGCCAGCTCAGTTTTGAGTCTGCCCGGCGGCCTGATCGACGCGAATAAGGACCGACAGGGTTTCCTCCATCCCGCCGTAGCGGGTGCCGCGAACGGGTGCTGCGCCCAGATAGTCGAGGCCGATCGCGACGCGGATATGGGCGTCGGTCGCACACATGCCGTTGGCAGGATCGAACGCGACCCAGCCGAGGGTGGGCACGAAGGCCTCCGCCCAGGCGTGGCCGGCGTGCTGGTCGGTCACGCCGTCGTTTCTGCGAAAGTAGCCGCTCACATAGCGGGCCGGAACGCCGGCGCTGCGGGCGGCGGCGAGAAAGATATGGGTGTGGTCCTGGCAGACGCCGCGCTTGAGCGCGTATGCCTCTGCCGCTGTCGTGGTGGCGTAGGTCGAATCGGTGTCGAATTGAACGTCGTCATGCAGCCGCTCAAGCAACAGGTGCAGCAGCTTGAGATCGTCGGCTTCCGCGTCGGCACGCACGCCAGCTGCCAGTGCTGTGATGGCTTCGTCTGGTTGCGTCAGAGTGGTCTCGCGCAGGTACAGACTCGGCGGAAAACGCTCCACGCCGCCGAGCACAACTCCATTGGTGTCGCGCGTCTCGACCTCGCCCTCGACCAGGACCTTGAGCTCGTCGAGCGGGCCATCGGCGGTGAACGCATGCGCGATGTTGCCGAAGGCATCTTCGTGCTGATCGAGCCGGCAGTCGCTGGACACGTCGATGCGCCAGTTGATGACGTGCTGGCCGTCGTGGTTGCGCGGCGTGAGGCGCAGCACCTGGATCGCGCTCGAGGCGGGCGTGCCGTAGCGATAGGTCGTCAGGTGCGAGATGCGTAGCCGCATGCCGTTGCGATCCGATGAGGGGCTGCTCGAAGGGCGGCGAGGGCGTCAACCATGTCCAACACCACCATCAGGCCAAGTTGGTCCAAGTTGGACCGTAACCAATCCTGGCGTCACGTCGAATAGCATGGCAGGGCGCTTTCGGCACTATCGCCGATGGCGTTTTCGCGCGGTAACCAAAGGGAAACGGCAGGGGTTAGGTCATGACAGGATCGAATTGGCAACCGCTCGCTGCCCTTGAGCCGCGCCGGCTGCGCGAACCCCGGCTCTTCGCCCACTTTGCGGCGCAATGGCTCGCGCGCGCGGCGCGCGCCTATGTCGCGCCGAAGCCCGACGACAGCCACACCAATCTGGGCTGGGACACTGTCGTCGGTGGCTTGGGCACCCACCCGCTGCCGGATGGCTCGCGTCTCGGACTGCGGCTGCGCGATCTCACGCTGATGATCATCTCGACGCAGGGCCAATCTCAGTCGCTGGCGCTCGGCGGCCTTGCCGATGCCGACGTGCGCGCCTGGCTCGCGCGGCGCGTGAGCGAGCTTGGGCTCGATGCACAGAAGCTCGATGCGTCGTCGCCCTACGCGATGCCTTCGTTTGGGATTGCGACCGGTGAACGCTATACTGTTGATGGCGATGCCCTCTCGCTGCTCGCGGTCTGGTACACAAACGCCAACAGCGTGCTGGAAGAGACCCGGCAGACGCTGCTGGCGCGCGGCCTGAGTGTTCCGGTGGTGCGATGCTGGCCGCATCATTTCGATCTCGACAGCCTCGTCACCTTTCCGAGTGCTGGCCCGACTGACGTGCGCACGATGGGCACTGGCTTCTCGCCGGGCGACGAGTACTACGACGAGCCCTATTTCTACGTGAGCGTCCATCCGGTGCCCGCCGGCCGTCCCGTCCTGCCGCCGTTCGCGCATTGGCACACGCAAGACTTTACGGCTGCGGTAGCGACTGCGAGCGCCCTGCTTGCTGAGCCCGATCAACATGCGGCGGCCAAGGCCTATCTCGCGGTCGCAACCGATTTTGCGATTAAGCAACTAAAGCGGATTCCCGTCAGTTTGTGATCGCCTGTCCGCTCGATTCATTTCCAGCGAGATACGCTGCTCGCTCAAAGCAGGTACTGCTCGGCGATAGCGCCGCCGAGCCGGTTGTTGGCGTCGATGAATTTTTCGATGAACTCATGCAGCCCATGCTGGAAGATCTCGTCCATGCGGCTGTTCTCGATCTGCGTGCGGGTGGCGCGGGCCTGGCGCTGGGCAGGGCCCTGACGGCCATAGGCGCGCGCGATGTAATCGAGGTTCTGCACCAGGTTGCCGTAACAGGCTGCGAGCGAGCGCGGCAGCTCGTCCTTGAGGATCAGCAGGTCGGCGATCAGCCAGGGTTTCACGCTCTCGCGATAGACCCAGTGGTAGGCGGTCAGCGCCGAGACCGAGCGCAGAATCGCCGACCACTGGAAGTAGTCGAGCGGACCACCGACGCGCTCGTTGGCGGGCAGCAGCAGGTGATATTTCACATCGAGGATGCGCGCGGTGTTGTCGGCGCGCTCCATGTAAACGCCAAGGCGCGAGAACCAGTAGGCGTCATTGCGCAGCATGGTGCGATAGGCGGAGCCGTCAAA
>Ga0137409_10004740_pt1 | contig 14254 bp, 16 predicted proteins | sample CZODoug1_16funga_FD_122059 | JGI IMG/M metagenome (GOLD analysis project Ga0137409, IMG submission 122059) | Vadose zone soil fungal communities from Angelo Coast Range Reserve, California, USA - CZODoug1_16fungal (Hybrid Assembly) | ecosystem: Environmental > Terrestrial > Soil > Vadose zone... | reverse complement strand
TGCCGACACTGGCGGCCGGCGGCGACGCCGCCGCGCTCGCTCGCGTGTTCGAGCACTTCCCGCGCCTGCGCGAGCGACTGGACCACCTCGGCCAGCACCTCTCGGGCGGCGAGCAGCAGATGCTGGCGCTCGCCCGCGGCTTCCTGGCCCGCCCCAAGCTGATGCTGATCGACGAATTGTCGGGCGGGCTCATGCCCATGCTGGTCGAGGCGCTGATGGAGAATCTGAAGGCCATCAACGCCGCCGGCATCACCATCCTGCTCGTCGAGCAGGACCTCGAGGTGGCGCTGGCGCTGGCCGGCCGGTGCTACGTGCTCGACCAGGGCCGCATCCAGTTCGCCGGCAGCGCGCAGGCGCTCCGCGACGACCGTGACATCCAGCAGCGCTACCTCGGGGTCGCCTGACGGCCCCGCCCAGGAGGAGCCCATGAACCGCCGCCACTTCCTCAAGACCACCGCCGTCGGCCTCGGCGCCACGCTGTCGCCGGCCATCGCGCGCGCGCAGGAGCCCATCAAGATCGGGGTGCTGCTGCCCTTCTCCAAGGCCTTCGCGGTGCTCGGCGAGAACACGTATGCCGGTTTCATGCTGGGCGCCAAGGAGGCGGGAACGGAGATCGCCGGGCGCAAGTACACGATCGTCAAGGAGGACGACACCGCCGATCCGAGCGTCGGCGTCAGCAAGGTCCGCAAGCTCATCGACAAGGACGAGGTCGACGTGATCGTCGGTACCGTCCACAGCGGCGTGGCCGCCGCCATCCGCAACCACATCGTGGACGCCAAGAAGCTCTGGCTGAACCCGATTGCCACCAACGACCTGCTGGCCGAGCAGGGCTGCAGCCGTTACCACTTCCGGTTCTCGGCCAGCGGCTGGCAGTCCTCGGCGCCGATGGCGCCGTGGGCCAAGGCCAAGTTCGGCGACAAGGCGTACCTGTGCGCGTTCAACTTCGCCTTCGGCCAGCAGACCGCCGCCCACTTCAAGAGGGCGTTCGAGGCGGCCGGCGGCAAGGTGGTCGGCGAGTCGTTCCCGCCGTTCGGCACCACCAACTACGCGCCGTACTTCCCCGCCATCAAGGACGCGCAGCCCAGCGTCGTGTTCGCGAACTTCGCGGGCGCCGACGCCGTTGCCTTCGTGAAGCAGTTCGCCGACTTCGGGCTGGCCGCGACGACCAAGGTGGTAGGGCCGTCGAACCTCGTGTCCGAGGACGTGCTGAGCGCGCAGGGCCAGGCCGCCGTCGGCATCTACTCGAACTCCTACTACACGCCGTCCTACGACATCCCGCGCAACAAGACGTTCCTCAAGGCCTGCAAGGAGGTCATCGGCAAGGACGGCGACCACTTCATGTGCGCCGGGTACGACGTGGCCCAGGCGCTGTTCGGCGCGCTGCGCGAGACGCGCGGCGACGCGGCCAACAAGGAGCGGCTGATCCAGATCATCGAGGCCATGAAGATCGACAGCCCGCGCGGGCCGCTGCGCTTCGATCCCAAGAACCACAATCCGATCCAGCACTCGCACATGCGCGTGGTGCAGGCCAGCCCGCTCCACTCGGCCGTCGTGGACATCCTCAAGGACGTCACGCACCCCGACAGCGGCACCTGCAAGCTCTGAGCGATGTCGCTGGAGGCGATCCTCACCCAGCTCGTGATGGGGCTGACGGTCGGCGTCAACCTGGTGCTCGTGGCCACCGGGTTGACGCTGGTCTTCGGCATGATGGGGGTCATCAACTTTGCCCACAGCGCGCTGTTCATGCTGGGCGCCTACGTGGCGCTCGTCACCACCGCACGCCTGGGCAGCTTCTGGCTGGGGCTGGCGGTGGCGCCGCTCGCGCTCGGCCTGCTGGGCGCCGCGATCGAGCGGTTCTTCCTGCGCCCGCTGCGCACGCGCTTTCCCGACTCGCACCTGCTGCCACTACTGCTCACCTTCGGCCTCGGTCTCTTCTTCGAGGGCGCCGCCAAGGTGCTGTGGGGCGCCGACGTCGTCTCGCTCGACAAGCCGCGCGCGCTGGCCGGCGCCGTTGGCGTCGGGCGCGTCACCTTCCCCACCTACTGGCTGTTCGCGCTGGGCGCCGCCGCGCTGCTCGCGCTGCTCGTGTGGCTGGTGGTCGAGCGCACCTCGCTCGGGCTGTCGATCCGCGCCGCCACCCAGGATCCGACCATGGCGGCCGTGCTCGGCATCGACGTGCGGCGGCTCAACACGCTCGTGTTCGGGCTGGGCTCGGCGCTGGCCGCGGCCGCCGGCGTCATCCTCGGCGCCATGACGAGCCTCTCGCCGCAGATGGGCGGCGGCATCGTGCTCGACGCCTTCATCGCCATCGTCATCGGCGGCCTCGGCAGCTTCACCGGCGCCATCGTCGGCTCGCTGCTGCTGGGCCAGGTCCAGTCCTTCGGCGTCGCGCTGCTGCCTGCCTTCCACACCCCGCTCGTCTTCCTCGTGATGGCCGTGGTGCTCGTGCTGCGTCCGAGCGGGCTGTTCGGGGCGTCGCCCCGGCGATGAGCACGCGCGCGCGCTGGCTCCTGCTGGTTCTCGTGCCGCTGGCGGCGGCGCCCCTGGGCGTCGGGCGCCTGTACTCCGCGTATTACCTCAACCTCGTGACCTGGATCCTGATCTTCGGCCTCTTCGCCGCCGCGCTCGACCTCGCGCTGGGCTACGGCGGCCTGGTTTCGTTCGGCCACGCCGGCTTCTTCGGTCTCGGCGCCTACGCGGCGGCGCTGAGCCTCCGCCATCTCGCGCCGTCGTTCTGGCTGGCGGCGCTGATGGGCATCCTGGCGGCGGGCGCGCTGGCGGCGCTGGTCGGCTGGTTCGCGATCCGCACGCGCGGCGTGTACCTGGCCATGCTGACGTTCGCCTTCGCCCAGCTCTTCTACGAGATCGCCGTGAAGTGGGTGAACGTCACCGGCGGTAGCGACGGGCTGCCGGGCGGCGTGCGCCCGCGTCTGGGCGCCGGCGCGTTCGTGCTCGACCTCGCCGACAAGCGCCACATGTACTGGCTGGCGCTGCTCGTCGTCGCCGCCGGCTGTCTCGCCGCCCGGCGCGTCGTCGTCTCGCCGTTCGGCCGCGCGCTGGTCGGCATCCGCGAGAGCGAGGAGCGGGCGGCGGCCATCGGCATCGACGTCAATCGCCACAAGCGCGTGGCGCTCGTCATCTCGGGCGCGCTCAGCGGGCTGGCCGGCGTGCTCTTCGCCATCCACCAGAACTTCGTCTCGCCCGAGCTGCTCTATTTCGCGCTCTCGGGCGAGGTGGTGATCATCGTCGTCCTCGGCGGGCTGGGCACGCTCTACGGCGCCCTGGTCGGCGCGGTGATTGCGGTCGGCATCAAGGAAGTGCTGTCGACCTGGACCGACAACTGGCTCGTGTTCCTGGGCGCGCTCTACGTGGTGTGCGTGATGTGCTTTCCACAGGGGCTGGTGCGTCTGGCCGAAGGGCGGCGCGCACCGACGACCTGACGGAGACCAGAGAGAGACCCATGTCTTCGAAAGAAGAAACGATTCGTGTCGCCGGCAAGGACGTCCAGCTCTTCAGCGGAGGCGACGGACCGCCGCTGCTCTATTTCCACGGGGCCGGCGTGTACTGGTGGCTGCCCGCGCACGATCGGCTGGCAGCGCGCCGCCGGGTGCTCGTGCCCGTGCACCCGGGCTTCGGCCGCTCGCCCGCGCGCGAGGAGATCGAGAGCATGGACGATCTCGTCTTCCACGCGCTCGACGTGCTGGACGCCCTGCGCCTCGACCGCGTGGACGTGGTCGGCCTCTCGCTCGGCGGCTGGCTGGCCGCCGAGCTGGCCGTGCGCCATCCCGCCCGAATCGGCCGCCTGGTGCTGGTGGACGCCGCCGGCACGCGGGTGCCCGGCGTGGAGCGCCCCGATCTCTTCCTCTGTCCGCCGCCCAAGGCGCGGGAGCTGCTCTTCGCCGATCCGACCTCCGCGCTGGCGACGAGCGTGGTGCCCGACGTGCCGCCGCCCGATCGTGTGGAGACAGCACTGCGCGGCCGCGAAGCCGCCGCACGCCTGCTGTGGAATCCTCACGTGCAGTACCGCAAGCTCACGAGCCGCCTCGGACGCGTGAAGGCGCCGACGCTGATCGTGTGGGGCGCCCAGGACCGCCTGCTGCCGCTGCCGCTCGGCGAGGCCTACCAGCGCGGCATCGCCGGCTCCACGCTCACGCTCATCGAGCATTGCGGGCACCTGCCACCCCTGGAGCAGCCCGAGCGCTTCGCCGACGTCGTCCTGAAATTCCTGGCGGGTTGAGGAGACTCTTGATGCAATTCGTCTGCTTCCACCTGATGCCGTGGCCGTACCTGCCCGACGATTTCGAGGCCAAGCACGAGTCGGCCTGGCTGACCGTGCCCAACTCGCTCTACGACCCGCGACGCGGCCACGCGCTCTACCAGCAGTATCTCGACGAGCTGGTGGCCGCCGAGGACCTCGGCTTCGACGTCATCGGCGTCAACGAGCACCACCAGAACGCCTACGGGCTGATGCCGTCGCCCAACATCATGGCCTCCGCACTCATCCAGCGCACGAAGCGCATCAAGGTGCTGGTGCTCGGCAACGCGCTGCCGCTCTACGATCACCCGCAGCGCGTGGCCGAGGAGCTGGCCATGCTGGATGTGCTGTCGGCCGGCCGCCTCATCGCCGGCATGGTGGTCGGCCTCGGCGTGGAGGCGTTCTCCTACGAGGTCAACCCGACGTTCGTGCGCGAACGGTATCGCGAGGCGCACGAGCTGATCATCCGGGCGTGGACGGAGCCAGGCCCCTTCCACTTCGAGGGCAAGCACTACGACTTCCGCTGGGTGAACGTCTGGCCGCGGCCGCTGCAGCAGCCGCACCCGCCCATCATCCTGCCCGCCGACAGCGACGAGGGGCTCGAGATCGCCGCCAGCCGCCGCGTCCCGACCGGCTCCGCCTACCGGTCGAGCCGCCGGGTCCGCGCGGTCTTCGATCGGTACCGCGAGCTGGCCGGGAAGCACGGCTGGACGCCCGGGCCCGAGCACTGTCACCTCGTGCGCCACGTGTACGTGGCGGAGACGAACGCGCGGGCCCGCGAGGAGGCCGAGCCGCACCTCGACTATTTCTGGCAGAAGCTTCTCAGCTACCACCGCGGCTCCATGGCTCTCATGGGCCAGTCGGCGCCGCCGCGGCCGGCGCGGATCGAGAAGGCCGATGACCTGCCGCTCTACGAGCTCGACTTCGACCTTTGCCAGCGGGAAGGCCTGACGATCATCGGCGATCCCGACTACGTCGTTCGCGAGATTCAGGCCCAGGCTCGCGAGCTGGGCGTCGGGGTGCTGGTGGGGCTTTTCCAGTTCGGCTCGCTGCCCCATCCGCTCGCGCAGAAGAACATCCGGCTCTTCGGCGAGAAGGTCTTGCCCTCGCTCAAGCGAGGCTGATCGGGTAGCCGCCCGCCGATACGGGCCCGCGCGTCCTATCGGCAGTCCCGATTTGCAAAAATGGAAATTGACTATAGGCTCCGCTCTGACCGCCGGGAAGTTCGGCGTCCACAAGGGGACACACACGGTCATGAGATCGGGGCGAGCGAATTGTCTACTGTTGCTTCTCGGCCTGGCGCTCAGCGCGGCGAGCGGGCTCTCGACCATCGCCGACGCTCAGGGCGGCAAGCTCCGCTTCGGCGTTGGGCCGCTGCAGCCCACGCCGTCGGAGACGAAGAAAGCCTACGAGCCGTTCTTCGCGTACCTGGCGAAGGAGCTCGGGCGGGACTTCGAGCTGACCGCCACGACCGACTGGGCCGGCATCTCCGTCGCGCTCGCCAACAAGCAGGTCGACCTCGCCTGGATGGGTCCGTGGGGCTACGTCCTCGCCAACGACGACTCCGGCGCCCGCGCTATCGCGACCGCCAAGTACGACGGCAAGCCGATCTACCACGCGATCGTCGTGTGCAAGCCCGGCCTCGTGAAGAGCTGGCCGGACGGGGCCAAGGGCAAGCGGGTCTCGTTCGCCGACGTCGGCTCGACCTCGGGCTGGCTCATCCCGACCTCGTGGTTCAAGCGCAAGGGCCTCGACCCCAAGCAGCTCTTCAACTACTCCGATGGCGCCACGCACGCGGCCAACGAGATCGGCGTCGCCAGCGGGCAGGTCGACTGCGCGACCGACTTCGACCGTAACCGGAACGCCATGATCGAGGGCGGCAAGCTCGAGCGGAACGCGACCGAGGTCGTGTGGACTTCCGATCCGCTGCCGAACGACGCGATCGCGGTTCCGAAGGACTTCGACGCCGCGCTCGCCGACCGGATCCAGAAGACGCTCGTCGGCATCAGCGAGGCTCAGGCCAAGACGATCCTGCCGAACCACTACACGGGCTTCGTGGCGGCCACCCACGAAAACTACCGGATGATCGAGGATGCCGGGATTCTCGTCGGGCGCCTGAAGAAGAAGTAGATGGCGACGGTCGTCCGACGGGCCGGCGAGTACCCCGAGCCCGTCGTGACGTGGTGGTCGGGACGCCGGCTCCGCTTCGTGGTGGTCCTGGTCCTCCTCGGCGCGTTCTACTCGGCGAGCTGGCATCTGGCCAAGGTGGATCCGGGCCGGCTCCTCACCGGCCTGCCGAAGATGGCCGGCTGGGCGGCGAAGGCGTGGCCGCCCGCCACCGACGAGCTGCCGGTGTTGCTGCTGCGCACCGCCGAGACGATCGCGATGGCGGCGATCGGCACGACGGCGGCCGCCCTGCTCGCGCTTCCCCTCTGCGTCGTGGCGGCGCGCAACGTGACGCCGAGCCTGGCGCTCTATTACCCGGCCCGCTGGTTCCTCAACGCCCTCCGCGGCGTCGACTCGTTCGTGTTCGCGCTGCTCTTCGTCGCCGCGGTGGGACTCGGGCCGTTCGCCGGCGTCCTCGGCATCGCGCTGCACACCTGGGGCAGCACCGCGAAGCTCTGGGCCGAGGCGATCGAGAACATTCCGCCGGGGCCGCTCGAGGCCGCGGCGGCCACCGGCGCCTCGCGGCTCAAGGTCGTGGCCTTCGCGCTCTTGCCCGACGTTGCCCCCAGCATGGTGTCGGTCGGACTCTTCTGGTGGGAGTTCAACGTCCGCGCCTCCACGGTGCTTGGTGTCGTGGGAGCGGGCGGGATCGGACAGGAGCTCAAGAACTCGATGGACCTCTTGCTGTTTCCGCGTCTTCTGACCATCATTCTGCTGATCCTGGTGACAGTCACCGTCATCGACCACACGAGCGAATGGCTGCGACGGAAGCTCGAATAGCTCCGGCATCCCGGTCCATCGAGCCGGTCGCCCGCGTCGCAGGGCTGACCAAGCGCTACCCGCCTGCCGTCACCGCGCTCGACGACGTGTCGTTCACCGTCCAGCCCGGCGAGTTCGTGGCCGTGCTCGGACCCAGCGGCGCCGGCAAGACGACGCTCTTCCGGTGCCTCACGGGTCTCACCCGGCCGGATCGGGGCACCGTCGCGGTCGTCGGGCGTGACATCTGGCAGAGCCCCCGCGAGCTCCGGTCGGCCCGCCGCCAGCTCGCGCTGATCTTCCAGCAGTTCAACCTGATCCGCCGGCTGTCCGCCCTCGAGAACGTGCTGGTCGGCCGCCTGGCCCACGTGCCGACGTGGCGCGTCATCCTGCGATGCTTCACGCGAAGCGACCGGCAGCTCGCCCTCGGGTGCCTGGACACGGTTGGTCTCGTCGAGCGCGCCGGGACACGCGCGGACGAGCTCTCGGGCGGCCAGCAGCAGCGGGTGGCCATCGCGCGCGCCCTCGCGCAGAACGCGAAGATCATCCTGGCCGACGAGCCGGTGGCGAGCCTCGACCCCGAGTCCTCGGCCACCGTGCTCGCGTCGCTCCGTTCGGCCGTGTCGACCGGCGTGACCGTGGTCGCGAGCCTGCACCAGGTCCATCTCGCCCGCGCGTACGCTGATCGCATCGTGGCCCTGCGCGACGGGCGGATCGTCGCGGACGCGGCGGCCTCCCGGCTCGACGCGCGCACGATCGAGCAGATCTACGAGCGGAACGGGGAGCGGAGCGAGTCATGAGCGGCTCGCCCGCTCCGCACGTCGCCGATGCCCGGTGGGACGCGGGCGACCTCGGCTGCGGCGACCTCGTGCTCGAGCTCCGGCAGCGCCTGGAGACGATGCAGCCCGGCCAGGTGCTGACGCTTACCGCCCGCGATCCGGGAGCCCGTGCCGACATTCCGGCGTGGTGCCGCATGACCGGTCACGCGCTGATCGCAGCGCAACATCCCGTGTATCAGATCCGTCGAAAGGAGAACTGAGCCATGGCGAACCGATTCTGTGTCAGCCTCACGCACGCGAAGGACAACCAGGACAAGGCGACGGTGGCCTTCGTGGTCGCCAACGCGGCGGTCGGCTCCGGCAAGGAGACGCTCGTCTTCCTGAGCGTCGAGGGTGTCCGCCTCGCGCAGAAGGGCTACGCGGACGACATCCGCGAGGAGGGATTCGCGCCGCTGCGCGAGCTGATGGACAACTTCGCGAAGGCGGGCGGCTCCATCTACGTCTGCTCGCCGTGCTTCAAGAAGCGCAAGCTCGACGAGAACAACCTGGTGGCCGGCGCCGCCATCGTCGGCGGGGCGAAGCTCGTCGAGTTCCTGTCGGAGGGGAGCCCCTCCGTCAGCTACTGAGGCCCGATGGAGCCCGTTGACCGTCATCCGCTCGAGGCCGACGTCAGCTTCGACGGCGGCGATCTGGACTGCGGCAACGGGCTCCTGCTCCTGATCCGCCAGCACATCGATCCGCTGGAGCGGGGCCAGCTCCTGGAGTTCCGGTCCACGGAAATCTCCGTCGAGGAGGACTTTCCGGCCTGGTGCCGCATGACCGGCAACGACCTCATCTCGCTCGTGCGGCGCGGCAAGGAGCGCAGCTTTCTCGTCTGCAAGGGCAAGCTCGCCGAGCGCCGGCCGCCGACGCGGCGGGCGCAGATGGCCACGCTCGCGCCGCCCTCCCGGCGGCCGGTCGAGGTCACGGTGCCCCCGGCGCTGCCGCAGCCTGCGCCGGTGCCCGCGGTCCGCGCGCTGTCGGTGATGGGCATCGGGAGCTGGCCGCGCCCGCGCTGGATGCTCCAGGCCATCCATGAGCATCTCGAGGGGCGTCTGGGCGAGGCCGAGTTCGAGGCGACCGCGGATGACGCCGTCCGCCTGGCGGTCGACGCCCAGCTCCGCGCCGGTGTCAACGTCGTCACCGACGGCGAGCAGCGCCGTGACAACTACGCGAGCTTTGTGGGCGGCCGGCTCGACAACTGCCAGCTCATTCCGCTCACCGACCTCCTGCCGCTCGTCGACGACCCGGAGAAGCTCGAGAAGGAGATGCGCTCGCTGGACGTGCCGGCGTCGGAAGTCCGCCATCCCGCACTCTTCGGTCCGCTCGGCCGAAGCCGCCCGCTGGCCGGCCACGAGCACGCGTTCGCGCGCACCCTCACGGATCGACCGGTGAAGGTCGCGCTCCCCGGCCCGTATCTGCTCACGCGCCTGATGTGGCTGGAATGCGTCTCGGATCGCGTGTACCAGTCTCGCGAGCAGCTGGCCGAGGACATCGTGCGAGTGCTGCGGGAGGAGCTGCACTTCTTGCTCGCGGCCGGCGTCTCGCTGGTCCAGCTCGACGAGCCGGTGCTCTCGGAAGTGGTCTTCACCGGCGCCAAGAACACGCGGAGCTTCATGTGCGGGTCGCTCAGCGAAAAGGGCGATGCCCTCCGCGAGCTCGCGCTCGCCGAGCGTCTCGTCAACCAGGTCGTCGCCGGTCTCCCGCGCGCCCGTCTCGGGCTGCACATCTGCCGGGGAAACTGGACGCGGAACGAAGAGGCCGCGCTGGCCGGCGATTACCGGCCGCTGGTGTCGCTCCTCTCCCGGGTCGACGTTGGCACGCTCTTCCTCGAGCTGTGCACGCCCCGCGCCGGCGAGCTGGACGTGCTGGCCGATCTCCCGCGCGATGTCCGCATCGGCGTCGGCGTCGTCAACCAGAAGCACGAGCGGATCGAGACCGTCGAGGAGATCGCCGCCCGCGCGCGGCGCGCGGTGGAGCTCTTCGGCGCCGACCGCGTGCTGCTGACACCGGACTGCGGCTTCGCGACGTTCGCCGACAATCCGGTCGCCTCGGCGCGGGTCGCCGAGGACAAGCTCACGGCGATCGCCGCCGCCGCGGAGCTTGTGCGCCGGGGCTAAATCTTCCGGGTCTGCGCGGGCGATTGCCTCGGAGGCCGAACGCCTCTACGATCCTCCTCTGGAGACCAAACCTCGCTGAAGGGAGCTGCCGATGGCCTCGCCGGCTTCGAAGGAAGCGTTGCTCGCCGAGCTCGACCGCGTGGTGCGTGAGACCCTGGCCTACTTCGAGGGCGCCGGGCGGGTGACGGCCGCGCGGGTCGACCGGTGGCACGCCCGCGACGTGCTGATGCACTTCATCTACTTCCATGACGCGACCGCGTGGGGCCTTCAGTCCGCGGCGCTTGGGGGATCGCCCTGGCCCCTGCCGACGGATGCCGACGGGATCAACGAGGTGTGCCGGCGGCTCCGCGAGCACGAAAGCTTCGACGAGCTGCTGACCCAGGTCCGGCAGGCCCACGCCCGCCTCGGGCGCGCCGTACAGAACGCGCCCGACATCGACAAGCCCTGCTTCCGTCGCACCAACGGCGAACTCGTCACCGGCCGGCAGCGGCTGGAAGTCCTCGCCCGCCACTGGGCCGAGCACGTGCGGGAGCTTCAGGCCGCGGCCAGAGCGTGATCCAGCTCCTCGCGAGTCTCGGCGTCGTCGCGCCGGCGGCCGCCGATCACGGCGGACCGCTCCGGGATGCGCCCATGAGCCCGATGGCGGCGGCCGCCGTGTTCGCCGGCCTCGCGTTGCTAGTGGGCGCCGTCGTCCTCGTGGTGATCCGGGTCTTGACGAAGCGGCGCTAGTCGGTCGTCAGAGCTCGGCGACGTCGACCGTCCGTCCGTCGGCGGCGCTCTTCCACACTGCCTCGGTGAACTCCATGTAACGCACGCCGTCCTCGAAGGTCGTCCGTGAAATCTTCTCGTGGCCGCGGATCGCGTTGACGAATTCCTCTTCCACGCGCCAGCCGATGCGCTGCCCGGCCGGGACCGGAATCTCGCGCAGGGCCGTGTCGCCGCGCCGGCCGCCCGAGAGCCGCTTCGCGTCGGGCTCGATCCGGAGCGTCCCTTCGGTTCCGAAGATGTACACGTTGCTGGGCGATGCGAGCGCCGTCACCGTGCTGAAGCGCATGTGCGCGACCGCGCCCCGGCCGAGCGTGGCCAGGATCTCGACGTGATCCGGCACCCTGACGTCCTGCCACGCGCCGCTTGCGTCCTTCCGGCGCGGGACGGAGATCTTCGTCATCGCGGTGACCCGACGCGCGGGCCCGAGCCAGCGCATCAGCGCCTCGTACCAGATGCCCATGGTCATCACGTTGAGTCCGCTGAGAGTGGCGTCCTGGCGCCAGTGCAAGGGCTCCTCGACATCGACGAAGCGTCCCTGATTGGCCTGGATCTCGACGGCGAGCACCTCGCCCGCATAGCCGTCGGCGAGCAAGGCCTGAAGCGCCGCGTCCACCTCGAGCGTGTTCGGCGCCGGTACGAGCTGCGTGACGAGGTGCGGCGCGCGGCGGGCGGCCTCGAGCATGCTCCGGGCCTCGACGACATCCATGGCCATGCGCGCCTCGCAGAGCACGTGCTTGCCGTGCTCCAGCGCAGCCCGCGTGATCTCCGAGTGCGTGTTGGGCCAGGTGCCGATGCAGATCGCGTCGAGGTCGTGCGCCCGTACCAGCTCGCGCCAGTCCGCGTACACACGCGGGATGCCGAGCTCCAGCGCGACACGGTCGCCCGACGCTTTCGTCCGGTTCGCGACCGCCACCAGCTCGACTCCTGGCTGAGCGCGGAGCTTCGGAATGTGATAGCGACGCGTGTTGGCGCCGGCGCCCACAAATCCTACGCGGATCGTTCGGTCTGTCATGGGGCGGCATGGTAGCACTCCGGTCGCGGCTTCGCCCCGCCGGGTCGTTTCGCCCCGCACCGTGCTAGGATCAAGGCACCATGACCCACAAGGGAATGAAGTTCGGAATCTTCCTGGCCCCGTTTCACCGGATCGGCGAGAACCCCACGCTGGCCCTCTCCCGCGACATGGAGCTCATCGAGTGGCTCGACTACCTCGGCTACGACGAGGTGTGGGTGGGCGAGCATCACTCGGCGGGCTGGGAGCTGATCGCGTCGCCGGAAGTCTTCATCGCCGCCGCCGCCGAGCGCACGCGCCACATCATGCTCGGCTCGGGCGTGACGAGCCTGCCCTACCACCATCCGTTCCTGGTGGCGCAGCGCTTCGTCCAGCTCGACCACATGACGCGCGGCCGCACCATGCTGGGCTGCGGCCCCGGCGCGCTCGTGTCCGACGCCTACATGATGGGCATCGAGCCGGTGACGCAGCGCCCGCGCATGGACGAGTCGCTGGACGCGATCATGGCGCTGCTCCGGAACGAGGAGCCGGTGACGCTGAAGACCGACTGGTTCGAGCTGCGGCAGGCGCGGCTGCACCTGGCGCCCTACACGGAGCCGCACTTCCCGATCGCGGTGGCGAGCGTGATGACGCCCTCCGGCGTGATCGCCGCCGGCCGCCACGGGCTCGGCGTGCTCTCGCTCGGCGCCGGCGTTCCCGGCGGGCCCGAGGCGCTGGCCAACCAGTGGAAGATCGGCGAGGAGACCGCGGCCAAGCACGGCAAGACGATGGACCGCAAGAACTGGAAGCTCGTCGTCAACGTCCACGTGGCCGAGGACGACGAGGAAGCGATGCGCCAGGTCAAGCGCGCCGAGCGCCACGAGACGGTCACGTATTTCGAGGAGACGCTCGGCCGGCCGCCCGGCCGCTCCGACGACCCGCTGACCGAGGGCGTGAAGATGGGCACGACGCTCGTCGGCTCGGTCGAGACGGTCGTCAAGGGCATCGAGAAGCTGTGGGCGCTGAGCAACGGCGGCTTCGGTGGCGTGCTCTTCCGCGCCCACAACTGGGCCAACCGCCAGGAGACGCTGCACTCGTACGAGCTGTTCGCGCGCTACGTGATGCCGCGCTTCCAGGGCACCGCCGACGGTCCGCGCAACTCGAACGAGTGGGCGCGCGGTAACCGCAAGACGATCTTCAGTCCCAACGTGGAGGCCATTCGCCGCGCGTACACCGATGCCGGCCGCGAGATCCCGGCGGACTTCCTGCAACGGGCGTCCGGCTCACGCGACATCGAGGGCACGACCACCACGCCCTGAGCAGAGAAAACCGGGCGGTGGCCGAAGCCACCGCCCGGTGATCATTCCTCCTAGTCGTCCTTGCCTTTCTTCGACGTATCCCGGCTGATCCTCCAGATGACGCCGGTCTGCGGGATCTGCACGAGGGGAGCATTAGACGGGCCAACGAATCCCGAGCGAGAATCGCTCTGACCGAAGTCGCGCACCGCGCCGTAATCGACGAGGTAGAGCGCGCCGTCGGGCCCGAACATCGCCGTGTTCGGCCGGTTGATGCCCCGAAGCGCGGGCGTCTCGACGAACGCCTGATCGTACTCCCCCTTGCAGCGTGGCGTGCCGTCGGGGTCGTGGAACTGATCCGACTGCTTGCAGTTGAACGCGAACCTCGACTGCTCGAGGGAAAAGCGCTCACCCTGGCGGCTGAAGTTCACCAGCTCGATGTCGTGCCCCGCCGCGGGTTCGCCGTTCTCCTTCGAGAACCCGAAATCGCCCTCGCGGGAGACCAGCGAGGCTCCCTTCCGGACGACGCCGAACACGAAGGAGTCGGGAGCGAAGTCGTGGCCGACGGCCGCGACGTCGACGGGCTCGAGCGCCAGCGGAGCCGTGATCGGCTGCGGCGGACGCGCGAGGATGGGTTGCACGGGAACGTCGCCCGCCGGGGTGTGCGCCGTGACGTTGGGAATGCACGCGGGGAACGGAGGATTCGGCGACTGGCAGAGGTCATCGCCCGGCCCGCCCACCGGATTGAACACCGCCGAGGTGGAGTCCAGGAAGCCGAACCGGTCCGGCCAGCCGTGATAGTCCGGGCTGCCGTCGGGGTTCTGCTGGGCGAGCTGGAGCCGATCCGGCGAGTTGTTCGTCGGCCGCGCGCCGCGCTCGTCCTCACCGTTCTCGCTCACGAAGAGTCCGCCGTTCAGCGCGTGATCGGCGGGAGCGAAGCGGATCCCGTACGGGTTGCGATAGCCCCACGAGAAGGGCTCGATCGTGTTCTGCGGGGTCTTGGAGTTGAGCTTCGCTCTGAGGATCGAACCGTCGCACATACCCGGGCTGGTGGCGCTGTCGAATGCCTTCACGGTTGCGCCGGGTCA
>Ga0137409_10004739_pt1 | contig 14258 bp, 14 predicted proteins | sample CZODoug1_16funga_FD_122059 | JGI IMG/M metagenome (GOLD analysis project Ga0137409, IMG submission 122059) | Vadose zone soil fungal communities from Angelo Coast Range Reserve, California, USA - CZODoug1_16fungal (Hybrid Assembly) | ecosystem: Environmental > Terrestrial > Soil > Vadose zone... | reverse complement strand
GTCAAGCGCGGCGCCGTCACCGCTGTCGAGGCGATCGAGGGCACGACCGAAGCGATCCGCCGAGGGGTCGCGCAGGCGGGGCCGGGCGCCGTCGTGGTCAAGGCGGCGGCGCGCGAGCACGACTACCGGTTCGATACTCCGGGCGTCGGCCCGGACACCATCGAGGTCGCGGCCGCCGGCGGCGCGACCGTCGTCGCCGTCGAAGCGGAGCGGGTCTTGGTTCTGGACAAGGAGGAATGCCTCCGCATCGCGAACGGGGCCGGGATGGCCCTCGTGGGCGTGGAATGATGATCTCCCGGTCGCCGGCGGTCATGCTCGTCGCCGGGGAAGCCTCCGGCGACCTTCACGGCGCGGCTCTGTGTCGGGCCTTGCGCGGGCTCGACCCGCGCTGCCGGCTCTTCGGGATGGGCGGGGCGCAGATGGCCGCCGCGGGAATGAACCTTCTGGTAGACGTGACGCGAGCCTCCGTCGTGGGCGGGAGCGAGGCGATCGGTCAGGTGCCGCGCCTCTACCGCGCCTACCGCGGGCTTCGTGCGGTCCTCCGCGGCGCCGACCGTCCCGCAGTGCTCGTCCTGATCGACTTTCCGGAGTTCAATCTTCGCCTGGCTCGAGCCGCGCGGCGCGCCGGCGTCCCGGTCGTGTACTTCATTCCGCCTCAAGTGTGGGCGTGGCGTGGCGGCCGGGTGAAGACGATCAGGAGATTCGTCTCGCTCGTGCTCGCGGTGTTCCCGTTCGAGCCGCCTCTGTACCGCCGGGTCGGAGTGCCCGTGGAGTTCGTCGGGCATCCCCTGCTCGACCAGCTGCAGGCGGCGCCGACCCGCGAGGCGGCGCGCCGGAGCCTCGGGATCGACGACCGGACGCCCGTGGTCGGGCTCCTGCCGGGTAGCCGGCACCAGGAGGTCATTCGCGTGCTCCCGGTAATGCGGGATGCCGCGGCGCAGGTACTGACCGCCGCGCCCGGAACTCGGTTCGTGCTCGGCCTGGCGCCCACGATCGAGCGGCGCCTCGCCGCGCATCACCTCGACGGCGGTCCGCCCGTGGAGATCGTCGATGGCCGGACGCACGCAGTCATCCGCGCGGCCGATCTACTGCTCGTCACCTCCGGCACCGTGACGCTGGAGGCCGCGTTGCTCGGCACGCCGATGGTCGTCTGCTACCGCCTGTCGCTCGTGAGCGAGCTGCTCGCGCGCTTGCTGATCCGCGTCCCGTGGGTGAGCCTCACGAACCTCACGCTCGGGCGCGCCGTCGTGCCGGAGCTGTACCGTCGGACGACGACGAGCGCGCGCCTCGCCCGCGAAGCATTGCGCCTGCTGACCGATGCCGGCGCCCGCGAGATCCAACGCGCGGCGTTCAGCGAGCTCGCCGGGCAGCTCGGTGAGCCCGGCGTGGGGATGCGCGCTGCGCACCTCGTCCTCGCCCAGGCGGGAGTCACCCGCCTGATGGCACCCGCGGTGAGCCGGTGACGAATCCACTGATCGCGCTCGGCCCGCCGGTCGCCGCGGCGCTGGTGCGGCTGCTCGGCACGACGCTGCGACTGCGCGCCGAGGGGATCGACGCCCTGGCCCCGAGCTGGACGGCTGCGCGTCCGCTCATCTATTGCGTCTGGCACGGACGAATCCTCATGGTGCCCTGGCTCAACGCCCGCCTGCGCCGGACTCACGGCGCCCGCGAAGTCAGCGTGCTGGCGAGTCGATCGCGCGACGGCGGCATCGTCGGGGACTACGCGCGCCGCTTCGGCCTCGACGTGGTCCGGGGCTCGTCGTCTCACGGCGGCGCGGGCGCGCTGCGAGCGCTCGTCACCGTGGTCCAGGCCGGGCGAGACGTGGCGCTCGCGCCCGACGGGCCGCGAGGTCCCCGCCGTCAGCTCGGATCCGGCGTGGTCGCGCTGGCGGCGCTCACCGGCGCGCCGGTGGTGCCGCTGGGGTTCGCCGCGCGTCCGGCGTGGCGCCTGGCCACATGGGACGAGTTCCAGATCCCGTCGCCGTTCGCGCGCGCGGCGCTCGTCGTCGGCGCGCTGACGTCGATCGCCCGCGACGCCGACCGTGAGAGCGCCCGCAAGGAGATCGAGCGAAGCCTCGACGAGGCCACGGCCGCCGCCGACCGGCTGGTGAGCGCGTGATGTACGCCCTCTACACCGCGGTCGCCCTGGTCGGGCTGGTCACGCTCTGGCTGCCGGTCGCGCTGCTGAGACGACTCACGCGCGGCGTGCCGCTCAACGCGCGGGCCCGACTGGCGCGAGAGGGGGCGAGCGACGCCGGACGGACCTCGGGGTGGGTGCACGCGGTGTCCGTGGGCGAAGCGATCGCCGCCGCGCCGCTCGTCGAGGGCCTGCGCCGCCTCCACCCGGAGCTGCCGCTGGTGATGACGACCGTGACGAGCACGGGCGCCCAGATCGTCCGCGACCGATTCGCCGGGCTCGCGACGCATCGGTTCTTCCCGCTCGATTTTCCCTCGGTCACGCGTCGCGCCGTCGCGAAGATCAACCCCGCGTTCCTGATCTGCATGGAGACCGAGCTCTGGCCGAACACCTTGCGCACGCTGGCGTCCCGCGGCGTGCCGGTGATGATCGCCAACGGGCGGATCTCCGATCGGCCCTATCGCCGGTACCGCCTGGTGCGGCGCTTCATGGCCTCGGTCCTCGCCGACGTCCGGGTCTTCGCCATGCAGTCGGACGAGGACGCGCGGCGGATCATCGCGCTGGGCGCCCAGCCGGAGCGGGTCGTCGTCACGGGCAACATCAAGGTCGACGTGGCGGTCGCCGACCCGGTCGGGTCGTTCGATCTCTGGCGCCGGCTCCTCGGCCTCGCCCCCGGCCAGCGCGTATGGGTCGCCGGGAGCACCCACCCGGGCGAGGAGGGGCTCGTGCTGGACGCCCACCGCGCCGCGCTCGCCGAATGCCCCGAGCTGGTCCTCGTGATCGCACCGAGACATCCGGAGCGAACCCGCGAGGTTCTCGCCCTCGTGGATCGGCGCGGCTGGCCCTCGGTGCGCCGCAGCGAGCTTCCGGCGGCGGTCACGACCGCAGATGCTCCGGTGCCGCCCGTCGTCATCCTCGATACCGTCGGCGAGCTCGCGATGCTGTATGCCGTCGCCGACGTCGTGTTCGTGGGCGGAAGCCTCGTGCCCATGGGCGGCCACAACGTGCTCGAGGCCGCCCTGCGCCGCAAGCCCGTGCTGATCGGGCCGCACAGCGAGAACTTCCGCGAGTCGGCCGGCCTGCTCGAGTCGGCCGGCGCCGCCCTCGTCGTCCGCGACGCATCCGAGCTCTCGCGCGAGCTCCGGCGGCTTCTCGCCGATCAGGACCTCCGCCTGAAGCTGGGCGACGCCGGATACGAAGCGGTGGCCTCGCGTCACGGCGCGGTGCGCGAGACGCTCGATCTGGTCGAGCGCTATCTGTATCCCGGAGCCCGCGCGTGAAGTCGCGAGAGCGCTTCGTCCGCGGCTGGGAAGAAGGCTTTGCTACCGGGCCGGCGCGCATGCTCGCGGTCGCGGGCGGCGGCTACCGGGGTCTCCTCGGCGCGCGCGAATGGCTGTACGGACGCGGCGTCCTCAAGTCGCGTGCGTTGCCGTGCCGCGTCGTCTCCATCGGCAACCTGACCGTTGGCGGTACCGGAAAGACGCCCGCGGTGGAGGTCGCCGTCCAGTCGCTGACCGCGCTCGGCCATCGACCGGCGGTCGTGAGCCGCGGCTACGGGCGGAGCACGCGCGGCGTGCAGATCGTCGCCGACGTCGCGTCGATCCGGCTCGATCCCGAGGAGTCGGGCGACGAGCCTTTTCTGCTCGCGCGGCGGTTGCCGGGGATCCCCGTCGTCGTGGGCTCGAACCGCCACGACGCCGCACGCGTGGCGATCGAGCGATTCGGCGTGACCGCGATCGTCCTCGACGACGGGTTCCAGCACCGAACGCTCAAGAAGGATCTGGAGATCGTGATGGCGCGTGCGCACCGGCCATGGGGCAACGGGCACTTGCTTCCGGCCGGGCCGCTGCGCGAGCCGCTCGGCGCGCTCTCGAGAGCCGATCTCATCGTCGCCACGGGCGCGCTCGACCTCGGCGACGCGCGTGAAGTCGTGGACGCCGTGGACGAGCATGCGCCGAGGGTCCCCGTCGTCACCGCGACCCTGGCTCCCGCCGAGTGCTGGGAGGCCGGCCGCATGCGGTCGGTGCGGATCGCCGAGCTCGCCGGCAGGCGACTGGCCGCGTTCGCAGGCATCGCGGCGCCCGCCGCCTTCGCGGAAACCCTCCGGGGTACCGGCGGGGTGGTGGAGGAGATGTCGACGTTCGCCGACCACCACTGGTATTCGTCCGACGACCTGTCCCGGCTCGACGCGCGCGCCGGCGAGCTCGGGGTCGAGGCGCTCATCACGACCGAGAAGGACTGGGTCCGTCTCCGGCGGCTGCGCCTTCCCCGCCGTCCGCTCTACGTCCTGAGCGTCCGTCTCGTCGTCCAGACCGGCGAGACGGCATGGCGGCAGGCCTTCCGGCGCGCGTGCCCGTGAAGATCGCCGTGCGCCTGCCGAACTGGCTCGGCGACACGGTGATGGCCGTGCCGGCGATCCGCGCGCTGCGCGAGACGTTTGCCGACGCTCAGGTGCTGCTCGCCGGCCCCTGGGTCGCGCTCCTCGCGGGGCAGGGGCTCGGCGACGTGCTGGTGGCGTACCCTCGAGCGTGGAGCGCGAGGCTCCGTGCCGCCGACACGGTCCGGAGCTTCGCGGGAGACGCGGTGCTCCTCTTCCCGAACTCGTTCGAAGCGGCGGCGACCGCGATGTACTGGGGCGGCCGTCGCCGGATCGGCTTCGCCGGTGACGGCCGGCGCTGGCTCCTCACCGACGCGCCGCCGCGACCGGAGCCGCGGCTCCATCAGGTGGACGAATACCTGCGCCTCGTCGCCCGGCTCGGAGCGGGCACGGTCGTGCGCGAGCCGCGCCTGACGCCGCCCGAGGCGTACAGCGACGCTCGGCAGCGTGCGCGCGATCTCCTGCACCAGAACGGAGCGCCGGAAGGAAAGCCGATGGTCGGCGTGCACCTCGGCGCGGCCTACGGACCGGCGAAGGTCTGGGTCCGCGAGCGGATCGTCGAGTTCTGCCGGCTCGGGCCCTCGCTGGGCGTCATCCCCGTGCTGCTCGGCGCGCCGTCGGATGAGTCGGCGGCTGCGGCCGTGGTGCGAGAGACTTCGACGGTGAGCCTGGTCGGGCGCGACAGCCCGGATCTCCTGCCGTCGGTGCTCACGGAGATGGCCGTGCTGATCTCTGGTGACACGGGCGTGGCACACCTGGCCGCCGCGCTCGGCACACCGGTTGTCACCCTGTTCGGGCCGACCGATCCGGCGTTGAGCGCGCCGCTCGGTCGCGTGGCCATCGTGCGCCACGCCGTGCCGTGCGCGCCGTGCTTCTACCGCGCGTGCCCCATCGAGCACCCGTGCATGCGCGGGATCTCGGCCGCCGAGGTGGGCGAGCGGGTCGCGGCGTTCCTGGCAGGGACCTCGTGCCGCCGCTGACGATCCTTCATCTGGCGGCCAATCGCTGGTGGACCGGCAGCGCCGATCCGATCATCCATCTCGTCTCGGGTCTTCGCGCCCGCGGCCACCGCGTCTTGCTGGGGGTCATCCCGGGAGACCGGTTCGAGGCCAAGGCGAAGCAGGCGGGGCTCGAACTGGTCGAGGGTCTCCACATGGAGGCTCGTCGCGGGCCGCGAGCGCTCGCGAGCGACGTACTGAAGCTGCGGGCGCTCATCCGCGACGAGAGCGTCGACGTCGTGCACACGCATCACTCGCACGACCACTGGCTCGCGGTGCTCACCCGGCCCCGGCGGGCGCAGGGGGGCCGGCCGCCCGTCGTGAGGACGTTCCACAACTTACGATCGGTCAGACGCGATCGGCTCGGCTCGACCCTCTATCGGCGTACCGCTGCGGTCTTCGCGGTGTCCCGGGTGATCGAGTCACGGTGCCGCGAGGTGGGCATCGCGCCGGAGCGGATCTTCTGGATCCCGGGCGCGGTCGACCTGACGCGGTTCACCGCCAACGCGGATGGAACGCCGATCCGCGAGGAGTTCAAGCTCGGCGATGCGCCGGTCGTCGCATCCGTCGCGCGGATGGCGACCAATCGCGGCCACGAGCTCTTGCTTGCGGGGTTCCGCCTCCTGATCAACACGATGCCGCGCGCGCGCCTGCTCCTCGTCGGAAAAGGGGAGACGCGCACGCGACTCGAGCAGATGGTGGCCGAGCTCGGGCTCGGCGGTCACGTGGTCTTCACGGGCTATCGCGACGCCGACCTGCCGTCGGTGCTCGCCGCCGCGAACTGTTTCGCGCTCATGGCTGCAGGCTCGGACGAGTCGTGCCGCGCGGCGCTCGAGGCGATGGCGGCCGCGCGTCCCGTCATCGCCCGCCGAGTCGGCGCGCTTCCAGAGACCGTGGTGCACGGCGAGACCGGCCTCCTGATCGACGACGACCGACCGGAGAGCATCGCGCACGCGCTCGAGACGATCCTCGGCGACCCGGGGCGGGGCCGCGCGATGGGCGACGCAGGACGGGCCAGCGCGGAGGAGCGGTTCAGCGCGGAGCGTTCGGTCGAGACGGTCGAGCGCGTCTATCAGGGCGTGTGGTGAAAATCCTGCAGCTGATGTCCTGTCGCGGATGGTCGTCCGATGCCTACTGGGCGGCCCGGATGACGCGAGAGCTCGCGCGGCGCGGCCACCAAGTAACCCTCGGCTGCCGGGCGGGGACCGAGGCGCGAGTGATCGATCGCGCCCGGCGTGAGGGCGTCGATCGGTTGACCACCCTGTCGCTGGTCGGAGGAGCTCGGCCCGTCGCCGACGGGCGCGACCTTCGCCGGCTGCGCGCGCTGATCCGGGATGTCGACGTGGTGCACGTCCATCGCGGCAAGGAGCACTGGCTGGCCGCGATGGCGAATCGCCTGATCGCCGCGCCGCGACCCATCGTGAGAACGCGTCACATCGCGCAGGCGGTGAGGCCCCACGCCGCGAACCGCTGGCTCTACCGGCGCGGCACGGCGTTCGTCGTGACGGTGACCGACGCCATCCGGCGCCAGTACGTCGCCGCGGGCCTCATCGATCCGGACCATGTCGCGGCGCTGCCGGGCGGCGCCGACACCGAGCGCTACCATCCGCTGCCGCGCGATCCCGAGACGTACAGGCGCCTGGGCGGACAGCCGGATCGGCCGCTGGTCGGCATGATCGCCGGTCTGCGGGTCATGAAAGGCCACGAGATCGTCGTCGAGGCCGCCGCGCGGCTGTCCGCCCGCGGGGTGCGGCCACACTTCGTCTTCATCGGGCGAGGACCCATGGAGCGCGCGGTGCGAGACGCGATCGAGCGCGCCGGTCTCGGATCCCGGTTCACGTTCGCCGGGTTCGTCGACGATCTGCCGGCGGCTCTCGCCGCTCTCGACATCGTGCTCTACACGCCGCTCGACTCGGACGGGATGTCGCGCGTGGTCTTCGAATATCTGGCGGCAGGGCGGCCGCTGATCGCCGCGCGGGTCGGCGTCGTCCCCGAGGTGTTGACCGATGGCGAGCACGCCGCTCTCGTGCCGGCCGGCGACGCCCAGGCGCTCGCCGACGCGCTGGAGCGGCTCGCGAGCGATCCGGCGGCCTCGTCCCGGCTGGGCGACGGCGGGCGCCGGCTCGTCGAGGCTCGCTACTCGGGAGCTCGCGTCGCGGCCGCGCTCGAAGCGCGCTATACGAGCCTCGTGGCCGCCGGAGCGTGAAGATCTCCGTCCTGGCCGCCGACCTGTCGGATAACGCGACGGGTCGCGCGGACCTGCTCGCACGCCTTTTGTCCGCGCGCTACGAGGTCGAAGTGATCGGGCCTCGCTTCGGGGCCGACGTCTGGATGCCCTCGCGGGATGGGGCGATCGCGCACCGCAGCGTGAGGGTGGGTCGCTATCCCGGCTTCGCCCAGCGCATTCCCGCCCTGCTCGAGCTCGTCGACGGCGACGTGCTCGTCGCGTCCAAGCCGCGCCCGACGAGCTTCGGCCTGGGGCTTCTCGCCCGAGCCAGACGGCGCCGGCCTCTGGTGCTCGACATCGACGACTGGGAGGTCGGCTTCTTCTCCCGCTCGGGCGCCTGGGGACGTGTCGGTCGCGCCCTCAACTTCGCCAATCCGAACGGGCTCCCGTGGACCTGGCTGGCCGAGAAGCTCGTCTCGCGTGCCGATGCGGTGACGGTGGCCTCGCGATTCCTGGAGCGCCGTTTCGGTGGAATACTCCTGCCGCACGTGCGCGACACGGAGGCCTGGGATCCCGCCCGGTACGATCGCGCCGCCGCCCGCGCTCGGCTGGGAGTGGGCGCCGACAAGGTCGTCATGTTTCTCGGGACGCCGCGGGGCCACAAGGGCGTCGACGACCTGGTCGAAGCCGTCGGCTCGCTCGGGTCCGGCGTCGTGCTCGCGCTCGTCGGTGTCGATCCGTCGCGCAGCGGGGCGCCGCGGTGGTCGGCGCCGTCCCACGTGCGCGCCGTCGGCGAGATCCCGTTCGACGACGTGCCGCGCTACCTCGTCGCCGCCGACGTCGTCGCCGTGCCCCAGCGTGACACGAGCGACACGGTCGGACAGGTGCCGGCAAAGCTCTTCGATGCCATGGCGCTCGGGCGCCCCATCGTCTCGACGTCGGTCTCGATGATTCCCGAGATCCTCGAGGGCTGCGGCGTCGTGGTCGAGCCCGGCGACGTGTCCGCGCTCGCCGGCGCGATCAAGCGCCTGCTCGACAACCCCGACGAAGCCGCGGCGCTCGGTCGGCGCGCGCGCGAGCGCTGCGAGGCCCGCTACAGTTTCCGCGTCGCCCGCGCGACCCTGTTCCCGTTACTGGAAAAGCTGACACAGCGCCAATGACGCGAAGAACCTCCAACCGGGGGCTCGTGAACCACCCCGCGAAGAACCTCACCGCGAAGAACCTCCAACCAGGGCTCGTGAACCACCCCGCGATGAACATCGCCCTGCGGAGCCGGCTCGCTTCTATCTCAGGCCACCCTCGGTCCAAGCCGGCCTCGAGGACCCCGCTCCAATGAAGCTCTTGATCATCGCGCGCCCGTTCGTCTTCCACGGGGGCGTTGAGCGCGCGACGGCGGGCCTGGTCGGCGCACTCGTCGATCACGGGTACGAGGTCCACCTCCTGAGCCCGCGCGGCCAGGCGCCGGTGCGCGGCGTGACCCTCCACACCTTGTCCCTGCCGCCGCTGCCGTCCGCGGCGCGCGCCCTGGCGCTTGCTGCGAGCGCGCGGCGGGCGGTGGCAGGCGGGAGCTGGGACGTGGTTCAGAGCCACGAGCGGACGCTCAGCCAGCACGTGTACCGCGCGGGCGAAGGATGCCATCGAGCCTATCTCGCGAGTGAAGCGCGGCCGAGGGCGCGCGGCCTCTACCATCGGATCGTCCTGGCGCTCGAGCGCCGCGTCTTCGCCCGCACGCCGCGCATCGTCGCGATCGCCGAGGCCGGACGACGCGAGATCGAGGCGCTCTACGGCGTGGCGCCGAGCCGCCTGTCGGTGGTCTACAACGGCGTCGACCTGGAGCGTTTCCATCCGAGGAATCGCGCACGGTACCGAGGGCCCGCGCGGAGCGAGGCGGGGATTGCGTCGGCGGCGTTCGCCGTGCTCTTCGTGGGGAGCGGCTTCGCGCGCAAGGGGCTCAAGACGGCCATCGAGGGGTTCGGGGCGTTCTCCGATCGGGACAGCCGGCTCCTCGTTCTCGGCAAAGGTGACGCTCGCGAGTATCAGGCGCTCGCCTCGCGGCTCGCGATCGGCGAGCGCGTCGTCTGGCTCGGCGCGCGCGACGATCCCGAGCGCTGGTATGCCGCGGCCGACATCGTCGTGATGCCGAGCCGGTACGAGCCGTTCGGCAACGTTCACCTGGAGGCGCTCGCGGCGGGGCTGCCGGTCGTGGCGAGCGCCCGCGCCGGCGGAGCCGAAGTGATCACCGATGGAATCAATGGCTCGGTCGTGGACCCGACCGACGCGCGCGCACTCACCTCGGCGCTCGACCGCTTTCGCGAGCGGCCGGCGGCGGATGTCGCGGAGACAGCGCGGCGTTCGGCCGAGCCCTACACGTATGCGGCGCAGGTGAGCGGGTTCGCCAAAATCTACGGGTCGCTTACACGCGCAAGATGCGATTTTCCTTGAGAAATCCGGCCTGAGAGCTTAGACTTCACACGTGGCTCCCAGGCCCGCGGTCTTCATGGATCGTGACGGGACGCTCACCGAGGAAGTGGGGTACGTCAACCATCCCAGCCGACTCCGGCTCCTCCCGCGATCGGCGGAGGCCATCCGGCGTCTCAACGCCGCTGGGATCGCCGTGGTCGTCGTCACGAACCAGGCGGGGATCGCGCGCGGGTACTTCTCGCCCGAGGTGCTTGCTGCGGTGAACGCCGCGATGGTGTCGCAGCTCAAGGACGAAGGGGCGCACCTGGACGGCGTCTACGTGTGCCCGCATCATCCCAGCGAGGGCGAGCCGCCGTATCGGATGGTGTGTGACTGCCGGAAGCCCCAGCCCGGCCTCTTGCTTCGCGCCGCCTCCGATCTGGGACTCGCTCTCGGCCGCTCGACGCTCGTCGGCGACAAGGGCTCGGACCTCGTCGCCGCCCAGGCCGTCGGCGCCCGCTCGGTCCTCGTGCTGACCGGCTACGGTCTCGGCGAGTGGGAGTACCGGCGTAACGCGCTGCCGGTACAGCCGGACTACGTGGCCGAAGACCTGCTCGGCGCGAGCCGCTGGGTGATCGAGGGGCTCTCGCGATGAACGCAGCCTCGCACGCCATGCGCACAACCATCGACGGCTTCCCCGCGCGGAGCGTGGTCGTCGTCGGCGATCTGATCCTCGACGAGTATCTCTTCGGCAAGCCGGCCCGGATCTCACGAGAAGCGCCGGTGCTCATCCTGCGTTTCGCCGAGCGCCAGGTGTTCCTCGGCGGCGCGGCGAATGCGGCACACAATGTTCACGCGCTCGGCGCGCGCGTCACGCCGATCGGCGTGATCGGACCCGACGGCGCCGGCGAGGAGCTGGTGGCGCTCTTTCGCGCGGCGGGAATCGCCACCGACGGGATCGTGACCGAGAACGGTCGCGCGACGCCGATGAAGACGCGCATCATGGCGGGCGGCTACCAGGCGACGCGGCAGCAAGTCGTGCGCGTGGATCGCGAGCCGGCCGGGGAGCCGCAGCCCACGACCGAGGACGCGCTGCTCGAGCGGCTCACCGCGCTCGGTGCCCGCGCCGACGCGATCGTGATCTCCGACTACGGCTACGGCACCGTCACGCCCAGGCTCTTCGAGCATATCAAGACGATCGCGCGCCGGGCCGGCGCGGTCGTCAGCGTGGACAGCCGCTACCAGATGCCGCGATTCACCGGGGTCACGGCCGCGACGCCCAACGAGGCCGAGCTCGAGCATCTCGCCGGCGTGCCCGCCTACGACGAGCGGACGGTCGACAAGGCCGGGCGCCAGGTGCTCGAGCGGCTCGACGCGCGGCTGCTCCTCGTCACGCGCGGAAGCCGGGGGATGGCCTTGCTCGAGCGCGACGGGGCGACGACCTTCATCCCGATCCACGGCACCGACGAGATCGCCGACGTCACCGGAGCGGGTGACACGGTGATCAGCACGTTCACCCTCGCCCTGGCGAGCGGCGCGACCCCGCTCGAGGCGGCGACTCTGGCCAACGTCGCGGGCGGCATCGTCGTCATGAAGCGCGGCACCGCGACCGTCGCGCCGGCGAAGTTCCGGCAGGCGATCTCGCTGCATGACTCTTGACGAGGCCGTCGCGCTGGCCGATCGGCTCCGGGCCGAGCGAAAGCGCATCGTGCTGGCGAACGGCTGCTTCGACCTCCTGCACGTCGGGCACGTCCGCTATCTGCGCGCCGCCCGCGGGCTCGGCGACGTTCTCTTCGTGGGGCTCAACTCGGACGCGGCGGTGGCGCGGCTCAAGGGCAAAGGCCGGCCGCTGATGCCGGCGGCCGAGCGCGCCGAGATCTTGATGTCGCTCCGCGAGGTCGACCACGTGGTCGTGTTCGAGGAGGACACCGCCGACCGGCTGATCGCCTCGCTGCGACCCGACGTCCACGCCAAGGGCACGGACTACCGTCCCGGCACGGTGCCCGAGGAAGCGACGGTGCGGTCGATCGGCGGGCGGGTCGCACTCGTCGGCGACCCCAAGGACCACTCGACGCGCGACCTGATCGGCCGGATCGTCGAGCGGTTTCGATGAACATCGCGCTCGTCAAGCTCTCCTCGATCGGCGACGTCGTCCACGCGCTGCCGGTCGCCGCGGCGCTGCACGAAGCGCTTCCGCAGGCCCGTCTGGTGTGGATCGTCGAGCGCCGGGAGGCCGCGGTGCTGCGCGGCCACCCGGCCTTGAGCGAGGTCGTGCCCGTGGATACGCGCGCCTGGCGACGCGCCCGCACTCCGCTCGCCGTCGCCGAGACGACCGGCGCCCTGGTGGCCCTGGGCCGCCACCTCCGCGCGGCGCGATTCGACGTGGCGATCGATCTGCAGGGATTGGTCAAGAGCGGCGTGATCACGGCCGCGACGGGGGCGCCGCTCCGGATCGGCTTCAGCGCGGGGCACTGTCGAGAGGGCCTGAACGCGCTGTTCACGAACCAGCGCGTGACACCGCCCGCGGCGGCGCGCCATGTCGTCGACCGCTACCTCTCGCTCGTCGAGCCGCTCGGCGCCCGCGCCCGCTCGGTCGAGTTCGCGCTGCCGACCGACGGGGCGGCCGAGACGCGCATCGACGAGCTCTTGATGGGGGCCGGCCTCAAGCCGCGCGATCGTCTCGTCGTACTCAATCCCGGAGCGGGCCGACCGGACAAGCGGTGGCCGATCGAGCGCTTCCGCGGCCTTGCGCGGCGGCTTGCCGATGAGGCCGCCGCCGCGGTCCTGGTCATCTGGGGACCGAACGAGCTCGGCGACGCGCGCGCGATCGTCGACACGGACGCGCCGCGCCGGGTGACCCTGGCGCCGCCGACGAACCTCGACGAGCTGCTGGCCGTGCTCCGGCGCGCGAGCGTGGTCGTCGCCGCAGACACCGGGCCGCTGCACCTGGCCGCCGCGCTCGGCACGCGGTGCGCGGGCCTCTACGGGCCGACGGCCGCCGACCGCAACGGGCCCTACGGCCATGGGCACCGGACGCTCCAGAGCCCCGACCACACGATGGCGTCCCTCGGCGTCGATCCCGTGTTCCGCGCGGTCACGGAGCTTCTCGACGGCCCCGCCTCCCAGGCGAGCCAGGAGATCGCCCGGTGACGCGCCGGCGGCTCTCGGTGGTGGTGGTCACCTTGAACGAGGAGGAGCGGCTTCGCGCGTGCCTGGAGAGCGTGGCCTGGGCGGACGAGATCGTCGTCGTCGACGCCGAGTCTCAGGACAAGACCGTGCAGATCGCGCGCGAGTTCACCGAGCACGTGCTGGTGCGGCCGTGGCCGGGGTTCGCGGCCCAGAAGAACTTCGCGCTCGAGCAGGCCACCGGTGACTGGCTGCTCTCGCTCGACGCCGACGAGGAGGCCTCACCCGAGCTTCGCGACGAAATCGCGAAGATTCTCGTCCAGGCGGGCGCCGCCGACGGCTATGCCGTGGCCCGCCGCAACGTGTTCCTCGGCCAGTGGATCCGCCACGGGGGGCTCTATCCGGACTGGCAGGTGCGCCTGTTCCGCCGTGGCCGCGGGCGCTTCGTCGATCGCGACGTGCACGAGTCGGTGGAGGTGGACGGCCGTGTGGCTCGGCTGAGCGGTCACCTCGTCCACCGGAGCTACGAGGGCGTGTCGGACTTCTTCGACCGGGCCAATCGCTACTCGGCGCTGGCGGCCCAGGAGCTGGTGCGGGGCGGGGGACGGGCGCGCGCCCGCGAGCTCGTGCTGCGCCCGCTCGGCCGCTTCCTGTCGATGTACCTCGCGCAGCGCGGCTTCCTCGACGGGCGCAAAGGTCTTCTTCTGGCCGCACTGTACGCGTACTATGTGTTCATGCGTACGGCCAGAGTCTGGGAGGCCACACGCGCGCGATGAAGAAGACGCGCGTGCTCTCGGGCATGCGGCCGACCGGCAAGCTTCACCTCGGAAACTACCTCGGCGCGCTCGACAACTGGGTCCGGATGCAGGACGAGTTCGACTGCTTCTACTTCGTCGCCAACTGGCACGCGCTGACGACGGGCGCCGAGAACGTGGACGAGGTGGGCGGCAACACGATCGAGATGGTGGCCGACTGGCTGGGCGCCGGCCTCGACCCCGAGCGCTCGACGATGTTCATCCAGTCGCTGGTGCCCGAGCACGCCGAGCTCCATTT
>Ga0137409_10004738_pt1 | contig 14259 bp, 12 predicted proteins | sample CZODoug1_16funga_FD_122059 | JGI IMG/M metagenome (GOLD analysis project Ga0137409, IMG submission 122059) | Vadose zone soil fungal communities from Angelo Coast Range Reserve, California, USA - CZODoug1_16fungal (Hybrid Assembly) | ecosystem: Environmental > Terrestrial > Soil > Vadose zone... | reverse complement strand
CGGCGCCGACCTCGACGATGTCGACGACCGGAAGCTGCATCGGCTGGCCGCTCGCTTCGCCGCCGATCACGTAGCCCTCCTCGATCGCCGGCGCGCCGTTGGTGATCAGGCTCGCCTTGGCGGTGGTGCCGCCCATGTCGAAGCCGATGGCGCGCTCGATGCCCATGAGCGCAGCAAGCCGACCGGCGCCGATGATGCCGGCGACCGGGCCGGATTCCATCATCGCCACCGGCTGCTCCTGGGCGAGCCGGATCGACATCACGCCGCCGTTCGAGCGCATGATGTTGATCCTGCCATCGAACGCTTCGCCGCGCAGGAAGCCTTCGAGCCGGCGCAGATAGCCCTGCACGCGCGGCCCGATGAACGCATTGATGGCGGTGGTCGAGGTGCGCTCGTATTCGCGATACTCGCGCACGATCTCGTGCGACAGCGTGACAAAGCGATCGGGATCGGCCGCACGCAGAATGTCGCCGATGCGCCGCTCATGCGCCGGATTGGCGTAGGCGTGGAGCAGGCACACCGCCACCGCCTCGATCTTGTGGGCCGCGAAGAGCTTGGCGAGGCTCGCGACCTCGTCCTCGGCCAACGCAAGGAGCACCTCGCCCTTGGCGTTCACGCGCTCGGTGACCTCGAAGGTCAATTCGCGCGAAATGAGCGGCTTGGGCCGATGAAAGAAGAGATTGAAGGCTTCGATCCGGTTGCCGCGGCCGATCGCATAGGTGTCGCGGAAACCGCGGGTCGTGACCAGCGCGGTACGCGCGCCCTTCTTCTCCAGCACCGTGTTGATGGCGATGGTCGAGCCGTGGAGGAGCTCGTCGAGCGCGGGCATCTGGCAGCCCGCAAGGCTCAAGCTCTCGGCGACGCCGCGGGTCGGATCGGCCGGCACGGTCGAGGTCTTCGAGGTGACGATGCGGCCGTCGACGCAGCCCACCAGGTCGGTGAAAGTTCCCCCGATATCAACGCCGACAACGTTCATGCCCCGCCCTAAGTGTTAATCCTTCCAGCGCGAGAAGCGCGTCTCGACGAGGCGCACCAACTCGTTGAGCGCAATTGCCATGAGAGCGAGCGTCAAGACAAGCGCCATCAAGGCAGCCGGATTGAACGTCTCGGAATAGGCCAGCGTATAGAAGCCAATGCCGCCCTGGGAGACGAAGATCTCGGCCAGCACGACGCCGAGCAAGGTCAGCGTCATGGCAAGCCTTAAGCCCGCGAACACGGTCGCCACCATGTGCGGAAAGATCACGTAGCGCACCATCTGCACCCGCGTCGCCCCCATGGCGGTGGCGCCGGTGACCATGAGGCGGTTGACGTTGCGCATGCCCGCGAGCGTGTTGACGATCACCGGGAAGATGCCATGGCTGAACCCGAAGGCGATCTTCACCGCCGGTCCTATGCCAAAGGTCAGCACGAACAGCGGCAGCATGATCGCCTGCGGGATGCCGTAGAGCAGCAGCACGGCCGGATAGACGCTGCGGCGCCCAATGTTGCTGAGCCCGACCAAAATGCCGATCAGCATGCCGAACACGACCGAGAGCGCGAACGCCACCACCAGCTCGACGAGCGTCACCAGCACGGCCACGCGCACGCCCGGCTCGCCCAACACCTTTGGCCACCAGGCCAGTGCCACATCACTCGGACCCGCCACCAGCGACGAGGTCGAGACAAAGCGCGCATAAAGCTCCCAGAGCGCGAACAGAAGCACGATCAGCGCGAGCCGGATCAGCAGGACCTGACGGGCGCTCATCAAGGTCACTCCTCGTCGCCGCGCCGCTCGGCGGCAAGCGCGAGCAGGTTGAGCGTCACCGACAACGTGACCACATAGGCGATCCAGGCGAACAGCCGCGCGGTCTCCATCAGCTCGGCCGATAGCGCAATGGATTTGCCGACGCCCGAGAGCGCCGCCAGCGTCTCACCACCCAGCACGGCCGCGATGCAAATGAAGAAGCCGATGCGCAGGCCGGTGATCGTCACCGGCAGCGCCGCCGGCAGATAGACATAGCGGAACTGCGAGAGGCTCGAGGCGCCCATGGCGCGCGACGCCCGCAGATAAAGCTCGTCGACGTTGGCAAAGCCCGCGATCGTATTGAGCGCGATTGGAAAGAAGCACTGCGTGGCAGCGTAGGCGACCTTCGATTCCGGCCCGATGCCGAAGAACACTACGAACAGCGGAAAGAACAGCGTCAGCGGCACTGCGAACATGCCGCTCAGCATCGGCTCGAAGATGCGCACCAGCGCGCGCGAACGGCTGACCAGAAAGCCGACCGCAATCCCCGCAATGACCGCGATCGAATAGGCCTGCCAGATCGAGTTGAGGGTCACCACCGCCGACGACCACAGCCGGCCCGACGACCACAAGACCTGCATCTCGCGCCAGACCAGCTCAGGCGGCGGCAGCAGCAGCGTGCGCACGCCCGACTGAGTGGCGATGTACCACGCGCCGAACACGCTCGCGAACAGCGCGAGCTGGATCGAATGAACAATGACCCGGTCGTGCCGCATCACGCCTGCTCCTGTAAGGAGCGCAGGGCCTCTCCGCTCCCCTCCCCCCGCGAGCTCTTGCGAGTGGTGGGGAGGGGTCGGGGGTGGGGGGAATCCTTTTGATTTGCAGTACTCGATTGCATCGCCCCCCACCCGGCGCGTCGCCTTCGGCGCCACGCCACCCTCCCCACCACTCGCAAGAGCTCGCGGGGGGAGGGATGGAGCCCGCGGCACCGTCCCGATGCTACTCGCAAGGACTGTGGAGGCATCAGCCCCCTAAGAAATCCCCCAACAGCGAGAGCGATACCACTCATCGCCCCTCACCCGCGCGCGTCGCGCGCTTCGCGCATGCGCGCGACGGTCGCCCTGATCTCGTCGCGCAGCAGCGCGTAGAGATCGTTGCGGATGGCGCCAAACTCGCTGGTAAGCATGAAATCAGGCGAGCGCGGATGCGGCTGCGGCACGTTGATCGAGGCCTTGATGCGGCCGGGCCGCGCCGTCATCACAATAATGCGATCCGCCAGGAACACCGCCTCGGCCAGTGAATGCGTCACGAACACGATGGTCTTGCCGGTGCGCGCCAGTAGGATCGACAGGTCCTCGCCCAGCACCATGCGGGTCTGCTCGTCGAGCGAGGCGAACGGCTCGTCGAGCAGCAGCACCTCGGTCTCCACGCAAAGCCCGCGCGCCAGATTGATACGCTGCTTCATGCCGCCGGAGAGCTGCCGGGGATAATGGTTGGCGAACTGCTCCATGCCGACGACGGAGAGCGCATGCATCGCCCGCTCGCGCCAGCGCGCATCGGCGTGCCCCTGGAACTTGATCGCAAGGCGAAAGTTCTCGAGCACCGTGTACCAGGGCAACAGCGTGCTTTCCTGGAACACGAAGGCGACATCGCGCGGCCGCGGCCGGTCGATCGTCATACCGGAAATCGAGACCGAGCCCGCGGTCGGCTGCGCCAGCCCGCCGATGATGCTGAGCAGCGTACTTTTGCCGCAGCCCGACGGGCCGAGCAGGCAGACAAACTCACTCTTGCGGATATCAAGCGAGATGTCGTCGAGCGCGTGCACGCTCTGCGAAGCGTCGTGCCCCGAAAAGGTCATCGACACATGGTCGACCGCGATGACGGTCTCATCGCGGGTGGTGTTGGTTAATGCGTGGGCTTGCTGCTGCTCGGCGGTCACGTCACAGGTTTACCGGGACGAACTTGTCGTTGTAAATGACTTTCGCCTCCGGGATGAAGTCGAGGATGCCGAGCTCCTTGAGAGAATTGCGGATGACGTCGATCGCCACCGGATCCCACGCTCCGTCGGTCGAGAAGTGCGCCATCTGGGTATCGTAGACTTTCGCCGCGATGCTCTCGCGCACCTGCACGACCTTGGCGCCCGACTTCACGGTGAAGTCCTTGTTGGCCTTCATGAAGGCCACGGTCTTGAACCAGCCGCGCAGGAACCGGCGCAACAGCTCCGCCCGCTTCTCGATCATCTCGTCGGTGGCGTAGATGACGTGGGTATAGAAGTGCTTCTCGATGTCGCCGAACAGGAGAATGTTGCGGCCCTTGTTCTGCTCCTCCAGCTCGTAGCCGGTCGCCGATTCAATGACCATGCCGTCAAGCTCGCCGCGCTCCATGGCGGCAAGGCGAGCCGGCACCGCGCCGAGCGGCACGACCTTGATGCCGTCGTTCCCCCAGCCCTGCTGCTGCGACAGCTTGCGCGTGAGCCAATCAGTAAGAGAGCCCAGCGTCGTGACGCCGATGCTCTTGCCCTTGAGATCGGCGACAGAGCGGATCGATGAGCGCGACAGCACTGCGAGCGCCAGATTGGCGGGCGGGCCATACATGGCGGCTACGCCGATCGCGGGCACGCCTTTGGCGCGGAAGCCGAGGCCCGGACCGGAGCCCACCGCGATGTCGAGGGCGCCGGCCGCGAGCGCCTGCTGCATCTGGGCATCGCCGCGGAACGCCGACACTGCGAGCTCGACATTCTCCTGCTGCCAGATCTTGGCGTCGGTCCCGATTTCGGCCGTGCTGAATGCAAACGAGTTGGGCACTGATTTCCCAAACCTGATCTTGTCCAGCGCGAAGGCCGCGCGCGACGACAGGATCAGGGGCGCGGCCAGGGTGCCGGCCACCACGCTGCGTCGCGACACAACGCTTCGTCTTGAGAGAGTGCGCATTGTCTGATCTCCAGAATTGCGAGCGGCGGCCCCGCGTCACGACTCGGCTTTATCCGCACCGCCGATGTAGGAATTGCGATACACCGGCACTGTCTTCTCACGAAGAGAATAAAGATATCTCAAAGCTTCTTCGTTACTCATGTATTTCGACATGTCGTAGGTTTCGCGATGCACCATGTCGTCGAGCGGCCGCCGCACGCCCGGTTTGGCTGGAACATCGGGATAGCCGATCGGCATGATCAGGTTGAAGGTGAGCAGCGGCGGCACGCCCAGCACCTTCTTAAACGGCTCCTCGATGTGAATTGTATTGTGCTGGCTGCCAAGGCCAAGCGCGGCGGCGGCGAGATGCATCATCATGGCAGTGTTGGCGAGGCCGTCGGTGAGATGCGACTGGCCGCGCCCGAAGGTGTGGGCACCTTGCACCGTTGCCCACTGGCGTCGCCCGTCGCCGAGGATCACGATCAGCACCGGCGCCTGCGACCAGCCCTGCCCGCGGCGCTGCTTCTCGACCGCGGCCTCCTGCGTCATCTGATAAGCCGGGTGGCGCAGCTTGAGGTCGCGCTGCTGCTCCATCCAGTAGATGAAGTCGACGTTCTCCTCGACGTAGACGCGGAACAGCTCCGCTTTGACCTTCGGGTCCTTCACGACCACGAATTCCCAGGGCTGGCCGTTGGCGCCTGACATCGCCCAGCGGCCGATCTCGAGGATCTTGTCGACATACTCGTCGGGAATCGGATCGGGCTTGAGCTTGCGCACGCTGATGCGATTGCGCACGAGCTCCAGCAGCGTGTCGTAGTCACCGAAGAAATTGGGATGGTCCATCGGGGCGCGAGCCTACCGCCTCAAGGGGGGAGGCATCAATGTCCGGCTGTGAGCGAGCCATGCGACATCGCGACGTTTTCAATCTCCGCCAGCTGTGGCATCGTTTGCGGAACCAATCACGTGGAAAACCGCTGGTTGAGCAGTCCAGGGCCAACCGCCCGAACCAACGGGCTCGCGGGGAGGAGCGTCAATGCGCCTTGTCTGGGTGGCTGCCGTGGCTTGCGCCATCGCCGTACCGTCGGCGGGGCTGGCTCAGCGTGCCCCTGACCTGCGCAAACCTTCGGCCAAGGAGTGGCTGACGATCGGGGGCGACTGGGGCAACACCCGCTATTCGACGCTCGCCCAGATCAACCGCAACAACGTCAAGACCTTGAAGGGCGCCTGGGTGGTGCACCTGGGCTCCGGGCTCGGGGCCAAGTACTCGCTGGAAGGCACGCCGATCGTCAAGGACGGCGTCATGTATTTCGCGACCGGCAACGACGACGTCTTTGCGCTCGATGCCAGGACCGGCGCGCTGATCTGGGAACACCGCTCCCACATCGAACAGAACATCAACACTGTCTGCTGCGGCTGGGACAACCGCGGCGTGGCCGTCGCCGACGGCAAGGTGTTCCTGGGCCAGCTCGACGGCAGCTTCGTCGCGCTCGATGCCAAGACCGGCCAGCCGGCCTGGAAAACGCAAGTGGCGCGCTGGCAGGATGGCTACACCATCACGGCGGCGCCGCTCTATCACAACGGCGTCCTCTACTCCGGCATTTCAGGCGGAGACCGCTCGGCGCGCGGCTTCGTATTTGCGCTCGATGCCAAGACCGGCCAGGAGAAATGGCGGTTCTGGACCGTGCCGGCCCCTGGCGAATTCGGCTCCGACACCTGGCCCAAGCCGGACGATCCCGATCCCAAGCGGGCGAACGCCTGGAAGGTCGGCGGCGCCGCGGTCTGGCAGACGCCCGCGATCGACCCTGATCTCGGTCTCATCTATTTCTCGACCGGCAATCCCGGCCCGGAAGCCGGCGGCATGGGCCGCGACCGCCCAGGCGACAACCTGTTCTCGGCCGCGATCGTGGCGGTGACGCTCGCCGGCAAATACGCCTGGCACTTCCAGCAGGTGCATCATGATTTGTGGGACTTCGACTGTCCCTCGCCGGTCGTGCTGTTCGACCAGGTCTATGAGGGCAAGCTCCGCAAAGGTATCGCGGAAGCCTGCAAGACCGGCTGGATCTACATTCTCGACCGCACCGACGGAAAGCCGTTGATCGGCATCGATGAGAAGCCGGTCGAGGTCGATGAGCGCGTCGCCTCCTCGCCCACCCAGCCGATCCCGCGCGGCGATGCCGTGATGCCGCAGTGCCCGCAGACGCTCGAGCCGTGGGTGACAAAATGCATCTTCGGCGTGATCTACGACCAGCCGATCCTGATGTCGCCGGGCGGCAATGGCGGGACAAACTGGGCGCCGATGGCCTATAGCCCGCGCACCGGCTATTTCTACGTCACTGCCGCCGACCGGCCGCAAAGCCGCATCCTACGCGGGCTTGGCAAGACGGTGGGGCCGCCGATCGGCGCGAAATATGGCGGCACGCTCACCGCCGTCGATTCCCGCACCAACAAGATCGCCTGGCAGAAGCGCACGCCCTATTCGATTGGACAGGGCTCCGGCGCGCTCGCGACTGCAGGCGACCTCGTGTTTCATGGCGAGCCCGACGGCCAGTTCCAGGCCTATGACGCCCGGAACGGCGAACTGCTGTGGCAGTGGCAGACCGGCGCCGGTGCGGACGCGCCCGCCATCACCTACGAGATCGACGGCACGCAATATGTGGCAATCGCGGTCGGCGGCGTCTCGATCCAGACCACGTCGGCCAACAGCGACATGATCTGGGTGTTCTCGCTCAAGGGCTCGCCGGGTGACCGGCTCAAGCCGTTCGCGGCGCCGCAGCCGCCTGAGAACGTCGTCGGCTTCAGCGGCCCGGTGGCGCGCACCAGCGAGATCAAGATCGACGACTACACCTATGCGCCGCTGCGCATCACGGTCGCGGCTGGCACCACAGTGAAGTTCACCAACAACGGCGCGCAGCCGCACAACGCAACATCAGCGGATGGCGGCGGCTTCGACACCGGTCTCCTGTCCAAGGGCGAGACCGCCACCGTCACCTTCAACCGTCCCGGCAGCTACACCTATATCTGCACGCCGCATCCTTCCATGATCGGCCAGATCATCGTGACCGGACAGGCAGTGGCGGAAGCGCCGCCCACCGTAGTGGGACCGGCAGGTCAGCAACCGCAAGCGCATGGGGCCCACTGATGCAAACCCGACCGCTCTGCTTCCTCCTCGCCGCCGCGATGACCTTTGCCGCAACGGTCACCGCCTCCGCGGCTGACCGCATCCGCGTCGCGGTGCAGCGCACCGGCACGCTGGGTTGGGAGCTCGATGTCCTCAAGACCCATGGCCTCGATCGCAAAGCCAATCTCGAGATTCAGGCGATCGAGCTCGCTTCGCCCGAGGCCGGCAAGATCGCCATCAAGGGCGGCTCGGCCGACCTCTTGCTGTCGGACTGGCTGTGGGTGACGCGCGAGCGCGCGCTTGGGGACAATCTCGTGTTTTATCCATCGTCCAGCACGGTTGGCGCCGTCATGGTGCCGGCGAATTCCACGATCCGCAGCGTGGCCGATCTGCGTGGCAAGAAAATCGCGATCGCCGGCGGCCCGCTCGACAAGAGCTGGCTGCTGCTGCAGGGCCTGGCGCGCCGCTCCAATCTCGATCTGCGCCGGCAGGCCAGCATCGTTTATGGCGCGCCGCCGCTCCTCTCCGAGAAGGCCGTGCAGGGTGAGCACGACGCGACGCTGACATTCTGGAACTTCTGCGCCGATCTCGAAGGCAAGGGCTTCAAGCGCGCGATCGTGGTCGACGAGGTGATGAAGCAGCTCGGCGCCAAGGCCGCGGTCGCGATCCTCGGCTTCACCTTCGAAGGCGCCTGGGCCGCCAAGAACAAGTCGACCATCGATCGGTTCCTCGAGGCCATGGGCCAAGCCAAGGAGGTCCTGGCCTCGACCGAATCCGAGTGGCAGCGGCTCGCGCCCCGCATCGGGGTGAGCGATCCAAAGGCGCTCGCGATCTACCGCCAGCGCTACAGTGAAGGGATCGTGCGACGCTCGATCGCAGAGGAGGAAGCCGATGCGCGCGCGCTCTATAGCGTGCTGGCCGAAGTTGGCGGCCCCGAGCTCGTGGGCCCGGGGCGCGAGCTCGATCGCGGCACCTTCTACCGGCCGGGAGGATAGCCGTGGCATTGCGGCTGCTCTCGCTCGTACTGATGCTCGTAGCCTGGTCCATCGGCGCGCAGCTGGCCGGACCGCGCATGCTGCCCGACCCGCAATCGGTCGCGCTCCTGGTCATCAGCGAGGCGCAGTCCGGTTCCCTCGCCTTCAATCTCGGCATCACGCTGCTGCGGGTGACGGTCGCATTCACCCTAGCCATGGCGCTCGGCTCCGTCATGGGCCTCCTGATGGGCCGTTTCCGCGCCGCCGACTCGATCGGCGACCCCTGGCTGGTCGTCCTGCTCAACCTGCCGGCGTTGGTGATCATCGTGCTGGCCTATGTGTGGGCAGGACTGACCGAAACCGCCGCGATCGCGGCGGTCGCGCTCAACAAGCTGCCCATCGCAACCGTCATGGTGCGCGAAGGTGCGCGCTCGCTCGACCGTGGGCTCGACGAGATGGCCCAGGTCTTCCGCATGAGTGCGTGGGCACAAATGCGCCATGTCGTGCTGCCGCAGCTTGCCCCCTACCTTGCGGCGGCGGCCCGCTCCGGGCTATCGCTGGTGTGGAAGATCGTGCTCATCGTCGAGCTGCTCGGGCGGCCCAACGGGGTTGGCTTCGAGATCGGGACGGCGTTCCAGCTGTTCGACGTGACCCGGATCCTCGCCTATGCTCTCGCCTTCGTCGCCGTCATGCTGGTGATCGAAACGTTCCTGGTGCAGCCGCTTGAACGACATGTCACCCGCTGGCGTCCTCGCACGGCTTGAGGTCGCAATCAGGCAAAAGGCCTATAGCGCCGCCACCGGCGGAACTTTGCGCGTCATCGAGGGGCTGACCTTCTCGCTGGGCAAGGGCGAGGTTGGCGCGCTGGTCGGTCCGTCGGGGTGCGGCAAGACCACATTGCTGCGCATCATCGCCGGGCTCGATGCCGACTATGAGGGCGAGGTGCACCTGCCCGATCACGGGCGGCTCGGGATGGTGTTCCAGGAACCTCGCCTGCTGCCCTGGCGGACGCTCGAGCACAATGTGCGGCTGGCCGCCCCGCAGGTCACCGATGACGAGCTGACGTCGCTGTTTGCCGCGCTCGGTCTTTCGGCGCACCGTCAGCACTATCCGGGCGAGCTCTCGCTTGGGCTGGCGCGGCGGGTGGCGCTGGCGCGCGCCTTCGCGGTCAACCCCGACCTGTTGCTGCTCGACGAGCCGTTCGTCTCGCTCGACGACGCGCTGGCGACGCGGCTGCGCGACGAGCTCGCCGAGCTGGTGACCCGGCGCCCGGTCACGACCTTGCTGGTTACGCATAATGTCGAGGAGGCGATCGCGCTCGCCGACCGCCTGTTTCTGCTCTCGCCGAGCCCGACCCGCGTCATGGCCGAGCTGCCGATTCCGAACCCGCGCTCGAAGCGCACGCCCGAGGAGCTTGCGGCCTTTCGCGGCCAGATCGCACGCAAGCTCAAGGGCGTGTGAGGCCGTGGTGAAGCCTACCTTCCGGCACCTCGTCGGTTCGGCTTGGCGGCAGGACCTTTAATTGCTCGACCCTATTGTATTTTACGCTCCGCGGCCCCAACTATATGATTGCGTGGTACGTGTCTGATAGCTGCTCATAAATCGGGGACCTACCGAAGTCTTCGTTCTCTTAGAAGCAGCAGCTCCTCCGGTGCCATCGGCGGGCACAACAGAATTTCAATATGAGTTGCATTCGGCGCGGAGCACCGGCTCGCTTGACGCGCGCGCCGCTGCTTGCGACTCGCGTTCCTCTCATCGAAAGGCGAAGGTCATGGAATTTCCCTCAATCCTGCAGGGCGACTCGCTCACGCGCCTCTTGCAAGGCGCAGCCGCCGGAGCGGCCGTAACGATGATCGTCGGCTTCAACTGGGGCGGATGGGCGCTGGGGAGCACCGTTGACAAGGTCGCGAAGGATCGCGCCGACTCGGCGGTCGTTGTTGCGCTGGCACCGATCTGCGTCGACAAGTTTCGCCACGCCGCGAACGCAAACGAGAACCTTGGCGAGTTGAACAAGATCAGTTACGCCTGGGACCGGGGTACGTTCGTCGAAAAAGGCGGATGGGCGACAATGCCGGGAGCGGCCTCACCGGATTCGGCTGTGGCTCGGGCTTGCGCCGAGATGATTGCCACCCTCAAGCCGTAGCCCCCATCATTGGGACCAAACCGCGACTGGTGGGAAGTCTATTTCCAGACGCAGGAAATTGTCATGACGAAAAGCCGTGCTGTTACCAATGTGATTGTGGAGGCAGCGTACTTTTCCGTGGCGGCAGGGGCAGTCTTGTTCGTTGCGCTGCTCTTGTTGACGACCATCCATCCTTAAGAGACATCCGGCAGATCGCGCGCTTTCCTCGCGCTCCTTCACGGTAATCCTGCCGACGACCATGCGAGCACACTCACTCGCGGAAACGGAGTTACAGTGACCCACATTTCGAAAGATCGCGCTCGGGCCGAAGCGGCATTCAAGAAGCTGCAGAGGGCACAGGACGGCGAGAAGGCCAAGACGGAGTATGAGGCTGAAAGCCAGTCTGTCCGCGAAAAGACGGCGCGTTTGAGGACACTTCGATTGGCCAAAGAGGCCATCGATTCGGACCCTCCAGTCAAGGAGAGAGCGATCGCTGCGAGTGACAAGCCGGTTCGCTGCTGAAACTGCAGACACCGTTTTCCTCAGCCCATTCGCACTCCCGTCTCTGCACGACCGGCTTTCGCAGCCGGTGTTGGTAATTTCAGGGATTTCGACGCCGCTCCAGGTCGAGAGTCGTTGTCTCGTGTGAACATGAGGATACTCTGTGACAGTTGAACATGCGCGTGCGTCTGCTCTTCCCAAGCCCTGGGGCATTTTCGATTTACGGCCTTGGAGTAACGCGCGCCATGAGGGCGGCGCGATCGGCGAAATCTGGTACGAGCGGTCAGGCCGGGAGGCTGCAGAGTCTTCGCTCTTGCTCAAAATACTGTTCACCAACCAGCCGCTTTCCATTCAGGTTCATCCGGACGATGCATTTGCCCATTCAATCGGACTGCCACGCGGCAAGACCGAGGCATGGTACGTCCTGCGTGCCGCGCCAGAAGCCAAGGTCGCCCTGGGTCTCAATCAGCGCCTGACTTCGAAACAATTGCGAGCGGCAGTTGACGACGGCTCGATCTCGAAACTTGTCGCGTGGCAGGCGGTGTCATGCGGGGATGCCATTTTCGTGCCCGCCGGCACGATCCACGCGATCGGCGCGGGGCTCGTCATCGCGGAAATACAACAGCGCAGCGACGCCACGTTTCGTCTCTTCGATCATGGTCGGCAGCGTGCCCTTCACGTCGAGAATGCAGTCGCGGCTGCGGACGCCGGGCCAGCTCATGTCCAGGGACACCCGAATCGGCTGACTGACGAACGGACGCTGCTCATTTCCAGTCCGTACTTCGTGCTTGAGCGGATCGAGTTGCCACCGGATTCCACTTGGCGCCTCGACGGGGAGCGAGAAACTTGGTTTCTCGTTCTTAACGGTCACGCCCGCACCAAATCGTTCGACATGACCACCGGCGATGCTCTCTTTGTGCAATCCGATAGCGTCCGTTTGCAAGCCGGCCCGACCGGCTTGGTAGGCCTCGTGGCCTACACGGGAAAAATCCCGGTTCCCATCCTGCTGCGACGCGCCAGACAGCCTGGCGCAACAGATCAAAGACCGCGCCACGCGACCCGGGCGCCTCCCTTAGTCCCTCGAGCAAATACGACGACATTACCGAATGAGCGCCTGGAGTTGTCTCAATGAAGCCGATCCAGCGTGTTGCCTTCATTGGCAATCATCTTCCGCGCCGTTGCGGGATCGCTACTTTTACCCATGATCTCCGTCGAGCGGTCTCGATGGTTCGCAGGGATCTGGAGACTGGCGTCATCGCAATGACGAACCTCGGTCACGCTTATGACTATCCATCAGATGTGTACTTCCAGGTCCACGATGAAACGATAGCAGAGTATGTTCAAGCTGCCGAGTTTCTGAACAATGCAGGCTTCGACATCGTTTGCCTTCAACACGAATATGGGATTTTCGGTGGCGAGGCTGGCAAGAATATTATCAATCTCCTGTCACACCTCGAAATGCCGGTTGTCACGACACTTCACACGGTGCTGGCGCAACCGACGCCAGCCCAACGCAACGTGATGCGACGGATCATCGATGCGTCGACGAAATTGATTGTCATGGCGGACAAGGGCCACGAATTGCTGCGCTCCGTTCATGACGTGCCAACTCGCAAGATCGAGGTCATTCCGCACGGAATACCCGACTGCCCGTTTCTCGAAACGCATCACGCCAAGGCGAAACTGGGTTTCGTTGGCAAGAAGATCATTCTGACGTTCGGTCTCCTGTCGCCCAGCAAGGGCATTCAGACGATGATCGACGCCATGCCGGGGATCATCAAGGTCTGCCCGAACGCCGTCTATGTGATACTCGGCGCGACCCATCCGAATCTCCTGCGCAACGAGGGCGAAGCCTATCGCAACGGTCTGGCTGCGCGCGTACGGAAACTCGGCATCGAGGATCATGTTGTCTTTTTCAACCAGTTCGTGGATCAGGCCACATTGCTGGACTTCATTTCGATGAGCGACGTCTATGTGACGCCCTATCTCAATGAAGCTCAGATGACATCGGGCACGCTGGCTTACAGCTTCGGTCTGGGAAAGGCCGTGGTATCAACGCCCTACTGGCATGCCAAGGAATTGCTGAGTGACGGACGCGGCATTCTGGTTCCCTTCGGGAATGCCACAGCCATGAGCACCGAGATTGCCGGCTTGCTGACCGACGATGTCCGCCGTGACGCCATGCGCGAGCGTGCCTACGCTGCGAGCCGGTCGATGACCTGGGAGCAAACGGCCAAGCGCTATCTCGCGTCCTTTGAGACTGCGCGCGAGCGTATCAGACCCAAAAAGGTCGTTTCGCTCGATTCGATCGCCACTTTCAGGAAGGCGACCGCCCTTCCGGAGCTGCGGATCGGCCATTTCCTCTCGCTCTGTGATAGTTCGGGAATGCTCCAGCACGCAGTCTATTCGGTCGCGGACCGCGCTCATGGCTACTGTATCGACGATAACGCACGCGCTTTGTTGTTCTCATGCGCACTTCAGAACTCTGATGAAGCGCAACTGTCCGAAACGACCACGTCGCGCTTTGCGGCATTTATCCAATATGCATGGAACCCAGCTACTCGCCGGTTCCGAAATTTCATGAGCTACGATCGCCGATGGCTGGAAGAGTCGGGCTCAGAGGACAGCCATGGCAGGGCGCTTTGGGCGTTGGCCGAATGCGCACGCAGGGACACCGATCCGTCTCGCCGCAGATGGGCTGCGGCGCTTTTCAAAACTGCGCTTCCAGCGGTCGAGGATTTCTCGTCTCCGCGGGCTTGGGCCTTCTCGCTCCTGGGCTTGGACGCCTATTGCCCGCTGGAAGGCGGAGACCTCTCCGCCAAGGGCTTGCGCAAGCGATTGGCCGACAGGTTGATGGCTCTGTTTTTTGCAAGCCAACGCCGGGACTGGCTCTGGTTTGAAGACGTTCTGGC
>Ga0137409_10004733_pt1 | contig 14265 bp, 13 predicted proteins | sample CZODoug1_16funga_FD_122059 | JGI IMG/M metagenome (GOLD analysis project Ga0137409, IMG submission 122059) | Vadose zone soil fungal communities from Angelo Coast Range Reserve, California, USA - CZODoug1_16fungal (Hybrid Assembly) | ecosystem: Environmental > Terrestrial > Soil > Vadose zone... | reverse complement strand
ATACGATCTGGACCAGCGGCGGCGGCCCCGTCGTCGGCTGGCTCAACACGAAGACGTTCGACCGGACGGGGGACGCGGCGAAATCGCAGGGTTGGACCGCACTAGTGCTCGACACAAACGGCAACGGCAAGCGGGACGATTATGTGGAGCCCGACCAGCCGGTCGACCCGGCGAAAGATAAGCGCGTGATCGCGGGCCTCTACTCGGTCGCCGTGAGCCCGGTCGACGGTACCGTCTGGGGAACGTCGCTGGGATACCCAGGATACGTGGTTCGGGTCGACCCGGGACCCGATCCGACGCACACTGCCCTGACAGAGATCTATGAGCCGCCATTCCCTGGCTATGGGCCGCGCGGCGGAGACATCGATCGCAACGGCATCTTCTGGGCTTCGCTGGCGAGCGGACATCTCGCGAGCTTCGACCGGAAGAGGTGCAAGGTGCTCAATGGACCGACCGCGACCGGCAAGCACTGCCCCGAGGGTTGGACGCTCTATCCGTTCCCCGGACCGCAGTTCAAGGACGTGACGGAGGCCGGCAGCGCCGAGGCGAGCTACTACACTTGGGTGGATCAGTTCGACACGTTTGGCTTGGGCAAGAACGTGCCAATCGCCACCGGCAACCTCAATGATGCGCTGCTGGCCCTCGTCGACGGCAAGTTCCTGACCTTGCGCGTCCCCTATCCGATCGGCTACTTCACCAAATGGATGGACGGGCGCATCGACGACCCGAATGCCGGCTGGAAGGGCAAGGGGCTGTGGTCCACGTATGGCACGAGGACCATGTTCCATGGCGAAGGCGGCAAGGGCACTCCGCCCAAAGTCGTGCGGTTCCAATTGCGGCCCGACCCCCTCGCGAGGTAAGCGCCGGATTCGATTGAAGCCCCACCGGGCGCGGTGCTACGATGGGGCGGCAACTATAAGAAGAACGATCTTCGGGGAAGTGGCTCAGCAACCTTAACGGAGGAGAGCTACCATGCGGACCCGGGTTAGTTTAATGGCGGCAGCCGCCGCACTCGTTTTCGGATTGTTTCACGCCAATCCCGCGGCCGCCCAGGCCGATGGGCTCGCCGGCACGGTGACTTCCGCGGAGGAGGGCGCCATGGAAGGCGTGCTGGTGAACGCCCGCAAGGACGGCTCGAACAAGACCATCACGGTGGTCAGCGACGACAAGGGTCGCTACCGCTTTCCCGCGGCCAGGCTCGAGCCCGGCAAGAATACGATTACCATCCGCGCCGCCGGTTACGACCTCTCCAGCCCGGCGGCTGTGGAAGTCCCGGCGAAAGGCGCTGCGACGGCCGATCTCAAGCTGGTGAAAACGAAAGACCTCGCTGCGCAGCTCACGAACGCCGAGTGGCTCCACAGCGCACCCGGCACGCCGCAGCAGAAGCGGCCGCTGCTCAACTGCGTCAGTTGCCACACGCTCGAGCGCATCGTGCGCTCCCGGCACGATCCCGATGCCTTCGTGCAGACGATCCAGCGCATGGGAACCTATGCCAACCAGAGCACGACGCTCCGGCCGCAAAAACGGCTGACCGGCCGCGACACCGACCTCGTCGGCGAGGACCGGGCGAAGCTGTTCCGCGCGAACGCCGAGTATTTTTCCAGCATCAACCAGAGTGCCAACGGGACATCCTGGACGTACGAGCTGAAGCCCTTCCCGCGCCCGAAGGGCCGGGCGACGCGCGTCGTTATCACCGAGTGGGACCTGCCGCGCCCGACGATCCAGCCGCACGACGTGGTGGTCGATTCGAGGGGGATGGTCTGGTATACCGACTTCGGCGCGCAGAACATCGGCAAGTTCGACCCGAAGACCGGTACGCTGGCCGAGATCAGCACGCCCGAGTTGAAGAAAGGCTCGCCCCTCGGCGCGCTGTCCATTCGCATGGACCGGGATGAAAATCTGTGGGTGGGCATGATGTACCAGGCGGCTATCGGCAAGCTCGACACCAAGAGCGAGAAGATGCAGGTGTGGCCGATACCCGCCGAGTGGAACCGGCCCAATACCCAGGTCAACATGACCAGCCCGCTCAACATCGGCGTGGACGGCAAGGTATGGACGCAGAACAACGGCTTTGCCGGCGTGCACCGCGTGGACCTGAAGACCGGCGCCTGGGAAACCTGGGAGCCGTTCAAGGAAGCACCGGTCGGGCACAACATCTACGACGTGATCTCCGATTCGCAGAACAACGCCTGGTTCACCGACATCGGCCGTGAAACCATTGGCCGCATCGACGCGAAAACCAAGCAGGTCACGCTCTACGAGACGCCCACCAAGAGCTCGGGGCCGCGCCGCGGCATCATGGATGCGCAGGATCGCATCTGGTTCGGCCAGTACCGCGGCAACCGCATCGCGATGTTCGACACGAAGGCCGAGCGCTTCCAGGAGTGGGAAGTGCCGACACCCTGGTCGGGACCGTACGACGTGGCGCTGGACAAGAACAGCGAAGCGTGGACTGGCTCGATGCTGAACGACCGCGTCACGCGGCTCAATACGAAGAACGGGCAGTTCGTGGAGTACCTCCTGCCGCGGTCCACCAACATCCGCAGGGTGTTCGTGGACAACTCGACGAACCCGGTCACGTTCTGGGTCGGCAGCAACCACGGCGCTTCCCTCGTCAAGCTCGAGCCGCTCGACTGAGGAATCACATCAGCGCTGCATGAACACGACGACTCTACTGCTGATCGTTCACGGCTTGCTCGCGGTTGCGCTGCTGGGGGCGATTACTCACCAGGCGGTAAGCGTATGGGTGCCCGCGCGCAAGCCGGCCGGCTCTTTCGTCGGCCGCTTTCGCGCGGTGCCCGGCACTTCCTACGTGAACGCGATTATCGTGCTCTACCTGCTCACCTTCATGCTCGGCGGGATCATCTATCCGGAGTACCGGGTCGAAGCGAGAGTGGTCGTCGAGCAGATGGGGCTGTGGAAGCAGACGGGCGCGTTCGAGCTGAAGGAGCACTTTGCCGCGGTCGGCCTGGGAATACTGCCGGCGTACTGGCATTACTGGCGCCAGCCGCTGGCCGGGGAGCATGACCGCACCCGCGCCTTGCTGACCGCGACGATTGCCTTCATCGTCTGGTGGAACTTCCTGGTGGGGCACATCCTCAATAACATTCGCGGGTTCGGGTCATGACCCCGCCGCGCTCGTTTGCGGCTTTCTCGATCGTCTTCGCGGTGGTGTATGCGATTGCGTACGTGATCGCCGTCGAGCAGAACTACGCGCTCTTCACCTACCACCCCGCGATCAGCGAATTCGGAGCGGGAGTGCAGCAGCCGAAAGAAGGCCCCGCGATGTACTGGTACGGCTGGCTGGCGACGGCAGGCATTGCCGCGTTCCTGGCGGGCGTGCTCGCGGCGCTGCTTCCGGAATCCGTGACGCGCCGGCTGTGGCCCGGCTGGACCTGGGTCGTCGCGCTGGCGGTGATGGTGGCCTTTTGCTACATCCTCAGGATTTACTTCCTGAGGTGACAGCCAGGGCGCGGCCCACAACCCACGACCCACGATCCACTTTTCACAAAGCGTGACACGCCCGACCCGATCCTTTTGCTTGCTCGCCTTCCTGGCGGTGGCCGTGGCATGGGCGCCGTCGGGCGCGCGGGCGGGGGGCGAGGGTTTCGGGCCCGACGATCATGCCCCGGACGAGGGGCCGGCGTACTTCGGCTTCGTCAAAGACGAGCGCGGCGCACCGGTACGGGACGCGAAGGTGTCCGCAAGCTACAAGACCAGCCTGACGCTCGTGACGCGTACCAACGCGACCGGCGGTTACAAGGTGCGCGGCTTCAAGAAAGAAATCAGCCCCAGCGACGTCGTCATCACGTGCGCAAAGGAGGGCTACCGCCAACTCCGGGTTCTGAGGCGTCCCCCGCCCAAGGGCAAGCCGGTACTATCGGTCGAGACCGAGTGCCGGCTGCAGCGCGAGTAGCGCCGGTGCCGCTATCCTGCCGCGTCCGCGGCAGTCATATCGCGCGGCTCTTTCCGATTGTTTTGGCCGTGGCGGCTTCGGCGGCCTGCGCGCAGGCGACCATCCTTCGATACGGGCAGGCGGCATCGGCGGCGCGGAGCATCTTTTCGCTGCCGGTCGCGGTGGCCGAGCGCGAGGGATTGTTCCGGCGCGAAGGGCTGGATTTCCGCATCGTGATTCCGATTCCCGGCGGTTCGGACAAGATGATCGATGCGCTCCACGACGACACCGTGGACGTGACCCACGTCGCCACGCCGTTCCTGGTGCGCGCCGCGCTCGCCGGCTCGGACGCCGTGGCGATCGCCGCGGAATTCAACAATCCCGTCTATTCCCTGGTTGCGCGGCCCGAGATCCAGCGCATCGCCGACCTGAAAGGGAAGCTGGTCGGCCTTGCCGACCCGGCCGGCAGCATCACGATCTCGATGCGCAAGCTGCTCGCCCTGCACGGCGTGCGCGAAAGCGATATCCGCGTGAAGATCCTCGAGGGAACGCCGACCCGGCTCAATTGCCTGCGGCGCGGCGAGTGCGCGGCGGTGCCGCTCGGGCAGCCGCAGGACCTGCTCGCGCAAAGCGAGGGTTACCGCCTGCTGGGAGTCTCGAACGACGCGGTGCCCGAGTTTCTCTACACCGTCACGGCGGCGCGCCGCTCATGGGCGGCGGCCAACCCGGACGCCGTGGTGCGATACGTGCGCGCGCTGGCCGCGGCGTTCCGGATCATTCGCGATCCCGAAAAGCGCGGCGCGGTGGTAAAGATCATCGTGGAAACCACCGGCGTCCCGCCCGCCATCGCCGAGCGCACGCTCGCGCTTTATTTCGAGCCCGGCCGGAAGGTCCTGCCCCGGCAGGGCGAGATCGACCTCGCGGGCCTCGCGCAGGTCATTGCATTCATGGGGGAAGCGGGCCAGATCAAGGCGCCGCTGCCGGCCCCGGAGCGTTTCGTCGATCTGCGATACCTGCGCCTGGCAGGCGTACGGTAGGCTTCCCGCCTTGGACCGGTTCCTTCCCCCGTCACTTTCAGGAGACTGACATGAGTGCTTTCGATCTTCGCGCTTTTTCCAGCGGGTTACTTTTGGCCGCCATGCATTCGCTTGTGCTGGCGCAGGCGCCGGCCCCGCCGGCGGGTCATTGGCCGGTGGTGAAGGAGGGCACGACGGTCAAGATATCGAGCCACGTCTACGTCATCCCGGACGAGAAGGTCGGGCAGGTGCCCAACGTCGGCATCATCGTCGGCACCAGGGGCGCACTGGTGGTGGATCCCGGCATGGGCAGGAGAAGCGGCGAGGCCGTGCTGCGGGAGCTGAAGAAGGTGAGCAAGGGCGGCGAGATCTACATCGTCAACACGCATTTCCATCCCGAGCACACGACCGGTGACATCGCGTTTCCTGATAGCGCCAAGTTGATCCGCGCGGCGGCCCAGCAGCAGGACGTCGAGGAAATGGGCATGAAGATGGTAGCGACTTTCGCCAACCGCTCGCCGGCGATGGCCGACATACTCCAGGGCGCGGCGTTCCGGACGCCCGCCGAGATCTTCGAGAAGGAGAAGATGCTCGACCTGGGCGGGGTGCGCGTGCGCATCATGAGGCTGGGACCGGGCCATACGCGGGGCGATACCGTGGTGTTCGTCGAGGGCGAGCGCGTGTTGTTCTCCGGCGACCTCGCGATGAAGCAGTTGTTCCCCGCTTTCGCCACGCCGCAATCGAGCGGGCGCACCTGGCTGACCAGCCTCGACGAGCTGGATAAGCTCCAGCCGCGCACGGTCATCGGCGCGCACTTTCCGATCGCCGACGCCTCGGTCATCAATGACTACCGGGTTTTTATCAAGACATTGCAGGCGCGCGTCGTCGAGCTCAAGAAGGAAGGCAAGTCCTCGGACGACACCGCCGTGCAAGTGAGGGGCGAGTTTGCCGCGAAGTACAAGGACTGGGAGCAACCCATCCGCATTCATCCCGCGGCGACGTTTCTGTACAAGGAAAGTAATTAGTGACGAGTGACGAGTGACGAGTGACGGGTGACGAAGTGATGAAGTCAAAAAATGCAGGCAGAGGAGGAAACATGAAACGCATTGTGGTGATGGCAGTGGCGCTCGTTTTCTCGAGCGCGGCGCTGGCGCAGCAAAACTATCCGGCGCGACCTGTCAGGATGGTAATTCCGTGGCCGCCGGGGCAGGCGACGGATCTCGTCGGGCGCATCGTCGCGCAGAAGCTGACGGATCTCCTCGGGCAACAGGTGGTGGCGGACAACCGTCCGGGCGCCGGCGGCATGATCGGCACCGACGTCGCCGCGAAGGCCGCGCCGGATGGCTATACCTTGCTTGCGGGATCCTCCGGTCCGGTATCGATCAACCCGCTGCTGCAGAAGGCGCCGTACGACCCTGAGCGCGAGCTGATGGCGGTGGCCAATGTCGCAATGGTCCCGTACGTGCTGGCGAGCCATCCGTCGTTTCCGGCGAAGAGCGCGGTGGAATTCGTTGCCGCGGTGAGAGCGAATCCCGGCAAGTACACGTTCGCCTCCTCCGGCACCGGCGCGACCGCGCATCTCGCGGCGGAGTTGTTCAACAACATGAGCGGCCTGAAAGCGACGCACGTGCCGTACAAAGGCAGCGCGCCCGCGCTCATCGACCTGATCGGCGGGCAGGTTTCGTATGCGCTCGAAACGGCCGCCGGGACGATTCCCCACGTCAGGGCGGGGCGGCTGCGGGCCTACGGGATCTCGATCAGCCGGGTCAGTATCCTCGCGCCCGAGTTGCAGCCGCTGGCGACGGTCGCGAACGTGCCCGGTTACGACGTCGCCGCCTGGATCGGCGTCATGGTGCCCGCCGGCACGCCGAAGAGCGTCATCCAGCGCCTGGCGGTCGAAGTGGACAAGGCCATGCAGGCCACCGACGCGCGCGACCGCCTGATCGCCGCCGGCGTCGAGGTGGATTACCGCCGCACGGATGATTTCACGCAGTACCTGAAAACCCAGAAGGTCCGGTTTGCCGACGTGATCAAGAAAGGCAACATTAAAATAGAGTGACGAGTGACGCGTAGCAACTAATATCTGTCACCTAATTGTTTCAACCAACTGTAGTTAAGCATTTGTCATGAAGCTCGAAGAATTCTACGCGCATCTAGAGAACACCAAGGGTCCACGGTGGATCATTCCGCGCATCGATTTTGCGCACGGCGCGTCGTTGAAGTCCTCAGTTCTTTTCCTGCTGGAATCGCCCGGCCCGCAAGTGCGAACGACCCGCCTCATTTCGCTTAATAATAACGACCCATCAGCAAGCAACCTAAAGAAGCAGCTGTTGGAGGCACGGGTTCCACTTCGCGAGGTAGTACTGTGGAATGTCGTCCCGTGGATCGCCGCAAATGGCAGGGGCTTCGAAACGCCAACGTCTGCGCAGATCACGGAGGCGCGAGAGCAAAATCTTCTCTTGTTCAATGTCTTTCGCTCACTTGCGACGATCGTGTTTGTAGGGAAGAAGGCACAGAGAGAATTTGTGTTCTATTCAGGCCACACAGATAGTCGACTGTTGGCGTCGCACCACCCTTCGGCGCAAGCCATGACAGTTCGGCAGCGATGGAAGGAAAATGTAGAAGTGTTCAAACGTATACAGCCAAATGCCTAACAACGCGCTCCAATGGACGTCGTGATCGCTGAGCTCGTGCGTTAGGCGCTGGGAGACGATGCATGACTCCACTTGAAGAGTTGCTGTTCATCGAAACTGATGATGGATGCGCCAATTGCGGATTCCGCGATACCCGTGCGCTTACGATTCATCACCTCGAGCAAGTAATTCCGTCGAATGAGAGCTATGACAACAAACTAGTCCTCTGCCATAACTGTCACCAGTGTCATCACCAAGGGAAGGGGCCATCAGCGGGTGACCTACGTCAAATCAAGCGACGGTTGATCATCAAGACAATGACGAGACAAGGGCTCAATGCACTAACGGAAGCTAGACGTCGGGGCGCAGTCGCTGCGGCGCCTTATCTTGTCAGCCATCTCATCGAAATGGGCTACCTTGTCTGCAAGGAGGAAATCAGCTCTTGGGCATCTGATGACGAGTCTGAAAAAGGTGTCATCGAAGCGTTATATACAATTACGAGACAGGGTACGGCATTGCTTGGAAAATGGGATCTATAGCGCCGGCACCTAATAGTCGGCTCCAGTGAGCGCTCCCAAGAATGGGGTCGGAGTCATTTTTACAATCCGCGTTTTGCCAATCGAAAATGACTCCGACCCCATTTATCGGGGAACAGCGACAATGGGAGATACGCGTGTCGAATAGAAATATTCTGCGTTCGATTGGCTTGTTGAGCGCAGTGTTGCTGCTTGGATGCGCTGTCACAGCGGTAGCGCAAGATCGCAGGCAGCAATTTCTCGAAAAGACCCTATCTGCAAAAGACTATCAGTCGATACGACAAGAAATCGCGGGGACTCTAACTGTTGAAGCCTATCAGCGAATCGTTCCTCGAATTGCTGCGCTCAAGGCGGGAGATCGGATCACCTCAAAACTTGAATGGAACTACATTCCGGTCAATAACCCGCAAGGCAAGATGGTGGATGCATTCGCGTTATTGGATGGATGGGTGGGGCCCCTCTCGGGCGATGTAGTTGGCACGCGGTACGGGTTCGGTAGTCTTGTTGGGCGGACCGGCGATGTGCTGCTCGGAGAGCACGTTTTCGGATACTTGTTGTTCGGCGTACTCAAGCCGCAGTACGTGATTGTGACGGAGGCGACCGTCATCTCTGAGGATGAATTCAAACAGAGGGATAAGAAGGCCGACGACTATGGCTTGGTGGACGCAGTCGTCGAGGTGGATTTCCAGCAAAAGCGAGAGCGAAGGGCACGAATCTATTACAAGGGTCTAAAGATCAAGGAAACTCGTCAGCTGAAATTTACAAGGCCGGACGAACTTAAGGGCGCAAGATTAGGCGGCGAGCCGACTGCTCTTGCCGACAAAACTCTTTCGTTCGTAACCATTGAGCGGTTCAGAGAGGCAGAGAAGAAGCTGGAATCGCTCACGCCGGGAACGGATTACTGGGACGTATTGTTTGCGCTGAATATGCAAATTACAACTCTAAATTCTGGAATTACTTATAGAGTGTGGCTCGCTGATGGTTACCTGGGTCAGGCTTGGGAGAGGTTGACGCCGGGCGGGAACTTTTTCATATTGCGCTTTGGATATATTCAGGATAACAACGAGGTTCCAAAACTCGCCCTGATATTCAAGAATGGTCGTGTTCACAAGCTGGTTCCATATGCGACTCAGGAAGAGGTGGAGCGACATTTCGAGTAAATGGGGTCAGTACAAGATTTCCATCAAGTGTGAGAAAACAAGAAAGCCGGCATCGCCGGCTTTTTACTTCCGCCTCCCTCCTTCCGCCTTCCGACTTCAGGGGCCTTCGAGGCCCACGAGAGGTCCGTACCGTTGTCCCCGGTTTTCTTTACCTGTTGTGATCCTGGCCTCGTTCCTCACCTTTCCCGTGGCCTTTTTCCTGCCCTTGCCCGTGCCCTGGCTCCCGCGAAGCTCCCTTGCCCTGCGGGACATCTTCCCGGCTTGACCTTGGCATCGGCTGCTCACGCTGGGCCGCGCCTGGCGGCAACGGCTGTCTCTGATCCTGAAATGCCGGGCCTCTCTGTTGAGGGGGAGCCTGGGTTGGGGCTGGCCTCTGAACGTCTTCGCCCCGTCTTTCCGGCGGCTGTGGACGCGAGTCGGCCGCGCCGCTCTGTTGAGGCCGCGGTGGAGGATTGGAACGCTGGACGTCCTGCTGCCTGGGGCTGCTTTCCCGATGCGCTTTCTGTTGTGTCTGCTGGGAAGGCGCGGTCGTTCTTTGCAATGCCCGTTCCTGATAGTGCTGCCGCACTACGGTGCTACGCGGCTGGTAGCGATAATGCTCGCTGTGAAGCGCCGGTTGCTGCTCCACGCGAGGATACCGGTCTCCTGAATACTGCCGCTGGTACGTGGGGAGCGGGGCGGACCTTGGAGCAGAGTGGTGGTCCCACCGGTCCCATCCGCTTCGACGCCGCTCCCAATCATGGCCCCAATGCTGGCCCCAGCGCGGCGGCCCATCCGCCCGCCACCCGCGAAAGTACACGGGAGGCGCCCGATAGTAACGCACCGGGATGCGCAGAACGAACACGGGCACATATACCGGGCTCACCAATCCCCAGGGACCGTTGTACCAGGAGCTCGCGTACCAGTTGTCCCCCTGGTAAACCCAATACAGGCCATCGTAGAAGAAAAAATTCGCGCTCATTCGCGGAGCGTAGTAGACCGGATAGCCCGGCACCGGCACGAGCTCCGGGTACACCGGGACGTTGATCCCGATACTCACGCTCGGAGTGCTGATCCCGATGCTTACCTGGGCAACGGCCGAAGTCACCGACCCCAGCAGCATCCACAATGCAATGAGTCCTCGGCGCACTTTTCATCCTCCGGTTCCGCCCGGCACGTCGGGCTTGGTAGAAGTCGACGGTGTTATGCCCAATACATATTGGACAGCCAGGAACAGCCGGGAGTTCGCGCGTTGAATCAGGCCGTTGGTCCGTAAGCAAGGTGTTATTGAGTTGCAGCAAGGCAGACAACAAAAAACCGGCATCGCCGGCATTATTGTTCCGCATCCCTCCGTCCCGACCCGCTGCATCGGGTCGGGCGTTCGCCGGCTCTAACGTGCGCAGGCACGTTACTCGAAACCCCGGCTCACTCCCTCCGCCCTCATCCCTGGTCGATCAGGGCACCTCCAGGTCCACCAACGGTCCGTACTGCTGTCCCCCAAACACATCGGTGTCGTCAATGTCGCCGGAGATCACTGGCCGTGGAATGGTGATCTTGATCGCGCTTGCCGCGTCGTACTCGATGACCATTACCTTTTCCGGGCTCAGCTTGTAAATCTTCGCAAACCAGAGCGCGTTGATGATTTTCGCGTCGCGCACCTTCTCGTAGGTCGCGTGGTCCTTGAAAATGACGTCAAAGGTCAGCTCGAACGGCCCCGAGTTCTTGCTGCGGATCAGTTTGGAAACTTGCCACAATTTCATTGCTAGCCCTCAGCTTTCAGCGTACAGCTATCAGCCAAACCGGTTGTAGCTGAGAGCTGATGGCTGACAGCTTGAATGTGTGCCTACACATTCTCATAGCTAACTCTGAACATCTCGAGCGGCGAGTCCGGCGCGACGACGTGGTTCATATTGAAGCGGTAGCTCGCCCCGCGCGCGATCTCTGGGGGCGAATAGGGGAATGCGATCGACGTGATCAGGCCGCTCCATTCCGGCACCGGGTAATGCACCGCCATGTGCCCGACCGATTTCATCAGCGACGTCGCCAGTTCCTGCGTCGGCGCGGTCAACTGGAACAGCAGGCCCAGCTCGTGGCCGATGCCGGTCTCCGGCTCGAGCGGGCCCATGGCCGCATTCTTGCCGAATACCCGGACATCGAGGCGGTACTTCTTCTCCACATCCGGCCCGAACACGACGCGGATGCGGTCCTTGCAGGTCTTGACCAGGCCGTCGAGCCACGAATCGAACTGGCGCAGGATGATGGGATCGCGGACGGACCCGACGATGATGCTCTGATATCCAGCGAGTTCCACGCCTTCGAGCTTGATGGTGTAGCGCCTGGCCTTCTTGAACGTGCTGCCCGACACCCGCACGGCGCGATCCGACACCGCTTCGTACTTCGCATTCAAAGTATTCAGCACGCCGGACGGCTCGACCAGCTCGTACGGCGTCGAGTTTTCGTAGAGGTTGTGCGAGGCGACGCTCACCGGGTCGCAGCGATATTCCGGGTTGGGCGGCTCGACAATGAAATAGTCATTGGTGACTGTCGCGAACATGCAGTCGGGGTACTTGCGCTGCACGACGCAGGCCGCGCCGCACTCGAGGATCTTGGCCATGTGCCAGACCGTGGCCGGATTGAATCCGTTCATGACCGGCAGTGCGGCGAAGATCGAGGTGTCGCTCGAGCGGCCGGCGAGGATCACGTCCGCGCCATTCTGGAGCGCCTCGACATAGGGCTCGATTCCGCACATGCCGACGATGTGCGCGCTGCGGTCGATCACCGCCTCGTTGAACTCGGGCGCGTTGGCGAGCGGCGTGATTTTCCCTTCGCGCAGCTTTTTCTTGAGGTAACCCTTGTCCTGCTCGCTCGCGATGGTGGCGAGCTTGAAAGTGAGCTTTTCTTCGCGCGCAATTTGACGCACGATTTTTGCGTGGCCCTCGAGCTGGCTGTCGCTGCCGCCAGTCCCCGAAGAGCCCACGATCACGGGAATTTTCGCCGCGCGCCCGGCGAGCAGCATCAGGCGCAGGTCGCGCTTCAGCGCGGAGTCGGAGAACAGCGTGTCGCCGGAGCCGAGGTAATGCGGGCCCGGATCGGTCGAGCCGGAGTCGGCGCCGATGAACGCCGGCCCCAGCGCCATCGCGCGCTTGAGCGTCTCCTCCTTGAAGCCGGAGCCGAGAACGCCGGTGGCGGAGAGGATGCGGATTTCAGCGGTCACGTGATGATGATACCGCCTGTCATTCGAACTTGATATTCGAGGCCTTGATGACCTTGCCCCACTTCTCGACTTCCTCTTTCATGAGCGCGGCGAACTCGGCGGGCGAGCCGCCGACCGCGACCGCGCCTTCCTTGGCGAGGAGGGCGGTAACGGCCGGCGTTTTCAGCGCGCGCGCGATCTCGGCGTTGAGCTTGCTCACGATCGTCGCGGAGATGCGGGCCGGCGCGATGATGCCGTACCAGCTGTCTATTGAATAGCCGGGAACGCCCGCTTCCGCGACGGTCGGCAGCTCGGGCATCAGCGGCGAGCGCTTGAGGCTGGTCACGGCGAGCGCCCTCAGCTTGCCGCTGCGCACGTGCGGCATGGCGGAGATGGCGCTGGGGATGCCGACCTGCACGTGGCCGCCGATCAGGTCGATCATCATCGCGCCGCTGCCCTTGAACGGCACGTGGACCATGTCGGTCTTGGTGAGGTACTTGAACAGCTCCCCGCCGAGATGGGCGAACGAGCCGGTGCCCGACGAGGAATAGTTGAGCTGGCCGGGCTTGGCCTTGGCGAGCGCGATCAGCTCCTTGACCGATTGCGCCTGCACCGAGGGGTGGACGACGAAAAGATAGGGGCCGGACGTGACCTGGGTGATCGGCGCGTAAGCGGTGAGAACGTTGAACGGCAGCTTGGAGATGTAGACCGCGTTGACCAGCGCGCTGCCCGAGATCACGAGCAGGGTGTAGCCGTCCGGCGCCGCCGCGGCCACCGTGGTCAGGGCGATCATGCCGCCCGCGCCGGGCCGGTTGTCCACGACGAACGGTTTTCCCCACGCCTCGTGGAGCTTTTCGGCAACGAGGCGCGCCATGATGTCGCTGCCGCCGCCGGGCGCGAAGCCCGAGATCAGCCGCACCGGCTTGGTGGGATATTCCTCCGCGCGCGCGGCGGGCTGCAGCAGGCACAGCGCGATCAGTCCGGCGGTCAGGATAGTGTCTCAAGGGGGCTCCTGGTTCGCCGGGCCGCTGCTATGCCGCCAGCAGGTCCATGAATTCGTTGACAGGCATGCCTGCCAGCCGCTTGCGGTCGCAACAGACTTCCAGCACCGTCTCGCGCCGCTTGCCCGCGTACGCGCGGGCGACGTTACGCTTGAATTTTTCCAGCAGCAACGGCGCACCGTCCTTGCGGCGAGCGCGATGCCCGAGAGGATACTCAACTTCCACCCGGGGGGTCGCCGTTCCGTCATTGAAGTGCACGCGGATGGCGTTCGCGTTCGAACGCTTGCCCGGGTCGAGGTAATCACGGCTGTAGCGCTTGTCCTCGCGTACCACCATCTTTGCGCGCAGTTCGTCGATACGCGGGTCGGCGGCGACTGCGTCCTCGTAGTCGCGCCCGGAGAGCGCGCCGAAGATCAGGCCGATCGCCGCCATGTACTGCAGGCAGTGGTCGCGATCGGCGAAATTGTGCAGCGGCCCGCTCTTGTCGATCATGAGGATGCAGGTCTCGTGCGTCCACAACTCGACTTTCCTGATTTCGTTCAGCCGGTCGCGCACGAGGGGGTGCAACTGGATGCCGGCTTCGACCGCGGTCTGCGCGTGGAGGGCCGCCGGGTACGAAATCTTGAACAGGGCGTTTTCCACGATATAGCTGCCGAGCGGGCGCGAGAACCGGAACGACTTGCCCTTGAACATGACATCGTAGAACCCCCAGGTTTTCGCGCTGAGCGCCGTCGGGTAACCCATTTCCCCCCTCATGGCCAGCAACGCAAGCCACACGCCGCGGCTGGCGGCATCGGGCGCCGACCAGGACTTGCGCGACCCGGTGTTGGGCGAGCGCCGGAAGGTGGCGAG
>Ga0137409_10001045_pt2 | contig 14265 bp, 14 predicted proteins | sample CZODoug1_16funga_FD_122059 | JGI IMG/M metagenome (GOLD analysis project Ga0137409, IMG submission 122059) | Vadose zone soil fungal communities from Angelo Coast Range Reserve, California, USA - CZODoug1_16fungal (Hybrid Assembly) | ecosystem: Environmental > Terrestrial > Soil > Vadose zone... | reverse complement strand
TACAACCGCGAGACGCTCGAGGTTCTCTACCGCGGCATGTCGATCGCCGATGCGCTCGAGCTGACCGCGACGCAGGCGATCGAGGTGTTCGAAACCATTCCCCGCGTTCGCGAGCGGCTCGCCGCGCTCGGACGCGTGGGGCTCGGGTACATCGCCATGGGACAGCCCGCCACGACCCTTTCCGGCGGCGAGGCGCAGCGCGTGAAGCTGGCCAAGGAACTGTCGCGCCGCGGCACCGGGCGCACGCTGTACATTCTTGACGAACCCACGACCGGCCTCCATTTCGAAGACACGCACAAGCTGCTCGACGTGTTGAACAAGCTGGTCGACCAGGGCAACACGGTGGTCGTGATCGAGCACAACCTCGACGTCATCAAGTCGGCCGACTACGTCATCGATCTCGGTCCTGAAGGCGGCGAACACGGCGGCCGGATTGTCGCCGAAGGGACGCCCGAGGAAGTCGCGGGCACCGTCCTCTTCGCGGTGAAGTGCGGATACCTGAACGGCGCACTCTGCGGGGTGGACGGCGGATCGGTGAGGACGCCATGACCCCCAAAGTCGCGCTCGTCACCGGCGGCTCGCGCGGCAACGGCGCCGCGATCGCCCGCGTCTTCGCCGCCGCCGGCTATGCGGTCGCCGTGAATTACCGCAAGTCGAAGGCGGACGCCGAGGCGGTCGCCGCGACCTTCGGCGGCGTCGCGGTGAAGGGCGACGTCGGCAAGGACGCCGACGCGATGATCGCCGCGGTCGTGGAGAAGCTCGGGCGCCTGGACGTCCTCGTCAATAATGCGGGCACCTCGGACCGGGCGGCATGGACGGACGACCTGGACGCGGTCACGGACGAGATGTGGGATCGCATCCTCGACACGGACCTGCGCGGGACTTTCCGTTGCTGCCGCGCGGCGGCGCGGGTGATGAAAAAGGGCAAGATCATCAACGTCACGTCGATCCCGGCGCTGACCGGTGAGCGCGAGGGGATCGTGTACTCGATCGCGAAGGCGGGCGTGCTGGGGATGACGAAGTCGCTCGCGATGCTGCTGGCCCCGCGCATCCAGGTGAACTGCATGGCGCTGGGGTCGATCGCGACGGGCTGGGTGGAGTGGCTGCCGCCGGCGCTGCGGGAGAGCTACGCGTCCGCGATTCCCGTCGGCCGCTTCGGAAAGCCCGAGGAGGTCGGGGAGCTGGCGCTGTTCCTGGCGGGGAACGACTGGGTCACGGGCCAGACCTACGTGCTCGACGGCGGAGAGGCGCGGGTGTGAGGAAGGCCGTGGTCCTCGTGTCGGGCGGTATCGATTCGGCGGTGGCGCTCGACTGGGCTCGGGAGCGATATCGCCCGATCGCCGTCTCGTTCGAGGTCGCCGGGCGGCCCCGCGGCGAGCGGAAAGCCTGCGCCGCGCTGCTGAAGCGGGCGAAAGCGGAGCACGTGACGGTGCCCGTCCCGTTCCTGAGGCCTCGCGCGAGCGGGTACGCTCCGGCGCGGAATCTCGTGTACCACTCGATCGCGCTGGCGATCGCGGAGGACCGCGGCGCCGCGGCGGTGGTCGCGGGGCACAATGCGAGCGACGCGGCCGCGTTCGCCGACGCCCGCCCCGCCTACTTCCGGAAGGTCGAGCGGCTGGGCAAGGGGATCCGGATCCTGCTTCCGTTCGCGCGGATGACGGACGCCCAGGTGATCGTTGAAGGGATGCGCCGGGGCGTTCCCCTGGGGCTCACCTGGAGCTGCTACCGGGACGGGCGGCGGCCCTGCGGCCGTTGCAGCGCCTGCCGGGGACGGATAGAATCGTTCCACCAATCAGGTATGGAGGACCCCTCATGAAAGTCGGCTGCATCGGCTATTTCGACAGCATGCATCTCCTGCCCGGCCACCCCAAGTGCGGCGTGCCGCACGGCCATACGTGGAAGGTCGAAGTGATCGCCGAGGGTCCCGTCGTCCGCGGCATGGTCATGGATTTCGCCGACCTGAAGAAGGCGATGAAGGAGACCGTGGCCGCGTTCGACCACGTCGACCTCAACCAGCTGCTCCCGATCCCGACCTGCGAATACATCACCTTCGAGCTGCTGCGGCGGCTGAAGGAGCGGGTGCCCCAGAAGCTGACGATCCGGGTCTGGGAGGGGGAGGGCAAGTGGGCGGAGCTCGAGGAGACGCCCGCGGCGCTGGAGCAGGCCAAGGCCGCGATCGAGGAAGCGCGGGCCCTGAAGAAGAGCGGCACGCCGATCACCTGCGAGGTCGGCCGCTCCTGATCCCCGGCTGCAACAAATCAACCGGGTTTATTTATTGCAGATCGTGTAATATTTACACTAAGTAGAGCGTTATAGAAGCAGATATGACGACGAACACGGACCAGCAGAACATCCTGAAGGACATCCTGAGGCTCAAGAAGGAGCGCCAGGCGGTCATCCTCGCGCACAACTACCAGCGCGGGGAGCTGCAGGACCTGGCCGACTTCACCGGCGACTCCCTCGGACTCACGCAGCAGGCCGCGAAGACGGACGCGAAGGTCATCGTCTTCTGCGGCGTGCATTTCATGGCCGAGACGGCGGCGATCATGAACCCGGACAAGATCGTCGTCATCCCGGACAAGGAGGCGGGCTGCTCGCTCGCGTCGATGATCTCGGGCGAATCCCTGCGCCGCTGGAAGGCGGAGCACCCGGGCGCGGTCGTGGTCTCGTACATCAACTGCACGGCGGACGTGAAGGCGGAGAGCGACTACATCTGCACGTCGACGAACGCGCTGAAGGTGGTGGAGGCGATCCCCGCCGACCGGGAGATCCTCTTCGCGCCCGACCAGTTCCTGGGCACGTTCATCCAGAAGAAGTCGGGCCGGAAGATGCACCTCTGGCCCGGCTACTGCCACGTGCACAACCGGATCAACACGGAGAAGATCAAGTCGCTCAAGAGCGAGCATCCCGAGGCGAAGTTCGTGATGCACCCCGAGTGCGGCTGCCTCACGTCCTGCATGCCGCTCGCCGACAAGGTCCTCTCCACCGAAGGGATCCTCAAGCACTGCCGCGACAGCGAGGACCGGCAGTTCATCGTCGGCACGGAGGTCGGCATCCTGCACCGCCTCCAGAAGGAGAGCCCGCAGAAAGTGTTCTTCCCCGCGGCCGAGGAGGCCTCCTGCGAGTTCATGAAGCTCAACACGCTCGAGAAGGTGCTCTGGTCCCTCGAGGACCTGGAGTACCGGGTGACGGTGCCGGAAGAGATCGCCCGCCGCGGCCGCCTGGCCATCCAGCGCATGCTCGAGATCAGCGACCCCGGCGGCTACGCCCGCAAGACCGAACCCCCGCACCCCGTCGACTAGCCGCACTCGTGAGCCTCAAGTTCGAATCCTTCGTCTCCCAATCCGGGCGCTGGCCGAAGACCGGGCGGCATATCCTCGCGCAGTTCGACGCGGAGACGGTCGTGGTGTACCAGGCCTACCGGCCCTTGATCGGCCGCTTCGCCGCCCGGAACGGATCCTTCGGCGAGGGCTTCAGCCTGAGCCGGATGAGCTGGATCAAGCCCAACTTCCTGTGGATGATGTATCGCTGCGGCTGGGCCTCGAAGGAGGGCCAGGAGGTCGTCCTCGCCGTGCGACTGAAACGCCCCGCCTTTGACGAGATCCTCTCCGCCGCGGTCCCGTCCTCGTTCGACGCCCGGACCTTCCCGACGGAAGCCGCGTGGAAGCGGGCCCTCGCCGACTCGGACGTCCGCCTGCAATGGGATCCCGATCACGGTCCGTCCGGGGCTCCCCTGGATCGCCGCGCGATCCAGCTTGGATTGAGGGGCGCGACCCTCACGAAGTATTCCCGGGAGTGGATCGTCTCGATCGAGGACGTCTCGGAGTTCGCAAAGGTGCAGTTCGCCCACGTCCAGGAGCAGCGACTCCCCGAGCTGGTCACTCCCCGGGAGGACGTCTATCGGTGTCCGACCCGGAACTCGCCCGCCGTCTTGGCATGGGCCGCGGTTCGTGAACCACGAGTTGGAGGAAACCCCATGATTGCCCGCATCTGGCACGGGTGGACGACGCCTGGCAACGCCGATCCCTATGAGACGCTGCTTCAGGAGGAGATCTTCATCGGCATCCAGGGCCGCCGCATCCGCGGTTTCAAGGGCATCCAATTGCTCCGGAGGGACGCCGGTGAAGAAGTCGAATTCGTGACCCTCATGACCTTCGAATCACCCGCGGCTGTGCTGCAGTTCGCCGGGGAGGATTACGAAGCGGCCGTCGTGCCGGAGAAGGCCCGGGCGCTGCTCGCCCGCTTCGACCTGCGCTCGCAGCACTACGAGATCCGGGAGGAGCGCCGCGTTGGTTCGTGAGTCGACATTCGCGAATCACAGGCTATCCTTAGCCCATAGGGAGGCAGCATGATCGATCGCATCGGCGGCGGTTTGAAGGACTATGCCCCGCTCATCCTCAGGCTGGGAGTGGCGACCGTCTTCATCATCCAAGGCGCCGAAAGAGTCCCGCAGATCCGCAATCCGTCGGTGATGGCCGTCATCCTGATGGTCGTCGAACTGATCGGCGGCCTGTTCTGCCTGATCGGGTTCCTGACGCGCTGGGCCGCCTTCGCGCTCGCCGCGCTCATGCTCTACGTCATCATCGAGGGCGAGCGGTTCCGGACCCTGACCCACCCGGAGTATCAGCTGCCCTTCGCGCTGATGATGATGTGCCTCGCCCTATATGGCCTGGGCGGCGGGAAGTACAGCCTCGATGAGAAGTCCAAGAAGAAGGATCACTGAGCCTTCTCGGCCGCGTCGAAGACCGCTGCGAGGCGCGCCCGGATCTGCTCGTCGACCTGCTTCTTGACCGCCGCCTGCCAGCGGCGCAGCACGTCGAGCATCTCCTTCGGTGTCGGCGGCACCGCCATGCCGCGGAAGTAGCCGTCGAGATCCTTCTCGAACGACTTCTGGATCTCCTCTTCCATGATCTCGACGCTGCCGATCGCGCGGCCGCGGTCGATGATCAGCTTGTCCTTGAGCACCTCGGGCCGGGCATCCGGATGCAGCGTGCGGAACACCGCCAGGCTCTTCTGCAGGCTCTCATTCAGCAGCGCGGCCATCTTCTCCGGCTCGTAGCGGCGGAGGATGTCGACCCGGACCAGCGTCTCGAGAGTCGCGTCGGAGGTCGACGTCTCCAGCACCCACCGGTGAACCTTCTCTTCCAGCTGCTTCAGCTGGATCTCCTTGAGGCGCGGGGCGGCTTCCTGAAGTCCGGCGGTCGGCGGGGGTTCGAAGAGGGAGTCGGGCAGGGCGGTCCCGATGCGGACCTCCTTCAGGGTGAGCGTCGTTCCCGACAGCGAGGTCCGCTCGATGAATCCGTCCTCGCGGAGCGTGATTTCCGTCTGGCCCTGGCGGTAGACGTTGCCCTCGACCTTATAGGGCCGGAGCTCCTCGAGCCAGCCCAGCCGGGCGCCGAGCCGGCCGGTGGCCAGCTGCGCGCGGACGCCGTCGCCGAGCATGAACACGGGCTCCGGCGCCTGGCCGATCCCGAGGCCGGAATACCGCTCGCGCAGCTCCGCGATCGCCGCCGCCGTGTCGATCACCGAATACGTGCCCCGCAGCGTGTAGTGCTCCTTGCCGCCCGCCAGGATCGTGGTCGCCACGGTCCCGTATTTCAGCATCGCCCGGTCGGGGGCCCTGAAGGCCATTTCGACGGGGACCGTCTGCTTCCCGTCGTTGATCTCGGCGCGGAGGTGGAACGACGTATAAGCGTTGGACTTCGCGATCAGGCGGTCCAGCGGCCCCTCCTCGCGGGCCGGGTCCGAGGCGCATCCGCAGAGGACGACGAGGAGAAGCCGGCAATGTCGTATCATAGCGGTCTATGATAAGGGGAACCCTGGCGCTTGTCTCGATTCTGTTGCTCGCCGCGCGCGACGAGGTCGCGGTCGAGCGCCTGAAGGAAGCCCCGCCGGTCGAGCTGGCCGAGCCGCTCCGGAAGGAGCTGGCCGGCGAGGGGATTCGCGTCTCGAAGGGCGGAAAACCCCGCATGGATTTCTGGTTCAGGACCTCGACGCCGATCGGGGCCCCGCGCAAGGAGGCCGGGGTTCAGTATGGCGTCCTCAAATCCGGCGGGTTGATCGGCGCGATGAGGCTGCATGCCGGCATCTCGGACTTCCGGGCCCAGAAGCTCGCCGCGGGCGTCTATACCCTGCGTTACGACGTGCAGCCCGATGACGGCGACCATCTCGGCCTCACCGAGACCCGCGACTATCTCCTGCTCGTCGCCGCGGCGGACGACGTCAAGCCCGACGCCCTCGCTGAAGAGGATCTGCATCAGGCGTCCGCGAAGCTGAACAACCGCAAACACCCGGGCGTGCTGGCGCTGACCTCGCCGAAAGGGGCCACGTTTCCGGGGGTCGTCGTGGACGCGGCCAAAACCCGGAAGGCCGTCCTGGAGGTCGAGGTTCCCGTCTCGACCGGGGCTTTGCTGCGGCTGGCTATCGTGATCGAGGGGAAGGGCGTAGAATAGGAGCATGCGCATCCTCGCCGCCGCCGTCCTGCTCCTGCTCGCCGCCGCTACGGAGGATCCGGCCGATTTTTCAGGCCTGACCTGGATCGACGCAAAGCCGGAGCTGAAGGGCAAGGTGACCGTCGTCCGCTGGTGGACCAACGGCTGCCCCCTCTGCGAAGGCTCGGCGCCGGCGCTCGCCGACCTGTCCAAGAAGGCCGCGATGGTCGCCGTCTATCATCCGAAGCCGCCGCGCGACGTGAGCGCCGACCAGGTCCGCGCCTGGGCGAAGTCCATCGGGATGCCGGGCGCCCTGGCCGTCGACCGCAACTGGACCGTGCTCGACCGCTGGAAGGCCCCCGGCGAGCGCTCGTTCACATCGCCGACCTTCCTCCTCGACAAGAAGGGCCGGATCCGCCACGTTCACCCCGGGGGCGAGATCAATTCCGACGACGCCAGGGAACTCTCGCGCAAGATCGACGCGCTGTTGGCCGAAGAATAAGCATAGTGCTGGGGGCCCCTGGGGCGTCGATCATGACCTACCGCCGACCCGTCGTCTATTTCCCGCCGTACAACTACTGCGACCGCTGGTGCGAGGGCTGCGTCATCGACAAATCGCGCTGCCTGCTTTACCAGACCGAGATGGACGAGCGGCTCCATCGGGAGATCGACGGCCTGGGCGAGCCGACGCCCGAGGAGATGATCGGCCGCATTGTCGAGGACGCGCGGAAGGCGCTGAAGCTGGTCGAGAACCAGGTCCGCGAGCTGGGGCTGGATCCCGAGGCGTTGAAGCGCGATGCGGAGCCCTGCGCGCCGCGGCGGAAGAGCGAGGACCCGCTCGTCGGGGAGGCGACGCTCCTGGCGCGGGGGGTGGCCGCGTTCGTCCGCGCCCACGGCGCCGCGCATCCGCGCGAGGCCGCGGTGCTGCGGCGCAACATGGTCCTTCCGGCGCCGAAGCTCGGCCGCGCGACCCTGGAGGCGGGGGACGAGACGGAGGAGGCCGACGGCATCCTCCAGGCGCAGGTGGCCCACCGTGCGCTCGCGCAGATGTCGATCGCGCTCGAGGCGATGCGCCGGCGGGATCCGTCCCTTGTCGACGCGATGCTGGACCTGCGCGCCTTCATGGGGCGCCTGATGCGGGACCTCGAGCAGCGCTGGCTGGAGAAGCCCTGTGCGCTGCTGGAGCTGATGGAGGACGGCGCCTGGTGGGGACCGGTCCGCGACATCACGCCCACGCTCCGGCACTTCCGCCGATGAGCGGCGCCGGGTTCACGTTTCCATGTTCATTTTTTCCTGATCTTCCGCCCGTTTTCTTGACATCGCCCTTCCAACCCATCTAATATTCGGCCGCGCGGCTCCGGGGGGGAGCCTCGCGCGACCGGGACCAGGGAGGGAATGATGAGACGCTTCGGGATCGCCCTTTGCCTCCTGCTGGCCGCCGCCGGCCCGCCCGCCGTCCCGGGAACCTGGACCGTCCAGACCAGCGGCACCACCGCCAACCTCACCGGCGTCGCCTTCCTCAACGCCACCGAGGGCTTCGCCGTCGGCGCCGGCGGCGTCATCCGCCGCACCCTCGACGGCGGCGCGACCGCCTGGACCGGCCAGACCACCTCGTCGACCGCCAACCTGAACGGCGTCGGCCTGGGCAGCGCCGACCTCGGCTGCGCGGCCGGGGACCTCGGCACGATCGTGCAGACCCTCAACGGCAGCGCCGGCGCCGGCTCGACCTGGGCGCCGGTCACCACCGGCGACCTCGCAGCCGTCGGCGCCTCCGACGCGACCCACGCCTGGACCGTCGGCGTCCCCGGCGCGCTCCGGCTCAGCTCCAACGGCGGCACCGACTGGCCCCTCGGCAATCCCGGCAGCTCGACCGTCCAGGCCCGCGGCATGAGCTTTCTGACGGCGCCGACGGAAGGTTATTGGGTCGGCGATATGGGCACCGTGATGAAGACCAGCGACGGCACGACCTGGACTTCGACGGGCTCGGTCGCGACGGGCCAGAACCTCAATTCCATCTGCATGGTCGCCGCCAGCGCGCCCGGAACCGCCGTCGGCTGGCTGGTCGGCAACGCCGGCGTCCTCCGCAAGACGATCAACAGCGGCGGGACCTGGACCAACCCGAGCTCCGGGACGACGCAGAACCTGAACGGCGTGTTCGCCGGCGACAACACGCACGGCTGGGCCGTCGGCAACAACGGCACGCTCATCGCGACCACCAACGGGAACACCTGGGCTGCGCAGTCCAACCCGGTCCCGGGCGCGGTCTATCATGCCGTCTCGTTCTTCAACTCCGGCGGCATGTGGAAGGGCGTCGCGGTCGGCGCGACCGGGACCGCCCTCTGGAGCGACAACGGCGGCATGACGTGGACGACCGGCGCGAGCGGCGCCGGCACGCTGCGCGGCGCTGCGATGCTGAGCGATACGGTTGCCGTCGCCGTCGGCGACGCCGGCACGATCCTCAAGTCCATCGACGGCGGCGCCTCCTATTCGCCCGTGGGAGCGGGTCTCACCACGGACAATCTTCTTGCCGTAAGCTTCGGTTCCGCCGGCAATGGATGGGCGGTGGGCGCGAACGGCACGATCCTGGCGACCACCGACGGCGGCGGCACCTGGATCGTGCAGGTGGCCGGCGCGGCCGGCTCCCTCAGGGACGTCAAGTTCGCATCGCCGACCGTCGTTGTGGCGGTGGGCGAGTCGGGCGCCATCCTGAAGAGCAGCAACGGGGGCGCACAGTTCGTCCGCAAGGCGGTCGGTACGGCCAGCACGCTCAATTCGGTCGCCTTCGGGAGCCCGACGCGCGGCGTCGCGGTCGGCGCGGGCGGCGTTCTCCTCGGCACCGACAACGCCGGGGACACCTGGACGGCCATCGTTCCGACGACCGCTCTGACCGCGGACCTCCTCGCGGTCTCCGCACTGAGCGCCACGCTCTTCGTCGGCGTCGGCGGCTCCGTCGGAGGCGCCTCGGTCGCGGTCGCCTTCGACACGACCAGCAGCACCTGGAGCGCGGCGGTTTCGTCGACGCCTCCGGCCCAGACCCTCCGGGGCCTCTCGTTCGCCCCCTATTCCCGCCAGGGATACGGGGTGGCCGATCTGGGCAGCGTGTGGGTGACGAAAGACGCGGGCAGCACCTGGGTCAGCGAGGTCTCGGCCGCGCCCGGCAACCTTCGCGGCGCGTCGTTCCCGTTCGCGGGCTTGGGCTGGGCGGTCGGCGACGGCGGCGCGATCGTCCGCCGGACGAGCCCCGTGCCGCCGCTGCTCTCGTTCCCGCCCCACGTCGGCACCCCGCATACGTACGTCCCGCCGCTGATCGACGGCTTCGTGGATCCCGAGCTCAGCGACCGGCGACGGCCCGACACCGGCTGGGACTGTGCGCTGGAGCTGACCTACTCCGACGGGACGAGCCAGCCTCCCTTCCAGTTCCGCGGGCTGCGCCACAACGGCGGTAATTACGTCTACCTGAGCTTCGTCATGACGGGCGACACGGGCTTCGACAACGACGACACGGTCGTGATCCTGTTCCGGGGCGACAATCCGACCCCGCGCCCCGAGCACGCGGCGAACGACCGCCGCATCATCATCAACCCGCTCACGACCGGGACGGGCAGCCCCGCGGGCGCGATCGTCGCCCCCGGCTCCACGCCTCTGCCGACGTACACCAACAACGAGAACGGAGCGCCGCGAACCCTGACCTCCTACCGCTGGAACACCGGCACGAACGGGTGGACCGCCCTCCCGCCGTCGGCGGAGATCGACTGCAAGGTCCGCTCGTGGATCCCCACCCCCGGCAACTACTGCTGGAGCGTCGAGCTCAAGATCCCCACCGTGAACACGACGTATACCGACTGGATCGACATCGGCACCGACTTCCTCCTCTCGTTCTATGCTCTGCGGGTGCAGACCGGCGGCGTCGTCGAGGCCAGCTGGCCGCGGGACCTGGCCATCTCCGGTCCGAAGGACGTCGTCGATGCTCCCCTGTCCGCATTCGACTGGGGGACGGCGAAACTCGGCTCGGCCGACGACGGGGTCGGCGTCCGCGTCAAGGTGCCGTACTGGTCGAACCTCGGCGTCACGGTGCCGTCCACCGGGAGCACGCTGAAAACCGAGATCAACGGCTCGCAGGTCAACACGTTCCACGTCTGGGTGCAGAACAACTCGGATACGGCCGCGACCGCCGTGCAGCCCACGTTCCGCATCGCCGACTGGGGCGTGCAGGGCGGCAATGGCACGGACGGCGCGTTCCACGTCGTGCGGAGCGACCTAGGCACTCCGAATCCCCCCGCCGCGGCGACGATCCCGGCCCTTTCGGGGACCGTCCCCGGGGAGCTGGAATACACCTTCAACTGGACCCTCAACTCGACGGAAAACAGCGCCTATGCTCCGCCTCACGAGCACCAGTGCGTCCAGGTCAATCTGGACTCCTCCGGCAACGTGAACCTCACCGAGCGCTCGGTCTGGCTGAACATGAACTGGGTGCCCGCGTCCGTGTTCGGCCGGCAGGCCACCGTGTCTTCGGTGGGCTACGGCTTCGACGGCGCGCGGAAGGGCGCCCAGCGGTTCTACCTGCACACGACTTCCGAGCGCTTCGACTTCACGCCGGGCAAGATCCCGCTCGACGTCGTCGCGAAACCCGGCAAGCAGGACGGACAGGCGGATCGGAAGACCGACCATCCGTACTACACCGGCGACAATCTCCAGCGCGTCCGGCTGCTGGGCTATTATCCCGGGTTGACCTCCGAGAAGACCTCCGTCTCCCACTACACGTGGGTGATCCACGGCGTGAAGGAGACCTCCCGGACGGTGAAGATCAACGGCCATGTCTATCCGGTCCTCGAGCAGGCGAACGGATTCGGCTATGTGGCCCGGCACGGATCGGCGGTGGATCAATGGACGTCCGGCCTGACGGGCGCCATCGTGAAGAAGCTGAACGACTTCGAGTACGAAGTGACCGTCCCGGCGGAGGGGAGCGCGGTCCTGGACACGGGGCTGGAGGCGAAGGACGGAGGCGTGACGGGAACGGGCGGCGGACTCTTCGGCCTGATCCTGCTGATCCTCATCTTCCTGCTCGTCATCTTCTGGATCCTCAAGAAGAAGCGCTGATAGACTGTCGGCATGGAGCTTCGGCCGTTCGGCGACCCGGCTCGGAAGGTTCCGGTCCTGGGATCGGGGACCTGGAACATGGAGCAGAGCGACCGCGCGTCGGCGGTCGCCGCGCTGCGCCGCGGGATCGAGCTGGGGATGACCCATATCGACACCGCGGAGATGTACGGGTCGGGAAAGGCCGAGGAGATCGTCGGCGAGGCGATCGCCGGGATGCGCGATCGTGTCTTCCTGGTGACGAAAGTCCTCCCCAGCAACGCGACGGAAAAGGGCACGCTCGCGGCGTGCGAGCGCAGTCTCACCCGCCTGAAGACCGGGCATCTGGATTGCTACCTCCTCCATTGGCCGGGCTCGCATCCGCTGGAGGGCACGATCCGCGGGTTCGAAAAACTCCGGCAGGACGGAAAGATCCTTTCCTACGGCGTGAGCAACTTCGACGTGGAGGGCATGGAGGAAGCCGTGCGCCTGGCGGGGAAGGGGCGCATCGCGTGCAACCAGATCCTCCATCACCTGGCGGAGCGGACCGCCGAGCACGTCCTGATCCCGTGGTGCGAGCGGCACGGAATCGCCGTTGTCGCCTATAGTCCGCTCGGAGCGCGCCGGTTCCCGTCCGGCGCGGTGCTGGAGGAGATCGCCGCGGCGCGCCAGGCGACGCCGCGCCAGATCGCCCTCGCCTTCCTGCTCCGGCGCCGCAGCGTCTTTGCGATTCCAAAGTCGTCCGACCCGGCCCATGTCGCGGAAAACGCCGGCGCCGCGGCGATCGCGCTCACGGACGACGAGGCGCGCCGCATCGACGCCGCCTTCAAGCCCGGACCCTGGCGCGGACTCGCCACGGCGTGAGCGCCCCCGAGCCGGTCCGGCTGGCCAAGGACCTCAGCCGCGCCATCCGCCAGGGCCATCCCTGGGTCTTTCGCGACGCGCTCGACCGTCCCCCGCGATTGGATGACGGAACCCTCGTCGACGTCCGCAGCCCCGACGGGCGCTCCGTCGCGACGGGTTTCTGGGACGCGTCGTCGGCGATCGCGATCCGCATCTTGCAGGCCGGGCCGCTCGCAGACCCGCGGGCCGAGGTCGATGCGCGCATCCGCGCGGCGCTGACGCTGCGCCGCGCCCGGCTCGATCCGACCCGCACCAGCGCCTTCCGCTGGATCCATGGAGAAGGCGACCGGCTGCCGGGGATCCACGTCGATCTTTATGGCGACGTCGCCGTCGTCCGCTTCGACGGATCCGGAGCGCCGGCGTTCTACGGGGACCTGGGCGCGCGACTGGCGGCGTCGGCCCGGCCGCTGGAGCTGCGCGAGGTGAAGGACCGGCAGAGCGGGGAGAGGCTGCACGGCCGCGGGGCGCCGGCGAAGTTCGAGGTGATCGAGAACGGGCTGAAGTACGAGGTGTCGCCGGGCGCCGCCGGGAAGGGCGGGCTGTTCCTCGACCAGCGGGAGAACCGCGAACTAGTCGGGAAAATGGCCGCGGGCCAGTCGGTGCTGAACCTCTTTGGGTACACGGGCGGGTTCTCGCTGGCGGCGGCGCGCGGCGGGGCGCGGTCGACGGACACCGTGGACTCCGCGCGCCCGGCCATCGCCGCGGCCCGGCGCAACTTCGAGCGCAACGGGCTGCCGGCCGCGCCGTCCTGCTTCCACGCGGCGGACGCCTTCGAATTCCTGGACGAGGCGCTGCAGGAACGGAGGCAATGGGATCTCGTGGTGTCCGATCCCCCGAGCTTCGCACCGAGCCAGGGGGCGAGGGAACAGGCGCGCCGCATCTATGCGCGGCTGCATCGGCTGGCCTCGTCGGCCACGCGGAAGGGCGGCGTCCTCTGCGCGGCCTCGTGCTCCAGCCACATCGGCCGCGAGGAGTTCGTGCGGAGCGTGGAGGAGGGCGCGCGCGCGGCGGGCCGGACGTTCACGATCACGGAGCTCCGCGGAGCGGGCTTCGATCATCCGGTGCTGCCGGGATTTCCGGAGGGGGACTATCTCAAGTTCGCGGTGGGACGCGTGCGATAGAAGGCGGAGGATCTCGGGGCGGGGGAGTGCGGGGGAACCCTGCGGGGACTACTTTTCCGTCTTGACGCCCTTTTTCATGAGCGTTTCGACCAGCTCGTCCCAGTCGGCGCTGAGCTCCACGGGAGCTTCCAGCTTCACCTTCCGGGAAGCGGGGCCGGCCGGCTTCTGGAGCTTCGCGATGCTTTCGGTGAGCGCGCGGATCAGCAGGCGTGTCTGCTGCCAGTCGTCGGGGTTGGTGTTCTTGTCGAGTCGGTTCATGCGATCGCGGAGCTTGTCCACTTTGACGAAGACCGCAGCCTCATCGAAAGGTGTCATTCGCGGCGCCCCTCCTATTTATTTCGAGAAGTCTAATGAGTATACGCGACTGCGAGGTCCCGGAAAAGAGAGAATCGGCATCCGGCGCGCTTTTCAGCAGTCCCCATCCGAAATTTCCGGAACCCCCGCCCCTCATCGCCAGTCGCCCCGGCCTCCGCGCAGCGCGGAATCGAGCGTCATGAGCCCGTAGAGCGCTCCCGCCACGGGCAGCATCCACCCGCGAACCCCCGACCCTCCGAAGAAGCGCGGCGCGGGCGCGTGCAGTGCCGCCATCGCCGCCCAGCTCAGAAGCCCGGACAACGAGACGGCCGCGAAGCGGACGTCGTGGAACGACAGCGCCGCTCCCGCCACGAACAGGGCCGGCGGCGCCGCGAACATCAGGATCATCGACAGCAGCGCCCCCGCCACCCGGATCCACGACC
>Ga0137409_10004732_pt1 | contig 14274 bp, 10 predicted proteins | sample CZODoug1_16funga_FD_122059 | JGI IMG/M metagenome (GOLD analysis project Ga0137409, IMG submission 122059) | Vadose zone soil fungal communities from Angelo Coast Range Reserve, California, USA - CZODoug1_16fungal (Hybrid Assembly) | ecosystem: Environmental > Terrestrial > Soil > Vadose zone... | reverse complement strand
TCGCGTCCGTTACTTGCCGCGCACAAGAAATGCGGCTCGTCTATCCAGTGCCGGCACCATCCAGTTTTACTCAGCGTAACATCGTCTATAAGCAGGCGGGCCAGACCGCGCTCGCGATGGACCTCTATCTCCCCACCGGGACGGCTCTCGCAAAGTCCTTACCGGTCTTTGTGATCTTCAACGGTTTTGGTAGTTCGTTTATGCGGACCTCTCCACAATCGCAAGGCTGGGCCAAGGCCGCGACTGCGCACGGGTTCGCCGGGATTACGCTCGAAACTACAGAAGGACACGACGCCGAAGACTTTGACTCCCTCACCGAATATCTCCAGCAGCACGCGAAAGATCTGCACGTCGATCCCCAGCGACTGGTGGTGATTGCCTGGTCCGGCAATGTTTCAGCGGGACTGCCAACCGTCGAGGATCCCCGCCGCAAAGCCGTCAAGGCTGCGGTCATGTATTACGGATCGACAGATGTGCCCCAGGTTCGTTTCGATCTGCCGGTATTGTTTGTGCGCGCGGGCCTCGATCAGCCGGCCTCAAATCAACACCTGGATCGTGTCGTCGCTGCAGGCATCGCCGCGAATGCGCCCTGGACTCTGCTGAACTATCCGGCCGGCCACCATGGATTTGACGTTTTCGACGATAACGATCTCTCCCGCGAAATTATCGAAGAGACTTTTCGTTTCGCGCAGAACGCCATCGCCGATTCGTATCAGTCCGCCTTGCACGCCGGACTCGATGAAGCAAGCGCGGCCGGCGCCATCTTCACTGGCGACTTCGTGAAGGCGGCCGCACTTTATCGCGAAATCGTTGCCGCCCATCCTCAGGACGCGCGGCGGCTGCTCGCTTACGGGATCGCGCTGACAGGAGCGAAGCGATACAAAGAGGCGCGCACGCAATTCGATCGCGCACTGGCCATTGGCGGACTCGGCGAGCGCGACCTGGGTGTCCCCGCAGCCAGATCTTGTGCGCTCGATCACGATCCGGAGGCCGCGATCGCTTGGCTCAAGCGGATTAATCCGCGATTCCTTCCAGAATCGCTTCTGTCGGATGCTGACTTTGCGTTGCTAAAAGACCGCGCGGACTTTCAAGCGTTGTTTCACAGCCATTGATGGGGAGAGAAATTCAGAAATGGCAAGAGGCCACGCCGCGCTTTTGCAGATATTTCTGATGGTATTCTTCGGCGCGATAGAACGTGCTCGCGGGAGTGATTTCGGTGGCGATCGGCCGCTTGAGTTTGCCGCTGGCGTCCAGCGCGGCGCGAGACTTCTTAGCGGCGGCTTCCTGCTCCGGCGAATGGAAGAAAATCGCACTGCGATATTGCGCGCCGAAGTCCGGTCCCTGGCGATTCACTTGAGTGGGGTCGTGAGCCTGCCAGAATGCATCCAGCAACTTTTCGTAACTCAATATTGCCGGGTCGAAGGTCACCTGCACTACTTCCGCGTGCCCGGTTTCATCGGTGCAAACATCTTTGTACGTGGGGTTGGGCATCTCCCCGCCGCTGTAGCCTACGGCGGTATCGATCACTCCCGGGACGCGTTGGAACGCGGCTTCGACGCCCCAAAAACACCCCGCTGCAAATGTCGCAATCTCAGCCATGTAAATCTCCCCTTGGTTCAGAGTCTCTCATCACCACCTACACCAGGGCGTTAGATGCGCGAACCACCCGCTGCGATTCACACACGTTATTAGGGCGTTTTCTTTCGAGCCGTTGCGGGTCCCGCGGCGGCCTTTAACTTGTCCTGCGCCAGCGCTTTATAGGGACCGTTCACGGAAGCTGCCTGTGTGAACGCCTCCTTCGCATCGGCGGTTCTCTTCAGGTTCGCCAGCGCAAATCCCAAACGGTACTGATTTCGCCCGTAGCTCGCGTCATCGACTTTCACCAATGGCGCTGCCGCTTTTAGATTTTCCACCGCTTGGGCGTTATCCTTCTTTTCGATGTTCACTTGCCCCAGGGAACTCAGCGCCAGTCCCTTCTGCAGGCCCTTCTGCCGGGCCCACTGTTCGTCCGTAAGGCCCTCTGGCTTTGGCGCCGAGTCCACCACGGAGATTGCTTTTTTCGCGTACGGTTCGGCTTTCGCGAATTGATCGGGCTTGTCGCAATAATAATCGGAAAGCACCAGCAGCATGCCGAGATTGTTGGGATCCTTGGCCAGCAGGCCGTTCGCCACTTCCAGCATTTTTGGCGTGTTCTGCGCCTGCGAATAAGACGTGGCGGCTACGCCGAGCGCTTGATTTGTGTACGGTGAATCCGGGAAGGCTTGCGCAAATCGCACCAGAAGGGCCGCCCGCTTTCCTGGGTCGCGGGCCTGAATCGCGCCGTTGTAAACCGCTTGCTGGATGTACGCGACGCCCTCTTTGTTGCTCTCCAGCGTCTTGGCCTTTTGCTCTTCCCAGACTTGCGCCGCCGTGCCTTCCGGCGCGGCCGCCCCTTTGAAGCGCTTCAGGATTCCCGCCGCCTTCTCGCCATAACCGACAACCCGCTCGGAATCGCCTTTTTCGGAGGCCGCACGAATCATGTTCATCGCGTTTTGAAAACTATCCGGGTCGAGCGCGAAGAGTTTGTCTCCGTACTCCATCGCCTTGTCGTAATTCTTTTGCTCAATGTAGTAGTCGACGTAGAGACCGTCCACCAGGAGGGGATTGTCACCTTCGCTGCCCGGTCCGGCCGCGAACTTGTCTATAAGTGCCAGCTTCTGTGCTGGGTCCGTCGCGGCGTTGATCTCCGTCAAGGCGTGGTCGACCTCCGATCCCGCCTGAATGGGAACGAACTTGCCGATCTGCTGACCGAACACCGGGCCCGCCGAACAGCCGAGAAGAAATAGCGCTCCACTCAACAGCCTTCTAAACCCCATAGGTACCTCCACACGCTGCAATGGAATGCATCTTAGTGCCGCACCCCGCGCCAGGCAAACAAAATTCTTCGCAAGCTGGTTATGAGCCTGAGAGGGCGCGACAATTGACGCACCGTGAGTTTCGCGAGACGATTGAAGTTTTGAATGAGGTGGCGAAATGGATCTAGGGCTCTCAGGGCGCGTGGCCATTGTCGCGGCGGCCAGCAAGGGACTGGGCCGCGCCGTTGCAGAGGAACTCGCGCGCGAAGGGTCGCATGTGGCGATTTGTGCGCGCACGGCTGGCGCTCTCGAAGAAACGGCGGCACAAATTCAGAAAGCTACTGGCCGCGAAGTGTTCCAAAGAGCTCTGGATGTGACTGATTCCAAGGCGGTTAGTGGCCTCGTGGCGGATGTGGAAACCCGCTTTGGCCGCGTCGACATCTGCGTTACCAATTCCGGGGGGCCGCCGTCTAACTTATTTAAGAACACCCCGCCGGAAGCCTGGCGCTCCGCTGTCGACCAGCTTCTGATGAGTACCATTTATTTTGCAAAGGAAGTTCTGCCGCGCATGCAGAAAAACAATTGGGGACGTCTGATTACGATTACTTCGTCCGCGGTCAAGCAGCCGGTGGAAGGTCTGTTGCTCTCGAATTCGATCCGCGCTGCGGTCACCGGTCTGGCGCGCACACTTGCCAATGAGTATGCCGCCGATGGCATCACGGTGAACAACGTTTGCCCGGGCTACACGCGCACCGCGCGCCTCGATGGCCTGGCGTCTTCGATTTCCGAGCGCACGGGCTCTGAGCCCGAAGAAGTCTTCGCCAGTTGGGAACGCGAAATCCCCACTGGCCGGATTGGTACGCCGCAGGAATTTGCGGCCGTCGTGGCATTTCTAGCTTCGGAGCGCGCAAGCTACGTGAACGGCACTTCCATTGCCGTTGATGGTGGTCTCGTGAGGAGCTTGCTCTAGCCCTCAATGGCCGCCGTGACCCGTCATCTTGAACTCACACTACTCCTGGAGCGCTTCGCGATATCGCGGCTCGCGGCTGATGCGCCAATTCCCGAGTGGGCAACGGAAGGCCCGTTCTTTTCCCTCACGCGCACGGGCGATGAACTCTCCGTTGTCACCGAACTTTCGCGTGTTCCCGTGGGCGTGCAGTCTCAAGCCGGGTGGCGCGTCCTTAAAGTTCATGGGCCCTTTGTTTTGTCGGAAATCGGCGTACTAGCTTCGCTCGCCGCGCCGCTTGCCGAAGCAAAAATCAGTTTGCTTGCCATCTCGACTTTTGACACAGATTACCTGCTCGTCGCTTCCGAAAGTTTGTCGGCGGCTATCGCAGCGCTGGAGCGGGCAGGACACACAATTCACAGGAGCAAAGCTGAATGATCACGGCAGTCCCTTGCAATTCCAATTCTTCCCGCAGTTGTCCGGCGTTTGTTGCAATTTGGGCGCTGCTGGCGATTTTTATCGCCGCGCCGCGACTCTTCGCTGATGAGCCTTACGCGCGCAGCCGCGACTATGATTTGCAGCACTCCAAGATTTCCATGCGCTTCGATCTCCAGCAGAAAAAAGTCCTTGGAGAAGTCATTCATTCGCTCTCTATCCTTCGCGACGGCACTTCGAAAATTGTTTTTGATTCGGCGGGCCTCACTATCCAGAAAGTGACCGTGAACAAATCGGGCGCCAAATTTGAAACCGCTGCCGAGAAATTGATTGTTCCCCTCGCGGCAGCGGCCAAAGCCGGCGACAAATTTGAAATCACCATCCGGTACGAAGGCAAACCTGCCAAAGGAATGTACTTCATTTTGCCGGACAAGGACTATCCGGATCGCCCGAGCCAAATCTGGACGCAAGGTGAGTCGGAAGACACGCACTATTACCTGCCGACGTACGACTACCCGAACGATCGACTCACGACTGAAACCTTCCTCACGGTTCCCGCTTCGTGGATCACCGTTTCGAACGGCAAACTTATGAGCATCAGCGACGCCGGCAAGGGTCTGAAGACCTGGTATTGGAAAGAGTCCGTGCCCAGTTCCACCTACCTGATCACCGTGGTCGCCGGCGAATTCGATGAACTGAAAGATTCCTGGCACGGCATTCCCTTGACCTATTACGCGCCGAAGGGTCGTGGCGACCGGCTCCCGATCAATTACGGACGAACCCCGGCCATGATGGAGCTATTCAGCAAAAAGTTTGGCGAATACCCGTGGGAAAAATATGCCCAGGCAATGGTGGATGATTTCGTCGCCGGCGGCATGGAGAATTCCAGCGCCACAACCAACAACAGCAGTTCGCTGACTCATCCCAAGCTCGCTCCCGAATATGCCACCGGCGAAGATGACCTGATTTCGCACGAGCTTGGTCACCAGTGGTTCGGCGATCTGGTCACTACCAAGGACTGGGGCAACGTCTGGCTCAATGAAGGCTTCGCGACGTTCACGGAAACCATGTGGACCGAAGCGCATTACGGCAAGGATCAAGCCGATAACCAGCGCTGGACGAACAGGCGCGAATGGTTCCAGAGCAGCAATCTCTGGAACAAGCCACTCGTGCGCCACGACTTTGATGATTCCAGCGAATTCGACGAGAACTCTTACAACAAAGGTGGCTGGATCCTTTACATGTTGCGCCACCAAATTGGCGACGAGGCCTTTTATGCAGGCATCAAGCATTACCTTGAAGTGAACCGCGGGAAAAACGTTGTCAGCGCCGATTTGGCGAAGGCCATCGAAGAGTCCTCGCATGCCAATGTCGACCAGTTTTTCAGCCAATGGGTGTATGGAGCAGGCGCGCCTAAGTTCGACCTGAGCTACACCTATGATGGCGAAAAACACCAAGTGACGCTGGCAGTAAAGCAAACTCAAAAGATCGAAGGGCACGTTGGCCTGTTCCGCGTGCCCGTGGAAGTAGAGATCACCACCACGTCGGGACCCAAGCTTTACAACATCACTGTTTCAAAGGACAAGCAGGCTTTTTGGCTGCCCGCGGATTCAGCTCCGCTGATGGTTCTTTTCGACAAGGGCGGCCACATTCTCAAGTCGGCCGAATTCCATAAGGAAAAGAAGGAATGGCTTTATCAAATGAAGAATGCGGCGGATCTTGCAGATCGCGCCGACGCTGCCGTCGCACTTGGGAAAATGAAAAACGACGAAGAAGTGGTCGCCGCTCTCGGAGAAGCGCTGCGTGGCGATAAAGCGTGGGGAGTTCGTGCCGCGGCCGCGGACGCGCTCGGCCAGTTGGACGGGGCTTCCGCCTCCAAGCTGCTCCTCGCCGGTGTGGATTCGCATGATGTGCCCTGGGTTCGCACCCGCGTTGTCAACGCGCTTGGAAATATCAAAGCGGACCCCGCCATTACAGTAAAGCTCAATGCGATAGCGAAACAGGATGATTCCTATCGCGCGCGCGGTGCCGCGCTACAAGCGCTTGGCCGCTTGAAGGGGGCCGATGCTCTTGCGACGCTTGAGGCCGCCGTCGCCTCCGATTCTCCAGACGGCTTCCTTCGGAACGCTGCTCTACGCGCGTTCGGTTCGCTGGCGGACGACAAAGCCGTGCCACTGCTTTTGCAGTGGTCGGCCGCTGGGAAACCCATTGATTCGCGCACTGCGGCAATCAACAGTCTCGGGCGTCTGAAGAAGGACGATAAAGACATCACGAAACAGATTGCGGATTGTCTGGTGGAATCGCACTTCTCCGTTCGCATGGCGGCGATCTACGCGCTCGGCGCACGCGGCGATGCTACCGCTATTCCCGCTCTGGAAGCATTGCTGAAGATCGACGACCTAAGCATCGAAATGGTGCCGATGATCCGGGGACAGATCGCGCGCCTGAAAAAACCCGCGGATGGAAGACCTAGTGGCGGCCATGGCTACGGAGATGCCGACGAAGAGTCTTCCGAAAGCGCGGCAGGTGGACCGTCGGCCACGGAACAACGGCTTGAAAAGCTCGAGCGCTTGCTTCAGGAAATGAGCGAGCGCCTCAAGTCCATGGAGAAGCGCCTCCCCCCGCCAAAGGAATGAGCTTCACAACGGCCGCCCGTTGCTGCGGTCGCCTTCTCTTCTCTGAGAACTCTGTGCTCTGCGAATCTTTTTCTTTGAATCGACCTGACTACGGCTCCGCGATCAAAATCCGCAAGTCCCGCAGATTGTTCCCAGTCGGCCCAGTAACAATCGCATCCCCCAGCTTCAAGAAAAACGTAAATGCATCGCTTCGTCGGAACGCATCCGCTGGATCGAGCCCCATTGCGCGTGCCCGCGTCAATGTCTCTCCGTCCGCCACCGCTCCAGCAGCGGGACTATTTCCATCAATCCCGTCGGTGCCCGCACTGAGCACGGCAATTTTCTTTCCTGCGATTTTTTCCGTGCAGGCCAGCACGAAAGCTGAATTCCTTCCTCCCACTCCGTTTCCTGTCACCGGCGAACTCACTTCCCCATCCGCAATCAGCGCCACCCGGTGCCCCCTGTGCATATTCTGCAGAGCTTCCAACTGCTCGAGCAAGTACGCCGCGGCTCTCTCCACTGGCCAATCGTCCGTGGCATTGTCGCAGCAAGCGATGAATCCTTTCGCTTCCACGGCGTGATGCGCGGGGTGAAAGAGATCATCCATCCCCAGCAGCAGTAAGAAATGTGAATTGCGAAATGCGGCGGCATCGGCTTTGGGGGTCTCCGGCATGATTGTTTTGTCGAGCCAGTGTTGCAGGCCCGGTGAAAATTTGTCGCGCAGCGAATACTCAGTGATGATGCGCTTCGTGTCCGCAACTGTGGTGGGGTCGGGCAGGGTAGGGCCCGATGCCAGCGCCGACTCTTTTCCCACCGGCACATCGCTGACCGCTAGTGTGATTTTTGTTGCGTTGTGCGCCGCCGCCGTCAGCCGGCCCCCTTTCACAGCGGAAAGGTGTTTCCGGACCGTATTGATGGCTTCGATCGGTGCGCCGCAAGTAACCAGTGCGCGGTGCAGTGCTTGAACATCTTCGAGTGTCTGCGCCGGATCCAGCGGCAATTCCACCAGCGCCGATCCACCTCCGGAAAGTAGAAAAAACACCAACGTCTTCTCATCGCATTTTTTCAGCAGCGCTAAGATTGCCTCGGCCGCCTTCCAGCTCTCGACATTAGGCGTCGGGTGGCCCGCCACGAAGTACTTCATTCCTGGCGCGGGTCGCCGCGGCGCCGTCGGCGCAGAAACTACGCCCTCAATCCTCAAGAATGGCGCTAACACCAGTTCAAGTCCTTCCACCATGGCATGCGCGGCTTTCCCGATAGCCACAACGCGCAGTTTCTCGAACTCGCGCAGCTCGATTCGCGCGTCGCCGCACTTCAATACCGTTCCCTTGCGCTGCAGCTTGCGCTGCGTCGTCGCGGGAATATCGATGGCCGCCAGCGTTTCGTGGAAAGTCTGCCGTGCGAGCTGCTTCAGTTGCGGCATGAGAGGGTGCCCGGAAATTCGCTAGGATGCCTTCAGAACTTCAGGATTCAAGATGTTCGGAGGCCGCTGGCCTGCAAACAGCGCGACAACATTTTCCGCCGCAATGCACGCCATTTTTGTTCGCGTCTCCAGGGATGCCGACGCCATGTGCGGCGCCAACACCACGTTCGCGCGTTTTAGCCCGGGATGAATGAATGGCTCGTTCTCGTAAACGTCCAATCCCGCGCCCGCAATTTTGCCCGCTTCCAGTGCGGCCACCAATGCGGCTTCATCGACTACTGGCCCGCGCGCCGTGTTGATAAGGAATGCCGTCGGCTTCATGCGATAAAACTTCGGCGAGTCAAACAGTCCCCGCGTCTCCGGCAGCAGCGGCACGTGCACGCTTACAAAGTCGGATTCCGCCAGCAACGCATTCATCTCCCGAAATTCCGCGTTTAGCGCTTTCTCCACATCCGCAGGCGCCCGCATCGCATCCGTGTAGATCACCTTCATCTGGAAACCGCTCGCGCGCCGCGCCACCGCTCGTCCAATCCGCCCGAATCCCACGAGGCCCAGCGTCTTTCCCCAAACGTCCGTGCCCACCAGTTGGTCTAGGTCCCAGTTTTTCCAATTCCCGGAACGCGCCAGTGCCTCGCCTTCGCTCAACCGCCGCGCCACCGCCATCAGCAGCGTCCAGGCAAAATCCGCCGTCGTTTCATCCAGCACGCCCGGCGTGTTGGACGCCACCACGCCGCGTTTCGAGCAAGCGGCCAGATCAATGTTGTCGAATCCCACCGCCACGTTCGCGGCTATGCGCAGTTTCGGCGCCGCCCTCAGGAATTCCTCGTTGATTTTCTCGGTCAACAGGCAAACGAGTCCTTCTTTGTCCTTCACTCGCCGCATCACTTCTTCCCGCGGCGGACGTTCCGGTTTTGCCCAGTATTCCACCTCGCACGTCTCTTGAAGAATTTGCCGCGCCGCTTCGAACAAGCTGTGAGTCGCAAAAACTTTCGGTTTCGCCATCGTCTCCTCTTCACAATTTTGGGAAAATTACACTAACACACCGTTGCGCTTCCGGCATAACCTAGCGTTGCACGCGTCCCGGAAAGCTCACTATCCTACCCGTTTCTCTCCACCAAAGAGTCCACTGCGGGCATAATGGACCAATGATGAAAACGCCACCGCGACTCGGAATCGTTGTTATCACTGCAGCCTCTTTCTGCCTTGGCCTCGGTTCCATGACGCGCACAAACGCAAATCTTTCCGGTCAAGGTTCAGTCCAGAAGGGCACTGTCATGGCGACTCACGCGACCGGAACCTTTGAAGTGAAACTCACTCCCCAGACTCCCGATGGCAAATTCGAGGACGCCACCCTCGGCAGGATGACCATCGACAAACAAATCCACGGCGATCTCGAAGCCACCAGCAAGGGAACCATGTTGACCGCTGGCACCGACGTCAAGGGCTCTGCCGGCTACGTCGCCATCGAGCGTGTCACCGGCACTCTCCACGGCCGCATCGGCACCTTCGTCCTCCAGCACACCGGCACCATGAACCGCAGCGCCTATCAACTCTCCATCACCGTCGTTCCCGATTCCGGCACTGGCCAACTCCTCGGTCTGACCGGCAAATTCAACATCACCATCGCCGACGGCAAACACTCCTACGACTTCGAGTACACCCTCCCCGAAGCGCACTGAAAGTTGTCCAGTTTCCATCACGGCTAGTCGAGCGTCGTCATCGGCTGCCCATTCAACGTACCAATCACGTCGTCGCTGTTCAGCGGCAATTCCACGACTGCCCGCTCTACGTTCGAGCATCCAAGCTGCCTTTTCTTTCCGCATCGACTATTTGTTTGAAGGCACGTCCATCGCGATTAGTTCCTTTCCAAGGTTTCTCGTTGTGCTGTAATGAAATAATGAAATCCGTTGGTATTTTTCTCCTCCTGCTCGTGATGGTTTCTTCTGCCGTGGCGCAATCCAAGGAAGCCACCGCAGCGCAGCTCGATGGAAAGGAAAGGCAGCTCGAAGACCTTTACGCGGACTACTGGCGCACCGAATACAAGAAGGCGCTCGGCGATCAGCAAGCCTCTTCCTCTTCCACCCAGGAGCGTATTCGTGGCGTATTCAAAGACCAAGGATTCTTGGCCTCATTGAAGAACACTTCTTTCCGCGATGCGCTTTTGAATCGCCGCCGTGACCTCTTTCTGCACGAGGCCGTTTTCACGATCATCACCACGGATGCAAAGCTCAACGCGCTCGAGGAATCCATCACCCGCGAGGAAGGCAATTTTCGGTACAAGGTTGCGGACAAACAAGACACTCGCGCGGAACTCGGTAATCTGGTTGCCGGCAGTCCCGACCGCCGGACTCGTGAACAGGCTTGGCGAGCCCGCGCGCAGATCGCGCCTCTCAATGGCCCTCGTTCCTGCTTTCTATTATTGCTGATCGAGTGTGAAAGCCAGGAACAGCAGTTTCTGGTCCCGCTGGATCTGTAACGCCACCGGCGCTCCCGCAGGCAACGCCTTCAGCGTTCCGCGCAGCCGGTCGAGTGTCGTCATCGGCTGCCCATTCAAAGTACGAATCACGTCGCCGGCATTCAACGGCACTTCCACGCCCGCGCCTGCCGCCCGCGCCGCCACCAGAATTCCAAACGGGTCGCGCAAATCCGTCGCCATCGCCGCGATTTTCTTGTCAATCTCCAGTCCCAGAATCCCCAGCGTGGGCACCAGGTTTTTCTCAGGATCGGCCAATGCCGCGATTTGATCCATATCGTGCGGCGGTTCCATCACCTTTACGTCGAATGCAAAGCGCGCCTTCCCGCGCAGCAAATCCAGGTGGACCTTATCCCCTGTCTCCACCGAAAAAAAGTGAAACGCCAGGACTGGCAGATTGTCCACCGCTTTTCCATCGACGCCCGCCAGCACATCTCCGATTTGCACTCCGGCAGCTTCCGCCGGGCTGCCTGGCTGCACGTCAGAGATCACCACGCCGTAGTTGCGTGGAAGGCTCAGCGCCGCCGCCAGCGTCGGCGTGATCGTCTGAATTCCAATCCCAATTTCAGCCTTGTGCAGATGGCCATATTTACGCAATTGCCGGAACGCCACATTGACTACGCTGCTCGGAATCGCGAATCCCAGCCCTTCGTTTCCTCCCGATTGCGACAATATAAACGTGTTCACTCCCGCCACTTCGCCATTCACGTTTACCAGCGGACCTCCCGAATTTCCCGGATTGATGGCCGCGTCCGTCTGGATGTAAATCAGCGGCGAATCCAGATCGGTCTGCCGCGCCACTGCCGACACGACTCCCATCGTCACCGTGTTGCGCAACCCTTCCGGGCTCCCGAATGCAAACACGATTTCCCCTTGGCCCAGCTTGCGGTAACCAGCCATCGCCAGCGCCGACAGTTTCCCCGCATCCACTTTCAGCACCGCCAGGTCGACTTCGCGCGACACGCCCACAATCCGCGCGGGAACAATCGTAGTCCGCGTCGAGAGCGCGGCCTCGAGTGATCCTTCCTCGCCAGTGTTCGGCAGCACCACCTGCACGCGTTGCGCCCCATTCACCACGTGCGCGTTCGTCACGATATACCCGCTGGGATCAATTACGAATCCCGACCCGATCGCCTTCTGCCTCCCAATCACCGAGGCGGTGCTTCCGTGCGCGCCCTCCTCCAGTGGTCCATACCCCGTCACCAGGATCTGCACCACGCTCGGCGAAACTTTCTTGATCAGCGCGTCCACCGACCGGTTCAGTTTGCGTAGCTCTTCCGTGCGCGGTTCATCCTTGCCACCCTCTCCAGATTGCCCCCGCGCCTCAGTGGTCGCAAACAAAAGTGCAGACACGCCTACCAAGCACATAGAAAGAAGTCGCGAAAGACGATATCCGCGTGGGGTCGTTGGCACACCGGAATTAGTCATAAACAGTTCCTCCTACCCCGAATGGTTCACACCTAAGATGCCCGAAAAAGGGAATCGATGCACCCGCCCTAGAGCCCTTGGCGCTCGCCTCGAAGCATTGTACTTTCTCCGCCAGCCGTAGGCGCCGTGCTTGTTGTAGTGGCGGCTCTTCAGACCCGTTCTTTTGCTCTTTCCGTTCCTACTGACCATTCGGTCAGGTGCCTATTCCGGAACCAGCAACAAGTCCTCTCGTTTCCATCGAGATTCTCTCTCCTAAACTGGATGTGCAGCCCCCCAGGAGAACGCATGACATCCTTCATCCACAGAAATCTAATTATTCTTTTCATCGCTTGCGGTTGCGCATCCTATGCAAGCGCCCAGGACGCGAAAAAGCCTCTCACCGACAGCGAACTTCTAGCCCTTGTCGCCGGCAATGCCCTCAACGAGAACATCGCCCACGAAATTGAGTCGCGCGGTCTGGCATTCTCTGCGACAGACGCGTACCGCTCCCAGCTGGCCGTCGCTGGCGCCGATGCCCATGTATTGACGGCACTCAGCAAAGCAAAGACGGTCAAGCCCTCCACCAATGGCGAGAAACAGTCATCCCCTGAACTGCTCCAGCATCTCTCGGCAGCCGGCAAGCTCCTCCGCTCCAAACAATTTGACCAAGTGGCCCAGGAGTTGAACAGCGCCCTCAAATCCGGCGATGGCCCGGAAGCAGGCTTTGTCATGGGAGAGCTTCTCCGCAGGCAAGAGCAATGGCCCATAGCGGTTTCGATCTACGAAAAAATCCTTCAAGACAATCCTGACTTTCCCGAAGTCCACACGAAGTTGAGTTACCTCCTGTACCGTCTGGGCGATTTCGAGGAAGGGCTGCGCGAAACGAAGGCCGCTCTTGCGCGAACTCCAGACAACGCCGAAGCCCACAAAAATGCAGGGTTATTGCTGCAAGACATGCGCAAATTCGATGCCGGCGCCGCCGAATTCAACGAGGCACTTCGGCTCAAGCCGGACTACCAGTCAGCGCGTTATGACTTGGGGCTGCTGCTCTACAACAAAGGCGATCTGGATGGTTCCATCGCGGAGTACAAGAAGGCGCTCGCTCTCGACCCCAACGACGCGGACGTACACAACAATCTCGGCAACGCCTACCATGATAAGGGCGACATCAATTCGGCTATTCACGAGTATCGCGAAGCCAAGCGCTTGAATCCCAAGGATCTCAACGCTCGCCGCAATCTTGGCTCCGCTCTTCTCCAGGGTAATTTCGTCGCCCAAGGTATTATCGAATTCCATGAACTGGAGGCCCTGGACCCGAACTCCGAAATTTGTCACCTTTGTCTCGGCTCCGCTCTCTACCATTCGTCGGATTTCAAAGGTGCGGAAAAAGAGTACGGAATAGCGGCTACGCTGGATCCTTCCGATCCTGAACCGTACATTCATCTCGGCAATCTTCACGAATACCAGAAAAACTACACCGCAGCATTGCAAGACTACAGCCGCGCGTTGCAGTTGGACGGAAATTCCGCGGGCGCCCACCTCGGTAACGGTTCCGTCCTGCTTGCCAAAAAGGATTTTGCAAATGCCCTGCCTGAACTCCAGCAAGCTACCCAGCTGAAGCCGAGTGTCGCAGCCACTCATGACCTGTACGCTCAAGCACTCCAAGCAACCGGAAAAACCGACTCTGCCATCGGCGAGTTCAAACAATCTCTTTCGCTTGACCCAAAACAACCGGAAGTCCGAATGAGGCTGGCGGATGCACTCGAAAAGCACGGCGACTGGGTCGGCTCGCTTGACCAGTATCGCCGGGCCTCCCTCGCCGGTTCACAGGTTCCAGTCGGTAACAACGTATATCGGATCATCACCCCCAACCCGCAACTCCAATACAAATCCGCCCAGGAACGCTTCACCCAGCATCTCGCTGCTCTCAAAGCCGCTGGCAAGTCACCCGAAGCTGCAAAACTAGAAGCCAGCGTTGCCTCCACGAAGGCGGATCTCGGCCTCACTGAACAGATCGACGCCGCCATGCAAGCTGGCTCCAGCGCCCTCATGCAGATCGCCTCCAGCGCCGGCGGGATGGCGCGTCCGGCGGAACGCCGCGAAGGAGGAACCACCTCCCCCAGCCGCGCCCGCTCGAGGGC
>Ga0137409_10004731_pt1 | contig 14277 bp, 7 predicted proteins | sample CZODoug1_16funga_FD_122059 | JGI IMG/M metagenome (GOLD analysis project Ga0137409, IMG submission 122059) | Vadose zone soil fungal communities from Angelo Coast Range Reserve, California, USA - CZODoug1_16fungal (Hybrid Assembly) | ecosystem: Environmental > Terrestrial > Soil > Vadose zone... | reverse complement strand
CCGGCGAGGCCCAAGGCCCACCCGAAGAGAATGCCGGCGAGGAGGCCGCTCAGGTGGGAGACGATCGCCATCTCGGGAATGGCGTCGCCCCGGTGTTGGAGGATTTGGAGCGCGAACCAGAATCCGATCCCGACCAGGGCGGGAAGCGTGAAGCGGCCGGTTTTCACGGTGCCGTGGAGAAGAAGCTGGCTGACCGATGCGAACCGCAGACGCGCGAAGTAGAGGCGCACAAGGAAGAGCCCCATCAACCCCGAGATCGCCCCGGAGGCGCCGAGGATGGGGATCGAGGCCATCCCAGGCATCACCTTCATGATCCAGGCCGCCTGGGCCAGATGCGCGAGCCAGCCGCAGCCTACGAACGCGATCCCGAACCGGACCGGACCCAGCCGCGACTCCAACGGCGGACCGAAGACGACGAGGAAGAGCAGGTTTTCCAGCAGCTGGAGGGGACCGGGGTGGATAAAGAGAGAGGCGATCGCCGTCGGGATCGTGGGCACGCCGGGCTTGAAGGAGAGCCAATACGCGAACGCCTCGGCCCCCGACACCGAGTGGAGCGCGGCGAATGCGACGATGTTGGCCACCGCCAGAGACACGGTGACCCAGGGGATTCCCCGGACCTTCGCATCGGTCCCTATGGGTAGCCAGTAGAAGTAGTACATGCTTGCGCGGTCTCCTCGCCTTCTCTACACTACTTAGGGCTTAAAAGCGAAGTATTTTCGTCACTTACGGAGGCCCCCTCCACCTCTTTCTGGAAGGATTTATGATCGAAACGGCCACCCAATCCTCCGGCATGGACATGGGCTCCGGGATTCAGAAGGAGCTCGATCCCCTCGAAAACGCGCGGCTACAATTCGAGGAGGCCGCCGCCCGGCTCAAGCTCGATCCCAGCTTCATCCAGATTATCAAGGAACCGCGGCGCGCCACGATCGTCAAGCTCCCCGTCCAGATGGACGACGGGAGCTTTCGCGTTTTCACCGGCTACCGCGTCCAGCATTCGATCATCCGGGGTCCGGCCAAGGGCGGCATCCGATACCACCCCGACGTGAACCTCGAGGAGGTCATGGCCCTCGCGGCGTGGATGACCTGGAAGTGCGCCGTCGTGGGGATCCCCTTCGGGGGCGGCAAGGGTGGAGTCGCGTGCGATCCGTCCAAGATGTCGAGGGGGGAGCTGGAGCGGCTCACACGCCGCTATACCGCCGATCTGATCGACGTGTTCGGGCCCGAATCCGACGTTCCGGCGCCCGACGTGAATACCAATGAGCAGACGATGGCCTGGATCATGGACACCTACTCGATGCACTCCCGCCACACCGTGACGTCGGTCGTGACCGGGAAGCCGCTCGCGCTGGGCGGATCGGCCGGGCGCCGGGAAGCCACCGGCCGCGGGGTCCTCTTCGTCGTCCGCGAGGCGGCGCAGCGGATCGGCCTCGCGCTCAAGGGCGCCCGCGTGGTGGTGCAGGGCTTCGGCAACGTCGGCTCGGTGGCCGCGGATCTCCTCGCGAAGGAGGGGGCGATCATCGTCGGGGCCTCCGACGTGGGGGGCGGGATCACCAACCCCAACGGCTTCGACGTGCCCGCCCTGATCCAGCACGTGGCGCAGACGAAGTCGGTGGTAGGCTTTCCCGGCTCCACGCCGATCGACGGAAAGAAAATCTTGGAGCTCCCCTGCGACATCCTGATCCCCGCGGCGCTCGAAAACCAGATCACCCATTCGAACGCGGGCCGGATCCACGCCCGGATCATCGCCGAGGGAGCGAACGGCCCGACCACGCACCAGGCCGACAAAATCTTGAATAAAGCGGGCGTGCTCGTGATCCCCGACATCCTCGCGAACAGCGGCGGGGTGACGGTCTCCTACTTCGAGTGGGTCCAGGACCGGCAGGGGCTGTTCTGGCGCGAAGAGGAAGTGAACCAGCGCCTCGAGCACATCATGGTCGACTCGTTCCACGACGTGGCGCGGATGGCCGACGAGCACAAGGTGTCCTTCCGGGTGGCCGCCTTCATGCTCGCGATCAAGCGGGTGGTGGACGCGATGACGCTCCGCGGGGTCTACGCCTAGCGCGGGCCAGCTGGGGCGGGCTGGACGGGTACTTCCTAAGACACCAGCCCCTGCTCGAACACGATCCGGCCCTTCCGCGCGTCCAGGAGCGCCCGGGCCCCGAGCGGGAACGGCAGGTTGCGCGGCGCGTGACCCGCCCGGACCCCCGCCCGCACCGGTATCCCCATCGGTCGGAAGTGATCCTCGAGGACGCGGCGTAGCTGAAGCTCGCGGTGCTTCTGCTTCGGCTTGCATCGGTAGAAATCCCCCAGCGCGACCCCGCGGATCCCGGCGAGGGCTTTCGAGAGTCTCAGCTGGGCGAGCATGCCGTCGATCTTGTACGGCGGCTCGCTCACCTCCTCGAGGAAGAGGATCGACCCGCGAAAGCTCGGCATCGCGGGCGTCCCCACCGCGTAGTGGAGCAGCACGAGATTCCCTCCGAGCACACGCCCCCGCCTAAGTCCGTGGCCGCCGGCGAGATGGTGAGGGGCTCTCAGAATGCGGATCGACTCGGGTGGGAGCGGCCGCGTCACCCAGGCGACCCAGCGCCGGAGGTCCCCTCCCCGAGCTCCGGCGAAGCCCTGGAGATTCGGTCCGTGAAGGGTCCGCACGCCCGCATGCCGGGCGAATCCCAGGTGGAGGAAGGTCGCGTCGGAGAAGCCGGCGAAGATCTTCGGGTCCCGCCGCATGGCCCTCCAGTCGACCGATTCCGCGATCCGCATCGCCCCATAACCCCCGCGGGCCATCAGCACGCACCGGATGTCGGGATTTCGGAGCATTCGGTTCACGTCGTCGGCCCGGGCCCGGTCCTCGCCAGCGAGGTGTCCCCGCCGATCGAAGACGTGCCGGGCCAGGACGACCCGGAACCCCTCGCGCTCGAGAGCGCGCGCACCGGCCTCCACCTCTCGGCGGCGCACCGGCCCGGACGGCGCCACGACGCCGATGCGATCTCCCGGTCGGAGACGCGGTGGAGCAATCAACGAGGGATACCGATCGGCTGAGGGCCCGGCAGCACGACGGGCCGGCCCCGCGCCAGGACCGCGACCAGCCGCTCCTCGGCGTCCCGGGCGGCCGCGACCGAGCTTCGATTCCCGTTGGTCACCATCGAGAAGACGACCCTCTCCCCACCCGGCGCGGTCACGTAGCCGGAGAGGGCGCTCACGTTCGTGAGGGTCCCGGTCTTCCCCCGCAATGCGGCGGAGCTATCCAGCGCCGCGAACCGGTTCTTCAAGGTCCCGAACCCTCCCGGCCGCGCGAGGCCATCTCGGAACGCCCGTCCGAGGTTGGGATCGCGGTCGATCGCCGTGAGCCACGTCACGATGGCCCGCGTCGTCACGAGATCCATCGGCGAGAGCCCCGAGCCGTCCACCAGCGAGAGATCGAGCGTATCGACCCCGGCTTCGGACACGATCCGCGCGAGCTCCGCGAGCCCCCGCTCCCTGGTCTTCCCGATCGGCGCGGGATCGAGGAGGCGGAGCAGTGCCTCGGCCTCCGTGTTCAGGCTCCACGCGTTCACGATGCCGACCACCTCCGCGGCGCCCGGAGACGCCAGCTTGAGGATCGACACGACCCGCTCGCGCCCCGCCGCCTCCCATCCCGGCGTGCCCATCGCCGCGGCCGAATCAAACGCCGATTCGGGAATCCCCGAGAGCCCTTTCGCCCGCGACCCGGTCGAATCTCCCTCCCTCGAGAGGACGCGCGCCTGCGCTTCGACCTGGATCCCCGCGCGGCGCATCGCTCCCAGGAACATGAGCCCCGCCGCCGAATCGGGATCCGGAACGGCGACCTGCTTCTTGACCACGCCGCCGCGGGGAACGAGGCCGGAGACCTCGAGTACCCGGGAGCCGGGGGCGCGGCGGAAGTCGAGCCGCGGGGCCGCGCCCGATCCGCCCAGCGCGACGCGGCCCTTCAAGACGAGCGGGACCTCCGGCGGGTCGAGCGTCAGGTCGACCCCGCGCGACGTGGCGGTCGCGATCAAGGTCGCGGCGTTTCCGTTCGCCAGGACCGCGTTCACGGCCGCGCCGTACGCGTTCGGGATGTCGTCATGGGCCCACCCCGGCCCGTACGGCTCCGGGGCGAAGACCGAGCCGTCGATCCAGCCGACCCCCTCGAACTTCGCGAGCCCGCTCTGCCGGAGCAGGTAGGCGAGCGAGTCGAGGAGCCCGCGGGAGCCCGGGGCCAGAAGCTGGTAGACGTCCGGCATTCCGCTCGCCCGGAGCACCAGGTCCCCGCGGAAGCGGATGTCGGACCCTCCCCGTCGCCCGGACGACTTCCCCCGCGCGACGAGCAGCGTCTCCCTCCGGTAGCCTGGCCCGTAGCGGCGAAGGAACGACCCGGTCGTGAAGAGCTTGGCGTTGCTCCCGGGGATCATCCGGGCGGCGGCGTGGAGCGCGACCAGGGTGTCCTCGCGCTCCAGCGAGCACGCCAGGATGGCGATCTCGGATTGGCGCATGGAAGCGCTACCCAGGAAGCCGAGGGAGTCCGCCAGGGGCCCGGAGGCGCGTCCCGGAGCGCCGCAGGCCGAGGCGGCCACGGCGGTGGTCGCGAGAAAAAGGAGGGCGGCGGAGAACGTTGCGGGGCGGACCCTACTGGATCCGCCCCGGAGAATCGGGCGCGTGAACGGAAAGGTCAAAACGCGAGGCGTAGGGAGAACAGCTGATTGTCGCCGAAGAATTGCCCGACGTGGGTGCCGGCCCAATCGAAATTCACCGGACGGTCTCCGAGATTGAAATTGACCCCGGCTCCGTACGAGAAGTTGTAGAGGTAGTCGTCGAGCCGGTCCCTCTCCTTGAGAGGGGCCTGCCCCTGGAATCCCGCGCGCAGGGCCAGATGTCCCGCGAGACGGCACTCGCCCCCGATGCGGTATTCGTCGGTCGAGAAGTTATTCCCCTGGTATGCCCCGACCAACGTCGCCTCGGCCTTCTCGCTCAACTTTAGGTCGTACGCCAGGCCGAGCTGGAGATACGACGGCAATTCGAACGTCGTCGACTCGAGCTGCACGACGTGGGGTTGGGCGGAGGGATCGTCCCCCGGAACGACGATGCGCTCCTCCAAGCCCCCACCGGTGTAATGCATGTTGGGCCCGATGTTCTTCATGGCGAATCCGAAGCGGAGGCCCCGCCATCCCGTGTCGTACTGAAGCCCCAGGTCGAGCGCAAAGCCGTTGGCGGTCAAATCGGCCACCCGCTCATTGATGAAATTGCCGGTGACGCCCAGGAAAACGCGGTCCGTCATGCGCCGCGCGTAGGTGAGGCCAAAGACGCCGAAGTTCGGCGACAGGATCTGGCCCGTCCCCTCGGGCGCGTCCTCCGTGGTCACGGTGATGTCGCCGATGTTCAGAACCTTCACGCTGAGCGCGACCATCCCGGCCGAGCCCATCGTGGTCGAGACGGCCCCCAAGTTCACCTTGGAATCCGCCAGGTACGTGCTGTAGGAAACCATCGCCTCTGAATTGTCGGTGCCCGCCAGGCCGGCTGGATTCCAAAAAACGTTCGAAAGGCCGCTGCCGAGCGCCACCGAGGCGCCGCCGATCGCCATGGAGGCGGGCCCCATGGGAATGCGGAGCTCCTGCGCGCCCGCGGTTCCCACCCGATCGATTCCACCCGCCCATCCCCGCCCCACCAAGGTTGTAAGGGCGATCGCCACCAAGAAGATCGAAGCCAAGGACCTCATTCCCGTGTCCTCCGTCTTCCGAAAGGAATTCCGCCGGTCTTCAACCATTCGCTCGCCCTTCGATCAATAGTTATCGAGTCGTTCCCGCTCGACGAAGACCGCGAGCCGGTCGGTCTTGCTGCCCACGCCGTCGACGTCGACACGGTAGATGTAGACCCCGCTCGCGACCGGCAGATTGTTGTCGGTCGTGAGATTCCACCGGATCTCGGCTCGCGCCATCTCGTCCGCGGTGGTCGCCTCTCGCCGGATGGTCCGCACCTTGTCCCCGGCCAAGTTGAAGATCCGGACCGTCACCACCTTCGCGGCGGGGATGTTCGTGAACTTCATCACCCGATCGAATTGGTTCAGCTCATACGCCGAATGCGCGTAGTAGGGGTTGGGAACGGCGAGAATCTTCTTGATGTCGTTCCCGACGATCGTTCCCGGAGAGGTACCGACGGGCAGAATGCGGAATGCAAAGACGTCCGTCGGATAGAGCCGTCCTCCCCGGATCTTGATTCGAGTTGGCGGAGGAAGCGGGTTGTTATTCGTAAACGACGTATCGGCGGGCTCGAACCCGAACCTTCCCAGCGTCCGGTCGTCGTTCGCGGGATTCACGTCGGTGGATAGAAGGCCCGCCGTCCCCCACGGCACGCTGGCATAGGCAAAGTCCCGGAAGTACAGCCGGTCTCCCCAGGTCCATGACCCGCTCCCATCGTCGTCTCGGATCGAGGCCGTCACCTTGACGTCATCCGAGGCGTCCGCGTAGGTGTTGGCACCTAGGTCCCAGACCTCAAACGGGCAACGGAACGTCGCCTGAGGGGACGCACCTCCGCCGTTGTATTCCCAACAGAACTCCGTCGTGTCGGGAAGAATCCTTATCTCATAGTCGTGGTAGACGGTGTCCGTAACGTGGAAGCCCTCGAGGCCCAATCCAATCTCGTTATCCAGAAAATAGACTCCGGCGGAATCGAGACCGCCATTGGATAGATCCAGCGAGTCGCCGCTCGCCAGGTGCTGGAAGATCATCGAAGGCTTCGTCGAGATAACGCGCGGCATGAATCCGCGGACGATCGGGTAGTCGAAATCGCCGCTCTGATTCCCCTGCCCCGTTACGAGCGTATCGCCGGTAACAACGCCGGCGACGGTCCAGCTCTCGTCGGGGGCGAACGTGACGTGATACACGGAATCGGCCAGCTCGCTCTGCACGAGCTGCTCCACGACGACCTGGTTCCCGACGTGATCCCCGGAGATCTGATTCGCCTGAATCCGTAAGACCGCGTTGCTCCCGCGCGGGGCCGCCGTGACGATCTTGAACCCGCTCTCGAGGACCTCGCTGATCGTTCCGATCGGGTTGAGCCCTTGGAAGAATGTCGCGGTGTTGTTGACGTCGAAGGAGTACGAGGTGACGGCGAAATAGTATTCCTTGTTGTTGACGAGCCGGCCGCCATGAAACTCGTCCGTGGTCAGGTCGATCGAGTAGCGCAGTCCGGTGTTCGTCCCCGCCGCGACCAGGGTCCGCTCCAGCGCCCCGCCCTTCAGCCTATTGTGCAGATCGGTATAGATGGCCCCGACCGAGTCATCGACGTCGATCGTCGCCACGACCTTCGGAGGGAAAAGCGAGTTGTTCGACTGGAGCTGCCAGACGCGAAAGCCCTCGAAGTGGAAGTCTTGGCCCAACTTCACGTTCGCCGAGTTCGTGCCGACCGGCTCGGTGCCCCAGATCAGGCGGATCCCCCGATCCAGCGGGTGCACGTATACGGTCGCGTTGGGCGGGGGCGACGGGATGTCAAAATTGAGATCGAATACGGTCTGCGCCTCATCGTCATTCTGCCTGAGATCGGTAATGGAGCTGAGGCGGTCGGTGCCCTGGCCGATGATCACGGCGCAGACGACATCCTGCGTGTCCCCCACCGCCATGGTAAAGGGGCCGGTGGAGAGCTGCATCCGGCGGTCGTTGCCGCCGCTGTCGAGCCAACCCGAACTCGTGACGGGGTCGCCGGGGAACTGAAACGTCGTGATCGGCTGGAGCGGATTGTCGTTCACATGCAGCGGGGAGCCGTTCTTCTTGAGGCCCTGCATGAGGTGATAGGCCTCCGTCGCGCTCGTCGGATCCTCGCCGTTGATGTACTTATTGAACGAGGTCATCCCCAGCGTGTCGTAGACACCCGGCGAGACCTGGACAATCGGTCCGCGGAAGAAGTCGAATCCGACCGCGGGACAAGCCAAGCCGTACACGGCGTCGTCGGCGCCCTCGTTGTAGCAGTAACCGAGGCTCAGCGTGGTATCGCACCCCACCAGGTCGTCCGACGCGTCGCCCAGGTCGGGATCCGCCCAGATCGAAATGTAGGTGCTGTCGAGGGTATTCGCTCCCTTGTTGATGAGCCGGAACTTGATGAAGATGATTTTCCCCAGCGCGCCGCCGCGGGTGAACGCGAACGTGGACTGCTGGATCTCGAGGCCCAGAGGCTTCGTGCGTCCGGCGCTGCCGTTCGTGTGCCGGCCCGGATCAGCGTCGTTGTAGACGCTCCAGAGCGTCGTACTCCCCTGAAGCAGCGGATTCCCGAGCGTATCGAGAGGCGCCCCCTGACCGAGCGGCACGGGCTGGGAGGGCCAGTTGAGGTAGTCATCGCTGGTCGTGTTGTCCGCCTCGAGCCGGTAATTCTTGAACGCGGGCTGGTCGACCTGAAACGTCCCGTTGTACATCGGACCGGGCGCGTACTCCTGTGAGTACTCCGCGATGCAGGTCCGGATCGTGTCGTTCACCTGGGCGCCGACCCAAATCCCCGCCGCGAACAGCGCGGTCTTGGTGGTGCCGTTCGGATAACGGAGACCGGGCTCGGAGGTGGTCAGGTCCCACCCGAACGAGCCGTGGTTCGTGACGAACATGTCGAGGTCGTTCGCGTCCATCCGCCCGCTGTTATCGGTGGCGGCAACGGCTCGCCGCACGGACGGCTTCCCCCGGACGTACCCGGCGCCCGCCTTCGGCGCGGCGGCGATCGCCTCCGGAGCCAAGAGCGCCAGGAGGACCAACGCCACGCCACCCACCCGTCCAAGCGTACGCATTCGCACAGCCCTCCCTAGCTGTTGACGTCTCCTGCCGGCCACCCTAGAAGCTCACCCTCGCGCCCAGGCGCACCAGCCGAGGATTGCTGAAGTAGTCCGGGTTGAGCTCCGCGAGATGGTACCGGGTGGACGCGTCCGGTCCGTTGTCCGCGAGGAACTTCTGGCCCGCGTCCGTTGTCAAATAGCCCGTCGTCTCGGGATCGCCCGTGGCGGTGTAGACCGAGTACACGTTTTTCCTGTCAAAGACGTTCAATACCCAGAGGTAGATCTCAAGGCTTTGCTCGCCGAATTTCAGCGTCTTGCCTCCCTTGAGGTCCATCGTGAAGGTCCACGGCCCGTACTGGGAATTGATCTCGCCGGTGGGCGTCGGGAATACCGCCCCGAGAGTCACGGCGTTGTAGATCTTGGTCGGCGTATACGGCGTCCCGCTCCCCGCGTTGAAGAGCACGTTGACGCCCGCGTTCTGGAGCCAGCGCGCGCCTCCCCAGACCGGGCCTTCCGCCTCCCCCAACCGGTAGTCCATGTTGAGGGTGAAGCGGTGCCGCTGGTCGAACGCGAGCGGTGTGGCGAGCTTGGGCGGCGTCTTCGCGGTCCAAGCGATCGTGCGCTGAGACTGCGAGATCGATCCGGTTCCGCGCGCCCACGAAAGACTGTAGTTGGCGTTCATGGAGACGTGATTCGTCCGTCGGAGGGTGTAGGCGAGGTCCACACCCTTGATCGTCGCGAAGTCGCGGTTCCGGTAGGACGAGAACGCGTTCGGGGCCGATCGGATCGTGGTGATCTCCACGAGGTCTTTCACGTCCTTGTAGTAGGTCGCCACCTCGATGCGGGACCGGTCCGTCGGCGTGTGCGTGATCCCCAGCTCGTAGGCCGTCGTCTGCTCCGGCTTGAGGTTCGGGTTCCCGAACCCGACGAAATAGCCTCCGATGTTGATCTTGTGCTCCAGGAACGCGTAGCTCGAATAGATGTCCTGAAGATTCGGCTGCTGGTAGAACTTTCCATAGTTGACGTGAATGAGCGTCTGGTCCGTCACCGGGAAACCGACGCCCAACCGGGGACTCAGCCGTTGATAGACCTTCGAATCCTCGAGATCTTGTGGACCCAATGCGCTCGGGTCGTTCAACGTGTCGCCGAACTCGGGCCCGAGCGGGAACGACTCGCTCTTCAGCGCCCGCGTGGAGGGTGTCAGGTAGTCCCACCGGAGTCCGGCGTTCACCACCAATCCGAGCGCGTCGTACTTGCTCTGCACGTAGAGCGAGGCGACCTTGGGATGCTTCGCCACATCCAGCGGATTGTCGTAGATCCCGTTTCCGTTCTTGTCCTGGAACGGCTCTCCGGAGTCGCGGCTCTTGTTTCCGTTCGTGTCGGTAAACGTGTCGCCCTCGTTCAGCTCGTTCCCGAGCGCGTCGTAGCCGTAGTGGTCGACGTCCTTCACGTTGTCGGGGTTCCCGGCGGCGTCGTAAGCCTGGGTCGGGGCGTAGTGGTCGAAGTAGCGGAGCGTGTGCCGTTGGAAGTCCCCGCCCGCTTTGAGCTGGAGGCTGTGGGAGACCTGGCTCGCGAAGTTCGCCGCGAATCCGTAGTACGAGGATTTCCTATGGAGAAGATCTCCCCATACGTGCGCCTCGTTCGCCGCCGTGGAAGGGTTGTCCGCATCCCAGAAGAGCGCTTCCTTCCCAAACGTCGGGTTCCCGTTCGGCCGCGCATAGCCTTTGAGGTCGTCGAAATAGACTCCGTCGCCCCGGAGACGCTCCGTCGAGAAGACGTTGGCCTTCACTTCATAGTACGTGCGGTCCGACAGGCTGTGGTTCCAGTTCCCGGACACGGAATAGTTCTTATCCTCGTACCTCGGAGCGTGGGGCAGGTTGAACCGGTAGGTGTTCAGAAACTGGTGCCACTTGTCCTGATTGTAGGTACCGGACAGCCGGAGCGTCTGGAGTGGAGTGAGCCGGAAGGCGAGTTTTCCCGAGGTTGACCAGGCCTTGCTGTCATTCTTCGGGAGCACCCCGTTCTCGAAGAGTCCGGGCTGGCCCGAATAGCCTAGCTGGTCGGTGATGATGCTCGGCTTGCGGTCCTCGGTATCCCTACCCTCGCCCGATAGGTAGAACGTGACCTTCTTCCAGCTGGGTACGATCGGGCCACCGAGGGCCAAGGAGTAGATCTTGTTTCCGCTGCTGCCGCTGAAATGGTCGCCGTAGATGCCCTCGAGGGTACCGGCGTACCGGTCCCCGCCCTCGCGGGTCACCACGTTCACGATGCCCGAGTTGATGCGGCCGTACTCGGCGTTATAGCCGCCCGCCTGGACAACCACCTCCTCGATGGCCTCCGGCGCGATCGTGGTCGTCGAAAATCCCGTGAGCGGATCCTGCTGGGAGAATCCGTCGACGTAGTAGCCGACCTCGTTGGGGCGGCCCCCGCGGATGATCAGCGTATTGCTGTTCGTGATTTCCGTCCCGTTGCTGACATTGTTCAGGTTATTCAGGTTGAAGCTGACGACGCCCGACTGCTGCGCCACCGCATCCTGGTAGCCGCGGAGGGGCTGGTTTCTGAGCTCCTCGCCGTTCAGGAATTTCGTGGTCGCGGTCACGTCCTTCTGGATCAGCGGACGCTCCCCCTTCACCTCGACCTCGGCCACGTCCTTGAGGACGGTGGCCTCCATCGAGAGGTCGAGCTTGGTCGTGAAATCGGGGAACACCTCGATCCCCTCTCGCGCCTGCGGGATGTAGCCCAGCAACGCGACCCGCACGGTGTACTTACCCGCCGGCAGGTTGAGAATGTAGTAGTGGCCCTGCGCGTCGGTCGTCGCCCCGCGCTTCAACTCTGGAATTGTGACCGTCGCGAGCCCGACCGGCTCGCCGGTGGCCTTGTCCGTGACGGTGCCGCTGAGGCCGCCCGTCGTTCCCGCCCAGGATTTCCCGAAAACAAAAAAGGCGCACGCCACGATTACCGTGACGACGCCCAGCTTCCGACGCATCTGAGGTCGCGTCATGACCAGCCCTCCCCTGCACTCCTGTGGAAGCGCCATCCGAGGGTCACTCATTCCGTGAGTGATGTTCTCCCTTTCCCATGAATCCCCATGACCGGTCCGCCATTGATCCCGGTCCAAACCAGCACACCGTTGGGTCCCTCTATCGGCAGTTCTCCACTCGATCCGGCTTTTTTCTTTAGTTACCCCCTTATTTTCCTGCTGCATCGCTTCGGCACGGCCGCGCTCCGGAATGGGGCCGTCACCCAATCGCCTCCACTCCAAAGTAGAAACCGGCCCGAAGCGTGTCAACTACTTTCCGCATAAAAAGTAAGGCCGCCCGGCGGCGACGCCGAACGGCCCTAAACTTATTTTGACCCGTTCCCGGGCCTTACCGATTCGGACTTTCTTCTAGAAGTGGTACGTCCCCGACACGCGGGTGAACGGCGTCGCCTCGTTACCCGACATGATCCAGCCGCCCGACAGCGGGAAGGCCTCGTTCAGGGTCATATCGACATCGAAGTTATTGAAGCGGATGCCGGTGCCCAGGCTGAACGAGAAGTCCGAGAACTTCTCCTTCGTCTTCGTCGTAATCGCCACCGTGTTGAAGTCCGTCGTCTCGGTGGTTTCCGACTGCATGGACTTGACCGCGCCCAGGCGCCCCTTGAGCCAGCGGGTGAGGTCGGTCTCGAGCGAGGCGAAGAAGCGCGGCGCCAGCGTCGACTTGAAGTCTTGCTTCTTGAGGTCGCCGTTCGCGACGCCATCGTTGTTGTCCGTCCGCTCGTAGGTGGCCTTCGACTGCGACACCGTTGCCCCGAAGATCAGGAGGTTGTTGTCGTTCACCCTCATGTTGTGAGAGATCCCGGCGCCCAGGTTCTTGTACTTCTCGTCGGCGGAGCGGATGCCGACGGTGGCGGGGTTGTTCCTGACCTCGTAGCTGAGATCGTCGTTCACGTACCAGAAGGCGGGATACCACGTCCCGCGGTCGCCCTGGTGGAGGATGGCGCGGGCCGCTACCGCGTACGACATGCTTCCGGCATCCTTCCACGACTCACCCGCGACGCCGGCCGTCGAGATGTTGCGATCGAGCGAATAGTTACGGAACGTGACCGCGCCCTCGACGCGGTTGTCATTCGACATGTGGAAGGCAACCGCAGGGGTCACGCCCCACGTGTTCAACTCGACGCCGGAGTTGACGATCCGGTTCGCCACGAACACCGCTCCGAAGGGATACGGATCACCCGGCACAAAGCCATCGCCACGGGCCTCGATGTGAGTCGGGCCAGTGCTGGTGTCAAACTCGAACGAGGAGTTCGTCACGTCGAACCGAACGGCGATGTCAAGCGAGGCCAGCCCTTTGCCCCAGATGACGTCGAACAACTCGTTGTTGAGGTTGTTCGCGAACGGGGAGTTGAGCGCGTTTTGCTTCATCTGATAGGCGATGGAGCCGAAACGCGGGAAATTCTTGATGAGGGTGAGGCTCTGGTCGTTGAAAGCCACCGGGTTCGCCCCACCGCCCGGGTTATTGCCGAGCTCGGCGAGTACGAGGTTGTTCTGCCGAACGACCGACGTCGGATAGTAGTAGATGTTCACGTAATCATCGGTGAACTGGCTGAGATCTGGCGTGCTCAGCCCCATACCTTCCACGCGCGACATCGAAGCCTGGCTCACGCCCGCGGTCATTGCGACGAGAGCCACCACCAAAACAGCAATCAGCTTGCGCTGAAACATCTGGATTCGCCTCCTTGTTTTGGACCCTAGACCATCCAGGGTCTACCGCCCGGGCCGTTCACTCTGTGAAGTCCGCCCAGGGAGATCCGAGAGAGCAGTTGCTGCTCGTTAGGACCTGCTCGCCACCCCCTTTCGGTTAGCTGTAATATTTGGATCGCTCAAGACCAAGTCCCTCAACCTATTTGGTCGCAGCGCCCCAGCCGTCGTCCCCAAATTTTCGGCGCACCATAGGCACCGGCCCCGGGGTGTGTCAAACGAATATTTCTCAATAATCAGGTAAGTGATGATGGGGTAATTGATTACGACTGAGGCTGCGGCCGACCCCCCGCTGCCCTCTCTCCGCGGCATCGGGCGCAGAGACCGCTTACCCGCAGTGAGAACTCCTCCGACGCAAAGGATGCTCTCCGAGCCGCTTCGCGGACCGCGCGGGTCAGCGCGGGATCGGTGACTTCCTGTACCGCGCCGCAGCGTCTGCAGACGAGATGATGGTGGGGATCGTTCGGGCGGGAGAGCTCGTAGTGAAGGGTCCCCTCCACGAGCTGGACGCGTCGCAGGATGCCGCAGCTCTGGAGAAGCGCGAGGGTGCGGTAGATGGTGGCGCGAGAGAGGCGGCGACCCTGCCCTCTCAGCCTGAGCCGGAGGGTCTCCGCGTCGAAGTGGCCCGACTTGAGGCCGAGCCCCTTGACGGCGCTCGTGTCGATGCCGATGAGGCTGCCGAGGCCGGCGACCTCGTCCTTCGAGCCGCTGAAGAACCCCATGAGCGGGCCGGCGTAGTCGGTCACGCGCAGCGAGAAGCCGAGGCCGGCCGGCGCGGCCGCGCTGCCGCCGG